>Ga0183095_10611_pt1 | contig 62695 bp, 58 predicted proteins | sample BioMet4_FD_130346 | JGI IMG/M metagenome (GOLD analysis project Ga0183095, IMG submission 130346) | Microbial communities from bioreactor (seeded with sewage sludge) at LBNL, California, USA - Biofuel metagenome 4 (v2) (version 3) | ecosystem: Engineered > Bioreactor > Anaerobic > Unclassified ... | reverse complement strand
GATAAGCCCAACATTTTTAGTTATGTCTTTGATTGTAATCTTTTCAAAGGCCTTGGTCTTTAATAATTCTTTTAAACTTTGCGCAAGTAAATTATTGGTAGATTCCTCATTTTTTCCCATTTAATCACCCCTGCAACAATATTCCTATAGTTCAAAGTATAGCATTTAAGTGTTTTTTGAGCAATGTTGAAACTTATCGTGTTTATATCTTTTAATAAAATGCCTGTAAACTATAAGCATATTGTAGATATACCCATAGCACTATCTACATAAAAACCTATTACTTTTTGAACCCCTATAATTGTAAAAAAACAGCATGTTTTTATTACCGGATTATAATCATAATTTTTTGCAAATAAAAGCGTAGAATAGGAAAATTTCGCCTTAAATTTAGTTTTTAATTTCTTATCCATTCCATAATTCTCTTTTTATTGGCAGCATATGTAAGTGTGAATAAAAACAAGGCCATAATTCCACACCCAGGAAAGCCTAATAAACCCCCTGTGTATTCCATTAATATTCCTGCATAGAAATTACCAATAGGTGTAGATCCCTGGTTTAAAAAGGCATATACGCTCATGACACGCCCTTTATACTGTTCCTCAGATGTTAATTGAAAAATAGAATTACCCATATTCATAAAAACCAAATTAGCAAAACCTATGATCCCAACAGCTAAAAGCGCTATATAATAATTTCCTATAAAAATCATGCTTATTTGAATACCTATGGTTAACAGTAAGCTTCCTATGAACAGAGATTTTTTAATTCCATTTTTCGCTCTGGCAGACATGAATATAGCTCCCAGAAAAGCCCCAATTCCTGCCGCACTCATTAGCGCGGTATATGCACTGCTTCCCATATGTAATACCTCTTTTGTAAACACCGGGATTATGACATCATTGTTCATAGCGAAAGTACAAATAATAGCCATCAATATAACGTTAATTTTTAATGTACCTTCATGTTTAATATATTGTATGCCTTCCTTCATCTCCCGCATGATATTCTTTTGTACTTTAGCCGTTTTTTTGTTTTCTGTATGAATATAAAACAAGCTTAGCAATACGGTGAGATAACTAAAAGTATTGATCAAAAAGCAAAACCCAACGCCTAACTTTATTATTGCTAGCCCTGATAAAGCCGGCCCAATAATTTTCGCTAAATTGACAATTGTTGAATTTAAAGATACCGCATTCATAATGTTTTCCTTACCCACCAGATCAGAAAAAAAAGACTGCCGAGCCGGCATATCAAGGGTTTGAATGATACCAAATATAGCGCTTAGTAAGAAAATATGCTGATATGTTACTAAATCCAAAAATGTGAGCAAGGTTAAAGCAAGTGCCTGCAACATGAACAAGAACTGTGTAAGTAACAAAAGATTGCGTTTAGAAGCAACGCGATCAACTATCACCCCTGCAAATAATGTAAACAGTAACATTGGCGTGAATTGACACACCCCAACCATACCAACCAAAAAAGGCGAATCTGTTATAGAATATACCAACCATATCTGGGCTGTTCTTTGCATCCATGTGCCAATGAGAGATATACATTGACCACACAGAAAATAACGGAAATTTTTATAATGTAACGAAGAAAATATCTCATCTAATTTAGCTCTTAGCAAGCAGAAACACCACACTTGTCATTTGTTTTTTGTCTAAAATATTTTTGTAATTTTACTATTAATATTTAAGTAACTCGCTAACGAAAATTCTACATCTTAGTATACTATTTAGCAAATTATATTTTAGCATAATAAAGAACAGCTAAAGGCCTTTTTACCTAGAGCTGTTCTCAACATTTTATAAACAAAATTTTCAATGCTAACTTATAAAGTTTAAGCTCTATTTAAACCCTTAAACTCCTCCAAAAGATTTATCAGTTAATACATTTTTGATGAAAATTGCAACAATATTGGGATCAAATTGTGTTCCTGCGAATCTATCAATTTCTTTAAGAGCAATATCCTTACTTACAGTCTTACGGTAAGTTCTATTTTGGGTCATTGCATCATATGTATCAGCAATAGCAATAATTCTTGCTTCAATAGGTATTTGCTCTCCCTTTAATCCATAAGGATAACCGGTTCCATCATATCTTTCATGATGAGAAAGGACAATCTTGGCTAAATCTTTGTACTCAACAGTATGTTCTAAAATTCTTGCCGATTTTGCTGTATGGGTTTTTATTATTTCCCATTCTTTTTCATTTAGCTTACCTTTTTTATTTAAAATTTCTTCATCAATACCTATCTTGCCAATATCATGCAAAAACCCCGCAATCTTGATTCTGTTAACCGCTTGCTTAGTGAAATTCATTTTTTTGGCAATCGCTTCACAAATTAACCCTACGCGCTCTGAATGATCCTTTTCTCTTTTGCTTTTTTCAAATAAAGTCTGCATTATAAGCTTAACCGTGTTACTTTGAGCACTCTGGTTTTCATAATACTTTCTCTTATACATAAAATGTTCTGCTTCTTTTAGCAAATCATCAATGTCGTCCTCTTCTCGCCTTTGGAAACTGTAGCCAAATGCTACAGTCGAAAAAGTTTTATTATCATTGCTACTAGAATTAACATTTTCAACTATATATTCCATGCTTCTTCTAAGCTTTTCCTCACTTGTTTGAGTAAATAAGATAGCGAATTCATCCCCACCTATACGAGCCAAAATATCTTTGTCATCAATAGATTTTAGTATTAGATTTGTGACATCCTTTAGTCTTTTATCCCCTTCGTTATGTCCAAAAGTATCATTACATGCCTTTAACCCGTTTACGTCACCTAATATAATACCTAAGGGAAAATTGCTTTTTGTTTTTACTCTTATAAATTCCTCTTTAAAAAATCTCCTGTTATAAGTCCCTGTAAGATGATCATGATATGCCATATATGCATAATTTTCCTGTAGTTCTTTCCGCTTAACAATTTCCTGTTCCAGATTATTCTGTATTATTCTTCTTTCGGTATTATCTACAACACTCTCAATTAAATACTTTTTACCATTAAACTCTGTACTTACTACCGTTTTAATTATTGAATTTATAGTGCCATTAGAACACATTATTTCACGTTCCGAGTTATCTACTTCCTGCCCAAAATCAATAATGGGACACTTACCTTTTTCTGATGGACAGAATAAAGTATGACAACTCTTGCCGATAAGTTCTTCAGAGGAATAGCCCGTGATACTCAAAATTTTTGCATTTGCATAAACAATGCATTGAGTATCATACTCAATTATAACGACTCCAAACCCAAGTTTGTCTAGCACCAAAGGAGCAAAAAGCGAAATATTATCTGAACTAATGTCACATAAATTAACAGAAGACTTATTTACCTTGCCCATAATGCAACCTCCCACTAATTTTTCTAACATCGCTTAACAATATTCAAATAACATTTCTTAATATATTTTAATAACGTATTTATCTATCATTATTTTTATTCGCTTTATAAATATAAAGTCCTGCTTATATTTAAAGTTACCCCAAATGTTTTATAACTAAATTCTGCATATTTTATGTATAATCATCTCTATAGTAGTCAAATGAAAGGAGTTGTTTTTATGAAAAAACGCATTACTATCCTTTTAACTATATTCTTTATTCTTATTTTACCAATTTTCGCCTATGCTTCTGATTATGTTGGAAATGCCCGCACACATAAATTTCACTATGCCAGCTGCTATTACGTTTCAAGAATGAACGAGAATAATAAAGTTTGGTTCGAAACACGTGAAGAAGCAAGGGATGCTGGTTATATTCCCTGTAAAGTATGCAGACCATAAAGCTTGAAAATTGTACGAAACATACATTCAATGCACTCTAAAAAGTATTTACTAACATACAAAAAGGACTGACTATTATTAGTCAGTCCTTTTTGTACTTTTGCCGCTAGAAAAAATCTACTGTAATTACCCGGATACCTGAAAAGCCTAAGTTTTATTTTTCTTTTTCTTTTTTACCTTCACCCTTATATAAGCATTTTCCGAAGTCGCACTCCTTCACAAATTCGTAAAATGTTCTTGAGAGCTTCATATCAAGAATACCACTCTTGTATATTAGCCAAGTGTTACGAGCCAACAACTTACCCTTTTTATCACACAAGGGTATAGAGTATAATCCCGGTTTATCATCTATTAGGATAGAAGGTAAAAGTCCGTAGCCTAAACCCTTAAAAACCATTTCCTTACTCAAATCCAAATTGCTTACTTGCATACCAATCTTAGGTGGTACTTTAAAGTTATCATTCCACCATGCATCCAGAAATGTTCGATAATAAACCTCAGTATCATAATCAATGCGAGTCATATGAGGTAAATCTTCTAATTTAAATGGTTTTGTAGCAACCGCACACACATAATTTGTAGTCAATAATAACTTAGAGTGCTCATCCCAACCGAAATCATTACGCAAAAAACCAAAATGTAGTGCCTTAGAATTCATGAGTCCCAACACTTTGCTGCTTGGAGCTATGGAAATATCAAAGGTTACCTTGGGGTAAAGTTCTTGAAACCTACTTAAAAGCTGTGGAAGATAGTAAGATGCCAAAATACTTGGTGCCGCTATCCGCAATATACCGCCAATTTCATCTCCAAGATTTGCTAGCTCTTCTTTGAAAGTACTAATTTCATTCAAAATTTTCAGAGCGAAAATTGCCGCTCTTTCCCCTGCACTAGTAAAAGTAATCCCCTTGTTTCCTCTATAGATAAGAGTGATTCCCAAGTGATTTTCAATTTGCTTAATACGTGTAGTAAGGGCCGGTTGTGACAGATATAGCATTCTTGCTGTTTTAGTAATATTTTTTTCTTCGTATAAAGTTTTAATTATTTGCCAATCTCGCTCATCCATATTACTACCTCGCTTTATTTTCTATGACGCTATTTTAACACACTTATGTGCCTCATAGCACCATAGAAAATGAAAAGACATACACCTTTATCCACTGGCGCATGTCTTTTCACAAATTATCTTTTCACTTGTGTTTGGTTCTTTATTTGCCCCGTTGGAAGTTCTCTAATAAGATCCTTGGATTTTCCTGCTCGGAGGATATAACTGTCCGTAGAATGACCAAGAATGGCTACTATTTTCTTACTAATGGCAATAGTCTTATCCAAGTCAATACCTGTAGCTATACCGGATTCATCGCACATATGCACCACGTCTTCCGTAGCTACGTTACCTGCTGCTCCCGGCACAAAAGGACATCCGCCTGCACCGGCAAAACTAGTATCAAACTTGGTAAAACCACTAAGCATACCGGCCATGATATTTGCCATACCCATACCACGAGTATTGTGGAAATGAAGCCACCAATTGACCTCAGGATAAGCCCTTAACATTTCCGTACAGATAGCATTCACTTGCTTGGGATAGGCCATTCCTGAAGCGTCAGAAAGAGAAATTTCCCTCACTCCCACCGCCAGGTAAGCCTCTACAATATCCCGTACATTTTTAATCGGTATTTCTTTATCCCATGGTGAACCAAAACTCATGGATATGGAACCGGAGATGTCTATATTAGCCTCTCTAGCCTTGCTGACTGCTTCCTCAAAACCCGCCACCGTCTGTGCAGGAGTCCTGTTTAAATTAGCTAAATTGTGAGATACACTGGCAGAAACGTTAAGCTTTACCTTGGTACAACCACACTGAATAGCCCTATCTACACCTCTGGTGTTAGCAATAAGAGCACGATACTCTACTCCATCTGCTTTTTTTATACCTTTAAAAACTTCATCTGTATTAGCCATTTGCTCTACTGCTTTGGGACTCACAAATGAGCCAACTTCAATAACTTTAAAACCAGCGTCTGACATATCATTAACCAGACCTATCTTCTGCTCAGTGGTTAACAAAGTCTTTTCATTTTGTAAACCATCCCTAAGCCCTACTTCGCAAATAATTATACTTTCCGGTAAATTCGCAAAGTCCATCTATATTACTCCTTCCGCTTTCAAAGCTTGCAAATCGCTGGCTTCTAAACCTAGATATGCTTTATAAACTTCAGCGTTGTGAGCACCTAACTCTGGACCAACCCATTTAATTTCACCTGGAGTTTCGCTAAACACAGGTGCAATACCAGGCATTTTAATAGTCCCTAATTGAGGGTGAGCCATTTCCACAACATCATGACGAGCAATATACTGAGGATCTTCAAAAATATCTTTAATACTATAAATAAGGTTAACAGGTACTCCTTCTTTATCTACAATAGCCTTTAAATCCTTATAATCATAACTACCAATCCAAGCACTTACAATTGCATCTAGTTCAGGATCGTTGGCAACACGGTTCTTCATTGTATTAAAATGAGGATTACTTCTTAACTCCTCCTTGTTCATAGCCGTAGTCAGATACTCCCAGGTGCGATCGGTACTGCAAACCAAAACCACCCATTTGTGGTCTTTTGTTTCATAAGTTCCACCGGGGCTTGAAGTCCCGCTAAGCTTTGGTTTGCGCTCACGTATAATGCCATTCTTATCATAATCTGCACAAAGTATTTCCATAAAGCGAAATACACTTTCATAAAGACTCACATCTACTTCCTGACCCTTACCATGCAAAACATCTCTGTGATATAAGGCCATCATAGTACCCATACAGGTATATAAACCTGCTATATAATCAGTCAATGAAAAAGAAGGACTTACCGGCGGGCGATCCGGATAGCCGGTTATATAAGTCATCCCTGAAAAGGCTGTAACAGGAGTGCCAAAACCCGGCAATTTTGCATAAGGTCCTGTTTGTCCATAACCTGTAACATGGCTCAGGATGATATCTTTATTGGCTTCTTTCATTTTGTCATATCCTATGCCCCATTTATCCAAAGTCCCTGTGCGAAAGTTTTCGATAATAACATCTGTTTTTTCTACCATCTTGAGAAACATCTCTTTGCCTTTTTCTGTCCGCAAATCCAAAGTAACGGATTTCTTATTGCGGCCCATACAGGCAAAACGCATGGCATCTTTTCCATGAAAGGGTCCTAGGCGCCTAAAAGGATCTCCTCCATTAGGCATTTCAATTTTAATAACTTCTGCACCAAAATCCGCCATCAAACCAGCAGCAAATGGTGCTGCAATAACAGTAGATAGATCCAATACTGTAACTCCGGTTAACATTCCCATAACAAGCACCTCTCCCAAGTTTTCGCTTAAATCACTCTTCATCCTTAGCTTATTTTTATTATATGTTTTTCCTAAGAAGTTGAAAAATACTGAATTTGAATACAGGGTATAAAGTTTTTCTATTACAAGCTTTCTGTGTTTAGTTATAATTTATACCTCTTACCGGACTTGGAGATATTGCTAAATCCCATAGTGTCACACAATATAAATGAAGCATGACTCAAGCTTTATGCAAAACCCGGCTATGCTTCATTTGTCTGTTCATTTATAACTACTTATCCTCCAAACACACCTATCCAACGCCAATAGGTTGCGGCACATATTGCATATACAATACAGCCCACTACGGAAATAGGAACACCTACCTTAGGGAAATCCCAAACCGTAAGTTGTCCCGTACTATACACTAATATATTCGGATTAGTACAATAGAACATCAATACAGGATATCCACCTATAATCATTCCTGCAGAAAGAGCCAATACTTGTGGTGGTAATCCTGCTTCCACTCCCAAGGCAATAATCATCGGCATCATAGCAGTCGTCATTACCGTAGTTCCCACAAAGAATAAATGCATGAATTGGCAAATGAGCATAACAACAATGGTTAGAAGAATTACAGGCAGTGCCTGCAAGCCGAATGCCTGGAAAGCTTGAGCCGCAAGCCATTTAGAGGCTCCGGTCTTCATGAGTAAAGTGCCTAAACCAATACCACCGCCCACAACCAGCAAAATACTGTAATTAATATGTGGTGAAGCCTGCTTCCATTTGAGAACGCCAAACTTAGGAATGAATAATAGTAACCCACCTGCCATACAAGTTGTAGTTGTATCGATTTTGATTATCTTCTCTGTTGCCCAGCCAACAACAACCAGTAAGAATACCATAAGGGTATATATTTCATCATATTTCATAGGTCCCATTTCATTCAGGCTCTTAGTTACATAAGAAGACCCGCCCGGGATTTCTTTTTCTTCCGGCTTAAACAATAACTGAATAATAGCCCAGGTAATTATTGTCATCAAGAGTGCTGGGGGGAATCCTATTTTTAACCACTCCATATAAGAAATTGTGGGGCCACCGGCTTTTTGAATAAAATCAATAATAACAGGATTCGGTACAGTTGCCGTCAAGATGCCGGAGGCAATAGTGCAGTTAGTCATCGTTAATGTTAATAATAAATTCGCCCCAAACCTTGTACGTCCCTCACCTTTGAACAACTCTATAACGCTAATACACACTGGCAACAAAATAGCCACACGAGCAGTGCTAGAAGGAACAAGAAAAGATAACATGATGTTTGTTAATACTACGCCAATAGTAATTTGCCTTGTAGAAGAACCTACCCACTTCAAAATAAGATAGGTCATACGCTTGGCTAAATTAGTTTCAATCATACCTGCTGCCAAGATAAATGCCCCAAACATCAAGAACAATGACGAAGAAGCAAATGATGATAGTGCCGGGCCAACTTTGTCAATGCCCATCAATACGGCAAGGGGGGCTACTGCAATGCTCGTTACTGCCAAAGGAACCGCTTCTGTTAAATATAGGATAAAAATACCGGTAAACAAAGCTAAAGCATGATGCCCTTGTGGCGTTAATCCATGACCTAGCGGCATGAACCAAACTATCATTCCGAATATGATAGCTAGAGGAAACCCCCATCTCTTTCTTAATATGTCAATCTTATTTTCTCCCAAAATACTCCCTCCTTCTTATACTTACATTTCATCCCTTGGACGTATTAGCCTATCCCCCTCTCCGATAAATATGCAATTATTAAAATTTATGTATTTTTTTCTGAAAATTCTGTTTCTTGAACACATTATTATCCGCAATAACTTTTGAAAAATCTTTCACGCCTTATATCAGTATTTATTGGAATTACCCTTGTATGCGCTCACTGGTGAAAACTCCAACAAAAAAATCTCTATTTGTCTACTTATAAATATTTTTCATGCATCCGCGCTACGCTCTATCTACCATTAATTGTAAGTGTAACTTAGTTTTTAAGGAATAGAAAATACTCTTTTTGAATTGGCACCATAAAAATTAATTATACCAAAATTAATTATACCCGCTGCATTTTGTGACAAGATTTACTGACCCTTTTTATCACAAAAATGTTTTTCATATCTTAAGTATTATTCCACCACACACCAAAAATCGCCGATATTTACTCAGATACGCGAAAGACCGAGGATTTGTTAACGGTATAGTACACACAGGTACATACCATTAACAAACCGCAAGGTCTGACAAAGTAGATGAGTGAATATCGACGATTTTAACATGGATACCGTACATACCATTAACAAACTACAAGGTCTGACAAAGTAGATGATTGAATATCAGCGATTTTCATTAGTACATTTTATTGCTTATTTACCTTCATAGACCGGTATAACTGTAACCTTAGTTATTATGGTCATAATGGTTATTAAAGTCATAGTGGTTATCATGTTTATCATTGTTGTCATGTTTATCATGGTTTCTCCTTTGTATTTCTCGTTGATGTTCTCGTCTTTGCGCCTCTTTTTGATGTTTGATTCTTTCCTTTTCTTTTTGACGCTCTATCCTTTGCACTTCGCGTTGGTGCTCAATTCTTTGTTGTTCTCTTTGATGTTCAAATCTTTGCTCTTGTGCATTTTGAGAATGATAAGAAGATGCCTCCGCAATAACCGGTAGACTAGCCGAACCCATAGTTCCTACTAATACAAGCACTGCCATTAATTTCGGCATTGTTTTCTTTAGCATTATAACCACTCCTTTTATTTTTCCTGACTAATTAGTCAAGCTTTCTATGGTTATAATACCAATTATGTATGTCTAAAGCATGTCAAAAGAATAGTATCCATGTGTTCTAAGTGGCTTCTGTGGCTGATAATTTCAAGATTAAAAACTTAGGGGCAATAATCCCTCTGACACTTTGCTGACAGTTTTTTTGTCAATTTCCTATAATCCAGCTTATTGGGAATAATTTTATTAAGTGCTCTATTAATTGCACTTATCATTAATTATTTATAAAAAATTGCTTTTTCAGCCGCATTTCCCGGGCACGCAAAAATCACGGAGATGGCACTCAGATACGGGAAAGACCAATGTTTTTGCAAGAGGATAGTACTTCTAGTACATCCTCTTGTTAAAACAGCCGGTCTGACAAAGTAGATGAGTGAATCTCGGCGATTTTTAAACAAAAAAATGCCGCCAAGCCTTAAGACTCAACGGCACTAATCTATTTACTTTTCCTAATTATTAATTGTTACCAATAATAGCTCCAACAATCCCACCAATAAGCAAACCTGTAACTAAATTTCCTTCGTCACTATGACTTTCGTTGTCATTATGTCTTCTATATTCTGCTCTATGGTCATGTCTTCTTTGCTCTTCTCTGCGGTGCTCTGCAATTCTTTGCTCTTCTCTACGGTGCTCTGCAATTCTTTGCTCTTCTCTACGATGCTCTGCAATTCTTTGTTCTTCTCTATGATGCTCTGCAATTCTTTGTTTTTCTCTATGGTGCTCGATTCTTTGCTCTTCTCTATAGTTATGAAAAGATGCCTCCGCAACAATTGGTAAACCCGCAGACCCAACAAACCCTACCAATACAAATGCTGCTATTAATTTTTGCATTTTTTTCATTAGCACTATAACCACTCCTTTTATTTTTCCTGACTAATTAGTCAAGCCCTACATGGTCATAGTACCAATGATGTATGTCTAAAGCATGTCTAAAATATGTCAAAAGAATAGTATCAAAACATCTTTTGTTGGTACACAGACAAAAGTGACGGCTTGCAGTGCATTTACATTTTTGAGCTTGACACTGACTTTTTTCATTATTATACTTGGTTCATAAAAGGAACCATTGATATCGTCTTCTATCTGAGCCATTAGGCGCTCGTTAGATAGCGTATCAATGGCTTCCTTTTTATTCATATACGCACTATTTTCTTCAGTTTTATTTTTAACCATAGAAATACCACTCTTATTTTGCTCAGAGCGGTATTTTTTTACTATTCTTGTTATGACAAAAAGGAATTCCATATCTTGAACATGATTTTCTCTACACACAAAATATTACTATAATACATATGATATTGATTAAACAATAAATTGAATAAAGCAATAAAAAAGTTTACAATGTAATTGCTTAATTGAATAATTATCCTCTTTTTTTACACCTACAAGTATATTATTATGAAAATATAAAAAAATGCATCTATAAAATTAGGCTTACCTTATAAAAATCTAGTCAATCTCCCTTTAATCAGTAAATAAGCCCGAGTTATTTAATAGGTTGGAAAGATTCTAATGCCTCACAGGGATGGTATCTTGGCCCTTAAACGGCAAGGCTGCCCAGAAAATATACGATAAGCGCAGAGTCATTTTTGGCGTTTCTAGAAAGCTAAAACTTTAGTAAGTTGGAAGAAATTCAATATTGATAAAAAGAGAGCTGGCGTTTTTGCTATGAAAAAGTTTTTATTGTTATTTGTAGTATTGTTTTCGTTGTGTACAAATGTTTTTGCTATGAATTGTAATTGGAGAACCTTACCCGATGGTATTTGCGCTAAATATGCCGCTCAAGAGTTTGAAAAAATTGCTCCTAGTCCTGGCGTGAACTGGTTAGCCTATAATTACGACTGGGTAGTACAAGCGCAACAGGCTGGATGGGTAGTTAAAACAGAGGTGCATTCTGCTATGATTGGAGCTATTGTAGAATGGCAAGGTCTTGAACGTGGCAGTGGACACGTAGCAGTAGTTCGAAACGTTTTAGCAGATAAAATAATTGTAGAAGAAAACAATGTAGGGAAAACTATTGGCAGCATAAATTATACTTTTGCCGATAAAAAATTACAGTCTGAAGTAACAACAGGATGGGGAAAAACTACCATAAGAGCAATTAAATATAAAGACATGGCAAAAATGGACACTAGAAAATTTATTGGTTATATTTGGCCGATTCGCCAAGATGAATACAATAAATCACCCTCTAAATATGCCATCTCTCTCACCGAACAAATGAATATTAAAGAACCCTTATATAAAGGGTTTGGAGAATATTGGGCAAGCACTTATAGCCTAAAAGAATTCGACAAGACTGCCCCACAGCCTGGCGTAAATTGGCATGGTAAGCTACAAGATTGGGTTAAAAATGCAGATCAAAAGGGCTGGGTTACAAAATACAATAGCGATGATGCAAAAATTGGTGCATTAATTATTCGTACCAATCCCGCCAAGAATTTAGTTAAAGTTGGTATTGTTCGTGGAATTAAAAACAGCTTAATTACCATAGATGTAAGAAGAACAAATTTATATCCTATCACTGAGACAATAAATCTGAGTGATTTGAAGAATGCTGATAAGAATGGCTATGTGTTTTTAGGTTATATTTGGCCAATCAGAAAATAGATAAATAAAAATAACCGCCCAGCGCTTTTAGCTCTGGACAGTCAAGTAATTATTAAATATTTAATAAACCAAATAAATAGATTAGGAGGAAACAGCAAATGAAAAGAGAAATCAATGTATTGAACCATGCAACAGAGATTATACAGGGGTTGGAGGGCGGAGTTTTATTAACAACAAAAGCCGATGGCAAAGTCAATTCCATGACAATTTCCTGGGGAACGCTGGGTATTGAATGGCACAAACCAATATTTATAACGTTTGTCAGAGAAGGCCGCTTCACCAGAACACAGCTTGATAAAAATGCGGAATTTACAGTTAATATTCCCTATGGTGCCTATGATAAAAATATCCTAGCATTCTGTGGTACACAAAGTGGACGTACAACAGATAAGATTAAAGAGTTAGGCCTAACACTTGAATCTCCCTTAGCGGTTTCCGTCCCAGGTATCAAGGAACTTCCTTTGACACTCGAATGCAAGGTTATTTACAAACAAAAACAAGATTTACAGTCCATAGCACCGGAAAATCAGGTTTACTATCCACAGGATGTAGATGGCTCTTTCCATGGTACAAACAAAAATGTCGCTATCGCCTATTATGGTGAAATTGTCCGTGCTTATTTCATTGAATAACTAAGAGAATTTATAATATCCAGCACTTCAGTAATTATCATAAACGCTAAAAAACTGGATGCTTAAATTTAAGGACATGACAACCAAACATACGAGGAGACTACTAAATGAAATATGAATGGAAAAAACATGAAAAAAGCCTATATTTTCCTAAGCAAATTCCTGAAGTGATTACAATCCCCAAACAAACATTTTTTATGTTAAAAGGAAAAGGAAATCCAAACAGTGATTCTTTCGCAGAAAAGATTGGCGTTCTTTATTCATTAGCTTATGCCGTTCGAATGATGCCAAAACATGGTTGTATTCCTGAAGGCTATTTTGAGTACACGGTATACCCGTTAGAAGGACTATGGGATTTAACGGAAAAAGGAAAGCAATCCGGAACATTAAACAAAGATGAACTGCTATATACTATCATGATTAGGCAACCTGATTTTGTCACAACGGGCGTTGTAAATAAAGCATTTGAGATTGTGAGGAAAAAGAAGCCGCATCCATTACTAGATGATGTGATATTCGGAACCATGGAAGATGGATTATCAGTACAAATGCTGCATTTAGGTTCATATGATGATGAACCTAAAAGTTTTAAAATCATGAATGATTTTATAGCGAACAATAACCTTGTGAAGAACTCTTTAATCCATAGAGAAATCTATCTTTCGGACGCTAGAAAAACTCAACCAGATAAACTCAAAACCGTTCTAAGGTATATGGTTAAACCAGTATTATAAATAAATTACTTATTATACCATTTCTTTATAAATGACAAGTCAGATGTTTTTCATGAAAGTATTACACTATTATTTGGCACACTCTTATCAAGCAAAAAGCTCTGTGTAGTTAACAGGTTAGGCAATTGGAGCCTAAATCATCTTAACCACTCAGAGCTTTTCTCTGTTTATTTATATAACAAGAAAACACACTTTATCATACACGCTTATAGCAATTACTATTTTTTTTAAAGGTCACCAATATAAAGCTTTTTTTCTAATATTTCGCATATCTCTTCAAGTATTTTGATTAATTTTTGGCGTTCAGCCAATAATTCTGCATAGGTAGCATATTTATTATCTACACTAGAATCATTGTACTTTTTCCTTATATTTAATATATCAGTAATTTTTTTTGTTATTTTTTTAATATCAGCATCTAATAAATTTCTTGTTTCTTTATCAAATAAAATCCTCTCCGAACTTGTTTCAGTTTGCATTTTCAGAACGATTACAGAACTTTCTTTGATTATATCTTCATCAGTCTTAGCTTTATCAATAAAGTCAAAATCATCTAACTGTTTAATTAAGCCTCTAAATATTTCATAAACCTTATATCTTTTTTCAAATACGATTAAATTATTTTGCCGCCTAAGCAAATTCTTCTGGCTCCACCCAAAATAACAAAGCGCCATACATGAAATTGCAGCAATGACAATATTAATAATCGTTGATAATTCCATATAAAAACCCTCCCTTATATACTCTTTTATAATTTCATTATTCTACTTTTTAAAATATTTGTCAACGATACTGTTTTCTCTGCTAATACTTGCACACAGTCAAAAAATAGGGCAAGAGTTTCAGCACCTTTTTGCCACAAAAATGTTTTTTCTTAAGTATTTTTCCCCACACACAAAAATCGCCGAGATTTACTCAGATACGCGAAAGACCAAGTAGGTGAGTGAATATCGGCGATTTTACTTATAAAAGCGTTGCTACAATACAGCCTCGTTTCCAGCCATTTTAAATTGGACGTTGCTACCACTGAAAACTCGTAAAACAAGTTCATTTTTTACTATTTATACTCGGTAAAAAACTGGTAAGAAATAGGTAAGAATAGCGAAATAATTAAAGCTGAAAATATGTTCTATAGTAATATTTTTTGAATAAACACTATCGTATCACAACACTTTTTAAGTTTCTATGTAGAAAATTTCGTTACCATGATTTCTAATTATCAGTTCCAAGTCTTGTGGTTTTAATAACACAGTTGCTGTATTTTCATTGGGGTGTACACCAATTTTAGCAAATGTCAAAATGTCTTTGTCAAAAACTACAGTAACCTTACACTCTTTGTCATTTAATACACCCAATGGCGTTACTGACCCCTTGGGCACACCCAAGTATTCTTCTAGAGTTTCTTCTGAGGCAAAGCTTAATGGGCGGCATTTTAATTCTTTTCTTATTTTTTTCAAATCAGCGTTTTTGTCTTTTGGGAGAACTATTAAAAAGTATTTACGTTTTTTATCATCCCGTAAAAACAAGTTTTTCACTATGCATTCTTTATTACTTATGGGCAAAAGTTCCATTTCATCAATCGTATAAACAGCATCGTGTTCTATAATCTCATAATTTATATCCATATTGTCGAGTACAGTAAAAACCTTTTGACGTACGCTATCCATTGAATATTACCTCTTTATAAATTTTATTATTACCTAATGTACTCTGGTTAATTAATGCTGTCCTGTATTTTAGCACACTACAGTCCACCCTGTTTCAAGTGTAAATACCAGAAAGCCGCATAGTTGAACCATTTTAAATTGGACGTTGCTACCACTAAAATTTCGTAAAATCGTTCAAATCAAACTATTTATTCGCTATTTATAGCAGAAAGGTAAATATCCACATCCTGCCTCAACTTTTTACATTCCAAGCTGAGATATATCAAGACTACATTTATTGTAGCCACAAGCATTCCAAATAGAATCAAGTAATTGTCTTATGATAAAATCAACTTCCCCATTAAGATTTTCAACAACTACATCTGGCAACATCAGCAAATCTCTATCAATCTCACCATAAACATCAAAAAATCCACCTGATGGTATCGTAAATCCTCTACCATTAACTATTGTCCCCGAAATAACTATTGGACCCTGCATAGAAACACTTTTAAAATAATCAATATCTTTTTTTATTGATTTAGCAATTTCATTTGCTAAATCCTGCGCGTATATTAAGTTAATAGTTTTGGAAGATGGCGTATGATTAAAATCACGACAGAAAAAACCCGTACTAATTTTTTCTACTACACCATTATTTATGTATCGCGCAACAGCTTGTCCCATATTATCAATAATACTAACACCATCGACTATAACCCTATAACGTCCCCTTAACCCAAAAGAATCAATATCAGATGTTAACATTGCTTTTCTAATTTCATCTACCGCTAAAACTTGCGGTCTAGAAAACGCTGAAATAGGTAAGTATTGCAATACAAAGTATGGCCCTTTTCCTGAACCTAAATTCAAGTCATTTTCAAAATTCATTAATCGTTCTTTCTTATATTTGCTCATTCTGTCTATTATATTTTCTGACAAATTAAACGCTGCCCTCAACTCGTTAACGTCCATTTGATATTTCCCTTTCGAATTTCTTTTATAAAAACGACTACTTCCTCCATATGTAACCATATGTGGTGCATTTATGCTTTGCGGTATACTAATTAATAAAATCTTTAGATTTGGGCTCGTTAACATTCTGCATTTAACATTTAACATTCGTGGCATTATGCCATCTCTTAGTAAACTTTCTACCTTCCTAATAAGTTCATCTTCTGTTTCATAATTATTTATTCCACACAATTTGCATGGTAAATTTGTTTCTCTATTTTCTTCAATACCATAAATTATCAAACCTCCATATGCGTTTGCAAAAGCTGAAACATCCGCCAAAAATTCTTTTTTGTGATCACCGGAGTCAATAGGGATTTCTTTTTTATATTCTAACCCAATGCTCTCTTGAACTTCATCGTCTATTAATTCTTGTAAATTGTCCATTGTAATAGTATCTATATTTTTATACATCATTAAAAATTCCTCATTTCAAGACAATGTCTATATGACAAATTTTGTCGGCACTTTTTTATTTTCAACTGGCTGCCACTATTTTAAATCTTTTTTTCTAATCTTTCAGCAACATTTTACAAATCACTTTGTTTTACCGGGAAATCAAAACATCCTGGATATGGCCCTGCATGCTGTGCACGTGGGCATTTTCCTTTTGTCCCCCACACAATGTATTCACATTGGTGTCGAAAATAGCCTTTATGCGGTGCCCTACTGCCGTTTCCCTTATTCCAAGCAACGATACCGCGCCATATTAGATTACCCATCTGAACAGCATCTGACGCAGTAGGCAACTGCCGCCAATCTGAAAACATAAGAAAATACCCTTCAGGCTTCAATACTCTATGACACTCATTAATCCATAAAATACACCAATGTAACCACGACCGTGAATCCATTGTGTCCCCTGGGAAATCCCGGACGATGCACAAATTTATTAGACGACTGCTCATACTTATTTGATGGTGTCTGAGCCCTTTCGTTCGCTGTCCTTCCACCGCTCGAATATGGCGGGTCTGTAATCACAGCAGCTACAGAATCGTCCTCCAACTGCGTTAGTAATTCTATTGAATCTCCCATTGTAACTGTATTCAAAAACTTACTATTCGTCCCTATCTACCTCTTTTGTATTTGTATTGACTAGTCTATTATAATATCACTTTTTGGGGTCTTGCGCAAACATGTGTTCGTTTTTGTTTATGGTAGCAAAATAAAAAAGCACGCTGAAAACACATGCCTCAATGACAATATTTGGTCGAATTATTTTTTATGCTGAATGTCGCCATTGCCAAATCCTAAATTTCTTACTCTATGTTTACCTTTTGTATTTATAACTTTCTTAAGTTTATCTTGCCTTTGTTCTTTTCTCTCAACAAATTTATTCTTTTAGGCTATCGTCATTATTTATGTTGTCGTTGTTTTCTTTAAAATAATAACCTGAACCATAGTTTACAAAAACTTGATCAATGTATAATGCACTTTTACACATTACTTCTGCTATACGTTTTACTGCAACTATGTTTTCAATATCATTCGACAGATTAAATCTAAACTCTCTTTTTAAAACCTCTTTAACGCGTTGGTCAGGTTTAACCGTGTCCGCACCAAAATTCATACGTAAATGCTGAAAAGTTGCTAAACCAACTCCATTAATACTACCTATTATATCTTTTTCATGGTTTCTAAAATCAGCTTCCTCAGCCCATTCATGTAACACTTCAAAGTCATCATCTTCCGCGTTGTGTTCTTTTAATTTGTCTATAGCAGCAAGTATACTAATAATAATATTATATTTTTCAGGTGCTCTCATTTCACAAAAATTCGTAAACGTTTCAATATTCTTTGTCTTCTCCTTTAAATCAACAAATGTACAGAACGCAGTTTGCCTTATTCTATCTATTCTAGGTTCCACAATTTTTGTATAATTACGATGTATTGATAGAACCACTGCCAACAAAGCAAGTGCCGGTTTTTCTCGTGCATCAGCACTGTATTTATTAGCAAAGATTTCCGATGCTTCTCCAATAGATTTTCCGGGAAATCTTTTATACAAATGTGAAGTTAGCGTAAGTTTCTTGTTTTCTAGTTTCTTAACAATTTCTTTGATTTCGCTCTCATTTAGACTGTTAATTACCATAAATACACCGTCCCACGTTATTTATTATCTACAAGTACACTGTAGATATAGGTAGTTTTTATCAAGACAATTTAAAATATTGAAATTTGAAATTCTGGTTTTTGCATAATTAAATAATTTTTAGCAAAAATAATATCTAAATGATTATAAATTTGCTGTGGAGATTGCGAAAAATATCAACAATGAATTTGTGTGGCCAATAAATTAATCTTGGACATAAGAAACACCTAAGTCAGCATATAACTGAGTTATAATATCATTAGGCAAAATTAGAGTATCTCTCAAAAAAGCACTTCTCTTATCCGCCAGATAATAAAGAAGATTTCCCTCCTGCTAAAATTTTATCCGCTAAAACAATATATTAAAACCTAATAAGCCGCCTTTTTTCGAACCGCTAAGATACAAAAAAGATATTGCACTGCTAACACTGTAATTACGTTGCAACTCAACACCATACATGCCCCCGTCGCAGTAGACGCCACCGACACCAAACTCCCAATCAGGGCGTTTGTGGGTGTTTAGATACGTCGTCAAGGATTGCTTGTAGCTCACTAATGATTTTTCCTGATTCTCCGACGTCGCTTGCAATTTTTGTGCTTGTGCCTGCAGCTGCGCTATTTGCGGTTGGCAAGATTGTCCGTCTCCCTATGTCATAAAAAAAAATGCACGTCATTTGATAAGTGCCTTCTAAAACCCCATTATCATTTTTTAAACTTTGCGCTACCATGCCCTACATGTTCACTCAAAGATTCATCACACTCATGTATTGTTTCCCCTGTATCAGGGTCTACAACTTTTTCATGGTATAAATCATCTTTGCGATTAATACACCGCATTAAGGACACATTTTTTCCCTTATCTTTACTGTAAATACTCCCTACGTTAGTTTCCGTAACTATATTATTATGTTTTGATTTACCATTAATATGATCCTTTAATTTTATTTTAGCTCTATCAACAAGGCCTAAATCAAATGTTTCTTCAACAAAAAGTTTTATTATCTTCGTCGTATTACCACAATATGGGCAAGCGGTACTGTCTTCCGCAACTTCACGTTTACAATTTGAACAAATAATAGATTTTGAACACATAGTAGTCACCATTCCTTATTTAAAATTATCTTACTTAATATATTATACACAAAAAGCAACCAATTATCGTTTCGCCAAAATATTTCTTATAATTACACTTTAGTTCTTTGTATAATTGTATTGCTAAAATATGTCCGAGCAAAGTGCATAATATACGACAGTAAAGTATAGGCTCATAATGTTCAGCATATGTAGCTAATAAATATTATAAACACGTAATATTTATAATACCAGAATGGCCGCTAGAATTTTAGTCTTAAAGGCTTTGCATCTTTAACATGACTATAACATACTTAGATAGTAGCATTGTTTGCCTTCTTTTATCTAGTCAAGCATTTTCGGGTTTCTCTGTATAGCAAAAATGGTCATTTCCCTTCTGTGATACATATTCTTTATTATCTCCATCCACACGCCAAAAATCGCCGAGATTTACTCAGATACGCGAAAGACCAATGTTTTTGCAAGAGGATAGTACATACTGTACATCCTCTTGTAAAAACAGCCGGTCTGACAAAGTAGATGAGTGAATCTCGGCGATTTTACTCAAAAAAAAGCTCTCAGCATAAGCGCTAAGAGCCGACTTTGTAATGGCAGGGGTACTAGGACTTGAACCCAGATCTACGGTTTTGGAGACCGCTGCTCTACCAATTGAACTATACCCCTATGGAGCGGAAAACGAGATTCGGACTCGCGACCCCCTCCTTGGCAAGGAGGTGCTCTACCACTGAGCTATTTCCGCATATGAAAGAAAAATAATGGCGACCCAGGACGGACTTGAACCGACGACCTCCGCCGTGACAGGGCGGCATTCTAACCAACTAAACTACTGGGCCGAATATGTCCTCTGTCAGATCTCTGACAGGATTATATGTTACCATATAATTGCTTTTCTTGCAAGTAATATTACACTTTTTCTATGCTGGCAAAAGAGTTTTTCTCATCTTTGTGGTATAATACATAGTGTGATTTATGGGATATAAATATTACCTATTAATGTATCGCAATAAAGGTTCTTTTATATGCCGATTATGCTGCACCAAGTTAAATAATCTGAGGAGTGATTTATTATGCCGCAAACACCTGATTGGTCTCTAGGTGACAAATACCTGCTACAAGAAGTTCCTGTTCTTGGAGCCTTAATTAAAAAGTATTCCCCCTGTACCCTTGTTCCCGAAAACGAAACTCGTTACTTTGCAACTCTAATGCGTGGCCTTATTTCCCAACAGCTTCCTCCTGCAGTCGTTAATGACTTATGTTCCAAGATACAAGCACTGTTAGGCGAAGTAACTCCCGAAAAAATTATTGCCGCTACTGACAAAGAGCTTTTAGCCCAAGGCTTAGTACAACAGAAAATAGATTACCTGCGCAACTTTTCCCATATGGTTGTTAATGGTCAAGTTACCTTGGATAAATTTGCTGAGATGTCCGATACGGAAATTTCTAAACAGCTTTTACAAGTAAAAGGTTTAGGACAGTGGACCATAGAAATGTTTCTTCTGTTGGCTTTGTGCCGCACGGATATCGTTCCTACTGCTGACCACAATTTTGCTAAAGCACTACAAACTTTGCTAAACCTACCAACACTTCCCAAACGTGGTGAAATTAATAAATTAACCGCTTCCTGGCGCCCCTGGCGTTCCCTGGCAGTGTGGTATTTATGGCAAGCCTCAGAAGAACTAACAACAAAGGTACCTGCCGGTAAAAACAAAAAGTAAAATCAAAATCCCTTACTACTAAAATGAAGTGCACCTTCAAATGTGTTTGTCTAACCTTTGAAGTACTTCAAAAATGTGAGGGATTTTTTTATGAAAGCAGCGGAGATTTCTGCTTTTATTACCTACTATTTTATTTTAATTTGATTGGCAGATAATCTGTTAAGAACCAATGCCCGCTTTAATTTTTTTATTCCTGTCAGCCCCTGACAATACTATGTTATAATCATAGTATATCATCAAATATAAAAGAGGTGTCTTTATGAAAAAAGCTACTACACTGAAAATTAGTCTTATTGCCGGTTTAATTGCCTGCTCTACGCTCTCGGTTCTAATGCCTAATGTCAGCTATGCCACAGATTTTACCGAAAAGAACAAACAAATAACCTATACTACGGCACTGCCCGCTATTAGTGTAACCGGTTTCGCTGAACGAACTGTATCACCTGATACTGCCAGCATCACCATAGGTGTTGTGAGTGAAGCGAGTACTACGGCTGATGCCAAGATTGCTAACGATCAAGCCATGAATGTTATTATTACCAATCTAACGGAGCTAGGCATCTCCAAATCAGATATGAAAACATCCAGTTTCTCTATTACACCCAACTATACACTTAACACTGATAAAACTGCCCGTTCTATAACCAGCTATTCTGTAGGAAACATGCTTAGCATTAAAACCCATGATTTCACTAAGCTTTCCAATATCATCCAGACGGCAACAGACTCCGGTGCTAATCAAATTTACGGTGTCCGTTTCTATCTGCAAAATGACAATACAATAAAGGATGAACTTACGGCAGAAGCACTGCGCAATGGTAAAAAGCAAGCATCTCTCATTGCCTCTTCTCTTGGTCTTCACCTTGGAGATGTACTTTCCGTTTCTGTATCGGACTATTCACCTTCCTATAACACTGTGAATTTCGAGAAACTTAGCATGCGTGCGGCAGATTCACGCACACCTATTGAAGAAGGTACCCTGAAAATTACCGCTACTGCCAGCTTATCTTTTGCTATTCGGCAATAAAAGATTATTTTTACAATATGCCATTTATTTTGGTCATTAAACTTCTAAAGTCAAAAAATCCCTTACAGCTATTAATAGCGTAAGGGATTTTTTATTTCTAAATTTAAATTAATTTGCTCTTTGGCGGTTTATAGCCAGGTAATATTTTTACAAAAGCTAATTCGTTGCAATTTGGGTATTGCGGACAATACACACATTCTTTCCATACCTTTTGCGGTAAATTCTCTTTGTCAGATTCTTCATAGCCACATTTAATAAAAAATCCCGGCTGATAGGTCAAAGTGAAAAACATCTGAGTGCCTTTTTCAATACCACTTTTTTCTAAAAGTGCTACTATTTCTTTACCAATACCGGTTTTTTGTTTATCAGGATCTATAGCCAAGGACCTAATCTCTGCCAATCTATCCCATACAAAGTGCAAAGCGCCGCAGCCAATTACCTTATCACCCTCAACGGCCACAATATAGTCCCTCAAGTTTTCGTAAATACTGTTACGAGAACGCGGTAACATTAAGCCCAATGTAGCATAATGATTGCATAATTTATGTATTGCCTCCACGTCATTAAAAGTGGCTTTACGATATTCCAACATATAACAAACCTCCTCAAAATACTACATCTTTTACTAAATAATACAACCTAACGGCAAAAATCACAAGATTATTTTTTATTTTTTTGCATAAAGCTCAGCAGCCGCTGCCAGAGCCACTAACATAGCTGCCGGTCTTGGTGGACAACCAGGCACTACTATATCCACCGGTAATATTTTGTCCAGGAAGCCAGCTATAGCATAGGTTTCGCCAAAGATCCCACCACTTATAGGACATGCGCCTACGGCCATTACAATTTTCGGCTCTTGCATTGCCTCATAGCTAATAATTAATGCCTGTTCTAAATTCCTCGTAACTACGCCTGTAACCATGAGTAGGTCAGCATGACGAGGTGAAGCTACGAAATGCATACCATATTGTTGTAGGTCATAAAGAGGATTGGAAAGTGCGCCCATTTCAAAATCACAGGCATTACAGCTGCCTGCATCCAAGTGCCTTATGGCCAAAGAGCGCCCTATTTTGTTTTTAATAAATTCACCTATAGGAGTTGTTTTTTCGCCTGTAAATATAGGTGCCGCATCTCTTCCTGTATGGTACAAAGCCTCTTTCCCGCAACTTTCTACGCACCTGCCACAAAACAAGCACCGCTTATAATCAATTTCCGGTAAGCCGGTTGCGTTTTTGGTTGTAATAGCTCCCGTTGGGCAAGCTTCTACGCATTTATTACACTTTATGCAAGCATTAGGGTTTAGCTCAAGCTCCCCACGAAAATTTTTCTCACCCATATTGTTTATGGGCTCAGTTTTTATTTTACCTGCAAGAATGGTCTCTAGCAATTTAAACATACCTACTACCTCCTATCTATCCATACAGGCATAACAAAGTTCAAAACTTTTATTAATTAACGGAAAGTCAGGAATAATGTCCCCTTGCACCGCCATAGTTAAGGCCGGCCAATTAGGATAAGAGGCTGAACGTACAAAAAGTCTGTATATTTTTTGCTGCCCATCTAACATCAACCAATGCAAATTATTACCACGGGCAGATTCACTCATGCCCCAGCTGCCTTCTTGTGTACGATATTCCGCATTTTCATAACTTAGCTTTTTGGTTTTACTAGTTTCTAACTCATTTATAATTTGCCTCAAAAGCTTTATTGTTTCACTAACCTCTTGTTCCCTAATTAATAAACGAGCATATACATCACCTGCATGTTCTATTGGAACAGCAAAGTCCATTGTATTATATAGACCATATGGTAAATCCCGGCGGCAGTCAACCGCAACGCCGGAAGCTCTGGCCGCAACACCTACCAGGGCTAGATCCAATGCAGTTTGCTTTCTAACTATACCGGTGGTTTTAACTCTATTTAAAAAATCAGAATGATTTTCTAAAAGTTCTACTATATCAGCATAACCTTGTTCTACTTCCTCCAAGATTACTTTTAGTTTTTCTAAAGATTCTGTAGAAATATCTTGTCTAACTCCCCCGGGAATAATGACTCCTCGCAGAAAACGATTTCCTGCTAAGCTTTCATTGACACGCATTATTTTTTCCTTTAGTGCACTCCCCATGCTAACGATAGGTGAAAAACCCAATCCTGCGCACAAATTTCCCGTATCACCTACATGATTATATAAGCGCTCAACTTCTGCTAGCAGCATGCGAATTAGCCATCCATACTGTGGTACTTCTTGCTCCGTTAGTTTTTCCAGTGCCTGGCAGTATGATAGAGTATTGGCTACTGTGCAGGCCCCACAGATGCGCTCAACGATTAACAAAGCTTCTTCAATTGTTTTACCCTCGACTAATTTTTCAATCCCTCGATGAGTAAAAAACAACTTAGCATCTAGTTGCAACATATCTTCCCCCGCCTGACTAAAACGAAAATGTCCGGGTTCAATGATTCCCGCATGAATAGGCCCCACCGCTACCTCAAAAACACCTGAACCTTGAGCTGTGCTCATCTTATATTCTCGGTGCCCCCTTATCTGCGTTTTTAGGCTCACATCTTTGCGCAAAGGATAATACCCTTGGGGAAAAGACTCATGCAATACTAGTGGCCTAAGGTCAGGATGTCCTATAGGGCGAATGCCAAACATATCGTTTATTTCTCGTTCATACCAAGCTGCCGCCGGAAATAAGGGCGTTAAGGACTCATAGGTTAATTCACTATCCGGAGCAAACTCTACCCTAATAGTTTTCATACTATGCTTTTCTCCATCAGTGAACAAAACATAAATTGCATAGCCTTGTCCCAACTGTCTTTCATCTGAGCCAAACATAGCCGTAAAGACATTCTTTCCCCCATCTGCACAAAGTTTGGCAGTACTTAATAACTCCTCATTTTTAACTTTAAGCATCATAGTACGGTTCCTCCAACTACAATTTGTGTTGCACTGGACAAAAGCACTTGTAAATAAGGAAAATTTTCTAAACACGTGCTAATAGCAATTGTACTAACTAACATAACAAGTAAAATAGCCATAGAATTGAAATTTAAAAGTTCCCCTAGCGCCCTGCGTTTAGGCGTACAACTAAGCATGCGCAAAAAGTGATAAACCACGCCCATAAGCACTCCTGCTAAAAGTAAAACAAATAAGCTTCCCAGTAAATACTGTCCACTTTTGAAAATTTCCATAATTATTGTAAATTTACTAAAGAAAATACCAAAAGGCGGCATGCCTAAAATAGCAAACATTCCTAACAAAGTAAAGGTAGCCGTATAAGGTGTCTCATTCATCATACCATGTATACGCATCATGTTACTGGTTTGGTACTCTTGTATAATTGTTCCTGCCAGAAAAAACAATGCGAACTTAATCATGGCATGATTAAATAAATGTAATAATACGGCACTAACAGAATTGTTAGTGAAAATAGCAAGACCAATGATCATAATTCCAATATTTTCCATACTAGAATAAGCCAGCAAGCGTTTAATATCTCTTTGTACAATTGCAAAGGGTACAGCAATTGCAACGGTCAAAAAAGCAAAAACGTATAAAATGTTAAGGATAAAACCAATCCCTACTGCCGGTACAATAATAACAAGATTGCGCATCAAGACATAAATGGCACAAGCACATAATGCCCCTGACAATAGGCCGCTAATTAAAGAAGGAGCTTGACTATAAGCATCAGGCAGCCAGGTATGCATTGGGGCTAGTCCTATCTTGGTTCCATAGCCAATGATAATAAATAAAAATGACATTCGCAACAAATTGGGATTTAACAAAACCGCATTTTGTTTGAGCCATAACCAATCTAATGGTTTCACCGCTCCCAACACGGTCAATTGAGCATAATACAAAATAATGGTTCCCAACAAAGCCAAACAAATACCAACGGTACAAACCATAATATATTTCCAAGCAGCTTCCAAGGCGCCCCGGGTATGTTTAAAAGAAACCAACAGTGCTGATACTAATGTTGTGGCCTCAATACAAACCCACATAAGACCTAAATTTTTCGTAACTAAAACCAAAAACATTGTCCAAACAAACATTGTAAATAATGCGTAGTATTTACCAATAAAAGTATTTTTTCTTTTTAAATACCCTCTGGTAGCTTCTTTATCCAAGTAGCCTTTGGACAAAAGACTTGACATAAAATATAAGGTTACAACTATAAATAGAAACCACATGCTCAAGGCATCAAGATAAAATATTCCATCGTTAAATATACTATTAGGAGGCAATAACATGGTCATATAAACAAAGGCCCCGGTTACTATTAAAGCTGTTAACCTATTTAGCCAATGAAGCAGATTATTGCTTAGGCATCTTGTTATTGCTATGGCAGCGAAAAACGGCGGTAAGCCAAGAATTATATAAAACATTTGTTGCATAACGTCACCCCTTCAACTTTCTTAATACATTAGTATCAGTAGTCATAAATGAAAGGTTCAGGCGTTTAGTTAAAATAACCAAAATAACCACCGCGATAAGCACATCTAAAAATATTCCCAATTCAATAATCATGGGTAGTCCTTCTGTAATAGCCATGCCGAAAAGATAAATCCCGTTTTCCACAGTAATGAGACCAATTATCTGCATAATAGCACGGCTGCGCATAACTATAAGGGTAAGACCTGTCATGATTAATACCATAGACGATGCTAAAATATCTCTGCTGCCCATGCCTGGCAGCATTTTATCTATAAGCAGATAAGATAGCACCACAAAAAATGCAGCAGCAGCTGTAGAATAATTTACATTAATACCTGAGTCTATTTCCTGTTCGTTAGTCAGTTTCTTAATTACTGAAAATAGCGCATAGGGAATGACACAAACTTTAAAAACTATGGTTAAAATTGTAGGGACAAAACTATGCCACCCAGCATTTCCCTCCATTCCTACCATAAGGCAGGCTCCCGCTATAATTGTAGACTGAACCATAAGGCACATAACGGCATTTTTTAAATTCATAATTCTTGTTTGTAAAAATACAACAAGCAGCAAAACTATAAGTAACTGTTCCATATGGTCTCCTTTATTGCGCTACAATAGCTAGCAGCAGAAGGACTCCTGCCCCCGTCATGTAGAAACGTACTTTAAACAATCTCATTTTATTATTCAAACTTTCAACTATAGCAATTACTACGGCGGTGAGTATAATCTTTATTATAAGTGGTAAATTAACCGGTAAAAAAATCAGAGAAAAAATAATAAGAAGCGTTAATCTTTTTAGCATGGAAGCTAAATGTATAATAGCCAAAAAGCGGCCTGAATATTCCAGGGTCATACATTCATGAATCATCGTAAGTTCTAAATGCGTATCAGGATTATCTACAGGAATGCAGCCATTTTCCGCCAGCATAAGGGCAAAAAAACCACAACAGCTTAAAACGTTACTTATAGTAAAATAATATGCATCATAATTCATATTCATGCCTGATATGGCAGTTGTTCCATACTGCATTTGCGCTGAAAGAATAGCTAAAAGCATGGCAGGTTCTACTAAAACTGAAATATACAGTTCTCTTGAACCACCCATACCTCCGAAACTTGTTCCGGCATCCAACGAGGACAAGGTCATAATAAATCTGCCAATAGCAAGTAAAGATATGAATACAAAAATATCACCCAAAGCATTATTTATGTTAAAACCAAGGGGCAATATAGCCGCCGCTAATAAAACGCTGAGGAAATAAATATATGGTGCCAATAGAAAAATCCTACTGGTGTACGGCGTAATGATTGTTGACTTTTTCCAAAGTTTTGCTAAATCATAATATCCTTGAAAAACGCTTGCACCGATACGATTTTGCATATAAGCTTTAACCTTTTGAGTAAGGCCTAAAACCAGGGGTGCAAGTGCTGTTAAAACAATCAATTGCAGCAATAAAAAAAGTAATTGCTCTATTATTTTATTCACGGTACATCGCCCCCCACATTAACGCTAAAATCATGGCCAGCATAACATAACTTACATATAATCTAACGCTGCCTGCCTGAATTTGGCGTAAAAAAGCCGCTGTTTTTACTAACCAATGTTGAATAGGCTGATAAAAATTATCTGTAAAACGATCCGGTAAAGATAATTTATACAAAACTTCTCTGCCAAAATAATCATGAGCATTGTGTAAATAGCTCTTATGCCGCGTAGGCTTTAAAATACCCTCAAAAGCCCGTCGCACAGGTTTAGAAAACCCTGTAGCAGAATATTGCTGCCTATTTGTAGAAATAGTACCACAATTCCAGGTCGTATCACGCCTCACTAAAATTGTTTTTTTATAGCTTAAGAGATATAAAATTACTCCTAAAATTATAAGCAGAATTACTAGTGCCAATGGAGGATAACTACCTGTGCCGGTATCAGTAGGAAAAGTAATTATTAATGTATTATTCAAGGCCGGTAAATTCACCAAGGTATTATTTATAACCTTAGCAGCCAAATCAACCACAGGAACACAAAAAATGCCCATTGCTAAGATTAAAAATGCACTTAACCCCATAGCAATAGTCATGCTAAGTGGTGACTCGTGAGCGTGTTCAATTGCGTTAATACGCGGTCTTCCCAAAAAAATTACCCCGTAGAAACGCACAAATGCTCCTAATGCCAAAGCTGCCGCCAAGCCTAACAAAAGGAACCCAAAAGCCGCCAAAAGTCTAAAACCTGTGCCGGCTTCGGCATTTACTAATTGCACTAAACTTTTAAAGGTAAGCCATTCTCCTACAAACCCATTAGTTAGCGGCAGGGCAGACAAAGCCATGGCACCAACCAATGTAAAGGCTGCCGTTTGAGGCATGAATTTACTTAAGCCACCCATTTTTTCGATATTTTTTTCTCCGCCTGTTCCGTGCATAATAGAACCTGCCGACATGAAAAGCAAGCTCTTCATAATAGAATGATTAAAAGCATGGACTATAGCCGCTACAAAGCCCAGCATGGCAAGTTCCTTATGATTTGTAGTTAACAGCAACATTCCTGTTCCCATCCCTACAAAAACTATTCCCATATTTTCCACACTTGAATAAGCCAAAATACGTTTCATATCTGTAGCCATTTGAGCATACAAGGCCCCAATAAAAGCAGAAATTAACGCTAAAGAAAAAACTAACACGCCCCACCAAAATTCTACCGGGCCAAGAAAATTAAAAATAAAACGGCCAAAACCATATAAAGCCATATTCAGCATTACACCTGACATTAACGCCGAAACATGACTAGGGGCTGCCGGATGGGCATTGGGCAGCCATACATGTAAAGGAACCAATCCTGCCTTGAGTGCAAACCCAATAAAGGCTGCTAAAAAGGCTAGATTGCGCGCCCCTATATCTAAGCTCTCTATTGAAAGAGAACTAAATTCCAAACTATTAGCCCCACTACCCACTACGAAAAAAGCAATCATAATCGACGCTGTTCCCAAATGTGTCATTACTAGGTATTGGTAGGCTGTCTGCCATACACCCTTCTTTTCTGCTTCATGATTGACCAAAAGAAAAGAGACTAATGCCATAATTTCCCATGCCACCAAAAAACCCAAAGCATCCTGAGCTAAAGTAACTAAAACCATAGAGAAAACAAAAGTTGTAAACAACGCTGACAGCATACGCAAACGATTACCCTTATAGGCAGCTCCATAGCCGATACCATAGATGCCTGTAAGCATCCCGCCCAAACCCGTAATAGCCAAAAATACGGCACTCCAGCCGTCCATAGCAAAAACGAATTTACCCATAACAAATATGGGAGCCACAACTGACATATCTGTCAAAATATATTCCAGCGCGGAAACAAAAACGCAAGCACTACCAACTATAGTTGCCGCTTGTGCTAAGTAGTGCGCCCATATTTCCTTATGCTTTGGCCTAAAAACAGTTAACATACCCAATATATAGAAAAAACATCCAATAATCATTAAATTCACGTCTTTATCTCCCACCCTTAATTTTTGTGACTAGAAATATTATTATAACACTTTAAAAGGAATATGCAAAAAGCCCAGAAAAGATTGCTTATCTTTTCTGGGCTTAATTATTAAATTTTAGTCTCTTAATTTTGCTTTGAAAGTTTCACTAACAACATTCACTATATTTTTAATTACCACATCAATATCAGCATCCGTCAAAGTTCGTTCATTATCTTGGAAAGTCAAATTAAAGGCCATAGATTTACAACCTTCAGCAACTTGCTTACCGGTATAAAGATCAAATACTTTGACGTTAGTCAAAAGTTCTCCTCCATTAGCACGAATAACCTTTTCTAACTCCGCCATGGAAACTTCTGTAGGCACAACTACCGCAATATCACGAGAAGTGCTTGGGAACTTAGGTAAGCGTTGATACTGTGGTATAGTTGTTGCCCCAGCTACTAATGGCTCTATTTCTATTTCCAACAAATAGGCAACTGCTCCTAGTTCAAAGTTCTCTTCTACTGTAGGATGTACTTCGCCAAAATAACCTATAATTTTACCTTCACACTCAATAGCACAACTTTTGCCCGGATGCAGGAAGGGTTCCGCAACAGGAATAAGCTTATAGTCAGCAACTTGCAATTTTTCCATAAGACCTTCCAATACACCCTTCATATCATAGAAATCTACATCTTCATGACTTTCATTCCAATTAAGTTCATTGCGTTTGCCACTGAGTACGGCACACAAAACCTGATGCTCTTTAGGGAATTCTGTTAATGGTAAGCTTTTAGGAATGAAGATTCTACCTACTTCAAAAATACCAACTTTATTATGTTGGCGAGCTAAGTTATAAGAAGCCGCCGCTAATAGGCTAGGAGCCATAGTAGTACGCATTGTTTTAAACTCGTCGCTGATAGGATTAATTATTTCGATAGCTTTGCGACGATTATCATCTTGGGCTAGCTGCATTTTATCAAAAGCATTTGCATGAATAAAACTATAAGTCATAACTTCATCCAAACCGGCAGTTACCATATAATCTTGTATTGCGTCCCTTACGTCTTCGATAACAGCTTGGCGTCCTTGTACTATATCCAAACGCGGCAAGTGAGAAGCAATATTGGCAAAATTATGCATACGAGCAACTTCTTCGCTGATATCAGCATCACAAGTTACGTCAGGCCGCCAAGACGGAGCTGTTATGATTAAAGTATCATCGCCCTCTTCACTGACAGCAAATTGTATTTTTTGCAAAATTTCTATGATTTCCTTCTTGGTGATTATTGTGCCTATACGCTTAGAAATCGCTTCTGCGGTTACTTTTATTACTGCTGGGGTATATTCTATAGGATATGACTCTACGATACCCTCAACTGTTTCACAAGCTTGCATTTGCTCCAAAAGGTGAGCAGCACGATTCAAAGCATTATGTGTAAGTACTGTATCTACACCACGTTCAAAACGTCCTGAGGCTTCACTACGAAGTCCCAATGCTTTAGAAGTGCGGCGTATTGTGGGTCCGTTAAAAGTAGCCGCCTCTAGCAGAACAGTCATAGTTTGATTGGTAACTTCAGTTTCCAATCCTCCCATAACACCGCCCAAGCCAATAGCATGAGTCGTGTCGGCTATGGTAATCATTGAAGGCTCTAATATACGTTCCTGACTATCTAGGGTAACAAGTTTCTCACCGGCAGCAGCACGACGTACAATTAGCGTATGCATGCCCACCTTGTCATAATCATAAGCATGCATTGGCTGTCCTAACTCTAACATAACGTAGTTAGTAACATCCACAACATTGTTTATAGGGCGCATGCCACAAGCACGTAAATGCTTTTGCATCCAAGCAGGAGACGGCATTATTTTAATATTCTTCAAAACACGGACAGCAAAACGGCTGCATAATTCAGTAGCTTCTACTTTGATTGCAGCCATAGCTGCGGCCTGTCCATCAGCAGTTTCTTTTACGGTTAAATCCGGCATTTTTAAATCTGAATTGAGGACTGCCGCTGCCTCCCGAGCCAGTCCCAATATATTAAAACAATCCCCACGATTGGAGGTTAAATCAATATCTAAAACCACATCATCTAAACCCAATACAGGTTTAACATCTATACCAATGGGAGTATCCGCCGGCAGAATAAAAATACCGCTGCGTTGTTCAGGTAACAAAAGTTTGCTATCAATACCCAACTCCTCAGCACTACACAACATACCAAAAGAATCCAAACCGCGCATTTTTGCTTTTTTTAGTTTCATACCACTTGGCAGTTGCGATCCTACTACGGCAACAGGTACTATATCATATTGGCTTACATTTTGTGCACCGGTTAAAATCTGCACTAATTCACCTTGTCCCAAATTCATCATACAAATCCACAAATGGTCAGAATTAGGATGCCGTTCGATAGTTTCTACCTTCCCTGTTATTACACCCTCAAGACCTTCTCCCAAATGTATAACTTGTTCTACTTCTAGGCCAACACCGGTAAGTTTATCTGCCAACTCTTCCGGAGTTACATTAATATCAACATATTCTTTCATCCAATTCAAAGACGCTAACATAATTTTCCTCCTTATTTAAATTGTCTGATAAACCGCAAGTCATTTTCAAAGAATAAACGTAAATCATCAATGCCATATTTCAACATAGCAATACGCTCCACGCCCATACCAAAAGCAAATCCGCTAACTTTTTCCGGATCAAAGCCACTCATGCGCAATACATTGGGGTGGACCATACCGCTTCCCAATATTTCCAGCCAGCCGGAATTTTTGCATACACGGCAACCCTTGCCGCCACACATAACACAACTAATATCAACTTCCGCAGAAGGCTCTGTGAAAGGAAAGAAGCTAGGGCGCAAACGTATTTTTACGTCGTTGCCAAACATTTCCTTACAAAAAACTTCTAATGTTCCTTTTAAATCTGCCAAACTAATATTTTTATCAATAACTAATCCTTCTACCTGATGAAACATAGGAGAATGCGTAGCATCATAATCATTACGGTAAACAGTTCCCGGACAAATCATACGAATAGGAGAATTGCCCTTATTCTCTTGCATAGTACGAGCCTGTACCGGAGATGTTTGCGTACGCAATAAAAACTCTTCCGTAATATAGAATGTATCTTGCATATCACGGGCTGGGTGATCTTTAGGTAAATTTAAAGCCTCAAAATTGAAATAGTCGTTTTCAATTTCCGGCCCCTCCATAACAGCGAAACCCATCCGCATAAATATTTTTTTCATTTCTCGCAAAGTCAAGGTTACCGGATGCAAATGACCTTCTCTAGGTTTTCTTCCCGGCAAGGTAATATCAACAGTTTCTGCTGCTAATTTAGCCGCCAACTCTACTTTTTCCAGTTCTTTGCTGCGAGTTTCAATGGCGACTTCCAGTTGATTACGAATATCGTTAACCAACTGCCCAATTACAGGTCTTTCTTCAGGTGACAATTTACCCATGCCGCGCATAATTTCCGTCAAAGAGCCTTTTTTACCTAAATATTGAATCTTCATGTCTTTTAATGCGGCTACTGTAGTAATATTGGCTAAATCCTTTAAGACCTGCTCTTTTAGTTCCTGCAGTTTCTCTTCCATTTTAATGCCTCCTAAAAAAAATAAAACCCCCACCCCGCAAGGGGCGAAAGTTTTCGCGGTACCACCCTAATTTGTACTCCAAAGTCTTAACGTGACCGACGTTTGACCTACGTATTACTCATTCAGCCAAATTGCTCCAAAGTGAACTTCCCTCGCGGCATAACCCTGCAGCTCTCAGCCTAGGCTGCATTTTCTGTAATAACACCAACGACGTACTCTCTTTTTCCTTGCAATAAGTTATATGTATATTAACGTGTGCTATTATAACACAAATTATTATTTAGTGGCAAGCGCCTGCTTATGTAGGGCCTCAAACATAAATACTCCAGCCGCAATAGAAACGTTTAAGCTCTCAGCTTTTCCCTGCATAGGAATAAATGCTTTTTGCTTAGCAGCCTTTAGCATATCTTCACTAACGCCATTTGCCTCATTTCCCATAACCAGAGCCACTTTTTCTTCCCATTTAATTTCATATATACTAGTTCCTCCGCTTAAGGAGCTAACCCACAATGCCCAGTTCTCTTTATTACACCAACTACAAAAACTGTTCTTTTCTACATCAGTTATAATTGGCAGATGAAAAATTGATCCCATAGTTGAACGCACTACTTTAGGGCTATATAAATCGGCACAAGCGCTTAAAAGCACTACGCCTGCAGCTCCTGCGGCATCAGCAGTCCTAATTATGGTCCCAACATTACCTGGATCTCGCACTTCATCAAGAACTAGCAGCAGTCCATTTTCGTCTGCCAAATCGTCCAAACTATTATGTTGTTCCTTTACGGTTGCCACAATTCCCTGGGGATTTTTAGTATCTGTGAGACGTTCTATAATAGACCTGCTTACATGATAGCAGGAAACAGCATTGTGTTGCAGCATCAGACTAATTTTCTCCCCACTAACTGTGTCGTCAAAGAAAATTGCCGTAAGCTCCCAGCCGGAATTTATCGCTTCCTGCACTGCCCGCACACCTTCTACAAGGAACTCACGCCGCTGACTGCGGTACTTTTTCAAGTTTAGCTCAGCCGCTTCTTTTACTATGGAATTCTGTAGGGAAGCAATGTCTTTTATCACAATCCTGACTCCATTGCCAGAACCATATTTTTTGCACCAATAACTATTAGGACATCACCGTCAACCAATGGTTTCTGCGGGTCCATATTAATTTCCGTAGTTCCGTCTTTATGTTTTATAGCAACTACATTTACACCATATTTACGACGCACATCGGCCTCAACCAAGGTCTTATCTTTCAGGTCCTCCATAAGAGATATTTCCATGAGGCTTAAATCATCTGTAAGTTCTATATAGTCCATAATGTTACTTGAAGCCAAATTATGTGCTACGCGTTTACCCATATCACGCTCTGGATAAATGACTTTATCAGCACCTATTTTTTCCAACATTTTTCCATGCAAAGTTGAAGATGCCTTAGAAACAATCATGCGAACGCCGGCTTCTTTTAAAAGCATTGTACATAATAAATTAGCTTGTAATTCTCCAATACCAACAATAGCTACGTCAAAGTTCCGCAAACCTAAAGCTTTTACGGTGGTTTCGTCAATATTATCCGTTACTACTACATGCGTTAGTACTGTGCTTAGGCGTTGTACTGTTTCTTCATTATTATCAATGCCCAACACTTCATGTCCCAATTCCGTTAAGGTCTCGGCAACACTAACACCAAATCTGCCTAAGCCCCATACAACATAAGATTTTCTCTTGCCCATATTGTCCTCCTACCCTATCATAATGCGTTCTTTAGGATATTTAATATTGCTATCTTTGTGTCGATTCATTAGGGCCATGGCAAAAGTCAAAACCCCGACACGACCGGCAAACATAGTAAGAATTAATACTATTTTACTGGCATCACAAATTTTCTGCGTTTCGCCTGTAGATAACCCTACTGTAGCAAAAGCTGACATTACTTCAAAGAACATATTTAAAAATCTAGCATCCTCAAAATAAGAAATAAAAAATGTCCCGCCACATACCCAAATAACACCGATAGTTAAAATAATGAAAGCTTTATCAATAACACGATCTTCAATACGTCTGTTGAAAATAACCAAGTCTTCCTTGCCGCGCACCAAATTCCAAGTGGTCATTAAAATAACAGCCAAAGTTGTCGTTTTGATACCACCACCGGTTGATGCCGGTGACGCTCCAACAAACATAAGCATTATTATCACAAACAAGGTAGATTCGTGAAGTTTATCTATCGGTAGTGTGTTAAACCCTGCTGTTCTTGGTGTCACTGCCTGAAAATAACTAGCCAACACTTGCTGTGAGGTTGTTAAGCTTCCCAAAGTATCAGCATTTCCTGTTTCCATAAACCAAATAGCGCCAGTACCTACAACAATCAATGCAAGGGTAGTTAAAAGCACTATTTTACTATGTAACCGAAGATCAGCGAAATTTCGTTTACTGATAATGTCTTCCATTACGTTAAAGCCTAATGAACCTAAGATTATCAAAGAAGTAATAATTAAATTCACAGACCAATCGGCAGCAAACATTGTAAGACTGCGAAAGCCGCCCATCAAATCAAATCCTGCATTACAAAATGCTGATACGGCATGCCAATAGCCCCAATAAATGCCCTTAGCCCCAAATAACGGGAAAAAATGCACCGCTAACATAGTACCAAATACAAACTCTATCACCAAAGAGTATTTGACTACGCGCATACAAAGCCTGACAACACCTTCAACTTCGCTTTGATTAAGAGACTCTTGAATTCGCAGCCTCTCCTGCAAATTAATTTTTTTACCAAACGCAATACTAAATAATGTGGCGAATGTCATAATGCCCAGCCCACCTAATTGGATCAAAAAAATAATAACCATTTGTCCAAAAGTAGAAAAGTATTCCGCAGTATCCACCACCACAAGTCCGGTTACACAAGACGCTGAGGTAGCCGTAAAAAGCGCATCAATAAATGGTAAAGATTGACCGGTATTACTTGCTACCGGTAACATCAAAAGCAATGTACCACAAAAAATCAAGCCTAAAAAAGTAAGTGCTATGATTTGATAGGTAGAAAATCTTGGGAACAAATTTAATAATCTCCCCATCCATAACCCCTCTCACATAATCTTATTTCATATCCATATAATTGTAATACATATTGTGATGCATAACAAGATTTAAGCAAAAAAAAAGTGTACTCATTTGAATACACTAGAGTTAAGCTCCTGTATTAATTTTTACGCACAGCAGCAAGGACATTTTCAACTCTTTTATGGCATAATTCTTTGACATAAGGTTTAGCAACAAAGTCATCAGCGCCCATTTTCAGAGCCTTTATTTCCATTTCTTCACCAGTTTGCGAAGTAACAATTATTGGTATAAGGTTCAATTCCGGCGATAATTTCATCTTGCTCAGAACCTCAAACCCATCCATAATCGGCATAATCAAATCAAGCATTACAATAGCTATTTTATCAGCATTTTCAAACAAATAATGCAAAGCTGCCGCGCCATTATCAGCTTCTACAATGGTATAATTTTGCTTAAATATGTTGGCCAATATAACCCTATTTAGTTTAACATCATCAACTATCAACATTATTTCTTCATGTTTAGGATTTTTGCTTACTTTCACATCATAAGTTGGAATAATACGTGCAGGTCTAACCATTTCCCTGTCAATAACAGACTTCTTTATTAAGGCTTCAAAATCTTTTTCCGGCATAGGTCTGGCATAATAGTACCCTTGAACATAATTGCAATCCATACTATGTAAGCGTTCTATTTGCTCCTTGGTCTCCACACCCTCTGCAATGACTAAAAGTCCCAGCCACTTTGCTAAGCTAATAATAAAACTCAAAATATTCTTGCTGCCATTTTTTTGCATTTCGTTCTTAATGAATTTCATATCTAATTTCAAAATATCAATGGGCAAGTCACTAAGCATAGTAAGTGAAGAATAACCGGTACCAAAATCGTCCATTTCAATCATAAAACCGGCTGCGCTCAAACGCCTTACTGATTCTATAATCTGGTTAGGATTTTCCGTATAAGCTGTTTCCGTAATTTCTAAATGTAAATATTGCGGTTCAATACCATATTTTTGGGTTAAATCCAGTAACATATTCGGCAGTTCTTTATTATAAACATCAATACGAGAAACATTTACGGAGATTGCAATAGGCGGTAATCCTGCATCCAACCATTTGCGCATAATTTGACAAGTTTTTTCCCATACATAACTATCAAGAGTTGTAATAAATCCATTTTTTTCAAAAAAAGGGATGAAGTCGTTGGGAAGAATTAGTCCTTTATTAGGATTGAGCCAGCGGACTAGTGCTTCGGCGCCTGCCAGCGCTTCACTACGCAAATTATATTTTGGCTGAAAATAAACCACAAACTCTTCGTTTTTCAAAGCCATTTCCATAGTGTCTGCAATGTTTTGCTCCTTTAAAAGCTTTTGTCTAATGGTGTCATCATAATAAGCAAAATAACTCCCATAAACGCCCTTAATTGATTCGACTGCCAAAATAGCTCTGTCGCCCATTGTTCCGGGTTCTATTGTTCTATCCACTACAGCATAGACGCCAAAACGCACAGTTAAACTCATCTCCACCGGGTATGAATTTAGTTCTGCGTCTGCCTGAGCAAAAATATCCTCAGTATAAACATCATTGTGTTCCACCAACACAGCAAAAAAATCAGCCCCTATACGTCCACAAAGAACTTTTTTGGGCCTTTCACGGCTCATAATATTTGCCATTTTACGTAATAAGTCGTCGCCTATCTTAGTTCCGTAATTATCATTAATAAGCTTAAAGTTAACTATATCCGAAACAATAATATCATAGTCTTTTTGAGGATTCTCACGCAGAATATCGCCAACTTTTTTGTAAAAAAAATTTTTACTATAGACACCTGTCAATTCATCGTGTTCAATAGTTCTTAAAAAAGCAGCACTTTCCCTAAAAGTTATAATATTAGCTAATCTGTGTTTTATAATCTCCCCGTTGTATGGTTTGGGCAAAAAGTCGTTAGCCCCAAGTTTAAGAGCTTTTATCTCACTCTCTTCACCATCTTTTTGTGTAGTAACTACTACAGGTATATTAGATAAATGTGAATCGTTCTGCCTTTTAGACAGAAATTCATAACCGTCCATAGTTGGCATCACAATATCCAAGAGAATAACTGATATTTTCTCTTTTTCGTATGTTAAAATATTCAAAGCATCCTGTCCATTCTCAGCTTGGATTACTTCATATTGATCTTGTAATATTTTTTGCAGCAAGAGACGATTTATCACATTATCATCTACTACTAGCACCTTTTTAAATGCCAATTTCAAACTCCCCCCTGCTGAATAATTACGTCCTTTTTGGCATAAACATACTACTTTGACATTTATTTATCCAATAAATTTCTCTTTCCCTATGAGTACTTTACTCCGCTTCATATAACGAATATACATAATATCACACACGTCATTTTTCTTACTTTTGATTGTTAGGTTATATTATATACACACCATTATTTTATCTTTAAACAACCACACTACACATATGTCAGCTACTTATGCTCTATGTACGCATAAATAGCTGACATATGTATCAACTTTTCGTTACATCTTTTTTGTTTATTATAACATATAGAACTAAACAATGTTGATTTTTTACTAAAAACATTTAGTAACAACAAAAAAGATCCTACTTTTTTTGTAGGATCTTGATTTTATATGGTGCGGTTGGCGGGACTTGAACCCGCATGAGATTGCTCTCACCAGCCCCTCAAGCTGACGCGTCTGCCTTTCCGCCACAACCGCATGAGGCTTCAATATTAAATTGGTGCGGCCAAGAGGACTTGAACCTCCACGGGGTTGCCCCCACTAGCTCCTGAAGCTAGCGCGTCTGCCGTTCCGCCATGACCGCAAATTAATACGAGAACTATATCATAATAGCATAGGACTATACTACCGTCAAGACACCGGTTTAATATTTTTATAAAGTTCCTCATACCGTCGACGGTCCCAAAGCACTTTTTTAACATACTTTTTGGTATCAGCAAATGGTATTAAATCCGGATCTTCAAAATAGAAATCCCAATTATTTTCCGTCATCCAATCCTTTACCGTACCACGCCCTGCATTATAGGCCGCCAATGTTAAAATCTCATTACCTTTAAATTCATGTTCGAGTTCACCCAAATACCAACAACCAAACTTAATATTAAGCTCCGGCAATAAAAGAAGCTTGTCTTTAAAATTAGGAAAATCTGTAGTTTTAGCAATCCAGGCACCGGTTTCCGGCATAATTTGCATAAGCCCTAGAGCACCTGGTTTAGAAGCCGCGCCCGGCTTAAACCCACTTTCATTTTTTATAACGGCAACTACTAAAAAAGGATCCACTCTATATTTTGCACTATATGTATGTATTTCATTACTATAGTGCCAAGTATAAACAAATTTTCTTTGTGCGTAGTCTGAAAGCCATATTTGATAGCCTAGAACCGAACTACATACCAAAAACAATACTAAGTAAAGCCAAATCCGGCTTTGCTTTTTGCCCAATATAATCCCCTCGCTAATCTAAATGGTCCTTAAAGCAACACTCACCTGTTTTTCTAAACTACTAATGCTGCCGCTATTATCCAATATTGTTGTTGCATATTTTTGTTTTTCCGAAAAAGGCATCTGTGCCTTAATCCTTGCTCTTACTTCACCTTCTGTAATATTATTTCGTTTTATAGCACGCTTGATTTGTTCCTCTTCCGAAATTTTTATTAACCAAACAGCATCAACACTTGTATACCAACCACATTCAATCAAAAGTGGTACGTCAAGAACAATTATTTTTTCTTTTTTTTGAGCCGCTATAAATTCTTGGGCTTTAGCCCAAACATATCCGTGAATTATATTCTCCAGCTTTTTCAACGCTTCCTTATTACTAAAAACAAGGGTTGCCAGCGCTTTCCTATCAAGCTCTCCTGTTTTCATTAAAATTTCATCGCCAAAAATTTCGTGTATTTTAGCTAAACAAGGAGATCCTAACCGCACAGCATCATGAGCACTGGCATCAGCATCAAAAACCGGTATGTTTTGTTTACGCAAATATGCTGTTACAGTGCTTTTCCCTGACGCTATTCCACCTGTAACACCAATTATTTTCATAAGTCACCTCTTAACGCTGACACTTTGCACAGTAAGTACTACTACGTCCTGCTACCTTCAAACCGCATAATTCCTGACCGCATACCTTACATTTCTCACCTTTACGACCGTAAACGAAAAGATATTTAACATTATCGCCTTTATTGCCATCGGCGTCTTGATAATTACGAAAAGTTGTTCCATGATTTTTTATTCCTTGAGCAATGACATGATTAATGGCCTTTATAAGTTTTACAATTTCCTCTTTACTTAATAAATTAGCCGGTCTCTGTGGTAAAATTCCTGCCAAAAAAAGCGCCTCATCAGCATAGATATTTCCTAAGCCGGCAATAACTTTTTGGTCCAAAATGACCCCTTTGATAGCAGCACTTTTTTTCTTGCAAATTGGTTCTAAATAATCTATTGTCAATTCGTTACTTAATGGCTCCGGGCCAAGAGAAGCATATCCTTCAATAGATTTGTCTTCATTGTCAATTAGATAAAGAGTACCAAAGGTTCGTATATCCGTAAACCACAAATCTTCGTCCCCTGTTAGTTCAAACTTTATTTTCGCATAAGCCGGTTCTTCTTCTGCCTTATTAACAGCCAAAAGAGCGCCTGTCATACGCAAATGTACCAACAAATATAAGTTTTGCCCAAAGTTTAAGCGTAGATACTTCCCCTTACGTTCAATGCTCTCAATCTTTTGATCAACTAATCTTTGTGCAAATATTTCTGCCGAAGGATATTGAATTAACCTCGGCAATCTTACATCTACAACCTTTATCGTCTTGCCCACCACATGGGGAGCTAGTGTTTTTTTTACCTGTTCTACTTCTGGTAGCTCTGGCATTATGTCACCCTATTTCGTTTGTGCCCAAGTTTTGCCGGTAGCCACATCGGCCACCAAAGGCACGCTAAGTTTTACTGCGTTTTCCATGGTCGTTTTTAACAATCCGGCCACTTCTTCTTTTTCATCATTAGTTACTTCCAATACCAATTCATCGTGCACCTGCAATAACACTCTGCTTTTTACCCTAGCATTAGCTAAGGCTTCTGCAACTTTAAGCATGGCAATTTTAATAATATCTGCAGCGGTACCCTGTATTGGAGTATTAATCGCAGTACGTTCTGCAAAACTGCGTAAGTTAAAATTACTCTGCTTAATATCCGGCAAATAGCGTCTCCGTCCAAAAAGTGTCTCTACATATCCTTGCTCTCTAGCCTTTATTATCTCGTTTTCCATATATTTCTTGACTCCGGTATAGCGAGCGAAATAATTGGCAATATAAAATGCTGCTTCGTCACGACTAACGCCTAACTGTTTGCTAAGTCCATAGTCACTAATACCATAAACTATGCCGAAATTAACGGCCTTAGCTTTATGGCGCATAAAACTTGTAACTTCATTTATATCCACGCCAAAAACTTCGGCTGCTGTTCTGGCATGCACATCTTGTCCCTTAGCAAAGGAATCCATAAACAATGGATCTTGTGAAATATGTGCTAATATTCTAAGTTCAACTTGAGAATAATCACAGGACATTAGCAAGTCGTAACCAATCCCGGGTACGAACATTTCTCTCATGCGTTTTCCAATTTCAGTTCTAATTGGAATGTTTTGCAAATTCGGTTCTGTGCTTGATAAACGGCCGGTAATCGTTACTGCTTGTTGAAAATGTGTGTGAATACGGTGAGTGGTGGTATTAATCAAAGGTTTCATACCTTCCAAATACGTGGAAAGGAGTTTTGATAATTGGCGATGCTCAAGAATTGTACTAATTACCGGGTGCTTTCCTTCCAATTGTTCCAAAACAGTGACGTCAGTGGAATAACCGGTCTTAGTTTTCTTTATAATAGGTAGATTTAATTTTTCAAAAAGCAAACTCCCTAATTGCTTAGGCGATTTTAAATTGAATTCTTCACCAGCCTGTTCTTGGGCTAAACGTTCTAATTCTTCTACTTTACTTTTCATTTCTATAGTAATAGCAGTCAACATTTTTTCATCTATGGCAATACCGGTAAATTCCATTTTGGCCAAAACTTCCACCAAGGGCAATTCAATAGTTTTATAAAGCTTAGTCAATTCCCGTTCTTGTAAAAATTTCTGCATAACAGGGACCAAAGCACCTAAATCCTGCACGGTACCCCCGTCATTAGGAAAAACATAGCGATTAGCAAGTACTTGTAGGGAAAAAGCGTTCTCTCCTGCTTCATACAAGTAGCCTGCAATAGCTACATCCTCTAGAATCCCAGCCAACACCTTGCCTTGTGCTAAACAGACCTTAGCTAACTCCTTGCCATCACAAACTGCCTTTGCTGCCGCAGAATCAGCCAGCCAATTATAAACTGACGGCCAAACTCCACACTCTTTATTGAACACATAAACTTTTTCTCCCATCAATATCTCTAGGTGAGTCAGGCTCAAATTAGGGATATCTCCCTCTGCAACATAGGTAAGTGGTGTAATAACATTAGCAGCACTAATATTTTCAAACAATCTATCGGCTTGTGCCTGTCCTGTTATTTCCACGCGCGGATAATGTTCCACTTGTGAATAAGTTTGACTGCCAAACAAGTCCATAACAGATGTTTCTTCGTCAGTACCCAATACAGCAGCAAAACGTTCCCACAAATTTCTAAACTCTAACTCTTGCATCATACTGCGTACTGTTCCTGACATTCCCTTCAAGGTGTACTCCGCAAGATTAGTAGATATGGGGGCCTGTCTGCAAATAGTGGCCAGTTCTTTAGAAAGAAGCGCCTGCTGTTTATTGGTGGTAAGCTTTTCTTTAAGGCTCTTACCATTTACCTTATCAATATTATTTAATACGTTTTCAACAGAAGAGTATTCAACAATAAGTTTTAATGCGGTCTTGGGCCCTACGCCAGGGACACCGGGAATATTATCGCTTACGTCACCCATAAGCCCTTTAATATCTATAATTTGCAAAGGCTTTAAGCCTGCATAATTCTTAGCAAATTCGTCAGCATCATAAATCTGTATATCGCTGATGCCCCGTTTTGTATAGTAAATTTTTACGTTATCGTCTATGAGCTGGAATTCATCCTTATCTCCGGTAACAACAATTACATCCATATCTTTAGGTGCTGCAGTTGCTAAGGTTCCTATAATATCGTCGGCTTCATAAGACTCTAAATCCATGGTATTAATTCCCATTTCCTTAAATAATTCCATAGCAATGGGAAACTGTTCTGATAACTCACTTGGGGTTTCCTTACGTTGTGCTTTATAGGCTTCATACTTTTCGCTGCGAAAAGTCTTTCTTGATTTATCAAAAGCAATAGCCACATATTTAGGTGACAGCTCATTTAAAAGCCTTAGTAACATATTGCAAAAACCATAAACAGCACCTGTATTGACATTTTTTCTGGTTTTAAGTGGTGGTAAGGCAAAAAAAGCCCTATGAATAAGGCTGCTGCCGTCAATAATTAAAAATTTTTCTGACATATGCGTACCATCCTTTAAATTTTTAGAACTTCATTGAATATTATAACACACAAATCACCCATATATGGGTGATTTTATATTGTCAAAAACCCATATAAAATAAAATTTAGTTGTGTTAAAGGCCTTTTGTGAAACATTAATTTAGCGTAAACCCGTATTTTTCTAAAATTCTTTATACACATTTACTTTTTTATTGACGATTTAACTTTGAAGTGTTACAATTTTTCTTATGTAAACTGAATTATATACACTAACGAAACACTTGGAGGGATTCAAAATGGCTTATAATTTTGCCAAACGTATGGAACGAATGCAAGCATCAGAAATCAGAGAGCTGTTGAAATTAACTCAACAACCTGATATTATTTCCTTTGCAGGTGGCCTGCCTGCCCCAGAACTTTTTCCAATTGAAGAAATTGCCAAAGTTTCTCATGATCTTGTTTTAAAGGAAGGAAGACAACTTCTACAGTACTCCACAACTGAAGGACGGCCGTCTTTACGTCAAAAAATCGCCGACCGTATGAAAGCTAAATATGATACTGTGGTTAGTGCTGATGAGATTTTAATTACGACTGGTTCTCAGCAATGCCTAGACTTTGCCGGGAAACTTTTTCTAGATCCAGGAGATGTGGTTTTGTGTGAGAGCCCTTCCTATCTAGGCGCAATTAACGCTTTCAATGCCTATGAGCCTGTTTTCAAAGAGGTTCCTACTGACGAAAACGGTTTAATTCCTGAAGAATTAGATAAAATTCTCAGCACTACTCCTAAATGTAAATTTATCTATGTAATTCCTGATTTTCAAAATCCTACAGGCCGCACTTGGTCACCGGAACGTCGCAAAAAATTTATGGAAGTTATCAGCAAGCACAACCTTCCTGTTTTAGAAGACAATCCCTATGGCGAATTGCGCTATGAGGGTACTATCCAACCATCATTAAAATCTATGGACACCAAGAACTTAGTAATGTTTTTAGGAACATTCTCAAAGATTTTCTGTCCTGGGTTGCGTCTTGGCTGGGTTGCCGCTAATCCTGCACTTTTATCCGAATTCGTTAAAATTAAACAAAGTGCTGATTTACACACTTCCAACTTTGATCAAGGTATTGCTGACTCCTACATAGAAAACTACGACTTAGATGCTCATGTAGAAGAAATCAAAGCTTTGTACAAAAAACGCCGTGACTGTATTATTAAAGCTATGGAAGACAACTTCACTGATGGTACTACTTGGACTCATCCTGATGGCGGGTTGTTCCTATGGTTAACATTCCCTGAAGGTGTAAGCGCCGCTGATGTATTCAAAAAATGCATTGCTAAAAAAGTTGCCGGTGTAACCGGGGACGCTTTCTTCCCTAATGAAAAAACCGATCGCAATATGCGTATTAACTTTTCCAATATGCCTGAAGACAAAATTATTGAAGGCATCAAACGTATGGCTGATGCCCTTAGAGAATGTGCTAAATAATTGTTATTTAAAAATACCTGAACATATTAAAGTTCAGGTATTTTTTTATTTTATTTCATTACGCAGTCTTTCAAGAAAAGCATAGAGAATCCTTGCCGTCATGCCCCAAATAACATATTTTTTATATTGATAAAAGTAAACATCATAACCTCTACGAGTATTCCATTCCTTAGGATATTCCGGTAACAAATCATAAGGAAAATCTTTGGCAGCCCTATTAGCTAGCTGCATATGAACTTTCCGTGGTGTTTGTTCCAATAAAACATCCAAGGGCACCAGAAATACTTCGCCTACTTCATCAAGATTAGGTTTAACATTCTTAAAATCATGAATTATACCCAAAAAAGGATACAAAATTGGTCCTAACTGTGTAACTAAATAATCCAACTCGCCATAAATTTCTACGTCAACGGAAAGTATGCCTAACTCTTCACAGGTTTCCCTAATAGCTGTATTGCGCAAAGTCTTATCTTTTTTGTCACGTTTTCCCCCGGGAAAACAAACATCTCCCGGTTGCCAAGCTAACTTCTTGGAACGCACTTCAAACAAGACGCAAATCTTCCCCCTGTATTTCACCAAAGGAACTAAAACGGCGGTTTCCCATAAGCCATCATTCTTGTCTAAAACAGCTTCTCGCTTTCCAAGCATAGTCTTAATTTGTTGGCAAATATTTTTATCGTCATAACTTTCCATAGCTGCTGCTCCTTATTTACCGCTCCATTATTAACAGGTTTTTCCTACATTTACCCAAGCCTTATACCCCGAATATTTTTCTAGTTCTTCAATGGTTAATTCTATAGCGCTATTACTGCTGCCGCAGGCAGGAAACATGGTTGCAAAGCGTCTCATGGAATCATCCAAATAGACGGTTACACCATCTTTAATGCCAAAAGGACATACGCCGCCAACCGCGTGTCCTATAAGTTCTTCTACTTGCTCTGCTGTAAGCATTTTTGCTTTTACACCAAACTGTTCTTTGTACTTATGATTATCTATTTTCACGTCCCCTGCGACCAAAATGAGTAAAGGCCCCTCTTTACCCATAAAAGATAATGTTTTACAAATTCTTGCTTCCTCACATCCTGCCGCTACTGCAGCTAGTGCAACCGTAGCACTTGATGTAGCGAATTCTATAATACGATTTTCCATGCCAAATTTGGCAAAATACTCCCTTGCTCTTGTGATAGACATTTTTTCTCCTTTGATGTTTTATTATTGTACTTTGTTATTAACCTCTAGCAGTTAATTAACAAAAAACATATTTTGTTCTTATTTTCGTCTTATCTTTGTCAATTTTTATCTATATAATTCAATTATAAATTGTATTAACTTATAAGTAAAGATTGGAACTACCTATTTTATATTAAAGCTTAAAAATATTTTGCTGATACTATTTTGCCAATTATGTCAGCTGACTTATCAGCGTGGCATTTAAATATATAGCAGCAAAAAGAACTGTTGTAATGAGGTTATACTCATTACAACAGTTCTTTTATATTTTATTCTCATTTATCATCTGCAAGTTGCTACTGCCTCTACCATAGTCCTAACATAATCCGCTACCGGCTTTACGCAATTATCACCATTTGCAGCCACTATTTTAACAATAGCACTGCCAACAATAGCACCATCACTTATTTTAGCCATTTTCTCAGCCTGTTCAGGGGTAGCAATGCCAAAACCTACTGCAATTGGCACTTTAGTAACCTGCCTGATTTGTTCTACAATAGCCCCTATATCAGTAGTAATAGTGGTTCTTACACCTGTAACACCCAAAGAGGAAACTAGATATATGTACCCAGCAGCATCTCTAGCAATCATCTTTATGCGTTGCTCTGAGGTTGGCGCAATAAGCGAAATTAAATCAACCTCATATTTCTTACAGTATTCTGCCACTTCACCTTTTTCTTCAAAAGGAACATCAGGAATAATAACTCCATTAATATCGCAATCTCTGCAATTTTTAAAAAATTTGTCACAACCATAAGTAAAAATAGGATTAATATAAGTTAAAAATACCAAAGGCACCTTGGTGTTTTGACGGACCCTTTTTAACATAGCAAAAATCTTATCAGTTTTACACCCTGCCGCCAAAGCTCTTAAATCTGCTTCTTGAATTACAGGTCCCTCTGCTACCGGATCAGAAAAGGGAATGCCGATTTCAATAATACCTGCTCCTGCCTTTTCCATAGCGTAGATCATTTCTTCCGTTTTTTCTAAACTTGGATCTCCTGCGGTGATAAAAGGAATAAATACCTTCTTCTCTTTGGCAAATACTTCTGCAATTTTATTCATGCAAATCAACCCCCTTATATCTAGCAATTGCCGCCACATCTTTATCACCGCGGCCGGAAAGATTTACTACAATAATTTTATCTTTGCTCATAGTTGGCGCTAATTTCATGGCATAGGCTAGAGCATGAGCGCTTTCAATAGCCGGTATTATACCTTCCATCTTTGCCAAATAACCAAAGGCTTCTACCGACTCATCATCGGTGGCAGGAACATATTGCGCTCTACCAATATCATGCAGGTACGCATGCTCAGGTCCTATGCCAGGATAATCCAATCCTGCTGAGATAGAATATACCGGTGCAATTTGTCCGTCGCCATCTTGTAAAAAATAGGACTTCATTCCATGAAAAATACCTTCGCTTCCTCTAGCGATAGTCGCTGCTGTCTCTGCCGTATTAACGCCACGTCCTGCTGCTTCTACTCCAATGAGTTTTACTTCTTGCTCAGGGATAAAATCATAGAATAAGCCCATAGCATTACTGCCTCCTCCAACGCAAGCCATTACTACATCAGGGAGTCTGCCCTCTTTTTCCAACATCTGAGCTTTTACTTCCTTGCCTATAACTCTTTGAAAATCTCGGACCATTTCCGGATATGGATGAGGCCCCATAACCGAACCTAATACATAGAAAGTATCTAAAACTCGTGCAGTCCAAACTCGCAATGCTTCATTTACTGCGTCCTTTAAAGTCATTGTTCCTGAAGTTACAGGTACCACTTTCGCACCCAACAATTCCATTCTAAAAACATTTAGCGCCTGACGCTCCGTATCTTCTTTACCCATATAGACAACACATTCCATCCCCATAAGAGCCGCAACTGTAGCTGTAGCTACTCCATGCTGCCCTGCACCTGTCTCAGCAATAACTCGCGTTTTGCCCATACGTTTCGCCAGCAAACATTGCCCTAACACATTATTTATTTTATGAGCGCCTGTATGATTTAAGTCTTCACGTTTTAAATATATTTTAGCTCCACCTAAATCTTTAGTCATTTTCTCTGCATAATAAAGTAATGATGGTCTATTAGCATAATCGTGATAGAGTTTTTGCAACTCTTGCAAAAACTCCGGATCATTTTTATATTTTTCGTAAGCTTGCTCTAATTCCAAAACTGCGTTCATTAAAGTTTCCGGCAAATATTGCCCACCATGAATACCGTATCTTCCCTTAGACATTTTTTTATCATCCTTTCCTCTTGCCTCATTTATTCTTTTGTTTTTATGGCTTTCACAGTATAAATAAATTCTGTCATTTTTGTAAAATCTTTATAGCCATCTATTTCTACACCGCCACTAACATCTACGCCATAGGGTGAGGTTTGGAATATTATTTCACTTACATTTTCAACCGTAAGGCCTCCGGCCATAAAAAATGGTTTAGGAATAACTGCATCAGCCAAAATATTATAATCGAAAGTTTGGCCAACACCACCAAATTTTCCTGTTTTAAAGGTATCCAACAAAAAATAATCACAATCGTAATCCTCTAAATTCACAAGACTTTTTTTATCCTTTACCCGTATAACTTTAATGATTGGTTTATCCGTTTTAGTCCTAAGCCTGTGGCAGTATTCAGGAGTTTCATCGCCATGTAATTGGATGATATCAATAATCCCACTATTAGCAATTTGGGCTACTTTCTCTACCGAGTCATAAACAAAAACACCTACTGCCTTAATATTGTCAGCTAGTTTTTTCTTTAAAAAAGCTGCTGTATCCTCATGGACCTGCCTCTTGCTGTCAGCAAATACAAAGCCTATATAATCAGGTTCTAGTGTGTTAGCATACTCAATATCCTGTTGACGCCGCAATCCGCATATTTTAATTTTCGGCATTAGTATTACCTCGTAACCCTGCTATTGTCTCTTTCAAGTTTCCGCTGCGCATTAAAGTTTCCCCGATAAGTACGGCATCAACACCAATTTCTTCTAAACTAGCAATATCACTTCTGGTTTTTATCCCGCTTTCAGAAATAAATATTTTATCCTCCGGTATCAATTTGCGAAGTTGTACGCTATTTTTAATATTTACAGTAAAGTCCTGCAAGTTGCGATTGTTAACGCCGATAACACGAGCACCCGCATCCAGAGCCATAGCTATTTCCTTTGCATCATGTGTTTCTACTAAGGCCGTGATGCCTAATAAATCACAAAGCTGTAAATAATATTTAATCGTTGCTACATCCAGCAAGGAGCAAATTAAAAGCACTGCATCCGCACCTAGTACTTTAGCTTCATAAATCTGATATTCATCTATAGTAAAATCCTTACGTATTATAGGTAAACTTACTGCCTGCCTCACATCCTTTAAATACTCATCGCTTCCCAAAAAATACTTTGGTTCAGTAAGTATGGAAATTGCAGCAACACCAGCTTCTTCATAAGCCTTTGCTTGCGCTACAGGAGCAAAGTTGGTGGCAATGAGCCCCTTAGAGGGAGAGGCTTTTTTTATCTCTGCAATAATACTTATACCACTAGTGCATAAAGCTTTTTCAAAAACAAAATCACCTTTTGGCAGCTCTAAAGCAGCCTGCTTTATTTCTGACAAAGACTTGTCTTTTTTTAATTGTTCTACTCGCATGCGGGCATAAGCGGCAAGGGTATCTAAGATCATCATGCACCTCTTAATTTTTATTTATATCTTGGCCTAATTTTTGGGTCATCTGTACAAAAGCATCCAATTTTGCTTTTGCCTTACCACTATCGATGATATCTCCTGCCATTTTTACACATTCACGCAAGGTATGTTTGTTCTGCCCCATATATATGCACAGAGCGGCATTTAATAGTACTGCATCGCGCTTTGGGCCTTTGTCCTTGCCTGTCAAAATATCTAAAGTAATTTTAGCATTCTCAGTTGCGTCCCCGCCAACCAAATCTTCCGATTTACAAGTTGTAAAACCTAATTGCTTAGGATCCAAGAAAAAGCTGTTTACTCTGCCATTAGAAATTTCGCAAATAGTACTGGAGGTTACCATGGAAGCTTCATCTAACCCATCATGTCCATGTACTACCATGGCATGTTTTACTCCTAAATTAGCTAGTACTCTAGCTAATGGCTCTACTAAATTCTCGTCATAAACACCTAACAGCTGCATATTAGCTCCGGCAGGATTAGCCAAAGGGCCAATAATATTAAACAAAGTGCGAATTCCTAATTCTTTGCGCACGGGACCCGCAAAGCGCATGGAGGAATGATACAACGGAGCAAACAGAAAACAGATTCCTATTTCTTTTAATACTTTCTCGCTCTTATCCGCCGGTAAATCTATCTTGACTCCCAGTGCTTCCAAAACATCAGCCGCACCACATTTACTGGAAACGCTGCGATTACCATGCTTAGCAACCGGTATTCCTGCAGCAGAAACAACAAAGGCGCTGGTAGTTGAAATATTAAAAGTATTAGCGCAGTCACCCCCCGTGCCAACTATATCTAAAACATCATGGTCAGAATGAAATGTAAGGCACTTGTCACGCAATACCATGGCACAAGCGGTTATTTCATCTATTGTCTCACCTTTCATACGCATAGCCGTAATAAAACTTGCTATTTGGGCATTTGTAGCTTCACCGCTCATAATAGAATTCATAACGTCTTTAGTAGTATCCAAGCTTAAATTATTTCCATCTGCCAATTCTAAAATTGCTTCCTGTATCATTATTTACCCGCTCCTATCTTTAAAAAATTTGCTAATATTTTACTACCATCAGGAGTCATAATAGACTCTGGATGAAATTGTACGCCAAACACGTTAAAGTCTCTGTGTTTGATTCCCATTATTTCTCCTTCAGCCGATTCTGCTATAACTAGCAGCTCATCAGGTAAATCTTCTTTTGCCACAATGAGAGAATGATAACGAGCTGCTTTAATAATTGGTGCCAATCCCAAAAAGATTTCGCTGCCATTGGCAATGTGGATATCGCTTTGCTTTCCATGGACCAAATGTTTAGCCAAACAAACCTTAGCTTTAAAAACCTCTCCTATGGCTTGATGCCCCAAGCATACTCCTAAAATAGGGATTTTCCCGGCAAATTTCTTGATAACTTCTTCGCAAATACCAGCGTCTTTTGGATAACCCGGACCTGGAGAAAGAATAATATGAGTCGGATTCAGTTTTTTTATTTCTTCCAAAGTGATTTTATTATTACGATAGACGACTACATCTTTATTAATACCGCCAATATACTGGTATAAATTGTAAGTGAAGCTGTCATAATTATCGATAATCAATATCATTTTTACCGCCTACCTTTCCTTTGTAGATGCTTCCAGTGCTTTAAAAACTGCACCGGCTTTATTAAGTGTCTCCGTATATTCTGTTGCTGGGACCGAGTCGGCTACAATACCACCACCTGCTTGCACATATACTTTGCCCTTATGTTTAACTGCCGTCCTAATGGTTATACAAATATCCATGTTACCGGCAAAATCTAAATACCCCATGCCTCCACCGTAAATTCCTCTTCTATTAGGTTCCAGCTCATCAATAATTTCACAAGCCCGAATCTTAGGAGCTCCCGACAAAGTTCCTGCCGGGAAAACAGAACACAGGGCATCCACACTATCCATACCGTCTTTCAACGTACCCGTTACGCGACTGGTAATATGCATTACTTGTGAAAACTTGTTAATAATTTTATAATCAGGTACTTTTACGCTGCCAAATTCACTAACGCGACCTACATCATTACGGCCTAAATCCACTAACATATTATGCTCGGCAACTTCCTTTTCGTCTCTCAGTAATTCCGCTTCCAGCTCCAGATCTTCTTGCTCTGTTTTGCCCCGTGGCCTCGTTCCTGCTATGGGCATACTTGTTATGGTTCTATCAACTACCTTTACCAAAGTTTCAGGTGAACTTCCTGCGATTTCCACATCGTCATTTTTCATAAACACCATATACTGGGAAGGATTCGAAGTTCTTAGTAAACGATAAACATTAAATAAGCTTTGATCATAGTCCGCACTAAACTGTTGCGAATAAACCGCTTGAAAAATGTCACCATTTTTAATGTAATTGGAAATTTTAGCTAGGTTAGCGGCATATTCTTCCTTGGTTTGGTTGCACTGCATAGGTCCAAGTTTAGCCGGTACATATTTAGGAAAATTAATTGGTTTTTCTAACATTTGCTGAATAGCTTTTATCTCTCGTTCTGCTTTATGATAGTTAACATCAACATCATCTGTTTTTACATTTACTATGATAAAAATCTTTTGTTGTAAATGATCAAACGCCACAATCTTATCAAATAACATTAAATCAAAATCCGGGTGTTCGGTAGCTTTGGCCGGATCAAAATGCAGTGATGGTTCGCAATATTGAATAAAATCATAGGAAAAATATCCTACAAACCCACCTGTTAGAGGAGGGATACCCTGTATTTTCGGTACTTTATACTCTTTTAAAATATCACGTATGCATTTTATAGGATCTTCAGCAAACAATTTTACTGTGGCCATATTTTTCACTTCTACTACTTTATCTTTTGCTTTAATACGCACTATGGGGTCATAACCTACAAAAGAATATCTTCCCCATTTTTCTCCGCCTTCCAAACTCTCTAATAAGAAATAATTATTGCTGCTTTCCCTTACTGCTTGTAAAAAGGCAATAGGCGTAGTCATATCAGCAAACAACTCTTGGCAAACAGGTACGGCTGTATAATCTTTTTTGTACTTTTTAACCTCTTCTAACGTTAAATTAAGCATTTTCCTTTTCTCCTTTTTATAATAAAATAAACGGTTACCTATCTTGCAAGCAACCTCTGGCATGTGCTCACAAAATAGGTAACCGTCTCCAAGTTTAAAAAATAAAACACCTGTCCTTTTGCAAGGACAGGTGTATAAACCTGCGGTACCACCTTGTTTTACGGAAAATACTCCCGTAATCTCTAGCAGAATGCCAACACATTCCTCATCAATAACGCAGATGTTACGTTGCAGAATACTCTCAAGTGAACTTGATTTGACTGCACCCTCGGTGGTCCATTTGTCGAACTGCATCTCTGTCCGGTTCCCAGCATCCCGAACTCTCTGTAAGCGCATCTTTCGGCGTTATCTCCACCTCGTAGGTTTAATAAGGCTTATTAAATTGGATTAATTGTAACACCATAAAAGTTTCGTGTCAATCTTTTTTAATAATTTTTCATTTTTGCTTGTTCTTTCTTTAATTCTTCTTCCGGTATTAAATCCTGACTTTGTGCTAAGACGTCTCTAATACGAGTATAGTTAAGCACACTAATATTGCCATTGGAATTAATTATATCAGTTTTTGCCAGCTTTCTCAAAGCAAATAGTAACGCTAAAGCATAGCTGAAAAGAGTTTTTTCCTTAGGAGTAAACTCCCTATAATCAGTTTTTTCTTCTATAACGTCTTCCAATTGTTCTACTACTCTTATCTGCTCTTGACGCAAAATAGTAAACCTATGGTAAACATATTCTAAGGTCTCATTAATACGTCGCACTCTACCATTGGCATCTGCCAACTCCAAAGATTTGGTATCCAAACGAGCTTTAAACATAATTACATGTTCCTTATCCAAATCCTTTAAAGCAGAAAGTGAATAGGCCTTATCATCCAATACAACCGGAAAACACATCATTTTATTAAAAATAGCCAATTCTTCCAAACGTCCCATACTTTTGGAATCTACAGGGATATCTATCAAGTTTTCTAAAATTGATTTTCCCCCATCGTCACTTGCCATGGTAGACGCTCCACCGTGTAGGACGATAGCACTTAAAATTCCCGGGCCAATCTTATCTAAATTCATGGCATGCATTTCATCTACCAATTCACAAGCGGATAACAAATGGCCAATATCAGTTGAGGAAAGGCGCAAATTTTTATGATTATAATAGACAACGCTGGCCGGTTTATTTTGAACAGTTCTAAAGATTTTAATTATACGCCGATTATAATTCCATGCAGCCAATTTAGACAATGCAAACACTTCTATTAAATCAAGGGTTTTTTGCTCTAATTCATAGAGAGCATACTTTTCATCCTTATAACGTGCCACAGCACTATCTAAAATTTTTTTACGGCTATTTTCGTTAGAATAGCTATGCCAACCTACTGCACTTAATTTTTCGGTCAACCATTTTGTAAACGGCATCTGTCTCCCTCACTTTTCACATATAAATTATTTTACATTGCTATTCTATAACGAAACAACATTACTTTTATGTTAAAACATCATGCAAAACACGCAATGCATTTTTATGAGTAATCTTGTCTATCTCCTCATTTGAGTAGCCGGCTCTTTCTAAGGCGCTAATTAATTTGGGAAAATCTTCGCAGGTTCTTACTCCGCTGGCACCACCAAAGCCATCAAAATCACTGCCTAATGCTATAACATCAATGCCTCCAACATTTTTAATATGTGCAATATGCTGCAAAATCTGTTCCATACTACCTGTGCCATCATGGCCCAAAAATTTGCTGAAAAAGTTTATACCGGTCACACCACCAGCTTCCGCCAATCGCTTGATCATAGGATCTGTTAAATTACGAGAATGCCCTTCAATTGCTCTAGCATCAGAATGGGAAGCAACAAAAGGTTTCTTCGCCAATTTCGCAACGTCCCAAAACCCGCCATCTGATAAATGCGAAACATCTACAATCATACCCATTTTGTTCATACGTTCCACTACTTCACGTCCAAATGGTTTCAATTTTTTATCTGTGGTATCTTCCGTTAAAGAGTGTGGATAACACAAGCTATTCTCAAAATTCCAAGAAATAGTCATAAGACGAACACCACGTTTATATAGTTCTTCCAAACGTTCTATTTTCTCACCACACACTCCACCTTCTTCAACGGAAAGCAGTGCGGATATCTTTTTATTAGCTCTGGTCTTTTCAATATCAGCATAGGACAATACATGGGAAATCATATCCTTATTAAGTTCCATTTGAGTATTAAAAAAATCGCAAATACGCAAAGTATATTCCCATGCATCATCGACAGTTTTGTGTTCTGTCATCCTCACGAAAATGGCAAAGTCCTGCAACATAATATCTATCTTTTGCATTCTTGTTAAATCCAAGTTTATATCATTGCTTCGCAGGTTTTTGCCCTGTTTTTCTAGTTCAGTTATTGTATCACAATGCAAATCAACTATAGGCATAATCTCCAACTCCTTTTGAGCAAACATATTAACCAAACATAGACATTATGTGAGCTACTATTAGTCCACCACCGGTTCCTATGGCATAGCCCATCAAGGCCATTAAAACGCCTACCGGCACCAATGCCCCTGAATACGATCCTGCTAAAATAGGAGCCGAAGCAGTACCGCCTATATTTGCCAATGAAGCTACACCACAGGTAAACATATCCAGTTTGAAAATTTTTGCAATAGCGATAAGAAGTACAGCATGAATACCTAAAATTACAAAACCTGTAATAATCCAAATCGGTGCATCCTTTAATTCCGCAAAACTTGCTCTGGATGCCAACAAGGCGATAATAGAATAAAGCAGGACATTAGAAATTTCAGCACTGCCTGTAATTCGTGCTAACGGTGTTACTGCTACTACGAGTCCTAAAACGGTAACTATTAAAACAGTCCAAGTCGCCTTGTCCAAAATTCCTATAGACTTTTGAATATCTACGCCAAAATTCTGAGCAATGGCTGAAACTATAAGTCCAAAACCCAACAAAAAAATCATTGATGCAAAAGAAATCGTACCTTTATCGGCTAGCTCATCAGCCTCTAAACGAGCACAAACTTCATCTAAAGCAGACGTATCAGCATGAGTCCATTTATTAAACTTAGGTGCAAAGCTAACTGCCCATAATAAGAACATAACCCAAATAGAATAATCGATTGAATCAACAACTAAGGCATAAGCCATATCTCCGGAATTTATATCCAAGGCCGCCTGAATAGCAATCATGTTACCACTGCCACCTAGCCAGCTGCCACACAAAGCCCCCAAAGCTTTCCACGCACCTACACCTAATGCCGTGTGAAAAAGTGCATAGGCACCAATAAAACCTATGCATATTGTAAGGGAAGCGGCAAAAAAACCTCCAAGCATTCTTGGCCCCAACTTAAGAATTTTTCTAATATCACATCGCAATAACATAACAAAAACCATGGCGTACAATAGATTGTTTTTTAATGCGCCATAAGCTGGTTGAGTTGCCTTCATATCCCAAAGACCGGCAGTACATAAAAGCATAGCTCCCAAATACAACATAACTACAGGTGGTATGTACTCGAAAATTTTCCAATGGGTTTTCTTTTCTAAAAGCACTAAACTTCCAGCAAAAAAAATCAAAAAAGCCACATACGTGAAACCATTGGTAATCATACACTTTCCCTTCTTTCCCCCATTTTCATTTATGCAATAATTATATCACATAGTATTATAGGCCGCATTCTTTTTTGCAAAAAGAGCTGAATCCTTTTGGATTCAGCTCTTAAAATATTAAATGCATAACCTTTTATTTATTTTCAGCAACAGGTTTCATTTCTAGTGGTCTCATTGTAATTTCATTTAATAAAGGTTTTTTACCTGTCGTTTCAAAAACAAAAGCTACCTCAACATTTTTAGCCTTAGAACCATTGGCCAAATAAATGACACGGTCGGCTTTGTCAAATTTTTGCAAAATTGCCAACTTACTGTTAGAAAGAGATCCAAGCTGTTCTTTGACTGTTTTTTTCAATTCCATAAACTTAGAAGCAGGTAAGTTTTTTGCTAGCCCAGGAGTAAAGTTCTTGGCAAGCTCAACATAATCAGATTCTCCGGCAATACAGGCAATTGCTTGTTCTGAAATTTTCTCCTCAGAAGTTAACAAACTACCATTGCTTGCAAAACACATACTAGCAAAATACAATACAAATACAGTTGCCAAAAGCATAATCTTTTTTATCATAAAAACGCCCCCTTATTCTTGTTATGATTACTTACAATAGAGGAATATTTTTCTGCCTATTACAAACTTTTTTCCATTCTTTCCATTGCTTCAATTGTACCTTCTCTGCTGCCAAAAGCAGTAAGACGCAAATAGCCTTCTCCCATGTCACCAAAGCCCGCTCCGGGCGTACCAACAATAGCCAGTTTCTCCAACAAATAATCAAAGAATTCCCATGAACCCATACCATTAGGACATTGCATCCAAATATAAGGAGAATATATACCACCAAAATATTTGATACCGATTTTATCTAATGTAGCCATCATTATGCGAGCATTTTCACGATAAAATTCCAAAATCTCTCCGCACTCTTTGACGCCTTGCTCAGAGAAAGCTGCTTCTGCCCCACGTTGTATAATATATGGTACACCATTAAACTTTGTGGTTTGGCGTCTTAGCCACATTTTATTTAGCTCCATCATTGTCCCATTACCTGCTTTGCGTTTCAACTGGTGTGGCACAACTGTATAACCACAACGAGTACCCGTAAAGCCTGCCGTCTTTGACAAAGAACATAATTCAATAGCACATTTTTTAGCATCCTCAACAACATAAATGCTACGTGGAATATCTGAATTAGTAACAAAGGCCTCATAGGCAGCATCATACAAAATAACTGCATCATTCTTTAGTGCGTAAGCAACCCACTCTTCTAACTGTGGTTTAGTATAGGCAGCACCTGTTGGATTATTGGGTGAACATAAATAAATCACATCAGCTTTTATTGTATAATCAGGCATAGGTAGGAAATTGTTTTCCGGTGATCCCTTAACATAAACTATTTTACGTCCACGCATAATATTGGTATCTACATAAACGGGATACACCGGATCCGGGACCAAAATAATATTGTCATCACTAAAAATATCTGTAATATTACCACAATCACTTTTTGCACCATCACTAATGAAAATTTCGCTAGTTTCTAACGTAACTCCATGTTTAGCATAATACTTTACTAACGCCGTATGTACAAAATCATATCCTTGTTCCGGACCATAGCCGCGAAAAGTTTCCTTGACTCCCATTTCTTGCACTGCTTTTTCCATGGCAGCCACTACTACCGGAGCCAAAGGTAACGTAACATCGCCAATACCCATGCGAATTACTTTCTTATCAGGATTTTCTTTCACATAGGTTGAAACTTTCGCTGCTATTTGTGAGAACAAATAGCTTTCTTTTAAATTACAATAGTTTTCATTCATTATTGCCATAATTGGTAGTCCCCCTCAAAAAATGTTTAGATTATTTATGCATAATTTCGCTTGGTATTTCAATTTCTCCCTCAAAAACTAGTGTAGCCGGTCCCTTTAAGAGAATATGATCATCGGATTTGCACTTTACTTGCAACTTTCCACCTTTAACCAAGACATTTAAATACTGATCTTTTTTCCCTGCGTGACCTAATGCAATTGTAGTATACGCCACAGCACAAGCTCCTGTTCCGCATGCCCAGGTTTCTCCGCTGCCACGTTCCCAAACACGAAATTTTACGGTATTTTCATCAATTACTTGTACAAATTCTACGTTAGTCCGTTCAGGAAACAAAGGATGATTTTCTATCTTAGGTCCGATGTCTTCAAGTTTAACGGCCTCCACATCATCCACAAAAATAACAAAATGAGGGTTACCCATGGAAACAGCAGTACCGTTATATACAACATCATGATTGGCATCAATAGCTAACCCCTGATCCATAAAAACATAATGGTCACTAATCATAGGAATTTCCTTGGTCCTAACTATTGCTTCTCCCATATCAACAATAGCATCGGTAACTTTTCCATCTACAACAATGGTATCAATTGTTTTAATACCACTTAAAGTTTCTAGCGTAATAGTTGTTTTATCAGTTAGTCCTTTGTCATAAACATATTTAGCGATACAGCGAGTGCCATTACCGCACATTTTACCTTCTGAAGCATCCGCATTAAACATACGCATTCTGAAATCTGCAACTTCTGACGGACAAATGCAAATCAATCCATCGGCCCCAATGCCAAAACGTCTATGACTCACGTATTCAGAAATAGCATTAGGATTTGGTAATTCTTTCTCCATGCAATTAACATATACATAGTCATTACCACAGCCATGCATTTTTGTAAATTTCATTTTCATCTTTGCACCTCCCCATCTTTATTCTTTGTATATTGTAGATTTTATTATACCTAATTTTGCACCAAAAAGAAAGTCATTCCATATATTTGCCCCCATTCTACCTATATAATGGTACAATATGTTAATATTATGTAATAACCGCTACTAGGAGGCAGAACTCATGAAAAATTTTACCTATACCATTAAAGATGCCAAAGGTCTTCATGCCAGACCGGCAGGCTTATTAGCTAAAGAAGCCAAACAATTCAACTCTAAAATAATTATTACAGTTAATGGTAAAACTGCAGATTTAAAGCATATTTTTGCCGTTATGTCTCTGGGTATAAAATGTGCAACAACAGTGACTGTTACTATAGATGGAGAAGATGAAGATGTTGCTGCGCTAGCTTTAGAAAAGCATATTAAAGCTAATCTGTAATGTGATTTGAACTAATTTCAAGGAGGCTTACTATGCTATTATTAAAAGGCAAGGGCGTTTCCGCCGGTATCGCCATCGGACAACTTGCTATCTATAATCAATCTCTAAACTCAATACCCCATTATATTGTTGCGAACCCTGAAGAGGAAATACAGCGTTTTCAAAAAGCACAGCAAGCTGCCCTTGAGAACTTTCAACAACTTTATACTACTGCCATAAAGGAAGTAAGCGAAGAAAATGCCAATATTTTTGAAGTCCACCAAATGATGCTGGAAGACTGCGATTATGTTGAGGCAATAGAAAGCATAATAAGATTACAAAAAGTAAATGCCGAATTTGCAATAAATATAACTGCAAAAAAATTTGCTAAAATCTTTACAGATATGGAAGATGAATATATGAAGGCCAGAGCTAGCGATATACATGATATTTCCAACAGCCTACTAGCATGTTTGGATGGGAAAAAAACAATTCAATTATCCTTCAATGGTCCTAGCGTATTGGCAGCAACTGATTTAACTCCTAGTGAAACTATGCATCTTGCAAAGGGAAAAATTCTTGGATTTATTACTGAACATGGCTCAGCTAACTCACACAGCGCAATTTTAGCCCGCGCCCTTGGTATTCCTGCCGTTATCGGTGTCCGCAAATTACTGTCTAAAATATCCGCTAATATGACTGTCGTCATAGATGGTTTTACCGGTGATATATATCTTAATCCCGATGAAAAAACTTTAGCTAACATGACCCAAAAAATTGAAACACTAAAATATCACCAAACCCTCTTAAAGGAATTAAAAGGACAACCTAATATTACTATGTCAGGTAAAGAAATAAAACTTGCTGCCAACATTAGCGGTCCTCAGGATTTAGCAGCAGTCCTTGAGAATGATGCTGATGGTATAGGCCTTTTTCGTAGTGAATTTCTCTATTTGGAAAACAAAAAAATTCCAACAGAAGATGAGCAGTTTACAGCTTATAAGACTGTAATTGAAACCATGGCCGGAAAACAAGTCATCATCAGGACATTAGATGTTGGCGCTGACAAAAATATTCCTTGCCTAAAGCTTTTACCTGAAGATAATCCTGCTATGGGATGCCGAGGTATTCGGGTTTGCTTAATGCAGCCTGAAATTTTTAAAATTCAATTGCACGCCATTTTAAGAGCATCAGCATTTGGTAACACTGCTATTATGCTCCCATTTATTACTTCTGTTGATGAAATACATGCTGCTAAAATAATCTTAGAAGAAGTCAAAACTTCCCTACGTCAAGATAATATACCATTCGACGAGAATATAAAGCTAGGCATTATGATTGAAACTCCTGCTGCTGCCCTTATTAGTGATGATTTAGCTAAAGAAGTCGACTTCTTTAGTATAGGTACAAATGATCTTACACAATATACTTTGGCCATTGATAGACAAAACCAAAATTTAAGTTCTTTCTTTAATCCCCATCATAAAGCCATATTCAAATTAATTGCCCAAACTATAGAAAGTGCTCACAAAAATGGGATTTTGGTCGGCATTTGTGGCGAACTTGGAGGCGACCCTGATCTTATAAAAATATTTCTCGACCTTGGAGTGGATGAGCTATCTGTGTCACCTCCAGCCATTCTGCCCTTAAGGAAGAAATTAAGAAGCCTAGAATAAATAATCACAAAAAAGGCACCAGACAATCATAAATTGTCTGGTGCCTTTAGCCCAATATATTTTTTAGTTTTAAAGAAAAGAAGGCAAAGAAAAAAGACATACACAAGTGTATGTCTTTTTCTAACCGGCAACTTCCTATCCTCCCAGGGCGCTTCCACCCAAGTACTTTCGGCGTTTAAGGGCTTAACTACTGTGTTCGGGATGGGA
>Ga0183095_10106_pt2 | contig 62704 bp, 55 predicted proteins | sample BioMet4_FD_130346 | JGI IMG/M metagenome (GOLD analysis project Ga0183095, IMG submission 130346) | Microbial communities from bioreactor (seeded with sewage sludge) at LBNL, California, USA - Biofuel metagenome 4 (v2) (version 3) | ecosystem: Engineered > Bioreactor > Anaerobic > Unclassified ... | reverse complement strand
GGTTGTCGTCGGATTGTCCGGTGTTGTCGTCGGATGGTCCGGTGTTGTCGTCGGATTGTCCGGCGTTGTCGTCGGATTGTCCGGTGCTGTCGTCGGATTGTCCGGTGCTGTCGTTGGATTGTCCGGTGTTGTCGTCGGATTGTCCGGTGTTGTTGTCGGATTGTCCGGTGTCGTCGTCGGATTGTCCGGTGTCGTCGTTGGGTTGTCCGGTGTCGTTGTTGGGTTATCCGGTGTCGTCGTTGGGTTATCCGGTGTCGCTGTTGGGTTGTCCGGTGTCGTCGTTGGGTTGTCCGGTGTCGTTGTGCTGTTGTCTTCCTTGACTTCTGTAGTCCCATCTGGCAGTGTGTATCCGCCGAAATCGATATGGCTAACTCTTCCAGCATCTAGAGTCAGATTAGATGCACTGTTATATACATTTACCGTTACCGTTCCATCTGTATTAATAGTGAACTTATATGCTCCCCAGTTATTGTCTGAATACGGAGTAAACGTTCCATTGCCATATTTATACGACCACTCAACCGATGAAACGCTCTTAATTGATCCGTCAACTTTACCCTCATAGGGTCTATTTTTTGTTATATATTTTACTATTTCCGTCTCTAATGTCTGGACGTCTGATGCCTTCAAGATATTGTCTCGCGTCCAGAGCATTGCTTTTCCGCTTGCCTGTTTAACTACTATCCAATCTGTTGAACTATCAAGTGTATAGCTTGTAGCGCTATCCTGTTTTGCTCCGCTGTCTACTCTAATTGATGTTACTCCACTGTCTGCATAGGATGCGGATAATACCCCTGCAAATGTGTACGTCATTACCATCGCCGCTGCGATGAATATCATTGCTAACTTTTTCATACATTCCACCTCACAAACTAAAAAACGTTGCATGGAAGCATTCCATACAACGTTATCAATACGTAAATCATTATACGCTAAAACGCCACACACATACCTTAGAACACTTCCACATGTTTCTTCGATAGTGTTAATATAGCACTTCATTATTAATATTCGGTTATTTATGTCTATTTTATGTCATAATTTTAACGTTAAATTAATACTTTTTTTGAAAAAACGCAAATTTTTTCGGGTCTGACATAGACGGCTATGGTTTTGTGCGATTTCTCACACAACAGATGTTGATTGGACATGAATCTTTTTCATAACTTATCGCAAACTTATTGACTGACTGCCTGCAAATCCATAACGATCCGCGTACCCTCCACCACATAAGGTAGGATCCCGAAATACGCATCGTCTATTTACGATTCGTGAGCACTTTCGGTTTTTTCGTCTGATTAAACGTAGAAAATTTTTTAGTCCGAGCAAAAGGTTACCTGAACTCGTATGATCTGCGCAAAACAGAATCATAATATGCTGCCAGCTGATGTCATGTCACCAGTCGACAGCATATCCAGCACACTGCTTTTCTTCGAGAAGCCGCCTAAACATCAAAGCACGTCCATCTAATAGTTCTCGCGCCTCGGGGTCTCAGCTTCAGAGAAGCCAACCGATTCTCCTGTACAAGAAAAGTGCGTTTTTCCATGACAAAACAGCGAAAGTGATCACAAACCCTAATTTCAAGCTGCTCCAGAATTTCCATTTTTGCAGAAAGCATGAAAATTCATCACTGATGGCCCGCCAAAAATAACTTTTTCTCCCCAAGCATGTTTTCATAAACTCGCCCCGATATTTCCCCATAAACCATACATGAAATACAGGTATAATAATGGCCACGCCACGAAGCTAAAGCCTCGGATTGATCCCCGGGGACCTTGTTGTCTGCGGCAATAAAAAGAGGACGTCGTTTGGTTTTTACCAAATGCGGCATCCCCTTCATTCTGTCAATTCTCTATTTGCAGTATGCGGCAATGGCTTTGCTGATAAACTCTGCCGTTCCCTCAGCATACTTATCCATGTTCTTGCTGAAACGTTCGTCAGCAATGTACATCTGCCCCAGACCCGCTAAGATCTCCCTGGTACAGTCATAATAGTATTTGGAAATGTGTCCCTGCCACTTTGCAACCAGTTCCTGGGCCTCACGACTCTCCGGATTTCCGCCGATCATGCCGGCAAAGGCCTTCAGATTCTCTTCATATTCTGCAGTGATCTTCTGCCAGTCGTCCTTGTTATATCTGGCAGTCCTCTGCTGACTCTCCTTATATGCGTCCGTAGTGCCCCACCTGTCTTCTGTCTCCTTGGCGTATTTTTCCTTGGCTTCATTGATTTCAGCCATATCGAATTCCTTAAAACTCATCTTCATGTCTCCCTTCGTCTGCGCCGCCAGCAGTCCGATGATGCGATCGATCCTATCTCTCTTCAGCATCAAAAGCTCCAGCTGCTTTTTCAGCGCTTCTTCTACGTTATAGTCAGAGGCATTCATTATCCGCGCGATTTCTTTCAGCGAAAAATCAAGTTCACGGTAAAACAGTATCTGCTGCAGCCTGAGCATGCTCTCTTCATTATAAAACCTGTAGCCGCTTTCATCTGCGACTTCGGCCGGCTTCAGCAGTCCGATCTCGTCATAGTAGTGGAGAGTTCTTACGCTGACACCTGATTTTCTGGCCATTTCGCTGATCGTTAATTTCATGATATCACCTCTCGAATTTTATATTAGACTATGACGTAACGTCAGAGTCAATGCCGAATTTCCAACATCATCAAAAAAGACGCCGAAGCGTCTTTATTCTTCATCTTTTACGATCTCTGCCTTGAATACGTTGATCGTATCAACATCCGGGCAGCAGAACACGGCAGTACCCTCAGGCTGCCCCGGTATGCTGCCGCCGTAGCGGAGTATGTCAATATAAGGGAACGCTACGTGCTCAGCCATAGGGCACAGCCTGCCGCGGTCGGCGTCAAAGTCAAATGTGTCTCCAACCTTGTGACCGTGATGGCATCCATGGTCACCCTTTTGGTCGATTACTGTAATTTTTATCTTTGGTCTTCCCATGTTTTTATTACCTCCTATCCGATTTGCTGATCAGCTCACGAAATGCCTCTTCATATTTATCCGTAGCGGTTATGTAGCTGTGGGCATGAACGGCACCTTCAACAGAGAGGAAATGCTTGTCCTCAGATCCAGCCGCGGCAAATAATTCCTCGCCCATAGATGCAGGAACAAAATCATCACTTTTTCCGTGTATTATCAGCAGCGGTACATGGATATCAGCAACTCTGTCGATTGGTGCGCGTCCCTTCAGGGAGTATCCCGCAGCACGGCGCATCACGAAATCAGCCGCCGGCAAAAGCGGAAACGACGGCAGATGAAACTGATTCTTCAGCTGCATACGCACTTCCTCCCAGCCGGAGGAAAAGCCGCAGTCTGCAACAACTCCGCTGATCTGTTCAGGAGCCTTTGGGTCGCCTGCCGCCGACAATACAGAAGCAGCCCCCATTGATATGCCATAGAGCACGATCTTGCAGTCATTCCCCATCCTATCGGTCAGCCAACGGCACCATGTAAGGCAGTCCTGGCTGTCCAGGTTGCCAAATCCAATGTACTTTCCTTCGCTCTTACCATGAGCACGGTCATCCGGAATAAGCAGATTCCAGCCAAGACTGTGCAAAAAAGGTGCCATGGCTCCGCAGTCATAACACCCATACGTTTTATATCCATGAATACAGACTATTGTGCGCTTGGTTTCCGCCTCTGCGGGCAGAAAAACACCACGCAGCTTAAGCCCGTCAAAGGAAGTGCTCTCACACTTCTCTAATGGCTGGCTTTCGATCCAGGTTATTCCCTTCTTTGCATAGCGGTAGTATTCCTGCCATGCAGGTGAATCTCCCGGATCAATTCCCTGGTCCATTGCCGCATTGCGGACAAAGGTCATTCGAATAAGCACCCATGCCACCGCAAATACTGCCGCCACTAATACCAAAACGATGATTACCAGTATCAATATCCAATTCAACATAACACCTTCTAGTTCATTATTGTTATACCGCATTGACTGAATTGAAGTCTTTCTCAATCGCCTGATAAGTTCTTTTGCCGTCAATAACAAAAGTCGCAGGATCTCCAGGCATAACGAAATCCAGCTTTAGCAGTCTTCCGCTCATAAGCGATTCATCGACCTGCATCCTCTGACCGCTGTCACTGATCAGCGATCTGGCACCGTCGACGGTAATGGCCAAGGATGTGCCATCTATTTTAAGTATAACACATACTTTTTCTTTGTCATCATTTTCTGTTCCGCATGCCGCCCTCAATGAAATCACCGGGATCATATTCCCCTTGTAGCTCATAATTCCCCTGAGGTATGCAGGCTGCTGTGGCAAGGCCGTTACATCTGGCGAAGCAACAATTTCCATTACGTGTTTTGCTGCAACCGCATATCGCATCCGGCTGCTGCTCATTACCAGATACTGATCAGCTGAGCTAACTTTACTTTCCATTTTCAGCAATTTCCTTTCCGCACATGCGTATCAGCCAGTCTGGACTCAGCATGATGCCAATTGATCCGGTCTCAGTTATCGTACATCCGGACATTCCTGTATGCTTGCGGTAGTTCTGGCCAATCAACGAAGGCAGCGGCTTCTCTACTGCTGTCTGCTGGCCGGCTATCGGTCCCGTCAGCAAAGCCGCACTTCCCTTTTCATCTTTTATGTATATCAGACGTGCTTTTTTCTCGATCATTTCCGCACCATAAAGAGCAAACATGTCAATTACAGGCAGCATCTCTTCTGTCTGAAACCATGTATGACCATCGATAGTCTGCAGATAGCTTTCTGCCTCTGCATAACTGTATACGCGTACTACCGTGCGGATAGGTATCAGGCAAGTGTACGGTCCAACGGAAAATCTTATGCACTCAGACGATGTCATTGAAACAGGCACTTCCATCTTGATCGATGACCCATAGCCTTGTCTGCTGCTGATCGACACGCTTCCGCCAAGGCTGGTCACTACGCTCTGTGCCACATCCATGCCTACACCGCGGCCCGAATACTGATTGGTTTCCTCATTGGTAGACAGTCCAGGCAAAAGTGCCAATTCGAATATTTCATCCAGACTATACTGATTTTCATCCTTTACCAGCGCCCCTCGTTCTGCTGCTTTTTTCAGCAGCCGCTGAGGGTCCATGCCCTGCCCGTCGTCTTCGACTGTAACGATCAGATTATCAGACTGATTCTGGAATTTCAGGACTATCGTGCCTCGCGGATCTTTGCCCGCCGCTTTTCGCGCTTCCGGTTCTTCTATCCCGTGGTCTGCCGCGTTTCTCAGCAAATGTATGATTGGATTCGCCAGAGTGTCCAGAAGATTTCTGTCTACTTCCAGTTCATCACCTATGACCTGAAGTTTTATTTTCTTGCCTTCCTTGACCGCAACATCACGAACAAGCCTCTGATACTGCGGCACCGCAGAAGAAACAGGCAACATGGAAACGGCGGCCACGACCTTCTCCAGTTCCTGGAACAGCCTCTTCATGGTCTGAAACTGATTATCCATCGCACTGCTTCCGTTTTGCGACTTTATCGATGCTCCCAGAATGGTATTTGCCGTGATCAGTTCTCCGGTGATATTCTGAAGCTGCAGTATGTGTGACCAGGCAACCATGCTGAATTTGTTTTGCCTGTTTCCTGAATCCTCTTCACTCTGCTTCTCAGGTTCTGCTTTCGCCGATGTCTCATCGGCGGTCTGCTTTTCCCCATGACTGATATTGTCCACACTGAGCACATATGGCGATGCTGACAGTTTCCCCAGGGCTTCCTCTTCATTGTCAGTCGACAAATTAAGGATCAGGCCATTTTGGCTGATCTGTTCTGCCGCTCCGGAGGCCTCCAGATTTTCCGGTGAGGTTTTGATGTAACTGCATAGGCTCTCCAATTCCCTAACCAGCATGAAGGCACGGACGTTTTCCATCTGACAGTTTGGTCTAAACATGACACGCCAGACTGATTTGCCTCGCTCGGCCGCCATTTCAATATCTTTCGCCGGCGGCTGTTCTGCCATTGGCGTTTCAGCCGATTCTGCCGCAACGTCTTCTGTCTTTACGCCGTCAGCGGCCGCGATATTTCCCTTCACTATGTCGATATCCGCCTGAATCGCGGCAATCACGTTGTCCGCGCTTCCAGGAACAAAGTCCTCAGCTGCAACACGTCGATTTTCTTTCCTCACATAGTCTGAGAAAAGATACATCAAATCAAAAATACTGCTTTCAAAACCCTTCGCACGTTCCGGGTCATCGCGTAACAGCGAAAAGAAATCCTCCATTTTATGGGTGCAGTTGCTGATGTCCGTCAGTCCCATCATGGCAGCAGAACTTTTGATAGTGTGCGCCACTCGGAAAAAGGCGTTGATGTCCTGCGCAGAAAAGCTGTTGTTCTGCATCGTCTTTGCCTGTTTGGAGTCAAACTCCTCCATCAGCTGAGCCGTCTCGCGCTGATACAACTCAACCATGGATTCCAGTTCTGCGCTGAAAAATCCCACATCATCACCTCCTCTCAAGTTTCCTTTACGCGTTATGCGTCATATTCGAATGAATCCACCAATGCCTTAAGCATCTGCATCTGACCAGTCAGTTCCTCGCTTGATGCAGCGCTTTCTTCAGCAGTTGCCGAATTCTCCTGAACTACGGTGGAAATCTGCTCAATACTCTGACGAAGCTGCACTACTGCAGTAGCCTGTTCACTTGATGCGTGTGAAATAGTCTGTACCTTATCCGCCGCATCCTCTGCTGATTTGGCAATCTTCTTCAGGTTTTCTGAAGCGACTCCCGCCATATCAGCGCCCTGTATCATCATGTCTACCGTCTTGCCGATCATTTCGCTAGTTGAACGACTAGCCTCTGTAGTCTTTTCAGACAGGCTGCGTATCTCGTTAGCAACTACCGAGAATCCCTTTCCGGCCTCTCCCGCTCTTGCTGCCTCAACGGCTGCATTCAGCGATAGTATATTGGTCTGGAAGGCAATATCTTCGATATCTTTGATTATGCCAGTGATTTCCTTAGCCAAATCACGCATCTGATTCATGGTTTCGTTCATCTGCATGACCTGATTGCTGGTTTTGATTATCTCTTCGCCAACTGTCTCTGTCAGGCGGCTGGTAGCAACGGCGTTTTCAGCATTAGCATTTACACGATCAGACACGTCGTTGATCGTCGCACTGAGTTCTTCAACAGAGCTTGCCTGTTCCAACGTAGCCTGCGATAGAGACTGCCCGCTGCCGGCGATCTGCTCGGCGCCATTGACAACCTGCTCTGCGCTTGCGTTGATTTGTATCAATGCATCCGTCAGCTTCTGCGATATCTTCGTCAGTGATTTTTTGATAGAAACAAAATCTCCCTTGAATTCTACTGACGACGTATAGTTCAGTTTACCGTCTCCGATTGCAATCATGGCAGCGTCTATCTCCTTGATATACATCCGCATGGCCGCTATGGTGTTCCGTAAGCCCGATGCAAGCACACCAAGCTCGTCTTTGCTTTCGTAGGTTATATCCTGCGAAAGGTCTCCCTCTGCCAGCTGTTTTGCTGCCCTCTCCATTTCATCCAGCGGACGTTTGATGCTTCTTGTCAAGGCAAGACACAATACCATCGTCAGCAGCAGTACCAGAATGCTCATTATCAGAGCCAGCGTCTTCTGCTGCTTAACAAGGCTAATAGTGCTGCTGTGTTTATTTTCCGCACGCGTCTGGGCACGGTCAATGATCGTATTGATTGCCGTTCTCATTTTCACTGCATTGTTCTCAATGTCGCCGTTAGCAAGCGCCAGACCCTGATCTATCTCGCCGCTATCGTACAATGCAAGCAGCTGTGTGTTCTGCTCAGTGATCGTCTTATACATCTCATTTATGGTATTGAGTTCATCTTGCGACTTCAGAGGCAGCTTACCGAGATCTTCAATGTCTGTCCCCATGGCCTCAAGGTATGAATTCATCTCATTCGTTCTCTTCGTCTGGTATGCTGCTGCATCGGCTGCTTTGCGGTTTTCTGCGTTTTCCGCTGCCAGGGCTACTCTTGAAAGACCCTTGGCATATCCCTGCAGATCCGTCATCACCATTTGGCTGACATCCACGATCTTAAACTCTTCGTTATAGAAGGTCTCCATATCGTTGCTTATCTTATTCATGCTCATCTGTGTCACTATCATCATAACGCCGACAAGCACAATCACAACTGCAAATGAAAGGATGATCTTAGTGCCTATTTTCAAATTCTTTAGACGTTTCATATCGTTCCTCCTTATCCAAGCAAATTGATTACCATTTCAGAAAGCTGTTCTTTCTTGAATGGTTTAACAATGAATTCGCTGGCACCGCTGCGCACAGCTTCCATAATGGTTGCATCCTGACCAATTGCGGAACACATGATCACCTTGGCGTCAGGTGAGATGGCCAGGATGCGTTTCAGCGCCTCCAGGCCGTCCATCTCAGGCATGGTTACATCCAGCAGGACAAGGTCCGGGTTTTCTGCTGCAAACAGCTTTACGGCCTCTGCGCCGTTAGCTGCTTCAATAAAATTGGAATAACCAGCGGATGTTAAAGTACTGCGTATCATTTTGCGCATAAACGCTGCATCGTCCGCGATCAGTATTAGTTTCTCACTCATAGTCTGTCAACCTCTCTTAATATTATTAGAATAGTATCTGATGATTTCATCTGCAATCATATCCGGCGACATAAGCCTATCCACGCCGCCCAGTTTATACGCCACACCCGGCATTCCAAACACCGCACAGCTCTCTTTATCCTGTCCGATCGTGTAGGCTCCGCTGTCGTGCATTTTTTTCATTCCATCAGCCCCGTCTCTCCCCATGCCCGTTAGGATGATTCCCAAGGCATGCGGTCCGGCGGTCTCAGCCACAGAGCGGAACAAAACATCCACCGATGGGCAAAACCCGCCGTACTTTTCTGTGCCGCCAACGCTTACCCTGTAGCCATGTTCCGCCTTTCGGACGGTCATCTGACAGCCTCCCCGCGCCACAAGCGCCGTGCCTGGCTTTATCAGATCTCCACTCCTCGCCTCTCGAACCTCGATTGCACAGTATTTGTCGAGCCGCATGGCATAAGCATTCGTATACTCCGGCGGCATATGCTGCACAATCACAATGCCTGGAAGATCATCGGGCAGTCTCCTCAGTATCTGCAGTGTAGTTTCGGTACCGCCAAGAGATGCTCCAATTGCAATCACCTGTTCCTGAAGCCTTACGCCCTTTTCGGCAAAAGCTTTTCTTTCTGCCCGCTTAGCAGAACTTTCTTCTTTGAATGCAGGTTCCGTGACCACAGACGGTGACGCCGCGGTCCTTTTCGCAGGTCTTGTTTCAGATCCAACTTCTGCCAGCATTTTCAGTTTCAGCTTCAGCAGCAGTTTGAACTGCTCAGCAGTCCTTGGGTCCGTATCCTGTATCTTCTCTATATAGTCCCGTGCTCCCATTGATATGGCCTTTTCGCATGAAGGGGCATCCCCCGAAACGACAATCACGGGTATTTTCCATTTGTTTATTATTTCATTTAGAAGTGCGAAACCGTCCATATCTGGAAGGTTCATGTCCAAAGTAATGATATCCGGCTTGATCTGCGGTATCAGTTCCAGTGCCTTTCTCCCGCAGTCTGCCATTCCGCAGACCGCCAGACAGTCGTCAGTTTCAATATTCTGCTGCAGGAATCTCTGATAAAGCAGCGAATCTTCAATTATCAGTACCTGTATTTTTCTTTTGATCATTTGCCCACCCCCGGTTTCCTGTAAACCGCCGGCTGAATGTATTCAAGCTTGTTTGGTATAGCAAGCAGGCTTTCTGTGTGTCCAATCATGAGATATCCCCCGGGGACCAGTGCTTCCGTCAGTTTCTTGATCAGCAAGGCCCTCTCTTTGTTCTGAAAATATATCAAAACATTTCTGCAGAAAATAATATCGTATGTCGGAGCCATATGCGGAAGGTTCATCAGATTTTGACGCTGAAAGCGCATCATATCGCACAATGGCTGTTTGACCTTGAACTGGCCGTCATGATACTGTTCGCAGTACAGTGACTGCCACGATAACGGCAGTCTGGCATAGTCAGCACTTCCGTAGATTCCCTTCTTCGCCGAAGCAACAGCTGTGGCTGAAAGATCGGTCCCTGTTATGGAAAACGGAATATGCAGCATGCCTGCGCTGCTGCAGTCTAAAAGTGTCATGGCGATTGTGTAGCACTCCTGCCCCGTTGAGCAGCCAGCGCTCCAGATTTTCAGCGGTGCGGTTCTGTTTGCGGGCAGTTTAGGTATTATATCTCTGCAAATGAATTCAAGATGCTTTTCTTCACGGCAAAAGAAAGTATAATTCGTCGTCAGAAGATCCATCATCCTCTGTTCCATAACTCCAGACTTGTCAGCCTTCAGCTTTCTCCAGTATTCAGCATATGTATCAGACTTGGAGTAGGCGAGTTCTATCCACAATTTACTTTCAATCAGATATTTCTTCTTGCCCAGATCCACGCCATAGTGAATCCTTATGTAGTTGTGGATCTCACTGAATTCTCTCTCGCTGAGTTCAATCATCAGATTCCTTTCCTGTCCAGAAGCAGTATCCCCGTATCGCCAAGTTCTTCAGCGTTCTCCAAATCAGTCATGCTGATGGTTCCCATAGTTTCCACACTGTCAGCAGCATAAGCCATATATCCTGACTGTCCGATGCATAGCACCACCAGTTCAGATGGTTCCCTGCGTTTCAAATTGAAACATCTGACGGGCATTATTATTCCTTCATCATATACAACACCGCAAATTCCTTCCGGTGCGTCCGGTACGGCTATTGAAGACGGATCGGACAATATTTTCAATACATAGGCGGTCGGGACCGCATACCTCACATCGTCAAGACGTGCAAAAACATAACTGTCTGAATTCATTACCCTCGCTCCTGAATGAAACGCGCCCTAAGCTGGCGGCAATCTACCAGATAGCATAGTTCGCCGCTTTTTTCCACATAGGCGATCCCCGCCAGCCATCTGTTGTCTAAAGTACGTACTTCTTCAGGCATTTCATGCTGACAGGATGGCTTCAGTTCTACTATCCCTGACACTTTTTCGACCGACAGAGCGGCAAAACCAGCATCGTCTTGAAATATGACCGCGCATCCGCCTTTTGTTCCCGAGACACTTATCTCCGGCATATTCTGAGGGACCTCAGCCACTATCTGCCCGACGTCCGACAATGGCAGCACATAGGAAATGCCTCCGGCACTGAAAGCCAGAAACTTCTCTTCCTGTCCGCCTGCATGTTCTGATTGCATAAACTCTCCTTAGGTCAGTTTTTCCAGGATCCGCTGTAAAGATTCAAACTTAGGATGCAGCAGTATGTAGCTGGTAAATGCCTGGTCCAAATAGAAAAATGTGTTTTCAATAAACAGCAGGTCACTTGTCTCATCCTTGAATTTGCCAAGGAATGTGTCTAGTATATCTCTGTTCGTGCCCAGCTTAAGGTTAGGCAGCGACACGGAAAACTCTGACTCGAGCATTGCGGCTAACGCATTGAGGTATGAATTACACATGATATTCCCTACCTCACGTATGGATGATTCCTGCATATCGTTCATGTCAGCCAGACTGTCAACGGTTTCGCCAGAAAGTTCTTCCGCAATGACCTTGGCAAACTTCTCGTTCAGCAGAAAGGTAATCACACAGTCCAGATCACCGTGGACGTCAATAACGACTCCAGCATTCTGATTGCCAGGGAAATCAATATTATCTCCCAGGCTGTCAATGTCAGTTATGCGTATATGAGGCAAGTCCATCTGGATCGGATGGCAGGTCAGCTGCGACAGAGACGTCAGTGCATTGCCTGTACCTATGTTTCCAAGTTCCAGAAGAACATCCTTATGCATATCGTTTAAGTCTTTAAAATTCTCTACGCTCATCGCTCATCACTCCAAATCTGCTGCAAAGTATCATATAGCAGCTTAGGTTCAATAGGTTTCGCCAGATGCTTATCCATGCCGGCTTCCCTGCAGTTACGTATATCTTCTTCAAATGCGTTAGCAGTCATGGCGATTATCGCCAGTTTATCAATATCCGGGCGTCCGGACTCCCGTATTTTGCGTGATGCATCCAGGCCGTTAAGTACCGGCATCTGGATATCCATGAGAACCGCATCGAATTCTCCCGGTTTGCAGTGAAGTACAATGTCAACGGCATCCTGTCCGTTGTATGCTGACGTTACTTTGCATCCTTTTCGCTCCAGCAGTTTGCGGGTGATTTCCATATTTATCGGATTGTCTTCCACAACAAGTACGCTGCGTCCGCGGAAATCAACGCTTTCTTTTTCTGGTTCTTCAGACATTACCGACTGTACTGCAGAAATCGGAAAAGCCACATTGATGCGGAAGGTGGTACCTTCTCCTGGAGTACTTTCAACACTTATTTCACCGCCCATAAGGTCTATCAGATTCTTAACGATGGCAAGTCCCAAACCGGTTCCATTCTTAGTCTGCGGTCCCGCCTGCTCAAAAGGCTCAAAAATGCGCTCCTGTGCATCTTCAGCGATTCCAATTCCCGTATCGCTGACCTTCATGTCATATCTGATTCTGTTGTTTTCTGTGTATTCTCTGCTGACAACTACGGATACGCTTCCACCATCAGGCGTAAACTTGGCTGCATTCGACAGCAGGTTGAAAAATACCTGCTGTATCCGCATCTTATCCAGCATTACCAATGTCTCCGGCGTGTCAGGCAGCTGCACAAAATTGAAGGCGATCTTCTTCTGATCAAGCTGAGGACGCATAGATACCAGCACATCATGTATGCACTGCCACACATCTCCTGGCTCTGGATTAAGTTCAACGTGGTTGCTCTCAATCCGAGACATGTCCAGAATGTCGTTGATCAGGCTTAGCAAATACTGGCCCGAAGAAGAAATCTTCTCCAGATAATCTCTGATTGCTTCTGGATCGCTTATCTCGTCCAAAGCAAGGCTTGCCATGCCTAGGATCGCATTCAGCGGTGTCCTTATATCGTGGCTCATGCGGGAAAGGAAAGAACTTTTGGCTTCATTGGCCTTCTTTGCCTCGCTCAGAGCTCGCTCAAGCTGTTCATTCTGCAGCCTGTAGCTTTCCGTATCATCTGCCAGGAATACTATCCTAGCTGGAATGCCATTCCAGTCTATGAGCCGTCCATTCATAGTCAGATGTCTGCCGGTTTTTTTCGTTACGACCTGTCTGGCCAGATAAGTATCATCGCAGAGTTCTTCATGTCTGAATATCATCCACGGACATTCCGCCGGCGTGTCGCATTCTTCAGCTATCACCGCAGCTGCATTATTTAAATATAACTGCTCGTCAGTTTTCTCATCATTGACAGCTACCGCTGAGAATGAATCATCGAGCACATTCTGATACATCTTTTCTCTGACAGAAGTCGGTGTTATCACTGACTGATATACCGGTTTGTTGCCTTCTTTTCTGATCAGTGCAGAATGAGCCTGCACCCAGATGATTTTCCCGTCAGCTCCGACTAGTCTGAATGTCAATTCCAGCGGGCTTCCCGTCTCAGAAGCCTTGAAAAGGTTCTTGTTGACCCTAGCCCGGTCCGCCTCGTAAATCAGGCATCCCAGTCCGTCACGCAGTATGCGCAGACGATCGTCTTCCGTCCAGCCGCCCATTAGTCCGATTTTTTTGCTGTCGTACAAAAGTTCCAGCGTACTGCCTACGCGGAAGATCACGACACCTCCAGGGATGTTGTCGACCAGCGATTCAATAGCATTACGCTGTATCGCCGTGTCTCTCAATTCCAGCAGATTCGATATTCTAAGGCGGATCACATTTGCATCAAAAGGACGGCGCAGGAACTCGCTGGCGCCGTATGACAGCAGTCTCTTCTCGTCTTCACTTCCCTCACGCGCTATTATTACGACCGGAATGGAAGCGTAAAGCGTGTTGCTTTTGATCGATGCCATGAATCTGAAGTCATCGTTGGAGACGATATCTTCATCGACCAGCACCGCTCCGATCTCGTCCTGTTCTTTGTTGAGTATTGAACGCACTTCCTCTTCTGTTGCGGCATCTATCACCGTGCAGTCAGGCATGAGTATTTCCTTCAGCTCGCGGCGCACGTCTTCATCAGGTGAGGCAACAATAAGCTTCTCTCTTCCGTCAGAACTTACAGGCAGATAATGCAGGCTTTTCCGGATATCTTCCTGAACAACATGGTATCCAGAATCTGTGAACATGGCCTGCACGACCTGTTCTCCGTCTTCCATCGTGGCAACTCGCATAGTTCCCATTATATATGCCAGGGTACCATCTTTACGCAAAATGCGGTGCCCGAAATTCACAACCTGTCCTGTTCGTATGCAGCGTCTGAAAAATCCGCGGAAAATCTCCCGGTCGTAGGTATAAACCGTTTGGATCTCCCCTGATTCCAATGCCGACGCAAAGGCATCATTTTCCTGAAAGCCGTATAGCTGTGTACATGTGCTGTTGAACTGCAATACTTGAGCATTATCATCCATGGAATAGCGCAATATGCCGCATAAGACGCTGTCAAACAGGTCTTTCTCCGTCGGTGACATATGAAACTCTTTCATCATAACTTTTCCATCCTTTTTTCTTCTCAATTTAAGATTGATCGGAGCTCGCAGTGAGCTAGCTCATTGCAGGCATTGCGAACGTCTGCAACCGAAGCAGGAGCCTCAGTTCCATGGCAGTTTCATCGCCCAAAGGCACTGGCACTGCCACATACAAATACCGGGTTGAGATACTCGAAAGCAAAATGTCTAAATAATCTCACAATAAGTAAAAGTAATCTTAAAATACTTGTCTGACTTTATTATAACCTTAAAACAATTTTTTACAATCACTTTTTATATTGGAGTACAACTTTAATCGCACTTTTATTGAGTTATCCGACACTATGCAAAAAAATGGCGGGAAACTCTATTTTTACAGTTTCCCACCATCATTTTCACATTTGATTTATTTATAAGTTGTTTGCTACAGCAATGCCAGCAGCTTGTCCAGGTCCTCTTCAGCAGTTGCCCAGCTGGTGCAGAATCTGATAACCGTATGGCCATCATCATAAGCCTCGACATACTCGTAGAATATTGACTTGCCCAGTTCCTCCAGCTTGCCGTTATCCACTATGATGAACTTCTGGTTAGTAGGCGAATTGATGTAGAACTTGTATTCTTTGTCCTTCAGTCCCTGTTCCAGCTTATCTGCCATTTCAATTGCGTGTTTGGAAATCTTGAAGTAAAGGTCGTCGGTGAACAGCGTCTCAAACTGTATACCCAGCAGGCGTCCCTTTGCAAGTGACGCGCCCATCTGCTTGATCATCGGGAAGAAATCCGGGATCAGATCAGGATCAGGCATTACCAGAGCCTCGCCGAACAAAGCGCCGACTTTGGTTCCACCAATATAGAATATGTCGCAGAGTTTGGCGATGTCAGGCAGCGTCACATCGTTGCAGCTGGCTGCAAGTCCGTAGCCGAGGCGTGCGCCGTCCATGAATAGAGGGATCTTGTGCGCCCTGCAGACTTTGCTGAGCTCTTCCAGTTCTTTCTTTGTGTAAAGTGTGCCGTATTCTGTCGGCTGTGAAATGTATACCATCCCCGGACGAACCATGTGATCACGGTTTCCGTCTGCCAGGAATGCCTTCATGAACTTGTCGACTTCTTCGCCACTGATCTTGCCGTCAACGGAAGGAAGCGGGAAGACTTTATGTCCGCCAGCTTCTATTGCGCCTGCTTCGTGGCAGCTGATGTGGCCAGACGGAGCGTCCATGACACCTTCAAAACTGCGGAGCAGAGCTTTGATGACGGTTGAATTTGTCTGCGTTCCGCCTACGAGGAAGTATATTGCTGCGTTCGGGCAGTCACAGGCCTTGCGGATCTTATCTCTTGCGCTTGCGCAGTACGGATCCTCTCCATAGCCCTCGGTTTTATCCATATTTGTTTCAACTAATCTTTCCAGAATCTTTGGATGTGCTCCTTCCAGATAGTCAGATTCGAAATGTATCATGATTATTCTCCTTTCAAGCCAGTGGTCATGTTTCTTTTCACATAATACACCAAATTGTGCCCTGCTGTCTATTTATCATTTTCATATTTGCATTATTTAGCACAGCTTTTCCAGCTGTTCCCACAGCTTTACCGCTGCTGCCATGTCGTCGGTCTTCATTGCCTGGGCGATCCCCATTTCCAGCTCCTGCCTCTTGCGGTCCGTCTCCAGGTATTCCACCTCGAAGTACTTCTCGTAGACCATCTTGCGGAAGGTCCGCGTGCGCATGCGCCTGACCGTGCCGTCCTCAACGAAAAGCACATAGTCCGCGCAGTTTGAAATCAGATTGAAGTCGTGGCTGACCATCAGCACCGCCCCTTTATATTCCTCAAGGGCAGTTTCCAGTGCATCCTGCGCGCAGACGTCCAGGTGGCTCGTCGGCTCGTCCATTATCAAAAGCTCAGCCTCAGAATTCTCCATCAAAGCGATCTGCAGCAGGTTCTGCTCTCCGCCGGACAGTTGTCTCACTCTCTGGTCGATGCAGTCTTCATCCAGACAGTATTTCTCCAGGCATTCCTTCACGCTGTCCTTTGTCTGAAATCCGGCGGCATCAAGAACTTCTCCCACCGTCTTATCCTCGTCGAGGGTCTCGCCCTCAAGCTGAGACAGGCAGGCGAACTTTGTCTCTTCGCCAATGTGTATTGCCGGATCTTCACCTTTCATTATGTCGCGGATCAGCGTCGTCTTCCCCGTGCCGTTGGCACCTACTATGGCTGCCTTTTCCCCTGATTTAAGATCAAAGCTCACGTTCTCCAGCAGGTCTTTATCAAAGGCGACCTGATAGTCTTTGATGCTGAGCACGATGCGGTCTCCTTCAGTCTCAACCTCCGGCAGAGCGACTTTTGGCTCGCGAACTTCTATGAAAGGCGCTTTGATCTGCCTGCCGCGGAGGTGTTCTACTCTTGACTGTCTGGCGTTGACGGATCTGCCGATCACTGGATTCATCATCAGCGTCGCTCTCAGCCTCAGTTCTTCAGCCACTCTCTCATTGCGTTCGATTTCGTCCTGTTCTGCTATATACTGGATCCTGCGCATCAGCTTTTCCTTCAGCTGCTGACAGCGGTATTCGGTGTAGCTGCCTTCATATTCCTGGATGTCACAGCCCTCAAGCTGCATTATCTTGTCGAAGCAGTGGTCGAGAAGATACCTATTGTGAGTGATAACCAGCATGGTACCCTTGTACCCGTTGATCAGCCGGCAGAGACCGCTCAGGTTCCCAAAATCCAGGAACACGTCCGGTTCGTCTAAGATCAAAAGGTTTGGTGCCAGCAGCATCTCTTTCATTATCTGCAGTATCTTGTACTCGCCGCCGCTGACCAGAGAGAGGCTGACCTCTTCAATATCAGTCAGGCCTGCAAGATACAGACTTTTGCGGATGTTGCTTTCATAGTTGTCTCCGTCCATGGCTTCATGCATATCCAGCAGAGTCTGATACTTTTCAAACAGCGCTTCTACGTCGTCAGCCTTTGCCATCTCGTCGCAGACAGCGGCGATCTCATGCTGATTTTCAATGAAGCGCCGGCTCAGATATTCGAATACCGTGCAATCCTGATCTTTGTCCCTTACGCTGAACTGACCGGCATAGCCGATGCGGCAGTCCTCGTCTCTGGTGATCTTTCCGTCGTACAGATATTCCTCCGGATCGATGAGCATGTCCGCCAGCGTTGATTTCCCAGTGCCGTTGCTGCCTATCAAAGCACAGTGCTGTCCCATTTCCAGCGTAAATGAAACGTCCTTATATAAATCTTTTGCAGGAAAACCGTAAGTAAGTTTTTCTACCTTGATCATTGTATTTGTCCTCTTCTTTCTTTATGCGCCGCCCAATGGCGTCATATTATCTCTTTGTTGTAATGTCCCCTTGTATCAGTTGACTGGTTGAATACCGATTCCTCCGCGGTGCCGTAAAGCTTGGCTTTGGCAGCTTTGATAACCTTTGCAATTTCGGCCTTAGACTCAATGGTGAAATTCAGCCTGAAGGCTTCAACGCCGCTTATCGTCGGCATCTCGTCCAGCAGGTTCAGCACCTTGCCGTTGAGTATGGTCGTTGTGCAGTCTTCGTGAGAAATGATCGGGAACGAGCCGTACTCATCTTTGATCTCGTAGGATCTTGACCTGCATAGTCCGCACTGGCCCATCTTCTTCAGCGGGCAGTATTTGGTGAACATCAAAGGCGCGCGCCCGTAGACTATCATTTCCAGAGCAGGGTAACCGGCGTTGGCGTCACGGTATGCATCTACAAGTTCCCTGATCTGATTTTTGTTCATTTCATATGACAGGGTCACTCGCTTGGCACCGAGCCTGTAGAGCTCGTGGCAGCTTTCCGCGTTTACGACGTTGAGCGAATAGTCGGTGACGAAAGGATTAGTTTCTCTGTAACGGTATATCCCGCCGTAGCCGCCTATTAGCAGCTGGCCTTCGCGGTCGCGGTACTCGTTCTGATTCCTCCTGACGATGTTGTCAAAATACACTTCCTTGATCCCGCTGCTTATGCAGGCATCGTACTGTTCTCTGGTCGTTACGGCAGCCGTGAGGTATGGCTCCTGCGGCGCAAAAGCGATCTTTTCCTCTGGGTCTTCTTCCCTGGTCCGCCTCTTTCTGCTGTCAAGCTTCTGCTCATAGAGTTTTTCCACTATTTCCCGCCTTGCGCTGTTCACCAGCTTTGCCGGGATGAAGGCGTTGTATGCCTCATATTCCACGTCGTTCAGCCTGAATATCGTATCGTTCAGCCTTGAGAACTGATTCATCAGCTGCTCTCTGGTCGTTGGATCGCTGATTGCCTCTTCAAGCACGTCGTCGCTCTCGTAAAGGTAGTGAGCACCAAGGCCATCGGCATCTATGACCAGCTTGGCGCCTGGGTAGGCGTAGACTTTGATGTCCAGCGGAAAGCGCCTGAACTCGCCGTCAAGCTCGCTTTCCAGTTCTTTGTAAAACTGATAGTCTTTGGTCTTATAGACGATGTCGCCGGCCGAAAGCTTTTCTTTGATCTTGATATAGCAGACTTTGTCTGCTTTGTTGATCAGGTTTCCGTCTCTGTCGTAGAGCTTGACTACCGACAGATTGACGTCTTCGCCGTCGTGGTCGATCCTGATGATGTCGTTCTGGTTCAGAAGGCTGGACAGGAAGATTTCGTACATTCCCTTGTATGACCTGCTGATCTTGCCGATCTCGTATCCGTAGTTGTTCGGCCTCTTGATGTTGGTGATGTCACGAGGATCTTCATCCAAAATGTAACCCTTGGTGTACGTCCTGTTGAAGGTCTTTTTCAGATTTTCTTTTTCTTCATCGCCGGCCTTTCCGTCCAGGGCGGCTCTGTATGCAGAAACCACGTTTGCAACGTATGACGGTTCCTTCATGCGTCCCTCGATCTTAAGGGAATCGATCTCCTTCAGGTCGTCAATGCGGTCGATGGTGTTCAGATCCTTTGTTGATAAGATATAGCTTTTGCCCAATGATGTGCCGGTGGTCGTGTCGATCAGCTCGTAGAGCTTGCGGCATGAGCCTACGCATCTGCCGCGGTTGCCGCTCCTGTAGCCGATCAGCCCCGACATGAGACAGTTTCCTGAATAAGACACGCAAAGAGCGCCGTGAACGAATACCTCGAGAGGGATCTTTGCTGTCCGTCTGATCTCCCTGGCCTTGTCTATATCTACCTCGCGGGCAAGCACGACTCTGTCTGCCCCAAGTTCCTTGAAGAGCAGCGTGCCTTCCAGGTCGTCGATCCCCATCTGTGTCGAGCAGTGGGCTTCCATGTCTGTAAAATGCCTGGCTACGTAGTTGAACACGGCCAGATCCTGTGCGATGATGCCGTCCACGCCGATTTCGTTCAGCTGGCGCAGCATGTCCTTCATGTCCTCGATCTCATCCTCGAATACGATGGTGTTCACGGTGACGAAGATCTTTACGTCCCTGAGATGAGAATATTCAACCGCCTCTTTCAGCGAGTCAAGATCAAAGTTTGACGAATACGCGCGGGCGCCAAACCGCTGCATTCCTAAATATACGGCGTCGCAGCCGTTAGCGACTGCCGCCTTCAAAGCCTCCATATTACCTGCTGGAGCCAATAGTTCTGTCATTAGTACCCTCCTGTTGGGACGATCGTCATCCCGGTTAGTACGTCTATCTTACCACATTTGAACTATTAGTTACACAGCTTTTTAACGTCTGTATTTCAAAGGTCTGCAAAAATTCCCAAGATTGTACCAAAAAAAATCCCAAGATTGTACCGATTTGATTCCCAAGATTGTTCTAAAAGAATTCCCTCCGATCCGAAATGCGGGATTGAAGGGAAATAGTTGCCTTTGGTTACTTTTTGAGAGGAATTCGTGTCATGTTTTCACGTTTTAAACAAAAATGGAAATTATCACTTTTGCATGCAAACGGCTTTTGTGATCACTTTTGAAAAATTAATGATTAGAAACGCACTTTTTTCTTAAGGCGTCGCCGTGTGACATCAATAATACGTCGGCAATGCCGCTGATCATGGTTGCGAAGACGATTATGGTACTAACAACCGTGCAGCCGAGCATGTGGAATAAACCCCATGCAGCCGCAGCTTTGATTGGTGACTTTGATGGAACAAAATCTCATCAGAATGTGCACAAACATATAGCTTCAGATAACTTTCAGCGTTGACGGAAAAAATTTGTGCGTTTTATATGGCGAAAAAGACGAAAGTGATCACCAATCGTAAAACTACGATGCGAGATCAAGGCATTCAGGTAGCCCACAAATATCAGCTCCTGACTGCCTCAAAGGGTATCGATTCTACCGGGATCTTCAGCTTTCCTTTCAGTTTTCCGTCCTCAATCGCTGCCTTTGCCTTTACCTTTACTTCACCCATCGGCGACGCCATCCTGTACTGGAACTCAATGCCGGAGCGTGTTGTCTGGACCTTCTCAATTTCTGACTGTTTGCCCGCCAGCGTCACTGTGCCCTTCATTCCGCCTGCCGCGTCAGTAAAAACGAACTCTATCGCATTCTCACCCATCGGCGTTTCCAGCACAGCAGTCCACGTTCCTTCATATTCATTTGCGGCACCGCTGTTCGACACGCCTTCATTTTCATTTACAGCCTCGCTGCCTGATTTGGCCACATCATCATCGCTGTCCGCCTCTGCTTCATCTGTTTCAGTTCCCGCAAAAGACACGCCTCCTCCTGTCATCTGCTTCACCATTGCAAACATCGGGTTCTGGATGCTCTGCGCTCCATCCACGGTAATGTTCTGTCCCGTCACATATTCGCCCATGTCTGAGGCCAGGAACCATATGCAATCAGCAGCGACGTTGGGTTCAAGGCTGCGGTGGAAAGGAAATTTATGATCCTGCCGCCGCGCCCTTCGCTGATCATTTCCTTTGCTGCTGCCTGCGACATGAAAAACGTTCCTTTAGCATCAATATCAAAGCACTTGTCCCAGGTTTCCTCAGTCATGGACATGGCGTCACAGAAAGAGAACGACGCCGCGTTGTTGACCAAAATATCCAGCCTGCCGAATTTCTCTACGGCAAATTTCACGGTTTTCTCCGAGTCCGCTACGCTGGAAACGTCTGCCTGAAAAGCTGCAGCCTCCATCCCGCTGGCTGTCAGTTCATCTTCCGTCTTTTTCAAAGCCTCGGCTCCCCTGCCTGTAAAGACCACCGCCGCGCCGGCTTCAGTAAATCTGTGAACTATCTGCAGTCCAATGCCGCGGCTTCCGCCTGTCACTATGGCGACCCTGCCTTTCAGTGACAGAAGCTCATCCATCTTCTTCTCTTCCGGTATCTCCATAAAACTCATATTATTTCCTCCTTTGTCTCAATTGACTTTTTATCTCCGATGTTGTATTCTCGTTTTATCATCCAACACGTTGTTGGTTTATACTTGAATTGTATCCCCTGGATACTGTTTCATCAACCATCAAAGTCATGCAGATCTGTCGGATTTGCTGTATAAATACATTCCTTAGGAGGAAAGCAGAATGAACAAACGGCCAGAACAGCGGAAACGCACACAGGAACTGATATTTCAGGCTTTTTTCGCAGAATACAAGGTAAAGCCGATCCGCAGCATAACCGTCGGTGCGGTAGCCAAAAGGGCAAAAATAAACAGAAGCACCTTTTACGAATACTTCTGTGATATATATGACCTCCTTGACCAGGCTCAGGATCATCTCCTAGGCGAGATCGCATCGCGTGCTGCCGAACTCATCAAAACTCCCGAAGCCGACAAAGCTGCCGTCCTTCCGCAGTTCGGCGAGCAGATCATCTCCGAGTACGGTGAGCGCATTGCCCTTCTGCTGAGTCACGGCGACACCGGCTTTTCCAAAAAGCTTGTCGCAGCCATGCGCCCCGTCATAGGCAGCATGCTGTCGCTGGACGTTGAGCAGAGAGACACCAGCCTCGTCATCTCTTTCGTCCTGTCCGGCATCACTGGCTATCTGACTACCCTATATGCAACCGGCGAAGCTTTCGATACGCGTGAAGCCGTCGTAAAGCTACAGTCGCTGATGGCCGCCTGCCTTGCCCAGGCCCATGAATAATTGAGATCTCAAGCCCTCTACTTCTTGTCACTGTCGCCAAGAATATCGAAATACTGCTGGCCGAAAACCATGCCCGGAGTCAGGAAGCTCTTCTGCGCGCCCTGCTGCAACTCGTCGGCAACTTCCAACTGTCCCAGCAGCAGCGGTGAATCCGGGTCGTGGTACTTGTAGTTTTCAAATGCCTTTTGAGGATTTTTATTGGCATAGCAGTACTTGCAGCCGTTCATGCATGTGTCGTAGGCGCCAATGTCACGGCTTTCTATGCAGCCGCAGCCTGGCCTCATGCCTCTGTGCTTCAGATTTCTAAAGGTTACGCTGTTCGCCTGTCCCATGATGTCCAAAGTCATGCACCCCGAAGGCAGGATGCCGTAACGTGTGTAGTCGCCGTTGCGTCCGCAGGTCTGGATCGTCAGCCCCTGCTTTGATGCAATCGCGCCTAGACTGCTGGCAATGAGATCCTTGTCTTTCTCCGTCAGCATGATCAGCTCCGGCATGTTGGTCTCAAGCTTCTTATACATCTCCACAAAATTGAAAACGCATCTGTCTACGTATGGCGCCAGTTCTCTGGCCATTCGGTCAAAGGTCCTGATATGGTATTCCGCCGTATATTTTTCGGTGAGCAAAATCGGGTCGTAGCGCCAAGCCACACGCTGTTTTCCAACCGCGGCGGAAAGCTTCTTCAGCGTTTCTATGCTCTGCTCGATCGATGGCACTCCGGGTTCCACGTCTTTGCCGTAGCCGGTTATCGTATAATGGAAATACGTGTTGAAGCGCTCCGTGATCCTCGGCAGATCGCCGATGATCGGCTCGTAATTTTTGGAGCAGAACACTACACAGTCCACCTTTTCCGGCGTAAGTTCGTAGCGAGTGACTTTGTTTGGAAACAGGGGATTGCGCGAGTAGACGTACCCCTCTTCAAACCGCTTCAGCAGCCATTTTGTATAGTATTGTACGGTATCTGTCCGTCCACCGGTGTTAATTATCATTAGCGCTTCCTCTTCCTCTGTTATTCTGAATTACTGTAGTAAATATTATACCACATTCCAGCACTCCATTGGTCAAGGTATCATCTATTGCTCTTTCATCTTCCTTATTCTCTCTGCATAGCCGCTGCGTTCAAATTCCTCTTCAGGGAATTTGTACTTTGAGTCCGAACTGGCGAGAAGGCCGTATCCTATCTTTCTCATGAATACTGCAATGAACGCCGCCTGATAGATCAGGCCAAAGAGCACGTCGGTCCAGCCGAGCAGTCCGTTGGATATAGTGTAGTAGAACCATAAGATTCCCAGAGGCAAATGGCCGAAGAACACAGCGCAAAAGCCTGGCGAATAGATTTTGTTGCCTATCTTCCGCGGCGTCAGTATCCCATGCATTATGAACTGCGACATGCCGAAGAGGATCGGCATGAAACCCAGCCACAAAACATTAGGCAGAAATACAGGCAGCAGATACACTATGTTGCGGTGAACGGTCTTGTCGCAGGTGCAGGCACATATGTGATAGGTCTGCTTGGTGCCATCGCCGGCGCATGCATTTTGTTCCTGATCCCTATAGTGACAATGCGCAATAGAGAAACAAAGTATCCATTCTACGAAGACGAACTGTATGGATTTGCAGAAAAGAAAATCAAAGCAATGCACTAAAGCAGTGGATCAGATACCTGCCGATCACGCTGCTCTTGCATGCTGCTATTTCAGACGGCGTTCCAGTCGCAATGATCTTGCCGCCGTCTGCCCCTCCGCCGGGCCCCATGTCTATGATGTAGTCGGCATTGGCAATGACGTCTAGATCATGCTCTATCACGATAACAGTGGCGCCCTTTGCTACAAGACGATCGAATACCTGCAAAAGTATGCGGACGTCAAGCGGATGAAGGCCGATGGTCGGCTCATCAAAGACAAACAAAGCATCCTCCTGATGCCTTCCCATTTCCGAGGCAAGTTTTAAACGCTGGGCTTCTCCACCCGAGAGGCTCGGCGTTTCCTCACCCAGGGCAAGATACCCAAGTCCCAGATCCTGCAGCACCTGCAGCCTCTGTCTGACTGAATTCAAATCAGAGCAGTCTTCTATTGCATGCTTAACATCCATAGCCATAAGCTCAGGCAGTGAATATTCACGGCCGGCTTTGTTCCTGCGCTTCACACTGTCTGCGGCTTTGCCATAGCGCGAACCGCGGCAGTCCGGGCACGGGATCTCAACGTCTGGCAGAAACTGAACATCCAGACTGATCGTGCCGGTTCCGTCACAGGTCGGACAGCGGAGAGAGCCGGTATTGTAGGAAAAATCCCCTGCTTTGTACTTCAGTTCTTTTGCCGCCGGCGTCTGGGCAAAAGCTTTGCGCAGAAGGTCGTGAACGTTGGCATAGGTTGCAACTGTTGAACGCACGTTGATGCCGATCGGCGTTGCATCGATGAGCTTGACCTGCTGTATGCCGTCTGTTTTGACAGCCTTTACGTGTGCCGGCAGCGCCGATCCGGAGATGGCTGCCTGAAGCGCCGGAATCAGACTTTCAAGTATCAGCGTCGTTTTGCCGGAACCGGAAGCGCCGGTGATCACCGTCAGCCTTCCCTTAGGAATTGATACATCAAGGGGCTTGACCGTATGGATAGGCCCTGTGGAAAGATCAATGCTGCCTTCAGAGAAAACTTCTGAGGAAGCAGCCTGTTCTCGGACATGGATATCGGCCTTGTGAGACAGAAACGGCCCGATCATTGAGATCGGGTTCTTTTTAATGTCCGCAATCGTTCCGGTGGCCAATATTCTGCCGCCGTCAGCTCCAGCATCCGGTCCCATTTCAATCAGCCAGTCAGCTTCTGACAAAATCTGCGTATCATGATCGACGAGCACCACGGAATTTCCATCGCTGATCAAATCGCGAATCACTCCGTTCAGCCCCACGATATTTGAAGGATGCAGTCCGATAGATGGCTCATCCAACACGTACAAAACCCCCGTCGTGCGGTTGCGCACTGCCCGGGCAAGCTGCATGCGCTGACGTTCTCCAGTTGAAAGTGTCGACGACGCTCTGTCAAGGGTCAGATATCCCAAGCCCATGTCCATAAGCCGTCTGGCAACGGTCTGGAAAGACTCGCAGATGGATAACGCCATAGGGCGCATTTCCTCAGGAAGATGTTCGGGCACTGCCGCCACCCACTTCACAAGTGCGGAAAGCGTCATTGTGCACGCCTGATCAAGAGAGATACCACAAAGCTGCGGCGCTCTGGCGTTTTCATTCAGCCTTGTGCCCCCGCAGTCCGGACATATGTCCTCTTTCAAAAATTTCTCCACACGCTTCATGCCCTTTTCATCCTTCACCTTCGCCAAGGCATTTTCAACGGTATAGTTAGCATTATAGTATGTAAAATCAAGCTCCCCAGCCTGATTGTTGTCTTTCGAGTGATAAAATATGTGCCTCTTTTCCGCAGGACCATGAAATACTATTTCCCGCTCCTGTTCGTTCAGCTCAGAGAATGGAACATCGGTGCGCACGCCCATAGCCCGGCACACATCTGTCATCAGTGACCACATCAACGTGTTCCATGGAGCAACCGCGCCTTCATCAATGGTCAGCGATTCATCAGGAACCAGAGTCGACTGGTCTACAGTTCTCACAGTTCCAGTTCCTCCGCATGTCCTGCAGGCGCCCTGGCTGTTAAATGCAAGTTCTTCCGCTGACGGCGCGTAAAACACCTGGCCGCATTCCGGACAGGTCAAAGCCTGCCCTGCGGCAACCGCCAGCGATGGCGGCAGATAATGTCCATTAGGGCAGCGGTGATCAGCCAGGCGAGAAAACATCAGCCGCAGGCTGTTAAGCAGTTCTGTTCCTGTACCAAAGGTGCTGCGTATTCCCGGCACTCCGGGACGCTGATGGAGAGCAAGTGCCGCCGGCACATACAATACCTCATCCACTTGTGCCTTTGCTGCCTGCGTCATGCGGCGGCGAGTGTATGTTGAAAGAGCATCCAAATATCGTCTCGAGCCTTCAGCATACAAAACGCCGAGGGCAAGAGATGATTTTCCCGAGCCGGAAACGCCAGCAATGCCGACGATTTTTCCAAGGGGTATAGACACATCTATATTTTTCAGGTTATGCACTCTGGCGCCGTGGACTTCAATAGCTTGAGGTGCAGTCTTGCTGTTCAGCAGAATATTATCCATTATCATATCTCCTATCAATCATCAGTAATTCATTATACCACAAATATCTTGTCCAGTTTACTTGTCTTGACTGCGATATCAATGCGAACCGCTATGTTATTGGCGTCGCTGATCAGATATTCCAGTATATCCGGCCTATCCTCAAAAGTCTGTCCAATCATTCTTCTGATGATCGATTCAACACAGCTGATGAGGTCATCAACTGTACGGTCAGCAAATATTGCTGCCAGATTCTCATATTCAGCTTCCGTAAACCCTGCTGCTCCCAGAGGTTTCCCAGTGGCAGCATGGCCCACGGTATTTATTAAGATTATTTCGCATATATTATCTATCATATGCACATAGCCGGGATTCGCCAGGCTAAGGACCGATATTACATGATTCCTGTCAAATTGCTTCAAAAAAATCTGTTCGATCTCAATAGCTTTAATATATGCGTGGATCGCATCAATGCCGCTGAGCTCATGAATGTCGATCAGCAGAGGATAATCCAGTGTCAGTAGCGTATTCTGCGGGCAGTACTTCACATCGTACCATTTCATAAATTCCGGAATGCCTTTCATTACAGTGTCCTCAAGACATTCCACCCTATAGGCATCAAAATATGCTGACATGCTGTTAAACGTCATTCTTACATCCTCTGCCTTTTCAAGAATGATCTTTGACCCCACAACATACCTCTCTTTGACTGAGGTCCCCGGATCTGCCAGATCATTGCCAGATGATTTCTCGTTTTCATCCAAACAGTATTTCACTGCTTCCATCAGCATTTGTGCTGTTTCATATGTCACCGAAGTGCTGTCAACCCCCGCATACTCCTGCGCCAATTCCGCTACTATCGGTATCAGTTCCTCCGCCTTATATTCCATACACACCTCTCTATCTCCAGCACAAGTCCTTCAGTGCCTGCAAATACAGTTCTTTATCCCATCTCTCCACAATGTCAAATTTAGAGAACTCGCCTCGGCCGCCAGTCTTCTGATATCCCGTATACCCGGCCCTGATGGCTTCTGCAAATATTTCCAAACATGTCGTTTCCAAATACTCCAGGTCACCGAAACAGACATCATCAAACTGCTCTCTCATAAAGGCAAGCAGCTCATCGTCAGATATCTCATCGCACATTTCATTCTTGTAATAAAAGAATATTTCCTGCAAACGTATCAAAGTGTCAAGATAATCATCCTGCGAAATATACACCGAATCACAGAATGCGTATATGATCTTCGGCAGTATGCTCTGACCAAACTCGACTCTGCGCTCTTCTCTTAAGGTATTTGCCTTCTCCGCAATCAAAACATCTGCGTCTTCTTCGGACAGTTTCAGTCCATACTCTTCAGAATAGCCATTAGTCTCCTCTATCTGCTTTGCCAATATCTGATGGTTCAAATTCTCTAACCAATTCTTGTTTTCCATGGGCACACCTCCTGTGAGAAGAGTAGTATACTCCTATTCTTCAGGCATTACCACTCTTGAAATTTTGCCGTTTTTGTGGTAATATAAAGACACAGGGAAGAGATAAATTTTATCTTTTCCCTGTTTTTTTCTGTCCATAATTCTATTTGATTCGCTGGCGCCATCCGTCAGCAAAGATTTTTTATCATTAAATTACATAAAAGAAGATGCTTAAGAACTGAAGCACTGCAGCTATGACGACAAAGATGTGAAAAACCGAATGCATGTACCTTTTGGTCTTCCCCTTGCTGTACAGCATCGCGCCTATCGTGTAGGCAATACCGCCTGCCAGCATCAGCAGGAAACCGTTCCAGGTCAGTGCCTGAAGTGTCGGCTTAATAGCGATCACGATAGTCCATCCCATGCCAAGGTAACAGAACATCGAAAATTTTTCATACTTCTTGAGATCTATGGCATTGAAAACAGCTGCCACTATGGCCAGCCCCCACTCCACACCGAAAATTATCCAGCATACTGCCGGATGCTCCGGCCTGATTCCTGCAAAAAGGACTGGTGTATATGTCCCGGCAATCATGAAGTAGATGTCACAGTGGTCAATGACCTGCATGACCTTCTTGCCCATGCAGGGGCGAAGTCCGTGGTAAATGCTCGACACTGTGAACATGACGATCAGCGTAGCGCCGTAGATCGCACTGCCAACGACTGCCCATGGGTCATTGTGAATAGCTGAAAATATCACGCACAATGCAAGTATTGCAACACTGATGGCTGCTCCAACTATGTGGGTCACCATATTGAATATTTCTTCCCCGCGTGTATAGTCTGGCAGACTTCTGTCACTGAGTTTGGTCCTTTTTATGTTGTTCATATCCCGCCTTTCTGATTTCCAGCACTGTTTAAAACCTCCTATATAATACTGAGATTCTACGTCAGTACTTTATAAACCACCCTCAAAGCATTGATAAATATACGTTCCTTCAAAATTCAGCTTTCACCCATTGGGTGAAAGAAAAATGCTCAAAAATGTGTTGAATTATCAGCTTTTATGAGTCGATATATGGTACAATAATAGTAACAAAAGCAGAAAAAGGGGTTTAAATTATGATTAATAAAATTGATTTCACAGCTAAGAATCTAACATCAAATGCAGGTCTTTTTCTTCTCCTTGAGAACGCAAAAAGTAATGAGATTTTTGATCTAGTTGAAAATGACCTCGTATTTGATAATGACTCCACAAATAAAATCAAGATGAATCATATAAAGACGATGATCTGTGGTCACTTTATTGGTATAGACAAGCTAGAACGTCTAAAGCTCCTTCAAAATGATCCACTCGTTAATGAATTTGATATTTCCGTAAAAGAACCTGAAACAGTGTCACGGTTTTTAGGAAACTTCACCTTTAAGACAACACAAATGTTTAGAGACATTAATTTTAAAGTCTTTAAAAAACTGCTCACTAAAAGTAAATTGACATCCATTACGATTGATATTGATAGTAGTGTAATCAACGTAGAAGGTCATCAAGAAGGTGCATCAAAAGGATATAATCCCAAGAAACTAGGAAACCGATGCTACAATATCCAGTTTGCATTTTGCGACGAATTAAAAGCCTACGTCACCGGGTTTGTAAGAAGTGGCAATACTTACACAGCTAACGGTGCATCTGAAATGATCAAAGAAATAGTAGCCAACATCAAAACAGATGATTTAGAGATTTTATTTCGAATGGATAGTGGCTACTTTGATGAAAAAATTATTGAAACGATAGAATCTCTTGGTTGCAAATATTTAATTAAAGCCAAAAGTTATTCTACGCTTGCATCCCAAGCAACGAATTCATCGGTTGTATTCGTTAAAGGTGAAGAAGGCAGAGAAACTACAGAACTGTTTACAAAATTAGATAACTGGGAGAAAGATAGAAGGTTTGTTGTGTCTCGTGTACTGAAACCAGAAAAAGAAAGAGCACAAATATCACTTTTAGAAGGCTCTGAGTACGAATACTTTTTCTTTGTGACAAACACTACATTGCTTTCTGAAAAAGTAGTTATATCCTATGAAAAACGTGGCAATGCTGAGAACTATATTAAAGAAGCCAAATACGACATGGCGGTGGGTCATCTTTTACTTAAATCATTTTGGGCAAATGAAGCGGTGTTTCAAATGATGATGCTTTCATATAACCTGTTTTTGTTGTTCAAGATTGATTCCTTAGAGCCTTCAGAATACAGACAGCAAATAAAGACCTTTCGTTTGAAGTATGTATTTCTTGCAGCCAAAATCATTAAAACCGCAAGAACTGTAATTATGAATTTGTCAGAAAACTATCCGTACAAGGAAGTGTATGAAAAATGTCTGGTATAATAAAGATATCATCTTGAAAATCGAGTGTTGCTCTGTGGATAACTTGCAGGGTTTAATAAGTATCTTTACTCCAAAGTTGCAATCAATAATTTATTGAAAAAGATTGAAAGGTGGTGGTAAATAATGTTACAATTTGGGAGTATTAGTTTAAATTCTTCTTGAAATAGTGTTCTTTTAAGCTAATAAAAAATGCACGTGGAATTTAGGTAGAAAGAAAGGAGTTATTGTATGAGTCATTTAAAGAAGGAAATATATCTGGCAGGTGGATGTTTTTGGGGTACAGAGAAATATTTATCACTGGTACCAGGAGTAATCGCAACAGATGTGGGCTATGCCAATGGAAATACCGAAAATCCAACTTATGAGGATGTCTGCCATAAGAATACCGGACACGCAGAATGTGTAAGAGTTTTTTATAACCCATTACAGGTTAGTTTAAAATATTTACTGAGTTTATATTATGAAGTGATTAATCCAACCAGTATTAATCGACAGGGAGGAGATACAGGGACTCAGTATCGCACAGGAATTTATTATGTGGATGCAGAAGACTTAAGGGTAATAGAAGAATCCATAAAGCAGCTTCAAACCCAGTATGAGAAAAAAATAGCGATTGAGGTGTTACCTTTAAGAAATTACTATCTGGCGGAGGAATATCATCAAAAATATCTGGATAAAAATCCGAACGGCTATTGTCATATTGGTGTTGATAAATTCGAAGTTGCAAAAAAAGTCAAAGATATTAGTTTTGAGCCGAAAACCAAGGAAGAATTACAGAAAATACTAACCAAAGAACAATTTGAAGTGACACAAAATAGTATGACAGAAGCTCCATTTCAGAATGCATTTTTTGATACCTTTGAAGATGGAATTTATGTAGACATTACAACGGGGCAACCCTTATTTGTTTCTACAGATAAATTTGAGTCTGGATGTGGGTGGCCAAGTTTTTCAAAACCCATTGATCAACAACTGATTGCTGAAAAAACCGATTTAAGCCATGGTATGAAGCGTGTTGAGGTGCGTAGTTCCAATTCTGATTCTCATCTGGGTCATGTTTTTACAGATGGTCCAAGAGAGATGGGTGGATTACGCTATTGCATTAATTCAGCATCTTTAGATTTTATTCCAAAAGATAAAATGGTAGAAAGAGGCTATGGAGAGTATTTAAAATTATTCAATTGAAACGAGGCAGTATTAAATAATGGAAATTATAGATTATCAGATTCAGAAGATGAAACGAAAATGCAGAAGTGGCGCCAACTATATCAGACATTTTTTTATTTGGGTATCCATATCTATGGTAGTGGGCTTATTTGGCGGACTGGTAGGTTCTCTGTTTCATATTTTTATTGAAAAGGGAACTGAGTTTCGAGAGAGTAATCCATGGATGATTTTCTTACTTCCTTTAGCAGGGCTTTTGATTGTATTCATTTACAGAATCACAAAAACGGATGAGAATCTGGGAACAAATCTTGTGTTTGAAAGTATTCGAACCGATCAAAAGGTACCGTTTATTATGGCTCCTAACATTTTTATTAGCTCTGTGCTGACTCATATAACCGGTATTACTTTATCACATTTCGTTCACCAAGCAGCTCACCGGCAGAAGTAGAAAAAAGAATAAGAATCATGGAAAATGTATTACGTTTCCTGATTGTTAAAGTAGAAGAATAATAAAAGTGTAGGAATAATCTGGCAATATGCCAGGTTATTCCTTTTTTAAAAGTGAAGGAGAAAATTATGGAAATGTTAAAAGTATTTACACAAGGGATATTCGGTCCTACTTATTATATGCAATCTGAAGGATTTTCCGACCGCCTCAAGACTGCACTTCGTGGAAACAAGTCCGGATTGCCATCGTCTCAACCCTTATTATTTTTTACCCTAAGCATTTTCAAGATCATGCAATGTCTTTCCATCACTTGTCTTCCAAGCAGTCCAACCATTAGAGCTTTTTCCGATCACAAACATTGCTGCACTCAATGGGCTTCCAAGTAGAACATCTTCCTGTAGGACATGATCTGAATCAATCTGAGATGCCTGACGCAGTTTTTTTACTCCCGGAGGAATTGTATTATCATCGTCTGGTGAAATAATGCTTCCCTTGAGAACTACAAATCCCTCGCTGGTCTGCCTGCCTGTAGCCTTTACCGTTATACTGGATTTTTTGATTGTTCTTGAAAGATACATTTCAGGTTCATCGTCATCCAAAGCTGCACCAGTGTCTGGCGCAGGTACAGCAGTTACAGCTGGACTTGTATATGGAATAAAGACCTTATGGCCGAGCGTTCCCATTATGAGCTCTGCATATTCAATAAAGTCCTCAAGCTCACTTTCTTTTTCCTCAGTAATGTTCCCCAGAGATGGATCATTCCCGTTTTTCACTTCATAGCGTTTTGCAGCTACGGCCAGATTGCAAAAACGATTCTCAAGATAGCTGATCTCAGTCGGCCCAAAAGAATTATTTGATGTAGTGAAAACTACAGCCTCAGTCCAATAATCTTCTTTTGGGTTTCTTTTATGCTCCAACAGACGATTCAAAATGCCCTCGCCGTTCTTGCGATTTCCTGCCTGGCCAACGTAGACAACTGGCTTCCCGGTCGTATCGGATACTCCGAAAAGGAAGTAAACGCCAGTCTGTTTCAAATCAGTCCGGGTCTTGCACTTGTCAAGGCTGGTACGTGGAATCCTGTAGGCAACGCCTATCCAGTTTGCCAGCGTACACTTTATCATGCCGTTGGCATCTCCGTCCATTAAAAATAAATTTATACTTTTCCCACGTGCCATTACAATCGCCTCCGATTATTTATTCTGATCGACCATCATATAGCCGTTACTACTCAATTTAAAAACATCGCCTTTAGTGTTAGCCCTTTCGACAAAGCCTGCTTCTACAAGCTCATCAAGGGCACCTTCCCATTTTGCGCGTTCTCTATCAGAAGCATTTTGATTCATTGTGATAGCCCCTACTTGAATTTGTGTCCCTACCGACAAATCAGAAACCTTTAAAATCCTCCCGTCCTCATTTGCAGCTTGCTTCAATAATTCCATAGCCGATTCGCTTAAGGAAACATTGGATTTGTCATTATTAGGGAGGTACACGATTGCCGGTGATATGCTTTTTATAGAGGCAAGAAACGAATCACGTTTACTTTCCCATATAATGTCCGGCTTTCTCGTTAGATTAAATTCATCTACAATCTTAGAATGAAGTTGATTGAGCTTATCCTTAACTTCAGACTCATCGTTATCAAGTTTTATTGCCACATCTTCTGAATTAACAACACCCTTCATCCCAGAAAAAGGAAATCCCGGAAGCAAGATTGACGTACAAGTACTCTTAAGAGCCCATGCAGCACCCATTTCATTCAAACTTACAGGGCTATCATAATAATTCGAAGAATGGATAAAGAAAACATGAAGGTCATATTTCAAAAACTGCTCTCTGAGGAAATCAAAAATATTAGTATCTATCGGAATCCCGTAGCCCGGCAAAGAACTACAGAAGACTTGCGTTTGATTAAGCCCGATTCCGTCCAACAAATTAACAATTTGAGCGACAAAATCTTTATCCTTGCTTGAATGGCTTATAAATATCTTTGGTTTTCTGTTTTCAACTGTTGGCATAATAAATTCCCCTATTTCACTATCCGCGTAATACTTATCAACGTTCCGTCGTATTGCCTTTAACTTTCCTTTGATAGTGATAAAGTCTTTTTTGTCATTCCATCCGTTAAATGGTTTTTTAAGGATATTAATGGTATCAAATATGAATCCCGGAATCTTTGCATCAGGCAGGTTTTCAAGTTCGAAAAGGATTTCTTGAAGCCAATTTTGAAACACCTCTATATCATAGATCTCTTCAACTTCCGGTACTCCTCCACCTCCAACGATATGAAAATTTTTTTCAATTTCTTCGGTTTCATCGATTAATTCTATCAGCCTGAATTTGTCAGCAAGCTGTTTCTTATCATCAAAATAGTGCTTTCCCTCATAGGTTATCTGACTAACCCATGCTCTGTTATCTGCATAATTGCATACAATAAGACTTTCCCGTTTGAGCACTCCAAAAATCGAATTCAGATCTTCTTCGGAATATTTACTCTCGTTATAGAGAGAATCTATATATTTGCTAAGATCTGCAGAGTGGCTTAATAATTTCCAAAAGAACTCTTCATAAATTTGTTTCATATCTTCACTCCACTCCCAGAGCCTTAAACACCGCATCTTCTGCGCTCTGATAAAATATCAAGTTGAAACAACCAACAAGTTCTGGTGGCACCACTCCCAGATCTGCAGCCGATGTAATTGGAAGCAATACTTTCTTTGCCCCTGAATCAAGACAGACCTGTAGGCTGTTAGCAAGTTCGTCCACCTTCATCATGGAGCCAGCGATGCTGATTTCACCAAGCACAGCCATTGAACTTACAAGTGGCTTATTTAATGCTATTGATGACAATGCTATCACTGTGGGCAGAGCCAACTTCTCAGTAATTCCGATGCCCTGCAAATCCTGATAATTAATGTTGTAATCCTTCGTGATCATACTGATGGAGCTACTAATACGCTTAGCATTTGCTTTCAGGAAATTGAAAGCAGTATTTGTTGCTTCCTTTGCACCGCGATCACTTCCAATACCGGTGCAAACCAGTTTCCCGCTGCCGGGAAGCATCTGGCTTTCCAGTCGGAATACGCCAAGCATGCCGGATTTGCCTCGACTCACTGTATAAACTTGACCGGGATTGCATATGCCTTCCGGAATTAATTTTCCGCCACCCTGTTCCGGTACAGAAACATAACGTTCCTCAAACGTCTCGTTATCTATGTAACTGAAATTAACATCGTAAAATTCCATACCACCCAGCTTCTTCAGCTGTTCTTTGACACGACGGCGCATTTCCAAAGACAGTACAAGGACTTCTTCCACATCTTTTTTTTCAAAAGCCCCATCCGGGTACATAAGCTTCAGATACCCATCAACCATTCTTCGGACGGCAATTACATCACGCTGATTCAGATTCTTGCCTAAATGGAAATAGCGGTCAAGGGCATCGCCATACTGTTCCTTTCGCAATTCACGTACAAAACCTGCAAGATAATCCGTAATAAAGCCATAATCATTTGTAAAATGCTCCGGACGGAACTTTGGCACTTCCCAGCCCGGCAGGTAACAATGGATACGATCCAAAAAAGCCGTATCTGTTCCCATCTCAGGCGGAAACGGGTCAAACAGACTGGATGTCTTTAAAAGAACATCTACGCTTTGGTTAATGTTACCCACAAAAACCATTGAGGCTGAGGCAGCCTTTTCCTCCTTACCACGAGCAAAGGAACCGGAAGCCATGTAATCCTTCATGATCTGGATTCCGTCATTATCTTTGAACTTGATACCGGCGACCTCATCAAAGGCCACGCAATCCCAGAGTCCGACAAGTCCGATGGATTTGCGTCCCATGTTATAGAATAAATTTGCCACGGTAGTCTGCCCGCCGGAAACCAGAATGCTGTTTGGTGATACTTCTTTGTAAAGATAAGACTTACCCGTCGATCTCGGCCCAAGTTCGCAGAGATTAAAATTATTCTCAACCAGCGGAATCATACGAGTAAGAAGCAGCCATTTCTCTCGTTCTTTTAGTTCATCCGGCTCCATTCCGATGGAGCGCATAAGGATATCAAGCCATTCTTCCTTCGTAAACGCTTTTCGTCCTTCTTTCAGGCTGTCCATATCCACGTTTGGAAGCTGAATCGGTGTAAGTTTCCTGATGCTGATTGGCGTTGTATCTTTCTGCTTTTTGCGTTTTGACTGCAGGCGGTCTCCGTCCGGAGATACTATCTCTGGTACTGCATCTTCTCCTGAGTCATACTCCAACTGTACAATGCACCATATACCACCACAAAGGAGCCGGTCGTATTTTTCAGCATACTCTTCACTGATCGGAATGCCACCAAGACCTAAGTTTGAGAAAGTAGCCTCGTACTCGTCATAGCGCAGGTTAAGATTTACAGTTACCATATCAATGATCGTATGGCTTCCACGCTGACGAAGCTTGGAAATCACCTTCTGCGCTTCATCTGGGCGCACAAAGTTATCGGCTAAAATACGCTTTACATTTTCAATGCCTTGCTCAATAACAGCGTCATCATCGGAACTACAATACTGTCCGAGCAAAAACTCAAGGACATAAACCGGTACGTTTGCACCTTCCTTGATTTTCTTTGTCAGATCCTTTCGGACGATTTTTCCATCAAAATTCTGACGTAGTTTATCTTTAATAATCTCGCGGGAACTTCCGCTGTCAATATCTTCACTCATGCGAAGCTCTCCCTTCCTCAGCTAAAGAAATCAAACGTATCCACAGCAAATGCAATATCAATCGTGAATTCCTCCCGCTGTGGCAGCGAAAGTCCTGACTCTTCTGCAATCACCAGATAGTAGCTTTCCTTACTATTATATTTCATTGATTTCAGGTTAAAGCTCACACGGAACGTTCTATCCTGATTGTTATCGCTGGTTTTATCCGCAATAACACGTTGCGTATCGCTTACCTGTTTATTTTCTGCATCCACAAAATAAAGCAGATACGTCGCCGCCTCACGATTGTCTGCTACTGCTTCCTTTTGGTAGAAATTCAGTGAAAAGATCATATTACTTATCTTACGGTTTGCAGACAACAAGTTGAGGCTTACCGGCTTGGTCTCATATTTCGTTTTATTCTTCTTATACTCTGCGCTATCGCTTCTCCTGTAATGATAGTCAATAACAGGTACCACCATTTCCTGGAGACTTATGCCGCCGTGTACAAAGTTCAGGCCACCGCCTTTCTTCTTTATGCGGACACTTTCCCTCGGTGCAAAGGCATCATACTGCATGTCATCCATAAACTTAACTGGGAGAAGATACTCTGGTTTTGCACCTTTCTTCGTAATTAGATAGCGCCTATCAACTTCGATATCCTCTGCGGCAGCTGTCGTTTTATCGACCTTGCCATCCTCCGAAAGAGGTTTATATGTATACAGGAAGCCGTGGTCAGATGTTATAAGAATTCTCGTTCCGGAAAACTCATTCACGATGATCCTGACCATGTTTTTTAATTCCGTTATTGTATCATCGCAAGCCCCAAACACAAGAGATTCATCGGTATGGCTTGTCTCGTCTATCTTGTCATGGTAGATATAAACAACATCCATACCTTTTACAAGATCACTACGTTCAGCTCGCTTCATCTTGATGATATCCTTGTATTTCAAAAGGACGCTCGATGGATTTTCCTTTTTTAATATGCCTTCTCTGTATCCGGCATCTGTAGAAATGCCATCAGCTAAAACTCCCACAATTCCATTTGGCTTTAATTCCGCAGTAAGTTCATGATGGGGAAGAAGGGCTGCCATACCAAACTTTGTGACTGTTGGGAAAATAGCTTCCTGCGATCCAATCTTCACATCGGCCTGCGTTTCACGGCGTAGCTCCGCAGCAAGAGACACTGCAACTTCATATCGCAGAGCATCTGAAATAATTACGAATACTCTGGTATCTGCATTTTTTACATATGCGCGATAGAACTCTCTTTGCTGCGGGACTTCCAGAATCTTGCCGAACTCTGCAAGATTATCAGCGCAGGCAGTAGACCAGTTGCTTCCAAGCTCTCCAAGGAACCAATTTGCATAAAGCCCTTCTATGTTATCTGCCACATGCTTAAAAAGATCATCCAGCAGGGCATTGGAGCTATTCAGGCTTTTTGCAAATGCCAAATGGAACATCCGGTAATAAGTATCCATCTGGCAATAATCTTCGGTGTATTCTTTCCATACTTTATGGGCCTCAACCGTATGAAATCCTGCAGAATGTGCCAGATAGAATTCTTGCATATTCGCTACCTCCAGAATCCCTTCAAAGAAATTCTGGACATATTCATACCACAGGCAGGTACGGCGTTTTTCTGCGATTGCCTTAATCTGATCCGCATCGATGATATGGTTGCTGATATCAGTCATCAACTTCGTAAGAATAACTTCATTTACACACGGGAACATCTCTGTGCCAGCAAGATCTTCTACGGTAAGCTGACTGAATCGATTCGGAAGCCGAAGTTCGTCCTCAACATACCGGGCGATACTATATAACTCTTTTGTCTCACCGCAATGCATCCATTCTGAAACAAAATCATAACAATAGGACTGGTGCGGTACAGAAATAAAACTGTCAAGTCCAACCAGATTGTCCATTCTCATGGTGCGCGTAGCTGCTGTCAGCAGAATGTGACAAGCAAGCCTTGCAAGATCAGGCTCATCCTCATGGTAACCTGAAACCTGTGTCACCATTGCCCAGAAGACATCCTTTGCACCATAGGTTACGATAGACTGGTATATACTGTTCTTTTCCGGATCAATTCCAGCACGCAACACAGTACGAATCAGCAGATTCGGCTGTGTGTCTTTAACGCCGCAAAGAACCGCCATAACTCCTTTATGGAGCTGCACAGGTGTGACCACTTGCTGGCTCAGTTCTGACACCTTTGTGCGATGAGCCTTTGTTTTGAAAAAGCTTCGGTAATCTTTTACCGTTTTGCGGATATTCGCCGTATTCTCTATATGCATTTCCTCAAGCCACATAGAAATCAAATCCGCACGGAACTCTTCACTATAGAGCTGAATCGGCAGGAGCCAATTCTCCAAATCAGAATAGATCACCGGACAATAAATGCAGTAATTCCCGCTCTTATCATCCACTGTCAGGAGCTTTTTTATTTCAAAATTATTAGAGCCGGTAAGTGACACCAGCTTTGCATCGCTTAACTCAATTTCCGGAATCTTGTCCTCGAATTCTTTGTCCTCGTCATACCAGAAAATGATGCGTCGATTGTAGAACTCCGGCAAAGGCTCAGCAAACCGGCGGTTCAATTCCTGTATTACTTTTTCTGAATCAGGCAGTGCCATGATATGCCACCTCCTTACTTACCTTCCGTTTTCTTTTCCTTTTGAGAAAATTTTTGAATAGTAGTACCGTGTTCAGCTCTTTGCTCGGTGGTTAAACCTGCTGAAGTCGACAATGGTTGCGTTGTATTTTGTAAAGGCTCTAATCCCTTTCCGTTCTTAATATTCTCCATAGTTGAGTCACTCATTAAAATCCCACCTTTCCTAATGCAAGCGCAGCAGTATATAAAATCAATCCAATTATTTCTGCTTTTAATGCTTGTTCAAAAGCATTCTGCTTTTGAGCAATAATAGGACGAATCCCATTATTGCATATCGTATATTTATCGATAAGCCACATTGCAGCATATTCTTCTTTTTCATTGTAAATTTTATCGTTTCTTATATCTTCGCTCTTAAAAACAGTTAATTGTCTGCCTGTTAATAATAGTAAGAAACGAAGAGTCCCGTAAAATAGCAAAATTCCGCTTCCAATAATACACAAGGCATGTAAAATCACAAGAAGAACTTCCCATACTTGTCTTCCACTGACATCAACAAGTAAAGGCTTAAAATCAAATGTTCCAAGCACCAATGTAAGTACCACGCCTGAAAAGGCAAGCGCAACATTCAATTTATCATATAACTTATTGTAGTTTTCTTGTAGACGCATATAATCCTGAAAACACGCTTCTACCAATAATTTGGCAGAAGGATATTCATTTTTACTGTTCTTTTGCACTTCCTCATCTTGCTGATGAATAACATCTACATTTTCATTATCAATACATGGCATTATTTATGCCTCCTTTACTTTATCTTTGCCAAAACATCCTGGAAGATCTCATAGTTATGTTTTACTCCATCATCCAAGTCTATCGAAATCATCTGGTCTGCAAGATGATGTATCTTTTCTTCATACACTCTCACTTCCTCAGCCTGATCCTTCAGCTTCGTTAGCTGCTTGTTCAGGCGCACACGTTCTGATGTCGGTGCATCAGCAATCTGGCGCTCCAATCCCGCAATGGCGGTGCGATAACGCGCCTGCTGCTCATGTACATAATCCGTGCGAATACGAGCAATGGTATCCGGCTGATAACGGTGCATATAAATGAGACATTTAAAACCGTTCTTTTTACCAGAATCAAAAAGCCAGTAGATTGGACGTTTACCTGCATTAGCCACAGAATAAGTGGAACAATGATCAGAATAAAAACTATTTAAAAAGTATGAGCGAATAATATCTCTTGAAGATGAACCACTTCCTAACGCGCCTGCTATGAATCTTAGGTTCTCTTCCAATGTATCTTTACCGTAAATGGTCTCGACAAATCTTATAAATCTTCCTGTAATATCATCATCAAAATACTCATCATCACAAATTGGTATTATTCCATCTTCGTCGGCATAAAAGGTCTTGTATTTGGAATTATTCCAGACACCTCCAGCATAAATAATCCCATCTTTATCGAGAGAATAACGACCAAACATACAGCCAACGGCATACGATATGAAATCACGTACATCTCTTTTTACGTCTGCTCTCTTTACTGTTACGTCTTTTTCGTCTATGTCTGGAGTTAATTCATGCTCCAAGCCATAAGCATGTATAAATATTCTGTTTAGTGCTATCTCATTTTCTCGAATTGTTGTGAATCTCTTGTCGCACTCCTCTTCCCATTGCTTAAAAGCATCCGCAATTAATCTGACAGGTCTGACCAAGGGACTTTTCTTGAAATCCCATGACATTTCAGATGCATCCCAATCTGCCTTAGAAGCCAAGATACATTCTTCAACCATACGATCAATTTCTGTCCTATCAGTATCTACAAAGGGCAAAGATTCAAGGTAACCAGATGGAAAATTCATTGTGGGATTTATCAATGAAAAATAATAATCTGCAACCTTTGAGGTCAGCATACCAAGGACAATATATAGATTCTTCCGATCCTTGACCTCACATAGAGGCCCAGCTGCATCATAAGTAAAACCTAACGGTGAATATCTACATGAAAACTTTGAGGAGGTTATGCTATTCCATGTAATTCCTTCTTTAAACTGTTGAGTCCCATTATAATTATGTGATCTCACTCTGGTTCCCATGAAATTATCATTTTTTATCTCATAACCTTCATTATCCCAATTAATCACATATTGCAAATTTCCATACCAATGTCTAAAATCTCCGCCCTTCTGTAAGGGATACCATTTCAGTTTGGCTGAATCATTATTAGGTCTCGCATTAAACTCAATTTTATTAAAATCTATTTCGTTCCAAAATCTAAGGAACCGTGCATTATCTCCTGATACCATTCCAATTCTTGCGTCAATAATGTCTCCCAGTTTTGTTCCATTTGCAAACAAATCCGCTGTATGCTCGCTTGCCCAGTACGATATGGGATAACCAGGCATCTTAAGAAAATTGCTTTGATGAGAATAATAGCGGTTATTTCTATTAAAAAACTCGGGTTCTTTTTCTGCTCTTCTTGAATAGCAAAACTCTACCAATCTAATGGCTGTAGTAATATAGTCAAGTCGGTGTGCCCTCGTAACCCACGACACTATTGGATTGTGACCTACTTTTCCATCAAATAATTCCGTTCCATAATCCACAAGAGAACTAAGCGAACAAGTATTAAGCAATTGAGATCGGAGCTGTTCAAAACTTGCTAAAAACATCCATGAAGATGTGGTAATGAATGCGACAAAACCATTTTTCTTGACAAAGCTATCCAAGGCATGTTTATACATAACCATGGATAAATCGCTTTTTACTTCGCTATAATTATCTTTAATATATTTATCTAACTTAGGACTAAACCTTGATGACCCAAGGTAAGGAGGATTAGTTACCACAACGTCATACTTTTGCGCTAAAGTCTGTGCTACCAATACAAACGGATATAGATCCTGCTCTATCGCATTCTGATACATGCTTATTTCCGTTTTACACTCAGCGAACCTTTTATAGAGCCCTTCAAAGTTGACCTGAGACACATTCAGAATCGATCCAAATTCCTTTGCATCGTGAAGTTCTGCAATAAGTGTACCCATATCTTTTTTGAGTCCAGCATTTCCACCCACAAACTGTTCCACGACATAATTATCCAGATGATTGCTCTCACGGATGGCATAGATATGTGGTTGCGGAATATCAGGATTCCTTTTTTCATCGCTACGGCGGAGGAATCTTCTATCATACTGAACCCCCTTCATCATGACAGAGAAATATGCCAACTGTACCGCACGCTCATCAATGTCAAGTCCCCAGAGGTTATTCTCGATAATGCTTCTAACAGCATCTCTTGCCGGAATACCATAGTCGCCGTATATCTGAACCAATACATCAAACATGTACGCAAGAATATGGCCGGAACCTGAACAAGGATCGATGACCCGGATTTCTTCTGGCTTTAGGGTCACATAACCTTTCCGAACCTCATCAAGCTGCTTCTGAACATCAGGTTCCTGATTTGTTTCTTCCAGATAGTATTTCCACTCAGATTTAATTTCAGTATTAGGGTGTCCCTCTGCCCACAGCCGACCAAGTGAATTTTCAACCATATATCTTACTGGCCAATCAGGAGTATAAATGGTTGTCGCTGCAGGAACTAATTCTTTGGGAATTTTGTTTTTCGCATAACTACCGTCATAAACAAATTCATTTTGTTCTGTAATGTAATATTGATATAGCCATCCAACTATCTGTATCTGATCTTTCCAGTCTTCCTCCGGTATTAAAGAGATCATCTGCTCCACGACACTCCCCTCACGTAAAAGGTTGTCCGGGAACAGAAGTTCTGTATAATCAGCGATTTTCTGAAACATTCCTGGCAGAACATCTGAAAGTGCATTGCACTGGGTAATGATGAGATACTTGAACAATGCATCCTTGTCATCTGCTTCTTTCAGAGCATAGACCTTATCCATATCAAGGCCCTTCAATTCCAGATGGATCGCTTCCGTAAGAATCTGCGGATGAAAAGTTCCCTCGGAGTCTGTAAAAACACGTACACGAGTAGGGAGGTAGTTATTCACCTCCATAAAACGCAGGGCAGAGAAGCGGTTGAACCAAGTATAAGCACCTTCCTCAACAACCTGATCCATTCCTTTTTCTTTAACTTTAGCAATAAGCTTTGCACGCTGCTCTTTTTCATCTTTTGTCAGCAATTTACCACGAACTGCGTCTGCATTTGGATCGGCATCAGCACTGATCGCGTATTCATCGATCTTTTTTGTAACACGGTCTCGCAATTCTGTACGTGCCCAGACGGCGAATTTTTTTATCGCATTCTTATCCATTCTTCTATCTCCCTCAATTTAGCTTGATTCCATCACAGTCTTTCAGTAGTGCAGTAAGATAAGAACGCATCCGCTCCACATAAGCATCTACATCCTCTTGACTTTCCAATGTATCTGCTTTGAAAATTGCCTGACGGTAGACGTTCTTGATATGCTTTTTCGCTACTGGCTTCGGCTCTGCTGCTGGCTTAGTAACGGGAGACACGGGCTTCTTTGCTGTTTCAATTCTATCGACCGTATCATCTTTGTACGACCACATCTGCGTAACAAGAGCATCCAGGAGTGCAAGACTCTTCTTTTCTGAAATATCATTCTTCATCTGGTCAAAGAAGTTATCTGCGCTGGAGATGATATTCTTACAATCACTGTTGCCATCGGCAGTCGTATGAATTTCGGACATGCATTGGCGCACGATTTCCAGAAGGTCAGCTCGCTTCGCATCCAACAATTTGCCGTGACCTTCCTTAACTGTATTCATCAGGCCATTAAGTTCAGGGATGCGCTTATAAACCTGCTTGCTGTCTCCCTGAATCACCGTAATCATACGAATCTGGTTAAGCGCTGTATTGGTTTGCTCATCCTGCTGCAGATAGGACAGATCATTCCTCAGATCACTTTCCATTTTTACAGCGGCATCAAAAACTGCCACCTGATTTTTAAAGAAGCCCTCTACCGGCTGCAAATCTTCCTTACTATCCAACAGCTTATCTTCATCCGACACGAGGCGTTCTACCAGCGCAATGTTATCTTTCTGCTGAGAGAGCACATCATCCATCAATTGAATGGCAGACGCAATCAAAGCATGATCCGGATATTTGTGCCCTGCATATCTCTGGTTCAACTCTTCATAGTGAGTCTTCTGGTCATTAAATTTGCTGATGATCAGTTGTACAAGCCCTTCTTCGTCATCGGGTACATCCATAATGTCAAAATACTCACGCAGAATGTCTTTTGCAGCCTTCATCTTTTGAGCCGATGGAGACTGCTTTTTTGAAATCATTGTTTTGCCGCGCTCACTCTTTTTGCGCAGCATATCCGGCAGCTTCGGATTATCAGCATGAATCGTTGCTCCACTGTATTTGATGGTGACTTTCTGCTCATATATCAGCAAGGCAACAACAGCGGCAACATCGATTTCTTTCCAGCCATAAGGAATCGCTTGGTATCTGCTCTGAATATCATCCATTGAAGTAGGCAGCTTTTTCATGTACTGAACTTCGAGATATTCTTCGACTTTTGCAGCCGCATCGCGATTATCCTCGGCACCTTCCATCTGCGGATTTGCGCCACTAAGCAAATTAAAGATATCAGCATCCGTTTCTGCATTTTTCGTAATCAAATCAAGTTCGCTATAAACGTGGGTAACGAGATACTGCAGTGCCTGCTCGATTTTGGAAACAGGTGTACCGCTGGTAATATCGATATGTTCTCCATCAACATAGAATTCTGCACCGGAAATTGCTTTTTCCAGCTCTTCCTTGGCGCTGGTCTCATATTTACCTGCTTCATCCTGCTGATCACGGATGATATCTTGTACCGTTTTTGCAAGCTGATTCACATTGCGCTGTTTCACGTATTTGCGGATCTTCGTTGCATTTTCAAGTGACTCATAATATGGCGTATCGGCAAGAACAACGATGGCACAACCTTTCGAATTCGTCATCAAGCGCAATTCCTGCTTGTCCTCAACATCTGCAGCCACTGTCATAAAGCGAAGGCTCATTCCTCCTGTGGTTGCTCCAATCGCTGTGGTATCCACCATTTCATCAAATGGGAAGTCGTATTTGCCATAGCGATATTTTTTCATGGTATAAATGTCACCAAAAATCATCTGCCCAATACGCTCTACAATTTTTGCCGTGTCCACAGAAGTATTGGAAATCTCTCTTGCAATGTCCTGTTCTTCATCAGTCAGGAATACATAAGTATCTCCACGGCGATCAATATAATTTTGGCTCTTCAGACGGTCGAGTGATTTCTGAAGCTTGGCACGTAATTCAATCTTATCTGTACGAATATCATCTGCCATTAGAATGACAATATTATCAAGGTTGGCCTTAACATCATCAACATAACGGATCAGGTACAGGAGCTTCAAAACCTGTACATCATAGTTTTCAATTCCATCGCCATTATCTGCAGCCTTCTGGCAACGCTCAATAACCCGACGAATGGAACCGTCGAGGAAGGTATGCACGCTATCATAAAATGGATAAAGTGGCGCTATAGCATGTTCATCTTTATCCTGAATGGATTTAGCAACAATCTGAAAGCCGTCCAGCATGGAACGCTCTGCTCCGGAATAGTGTTTTCCAGCAGCACCATGCTTACGAATCTCAGAGAAAATCTTCTGAATTAGAATAAACTGATAAGGAACAAACGGATAATTAACCTCAAACTCTCCTTCACCGCCATAGCCTTTAATATCAAGGATAGAATCTGTAAAGCTAAAAAGGTTCTTCAGCACATAGTCATTCTCAGAATAAACTTTTCTAAGCACTTCATCTGCTTCAGGCGTTTTCTTCAAAAGCCTTTTCTGTATAACTTCGTCAACAGCAGATGAGGACAGAGAAAGCCGCGTCTTAAAACGAGCCTGAATTCGGGAGAATTCATCCATGCGGACTTTGATAATTTCATCAATAGCTTCCTGGCCGGTGCAGACGATCCACACCTTGCCTCCACATTCACTTCCGACTTTCTCTAAGATTGACTGCAGATTAAGCAGCAGATTGGTATCTGTTCCAATATACTGACCTACTTCGTCAACCATAAACAGCAGTCGGAAATTTGCGGGTCTGTGATCGACATAGTCTTTTATTTCAGAAACAAGCTGGGCAATACTGATCTCTGCTGTCTCTGTTCCATTGAACCAGTTCCTCGCAGCGGTCTCACTCATACCAAGAACTTCTTTCAGCGTTTCCACCACATCATCTTCAAAAAACGCGAAAGAGCTTCTTGTATCGACCCAAGGTTCACCATTCTTTTCCTCGAATACGCGACGAAATTCTTCTGTTTTACCATGCTTTGCAATGAATTGTTCCAGCTTGGCAACCTTCAAATCCTCGCCAAGGAACCCAAGATGGTTATAGAACATTTTGGCGAAAACACGAAGTACCGCAGTATTATCTTTGTTGCTGAACCCCTCAATATCAATATTAAAAAGAATCGTTTCTGTCTGACCCTTTGTCGCATTATCAATCAACATAAAAGTAGCAGGATCATCCGTAAATTTCTTACGGAAGCGTTCAACAGTACTGATTCCATTGATCGTCTTATTCTCAAGAATATAAGAAAGCATTTTTAGAAAGTGAGATTTACCACTTCCAAAGAAACCAGAGATCCATACGCCAATATCATCCGTCGGCTCGGCAAAGGCATCGTCATAGTAATTGAAAAAAGTAATAAAGTGCCTTTTCAGTTCACGGGTAATGACATACTCATTCAGTTCGCGCTCTGTGGTTTCATCCTCCTGATCAACCTTAATGACACCATTGATTTTACGGTTAATGTCATCCTCAAACATATTTTGAATTTTCATAATAGAGCTCCTTCCTATATCACGTTAAATGCTCTGTAGTATGGGTTAGCAGGCAAACGGTCAAACAGCTTTACATGTCTGCCATCGAAAGTACCCGGATACATGACAAGAATCGGAACTCCACCGACCCTTGGTTGTAACGCTTCCAGCAGCATATGAATTCTCATAAAAGGGAAGGCATCTCCTACTCCAGTTATAAGAATGACGTCTCCCTTTTCTGGCTGACGCTCGCATATCTTATCGACATATCCCTGAACCGGCACAGCCTTTTCAATCTGTTTCTGCAGGTTATCTTTTCCTTTTTTCTCTTCCATCGAAGCTAAACGGTTAAGAATCCTTCTATCTTCACAGCAGGACAAAAATATTTCAAACAAGTTATTTTCTATCAAATGACATGGCAGTGTCTGATCCGCTAATATCTGATTCACAAAATGTCTAACTCGCATTTCTTCCTTTGCCTCATAACAGAACATGCGAATGTTCACTTCATTTGAAAGGCCATTTCCTTCAAGAAAATCTGGGTCTTTTAATAGTTCTCGCACTCTGTCCAAGCGTTCATCAATTTCCGCCATTTACCTATCCTCCATCAGCTCAAACAGTTAAAAGCAGGAAGTGCCTCCAACTTGTTTTCGCTTTTTATAGCATTTTCAAGCACCGGGCTTATCAGCACCGGATTCAAGTGATCCGCTTTGTTACTGTCAATATATTCATTATCAACCAGCATTTTTGTGAGTACCTGTTTCAACTTCTTAATCGTTGAATCACTCCATGAAGCAACATTATCATCCTGCTCCTGAAGTCTCATGAAAAATGTGTTTAAGTCAATTTTACCAAAAGACATGTCCATTAATTGGTACTTGGATCCTATTACCGTAATCATGAAATCCCAAACCAACCGATATTGCTTCATCATGGCATATAAGCATATCTGTTTTGTAATGTCCGATGGTAAATTGACAATAGCCTCGGTAAGGCCATCATCAGCAAGTGCATCAAGTCTGCGCAAACAGGCAAGTGCAACTTTTCTCACAGATTTTTCCGTGGGATATTGAAATAGATTATTTTTTACAATATTATCTACAACTTCATCTTTCGAATGGCCATCGCAGACGAGCTTTGCCGTAGTTCTCATTTCATAGAACAAAAACTGCTCTCTTGTTATGGCCGCATTATATGGGCTGACTATATTTGTCATCCCCTTAGAACCTTGTACCATTATCTATCGCCCTCCGGGACATTATTTTAACCTTTCTGACTCATCAGGAAGAGTCTCCATAATATCATTTATATTACAGTCAAGCGCCTCGCAAATGCGAAGCAGTACATCTGTCGTGATATTCTCTCCCTTGCCAAGTTTGGCAATGGATGCCGTGCTGATACCGCTCTTTTCACGCAGATCTTTTTTATTCATTCCTTTATCAATTAACATTTTCCATAAAGGGTTGTAGCTAATGCGCATATCGTTGCCTCCACGATTTCATATCAAGGTCAATCCTGATTGGTTTCCGGTTCTTTCTTTTTCTTTGCCCATGACCATCCAAATAACTCTCCGCCATCGTCATATAATTGGATTACCGCAGTATCGGTAACCATTTTTTCTGTAAATTTCGTGAATGCTTCTTTTTTATCAAAAGAGATAAATATCTGTTTCTTACTCTGCGAATACAACTGCATGATCTTATCAATTGGCAGGTCAGCTATGTTCTTGAATATCAGTGAATCATGCATCAAATACGGAAGATCTGTATTATTCAATATGCTGAGGTCATAAATGATCAAGTTTTTGAAATTCTCGCCGGTTCCGGTATTCCACTTACAACCAAATTTATATGAAGGTTTTCCCGTTCTGGTTTCTCCGAAATGGATCTCTGGAGCATATCTGGTCGCATCATAGATAAAGTCATTAAGTCGGATCATGTTCTGATTGATCATCGTTTCAACTTTCGCGAGCTGATCCTCACGGGCATTTTCCATCTGCTCCTTAGCTGCTTTTGTTTCAGCGACAAGAGTTTGCGTGACATCATAGCCCTCATTTTGTTTTTTTAGGAAGCTGATTCTGCCACGAAGTTCTACTGTTTTATCCAAGAACTTCTTTGATACATTTGTTGGCACACCGAGTTTTCGCTGCTCATTCTCAAGCTTTATGACTTCCTCGGTAGCTGCTGCAATAAGCATCTCCAAACGGCTTACCTCATCCGTCATCTCGCCTGTGAGGATTGTCTGTATCTTTCTATGGAAATTCTCTATTGTTTCCAGCTTTTCTATATCCGCTCCCGGGAAATATTCCCGCAGTTCAACAATATCATCCGAGGTAGGCGTCAACCCGCCTTCGAGATTAGCTTTTACAGCGTTCAACTGTGATACCAGCCTTGAACGTTTCCGCTTAAGAATGGTGATCTGTCCCTTGATCTCCGACGCTTTATCTAAATTTGTTGTATCCTGCGCAGCGATTTCACTATCTTCGCGATTGGTAAGCTCAGCCAATTCCTGAGTAAGGCGTTCGATTTCATTTTCGTTGTCCTTAACTTGCTTTTTAGTCTTAGCTATTGTTACGATCTCACCTATATCAGTAGCCTGTTTACGAATGGTCTTTCTCTTGTTTTTACTCTTATAGTATTCTTCATATTCTTGAATAAGGTTATATACGCCAAAAAGCTGTTCAAGTGCCATTATTGCAAGTTCTACTGTTTCTTCACCGTATTTGAGAGGCTTTCTCTCATCAGCATTATCTCTGCCATATATTCTGGAATATCTTCCTACAAGACTCCGCCAGCTGTTTTCTGCAGTCTGAATTTTATATGCCTCTCGCAGATGCTTACGGAAATCATCTAACGACATTGGATTTCCCGCTGGCTGATAACTATCATCACATACGATTACGACGCCAGAATTGAGGGTGTCTCTCGTATACCGTTCAATTCGATCACCAAACTTAAAGGCAAACTTTATTGTGTGATTTCCGACAAAGCTCGTAACATTATTAATCTCTGTCTTCAGGTAATCATCTCCGCCGAAGCAAAAATCAAGTGCCAACAAAAATGTGGATTTTCCTATGGAATTTTCTGCTTTTTTATCTCCCAGAACGGTATTCAGGCCTTCCCGAAATTCTATACGGCCTCTTGGAACAAGCTTTCCATCTATCGTCCTTGCAAACTTATCACATTCGATCTCATATAACATAGCGCAGTACTCCCTCTTTCTCATCATATTCTATTTCGTGCAGTGCATAGAGGCAGTCCAGCACATCCATATACTCATTCACTCCATCAAGACTGCGGGTGACTTTCTGGTAGAGTTCTCGCACACCAAGTGGTTGCTTTTTTAGTTCTTTGAGCACTATCGGAAGTTTCGACAAGATGCTCTCGTTGTATGAAAATAATTTATTTGGAAATAACATCGAACACCTCACACTTCTGCACAAAATATGCTATTACGATTTCACAAGCGTGAGCATCCTCATTTGTAGCGTCTTGCAGCCACTTTATCATCGCTTCATATATCTGTCGCTGGGAATAGCCTTTATCACTCAGGTTCAGATAATTCAGCCGTACCTGATGACAGAATGGTTCAAAGCGCTGTTTACCTTCTCGATTCAGTTCCTGCAGCGTTTCATGAACATCAGGATAATGAAGATTTACCCAGACCTTTATCTGGGCAAGTAGATCTGGTGAATCAGGACTTATCTTCTGTTTGAGAAGTGCAGGTTCATAGTTCAAATCAACACCCTGCGGAAAAGGAAGATCTGGAATCTTTGTCAATACGCGTCTGACATCTTCGACAACCTTCTGCTGCGATACGATCTCCTGCCTGTCAGCTATATCCGTAAAATGTTTCTTTATTTCCTGCAGTCTGCGAATCTTATCCGGGTCGACTGAAAGCCTGTATTTCTTTGCGCAATCTGGGCACATGGCAATTAAATTATCCTCACTGTTAACCGGCAGCGAAGGATCAATCACAACCACCTCATAGTCTGGCGCTATTTGACCGTTTACACGGATAAATAAAGAATTGGTGCAGCCGTCGTTCGGACAAATGCTTTGTTCTTCTGCTACAAGTGATATACCGTATTTTTCTGAATATTCATTTGTGTCACTGACCTTTTCCGTTTTCAAAACGGAAAGGGTCTTTTTTCTTTTTGGCTTAGCAGCGTTCTCAATGATCGTTTGAAAACGCTCAGCTAAAACCATCTCATACGTTGATTCATCAATATCCGGACATGTATCTCTAAATTTTTCGCATAACCTTGCGACCGAATCATCAGCATCAAGCTTTAGATATTCCGCAAACACTCCAATATCAAGCGCTCCGGATATCTTCTTTGCAGTAGTTGTGATGTCATGTTCACCATAATAATAGCCTTTCAGCGTCCTTGGCTCCATGTCATGAACATAGGTGTCCGTTCCGTTTATGCTGCCCTTATAAATATGCGTGAACAGTTCTCTCGTAAACTCGCTTGGATCAGCTCCTCGCTGAAAGTAGACAGAAAGTGCCCGTTCAAACTCGGAAAATTCTGTTTCACCCAAGACAAAGCACCTCCTTTTTATTCACAAGCGTGTACAACCACGTCCAACCGTGTCCAGTGTTGCTCGGGTTTTTTATGGCTTCTGAATATACTTTAAGCAATAAGGGAGCGATTACTGAAGAACGGATACATATCAATATTACATATTATATCCCGTGTTTTATCGGATGTCAATTAAATTTTTGTGAACGTAAATTTTCACATTGCGAAATTAAATCAAAAGTTTAATTGCATCTGCATATATCAGTTTCCTTATCTACGCCCTGAGCAAGGCGTAAAACTACTTTTCCTAAAATCAGCTCACCTTCTTCGTGGCCACGAGGTGTGTTCGTAGCTGATGGATGGAAGAACTTTCAATATAGAGTGCCAGCTTACGAACGGCTGGTCACCGATTTGAAGCGGAGAAATCCGCATGAGGTGACCATCTTATGAAAAGCAGAACTGGCAGCCATACAGGTTATCTCCGCTTCGGTTTAACAGCCGAAAGGAGAAAATCTTATGGCAATCAACGACAATCAAAACACACGCTTTATCTACATCCGTTCCACCAAGCAGAAAATTTCTTGTTCGGAGCAACAGTTTCAGGACTTTTACCGTATGGCCGGAGCAGTACGCAAGAAAGAGCAATACCACCATCGCTGCAAATGCCCGAAAAAGTTCTTCTGGGCCTGCGATGGTGACTGTGAAAACTGTGAACACCATTTAGGCTACGGTACACTTTCGCTCGATGCATCAAATACCGAGGATGAGAATTCTCTGCTGGATACCGAGCTCACTCCGTCCGTTAACATGGAGGACATCTATGCAGACCGTGCACTTTTAGAACAGCTGTTCCAGCGTCTTCGGGAACTCGACCCTGATGCCGACCGCATTATTGAATTATGGAAAGAAAACGACAAGATTTCTGACCGTAGTATCGCTGAGGCTTTGGGCCGCAAACCTCGTACCTTTGCTGACCAGATGAAGCGCATCCGTACTGAATTGCGTAAAGTACGTGGTTATTAATAGGTAACGCACATGTTTCTCTCTGGCTGGGTCAACCTCAGTCGGAGAGAAAATTTTTTTTAAAGAAAATCCGCTCAAATCTGGTGTTCATCTCCAGTGGGAAAGTATGAGGCACAACAAAACAGCCTCTCAGAAACGGAGGTGAGCATCAAGATGCAAGCTTATCACAAAAGCGATACCAACATTGAAATGATTGAAGTCCTTACAACAATCAGTCAGGTATCAGCAAGAATGGCAAGAAACCTCTCAATTCTTGCCGCGCAAAGACAATCCGAGAAAGGAGAAAGAACCTATGAGCAAAATGGCAGACATGAAACAGACAATCGAAGATCTCCACAGTGCTGCTACCGCTATTAACGACGCAGCCGACTGGCTTTACCAGCAGTTCTCCGGCGCAGACGATTCCAATAAGCAGCAAAGTTCTGAAACTGCTGCTACAAAAGAAGAACCCAAGCCGGAATTAAAGCTGGAGGACGTAAGATCTGTTCTTGCCGGGAAATCCCGCGCAGGACACACTGCCGAGGTACGTGACCTGCTTCAGAAATACGGAGCGACAAAGCTCTCCGCTATTGATCCGGCAAACTATGAGGCCCTGATGAAGGACGCGGAGGCAATCGGAAATGGCAAGTAAGCAACACGCGATCCTCTCTGCCTCCGGCGCTGACAGATGGATTCATTGTCCGCCATCGGCACGGCTCTGTGAGACCTACGAGGATAAAGGAAGCGACTACGCAGCGGAAGGCACTGATGCTCATGCACTCGCGGAGTTCAAGCTTAAGAAAGTGCTGGGGCTCCCGACAGACGATCCGACAGATGGACTTTCCTGGTATTCCGAAGAGATGGACGACTGCACCAGCGGCTATGCCGAATTCGTGCTGGAGCAGGTCGAGGCCGCAAAGAAGACCTGCGCTGATCCGGTTGTCCTGATTGAGCAGCGAGTTGACTTCTCCCGCTGGGTAGAACAGGGCTTCGGTACCGCCGACTGCGTCGTCATCGCAGATGGCACGCTCCGGGTTATTGATTTCAAATACGGCCTCGGCGTTCTTGTTTCCGCTGAAGAGAATCCGCAAATGAAGTGCTACGCCCTCGGGGCTCTTGAACTCTTTGATGACATCTACGACATCGATCAGGTCAGCATGACCATCTATCAGCCAAGACGTCAGAATGTCAGCACTTTTGAAATCAGCAAAGATGATCTATACCGCTGGGCGGATGAAGTGTTAAAGCCCACTGCAGAGCTCGCCTTTGCAGGAGATGGAAACTTTCTCTGCGGTGAATGGTGCGGTTTCTGTAAAGCGAAGAATGAATGCCGTGCAAGGGCCGAAGCCAATTTGAAGCTGGTGCAGTATGATTTCAAACTCCCGCCGCTCCTGACGGACACCGAAATCGAAGTCATTCTTTACAAGGTGGACGAGCTGATCAGCTGGGCATCTGACATCAAGGAATATGCCCTGCAGCAGGCGCTCTCTGGGAAGGAATGGAACGGCTGGAAGCTGGTCGAAGGCCGCTCCAACCGTAAATACAGTAACGAGGCCGCTGTTATCCAGACGGTCGAGAAAGCAGGATTTGATCCGTATGAAAAGAAGCTGCTCGGCGTCACTGCCATGCAGAAGCTCCTCGGAAAGTCCCGCTTCGATGAACTCCTGACGGCTTACATCGAAAAGCCGCAGGGAAAGCCCACTCTTGCGCCGGAAAGCGATAAACGCCCGGCCATGAATACAGCAAAAAATGATTTTAACGAAAATTAAGGAGGACAAAATCATGTCTAAGAACACTATTGTAAAGAATCCTATGAAGGTTATCACCGGTGCAGATACCCGTTGGAGTTATGCGAATATCTGGGAACCAAAGTCAATTAACGGAGGCACACCGAAGTACAGTATCAGCCTCATTATCCCGAAGTCTGATGCTAAGACCATCGCAAAAATCAAAGCTGCCATTGAGGCCGCTTACAAAGAAGGCGAAGCCAAGCTCAAAGGTAACGGGAAATCCGTCCCTGCGCTTTCTGTATTGAAGACACCCCTTCGTGATGGCGATGTTGAACGTCCCGATGATGAAGCATACAAGAATGCTTACTTTGTAAATGCCAATGCTACATCCGCTCCCGGTGTTGTTGATGCCGACCTGAATCCAATTATTACTCGCTCCGAAGTTTACTCCGGTGTCTATGGAAGAGCCAGCATTACATTCTATGCTTTCAATTCTTCCGGGAACAAAGGTATCGCTTGCGGGCTCAACAACCTGCAGAAGATCCGCGACGGCGAGCCTCTTGGTGGCAAGGCAAGTGCTGAGTCCGATTTTGCCACTGATGACGACGAAGATTTTCTGAACTAAGGGAGGTGAAATAATGAACGAAGTAATGATCTCTACAATTCTCTGTAACATTCTCGTCGGTTGCTTCTGCGTGCTTGTCCTCACATGGATAGCTGTAGCCGTAGAGACAATTTTCAATGACCGCAAAGAGGAAAAGCGCCGTATGGAACATGAACAGCGCGAAAAGGATCAGGCAGCTCGTGATCTCGAATATCACGAAAAACGCATGAAATCCTTAGATAAATAATTTACGGCAGGCGGCAGGGAACGATCTCTGTCGCCTGTTTGATTGGAGGCGAGTATTTGAAAATAGAAATATGGAAAGACATACCTGGATATGAAGGTCGATATCAGGTCAGTACAGAAGGCAGAATCCGCAGTCTCGACAGACGAGTTCCCTGCAAATGTCATTACGCAGGCAAATTATTCTACCGAACTGTGAAAGGAAAAATTCTCAGCCCGGGTAGGTACTGCAAGGCAGGACATCTATCCGTTGTTCTCGGTCATGGGACTGCGGGAAGACCTGTTCATCAGCTTGTCATGCTTTCATTTGTCGGGCCTCCGGAAGAAGGCATGGAAGTGCTGCATAGAAACGGGGATCCAACAGATAACAGGCTTGAAAATTTACACTACGGAACCCGTTTGGAAAACATTCTTGATGTGTACCGGCAAGGAGGCAAATGGAAAAAACTGTCGGTCGATGACGTTCAAGCAATTCGATTCGGATTCTGCTGCGGAATTAAAGGAGTTGAGCTTGCAGCAATGTATGACGTAACGCCAACAATCATCAGTGCAATAAAAACGGGGAGGAATTTTGCATGGCTAAAGTGAACAGTTTGTCATTGGATCTGGAGACATTTTCCAGCGTGGATCTGTCCAAGTGCGGTGTATACAAATACGCAGAATCTCCAGACTTCGAAATTCTGTTATTCGGATATTCCGTTGACAACGGCGAGGTCAGGACAATCGATCTAGCTCAAGGAGAAAAAATTCCACAGGAGATCATCGACGCGCTTGTCAGTGACGAAGCCATCAAATGGGCATACAACGCGAACTTCGAACGCGTATGCCTGTCAAGATACCTACGTGATTTAGGTATAAATCTCGACCCCTTCCATGATACACACCCTCTTTCGCAGAAATGTTCCCGCTTCTTAAATCCTGAAAGCTGGTACTGTTCTATGGTCTGGGCAGCCACAATGGGACTGCCGCTTTCCTTAAAAGGTGTCGGCGCTGTACTGAAGCTTGAAGATCAGAAGATGGATGAAGGTAAAGCTCTCATCAAATATTTTTCTGTACCATGTGCCCCTACCAAAATAAACGGTGGTCGCAGCAGAAATCTTCCTGAAGATGCTCTTGATAAATGGTCAGTGTTTAAAACATATAACAAAAGAGACGTAGAAGTCGAAATGGGTATCAAGAATAGGCTTGCAAAATTCCCTGTGCCAGACTCGGTCTGGGATGAATATCATATCGACCAAGAAATCAATGATCGCGGTGTACGCCTCGACATGGATCTGGTGCAGAAGGCCATCGAAATGGATACCCGCTCCCGGACGGAGCTGACCGCATCAATGAAAAAGCTCACTGCCCTTGATAATCCCAACAGCGTCCAGCAGATGAAGCAATGGCTCTCCGAAAACGGGCTCGAAACCGACACACTTGGCAAAAAGGCCGTGGCAGAGCTCTTAAAAACTGCCTCACCAGAGCTGCAGACCGTTCTCACACTTCGCCAGCAGCTTGCCAAATCCTCTGTTCGGAAATACCAGACGATGGAACGCGCCGCATGCGATGACGGCAGAGCGCACGGCTGCTTTGCTTTTTACGGAGCCAACCGCACAGGCCGCTGGGCAGGCAGACTGATTCAATTACAAAATCTTCCGCAGAATCATCTGGAGGATCTCGCAGATGCCCGCGCACTTCTCAAATCCGGTGACTTTGACGCAGTGAAAATGCTCTATGAGGATGTACCGGATACGCTCTCGCAGCTGATCCGCACTGCCTTTATTCCGAAAGATGGCTGTCAGTTTTATGTCTCCGACTTCAGTGCCATCGAGGCAAGAGTCATCGCCTGGTATGCGGGTGAGACCTGGCGGCAGAAGGTCTTTGAAGATGGTGGCGACATTTACTGCGCCAGTGCCAGTCAGATGTTCCGTGTTCCTGTCGTGAAGCACGGCATCAACGGCCACCTGCGTCAAAAAGGCAAAATTGCTGAATTGGCGCTCGGCTATGGCGGCTCGGTCGGTGCACTCAAAGCTATGGGTGCCATCGAGATGGGGCTTTCAGAGGACGAGCTTCCTCCGCTGGTAGACGCATGGCGGCAGACAAATCCCCGTATCGTCCAGTTCTGGTGGGATGTTGACCGCGCGGTTATGGAAGCGGTCAAGCATAAGCACACAACCAGCAGCCACGGTCTGACCTTCTCCTGCCGCTCCGGGATGCTCTTTATTACACTTCCTTCCGGCAGGAACCTTGCCTATGTGAAGCCGAAGGTCGGGACGAACAAGTTCGGCGGCGAATGCATCACCTATGAAGGCATCGGTTCCACAAAGAAATGGGAACGTCTTGATTCCTACGGCCCGAAATTTGTGGAAAACATCGTACAGGCAACCTCCCGCGACATCCTCTGTTACGCCATGAAGACGCTACGCTGCTGCTCCATTGTCATGCACATCCATGATGAGTTGGTCATAGAAGCCGACCCGCGTATGTCGCTTGACGTACTGTGCGAACAGATGGGAAGGACACCGCCGTGGACGCCCGGTCTCAAGCTCCGTGCTGATGGCTACGTTACAGACTTTTATAAAAAAGATTAAAAAATATCCGCTCAAATCAGGCGTTCATCTCCAGTGGAAAATTAGAGGTGGACGCCTTTTCTATATCCACCCGGAAAGGAGAACTCCAAATTGAATCTTGATTATCAAAATGGCGAGGGTTATCCCGACCCGACTGCGGCAGAAGCACTGGCCAATATCCAGAGCAGTGAAAAACAAGCGCTTCGCGCATTCCGGCCTATCGTCTACATCTGCTCACCCTATTCCGGTGATGTGGAAGGAAATGTAGCCGCCGCAAGACGCTATTGCCGCTTTGCCGTGGAGCAAGGATATATCCCCATCGCCCCACATCTGTTGTTTCCGCAATTTCTGGATGACAACCGCTCGGACGAACGGGAACTGGGACTGTTTTTTGGGAATGCCCTCATGAGCAAATGCTCGGAGGTCTGGGTATTCGGAAGTCGCATCTCGTCCGGAATGGAATCAGAAATCAAACGCGCCAAGTGGAAAAACCACTACCTGCGCTATTTCACAGAAGAATGTCAGGAGGTTTAACGCTATGTATGAAGTTAAAGAAAATCGCAGAAAGCTGCAGGACGGCACAGAAATTACGACCTATACCCGTGACGTTGTAAGCGCCAATATTCTCGAAGTTGAAGCTGGGACAAACGGCTATCAGGGCGGCGATACCGGTCATGGCAGCCGCACCTATTTCCGCATCTCCGATGAGGCCTGCACAGATATTCATGTCACGCCTTTCATGGACAAATACGGCTGTAATGGTTTTGAAGTCACCCTCGGCGGTGACTGCGAGCTGGAAACCATGATCCGGGCGCTGAAATTTATCACAAAGGTGCTCGAAGACGAATCCGGGGAGGTGTATGACTGATGTTCACACTTTATAGTGCTGATTTTACCGGAAATCCCGGCAACTGCTCCTACCCGCACAAGACCGTCGTCATGAATACGGACAACCTGAGAAAGGCTGTCTGTCATGACTATGTCTGCGCCGAATACAAGAATCACTACCGCAACGGTGAAAACTTCATCTCCGCCGACTGTCTGCCCGTCGACTGTGATAACGATCACTCGGAAGAACCGAAGGATTGGGTCACACCTGCCGATGTGCTGGAGGCGTTTCCCGGCGTGAGTATTGCTATCCACTACAGCCGCTTCAATAACCGTGAGAAAAACGGAAAGCCCGCAAGGCCGAAGTTCCATGTGCTGTTTCCCATCGACCGGATGACGGACGCTACCCTTTATAGCGACATGAAAAAGCTGGTCAATTCCATCTTCCCGTATTTTGATACAAAGGCTCTGGATGCTGCCCGCTTCTTTTTCGGTACACAGGAGCCAAATATAGAGCTCTATCCTGGCCGTATGAATCTCACGGAATTTTTAAACGACGACGAATTCGATGCAGGCCTTCCCGGCGGGCACGAAAAAGACGCGGTTATCCCGGAAGGCAGCCGTAATGCTGTCATGTCTCGCTTCGCCGGTATTGTCATCAAGAAATATGGTGATTCCGAAAAGGCCTATCAGAGTTTTCTGGAAAAAGCCGCGACCTGCGTCCCGCCGCTGGATAACAATGAACTTTCTACCATCTGGCACAGCGCCCAGCGCTTTTACTTAAAAATCAGCAAAGAGGACGGCTATGTCCCGCCCGAAGCCTACAACGATGAAAACAGCTACAAGCCGGAAGATTTCTCCGATGTCGGTCAGGCCGAAGTACTGGCAAAATACTTCTCCGGCGAGCTCCGCTATTCTCCGGCCACGCACTTTATCCGTTACAGCGATCACTACTGGCAGGAAACGGAGCCCGGCGCACAGGCTGTCGCCCACGAGCTGACCCGCAGGCAGATGAACGAATCGGCAAAAGCAATGATTGATGCGGCCCAGAAGCTAAAAAACTGCGGAGCGCAGGACATTCTGGACAATACCTCCAAGGCCAAGGCTGAACAGCTCATGAACAAAGACCAGATGGAAGCCTATCAGGAATTTCTCTCCGCCAAGGCATATCAGAGCTTTGCTGTCCATCGCCGTGACTCCAAGAACATCACATCCACACTGAAAGAATCCCATCCAATGCTGGAGATCTCGCCACGTGATCTGGATGCCGACTGCTTTTTGCTCTGTACTCCGGAGGCAACCTATGACCTCAGAAAAGGAATGGCCGGTGCGCGGGAGCATTCCGCGAATGACTTTATTACAAAGATCACCTCGGTTTCACCCGGCATCAAGGGCCAGCAGCTCTGGCTTGATAACTTAAGCCTCATCTTTCAGAAAGACCAGCAGCTAATTGACTATGTTCAGATGATCTGCGGTCTTGCCGCCATTGGCAAGGTTTATGTGGAAGCTCTCATCATTGCCTACGGCGACGGGCGAAACGGCAAGTCAACCTTCTGGAATGCCATCTCCCACGTGCTGGGCCTTTACAGCGGCAACATCTCTGCAGATACCCTGACTGTCGGCTGCCGCAGAAACATCAAACCGGAAATGGCAGAGGTCAAAGGCAAGCGCCTTCTGATTGCTGCCGAAATGCAGGAGGGCGCAAGGCTCAATGATTCTACTGTCAAGCAGCTCTGCTCCACGGATGAAGTGTTTGCGGAAAAGAAATACAAAGACCCGTTCTCCTTCAAGCCCTGCCACACGCTGGTTTTATACACCAACCATCTGCCGCGTGTTTCCGCATCTGATGACGGCATCTGGCGCAGGCTCATCGTGATTCCCTTCGGTGCCAAGATCGAGGGCAAAACCGACATCAAGAATTACGGCGAGTACCTGTATGAAAATGCCGGAGAAAGCATTCTGGCTTGGGTCATCGAAGGAGCCATGAAGGTAATTGCGCTGGGCTACCAGATCCCGATCCCGGACTGCGTGACGAAGGCCATTGAGGAATACCGCAGCCAGAACGACTGGTTCGGACATTTTCTGGATGAGAAGTGCGAGGTGGATGACTCCTTTAAGGAAAGCTCCTCGTCGCTGTATCAGGCGTACCGCAACTACTCACTGGACTGCAACGAATATGTGCGCAGTACGGCGGACTTCTATTTTGCGCTGGAGAAGGCCGGATTTGAACGGCTGACACTCAATCGGAAGCGCTTTTTTAAAGGGCTGCGCATTCGTGAGGGCACCGGTGCAGAGGAGGATTTTCTGCAGTAATAGCCATGGATGACAAGGTGTATCAAGGTCTTATATAAAAACTCTCTTAGGGCAATAAAAAAAGCTATAAGGAAAAGTTCAGTAAATACCATTGATACACCTTGCACATCCCAGTAATTAAGCGCCTGACGGAGGTTATCAATGAACGAGAAACAGGTAGAGAACAAATTAACAGCGGCAGTAAAAAAGGCCGGTGGGATTGCACCGAAGTTCGTGTCTCCGGGATTTGCAGGAATGCCCGACCGTCTGATCTTACTCCCTGACGGCCATATCGCTTTTGCAGAGCTTAAGGCTCCGGGAAAACTGCCGCGACCGCTTCAGCTCTCAAGGCACCGGCTGCTTCAGCGGCTTGGTTTTAAGGTCTATGTCATTGACGACCCGGAGCAGATTGGAGGCATGCTGAATGAAATTCGAACCACATGATTATCAGGCTTATGCCATCCAATATATTGAGACCCACCCCATCGCGGCTGTCCTGTTAGATATGGGTCTTGGAAAAACAATCATCTCCCTGACGGCGATCTTTGACCTTCTTTTTGACAGCTTTGAAATTCATCGAGTCCTTGTGGTAGCGCCTCTCCGCGTTGCCCGTGATACCTGGCCTTCCGAAATAGAAAAATGGTCGCACCTTTCAGGTCTGACCTATGCGGTTGCAGTCGGGACTGTCAAGGAACGGAAAGCGGCCATGCTGCAAAGCGCCGACATTACAATCATCAACCGCGAAAACCTGCAGTGGCTGATTGACGATTCCGGATTCCCATTTGATTTTGACATGGTGATCATAGATGAGCTCTCATCCTTCAAAAACCACAAGGCAAAACGCTTCAAGTCCCTGATGAAGGTTCGGCCCTATATCCACAGGATCATCGGTCTTACCGGCACGCCTTCTTCCAACGGACTGATGGATCTTTGGGCAGAATTCAAGCTGCTGGATAAGGGGCAGCGCCTCGGTCGCTTTATCACACAGTACCGCATAAATTATTTCATTCCGGACAAGCGAAATGGCGAAATCATATATTCCTATAAGCCGCTACCCTATGCAGAAGATGCCATTTACCGGAGGATTTCAGATATCACGATTTCCATGAAGTCCACCGACCACCTGAAAATGCCGGAACTCATTTCTACGCAATATGAAGTAGCACTTTCGGATGCCGAGCGTGACCGATATGAGAATTTAAAGCAGGAGTTAATCCTGCAGCTGCCGGATGGCGAAATAACCGCCGCCAATGCTGCCGCGCTGACAGGGAAGCTCTCCCAACTTGCGAACGGTGCCATTTATTCCGATACCGGCGAGATCATGGAGTTCCATGACCGGAAGCTGGACGCTTTGGAGGATATTATCGAGGCCGCAAATGAAAAGCCGCTTCTGGTGGCCTACTGGTTCAGACACGATCTGGCCCGGATCAAGAATCGCTTCAATGTCCGGGAGATCAAGACAAGCCGCGACATTGCTGACTGGAATGCGGGAAAGATTCCTGTAGCAGTCATCCATCCTGCCTCAGCCGGACACGGCCTAAACCTGCAGGCAGGCGGTTCCACTCTCGTCTGGTTCGGGCTCACATGGTCGTTGGAATTATACCAGCAGACAAATGCAAGGCTCTGGCGGCAAGGCCAGCAGTCTCATACCGTAGTCATCCAGCACATCATTACCAAGGGCACCATTGATGAACGCATCCTGAAGGCACTCTCCAAAAAGGAGCTGACCCAGTCCGCTTTGATTGATGCCGTCAAGGTGGATCTGGAGGTGCC
>Ga0183095_10749_pt1 | contig 62781 bp, 56 predicted proteins | sample BioMet4_FD_130346 | JGI IMG/M metagenome (GOLD analysis project Ga0183095, IMG submission 130346) | Microbial communities from bioreactor (seeded with sewage sludge) at LBNL, California, USA - Biofuel metagenome 4 (v2) (version 3) | ecosystem: Engineered > Bioreactor > Anaerobic > Unclassified ... | reverse complement strand
CGGCCGTCGTAGATGATGGAGTCGCCGCGTTCGGGATCATGGACCAGGCCGGAACCGGCAATCAGAAAATCTTTCGATTCAGTTCTGATCGTGGTTCCGTATTGATCCTCCGCCCGGAAGAGCGTTTTCCCCAGACTGGCCTTGGTTTCGAGTCCCTCGCCGTCCTTGCGCACATAAACGATGGAAACGGCGAGATGCTGTTGCCGCTGGGATTCGAGCCATTCCGATGCCTGTTCGAGCAGCCCCATTATTCGGCGGCAATGATGCCGACACTACGAAGCGCGGCGAGGATCGTGTTGATTTTGGCGGTCAGCGAGGCGATCGCATCCTTGCACTCGCAGGTTGCAGCGACGGTGATGGTGTTGGCCGGAGTTCCTCCGCTATTGTCGGTGAGGCTGGTGATTGCGTCTCCGGCAGCAAAAGTCGTACCCAGCGAATACGGCGCGTTCAAAAGAACCCGGACGGTCTCGTCGCTTTCGTTCGCTGCGGCAACGGCCTTGCCGAGATAGTGATTGGATCCGGAAACCAGCGTCGCTTTTTTGGCCCCGGCATCCCAATAGACCGTCGAACCGGACGGAATGGCGGTGTTGGCCTTGATCACATCGAAGACACCGACAACCGCCAGCGCGCCGAGCGTATTAGACGGAATGTCGAGGCGGGCCACTCCGATCAGGTTGGCAATGACGATCACATCTCCGGCAGCGACGGCTTCGGACGGACGGTAATCAATGGAATCCCCTTTTTGAACATAACGAGCAAGCATGAATATCTCCTTGAAATTGAATTATGGGAATGAAGCCGGGCCGGTTTTCTCCGCCCGGCATGAGCGATTCCGGCGTTTAAGCCGCCCCGTTGGATTTGACCATACCGCGATGATCCTGTTCGCGGACACCGAGGTCGAAGTACACCCGGAACCAGAGGCCGAGGGTATTGAAATCGGTTTCGCCGCGTTCCACCGTCGGGGTACGTTTCCCCTTCAAAAACCCAATTTCCCAGGTATCAATGGTTTGCGGATCGCCGAACAAGTACCAGCCGGTCTGAGATGCGCCGTCATAAGCGGAATTGCCGAGATATGGAGAACTCACCACCTGCAGGTTTTCGTCAGCCAGCACGTTCAGCGCCGGACGAACGGTGTTGTCGGTTCCCGCCATAATCAGCGTTGCCCCCTGCGTCAGCTCGATGGCGAGATGCTTCAACGCCGTCGGCACGAGGAGATACTTCGGTTCCACACTGATCGGTTGACCGTCCGCGTCCACCTGATCGAGGAAGAGTTGGATCGCCTTCTTGAGGCTGTCGGCCGAAAGCGCGCTGGTTGCGCCGCCGAGCAGGTTTTTGTGCCCGGTGTGGAACAGATTCTTGCCGTCCGACTGAACCGGATTCTTCAGCAGACGCGAGAAGAAGAGCTGGTCGATCAACCGAGCCGCGCGATTACCCATGGCCGTCGGGACTTTCATGAACGCTCCGAGGTCATCATTGATAATCATTTTGCGCGTCAGGCAGAATTTTTTACCATACGTATCGAGCTGATTCTTGGCCGATTCTTCCACCACGCCGCCGTCCTTGATCTCGCCGTCGGCGGCAATCGGCAGGAGATCGCCGACATCCGTCAGACGGAACCGGTCATTCTCCTTGAAGTCGTTAAGGTCGCCGGTCGAACACAGTTTGGTGGCAATCACCGGCTGCGCTTCGTAAGACTGGAGCAGCTTCTTGTTCGCCACATTGGAAAGAATCCCCGGCAGGGATACCGAGCTGAACGCGGCGCGAATCGTCTCATTATCGAAGCCGCGGCTATAGGGAATGCCGTCGAGTTTCATGCATTCGATCAGGAGCTGGCGCAACGGCATGTCCATCTCGGCCATCCCGGCTTCGACGGTCGGAGCACCGTAGCTTTTTTCCAGCAGATCGGTTCCCACGCCGACACGGAGGCACATCGCGGCTTCAATGGTCTTGCGCATTTCCGGTCCTTCCGGCTTGGTCTTGATGCTGACGTTCACATCGGCGGCCGGACGTTCGGCGCGGATCGTTTCGAGTACCTTCTTGGTCACTACCTCCGGCATCCAGCCCGCGCTGATCGCCGTTTTTTCGATTTCAGGGTAATCTCCGGCACAGATTGCCTGAATGGCCGACACCCGCTCGCGTTCGCCTTTCACGGCCGCCACAGCGGCTTCACGGGCAGTTCCAGCCATATCGACTGCACTGGCCTGAATGGCGGGCGGTACGGCTTCGGCTGCCGCCTTCTTCTCCGGCGGCTTCTCGGCTTCGGCATTCTCCGGTTTCTTGTCCGTCTTGGCGGAAGTGTCCGGCGTCTTGGCGTTCTTGTTCTCCTGATCTTCCGGGTCAACCGGCGGTTTGGCGGCTTCGGTCTGAACAGCGACTTCTTTCTTCTCGGGTTCTTTGGACATGGCGTCTCCTTCTATGATTCGGGTAAGATTGAAACTTGCGGTAACTTTCATGGTGGTGTGAGCATCCGCGCCGACGGCGACCACCGACACTTCGCGGAGCACGGACTTTTTGATATGATAGAACGGGCCTTCAATCGTCTGCCCGTTCACTTCGCGTTTGCCCTGGACGAGTTCGCACTCTTTTACTTCCGCGCCGATGGAGAGCTGCCAGTCGGCTCCGGCTTTGGACTGAGCTACGATGTCCTGCGCATCCTTGCCGTCGGAAACAATGTCGCCGCCGATTTCAAGGGTGTTGTTCTTGACGCCGGCCGACACCATACCGACTCGCGCATCGGTCTTGTTTTCGTGGTTGGTGAGCAGCGGTACGATGTCGGGAATTTCCATCCCGGCCAGATCGACCACAACCGGATGTTTCCAGCCGGGCAGATTCATTTTTCCGCCGGAATAAGCCATGCCCATAACCTTGGGGCGGCCTCCGTTGGCGGCTTCGATCAAAGTAAAATCACTCAAAATTGTTTACTCCATAGGTTCGGAACCGTCATCCGGTTCGGTTTTTTCCGGTTCTGCCGGTTGTTCGCCGGGAATGGGAATTCCGAGTTCGCGCATCAGTCGGACTTCCTTGCCGCGCTGCCGCAAGACGGCCATGTAGTCACGACCTTCTTTTGCGCATTCGGCGGCAAGGGTCGTAACATGATTGGCGAGACGCGTTTCCTGCGCTTTTGCAGTTTTTTGCGGATCGACCGCTTCCGCGCCGTCCCAAAACCAGACATGCCGTTCATTCGCAATGGTTTTCATCGCGGCAAGCGAATATTCCCGAAACCATGCTTCAAAAATGCGGTTCAGAATTTCGCTCTCCCAAAAACTCCGATCCACCAGAATGCTTTTATGATAGATCTGGTTGTCCAACCGTCCCGAGGCGTAGTTGTGACCGGAAAAGTCGCCGGCCAACGTCCCGTAAGTCGTAACCACACACCGGGCGATTTCACTCAAAATGATTTTGACGAATTCCGCATGGTTCGCGGCCGGCTGCTTGGGGTCGAGCTGCCCCATCTTCCATCCGGCGGGAACGGTCAACATCATATTCCGTTCCAGCGAGATCGAGTCCATGGGTTCCACCGCGTCGGATTCGCCGTTCGGCGGCGCGTCGGTATACAGGATTGCGGCAAAATCGGCCGCCGCTTCCGCTGCTGAAAGCACCGCGAGATTGTAGCGACGGAGCTGGGCAAACAACGGAAGCGCCGACGTCAACTCGGGTACGCCGCGATGCAATCCGGGACGATCCTGACGAAAAATGTGGAGCATGTACTCCGCCGGAACATGGATCGCGTCGTCTCCCGGCATGTAATGAATGTCCCCGGGATGATATTTCAGCACCCGGTATGCCTGGGGGTTGCCCCACGTGTCGAAGGTAATGCCGTCGACGCTGGTGTCATCCTCCAGCCATTTCAAATCGCCGGAAATCCGGTCGGCCTCGATTAGCATCAGATCAAGTTTAACCTCATGCCGGACTTTGGGATTCGTTGCCATCACCGCAAAGGCCTCGCCGTCCTGGCAGCGCGCCATCCGCATGGTTCTCAGCTTGGCCGGGAGCCGAACCGCATCCGACCATTTCAGAAAGGCGGCTTCGATCTCATCGTTGAAATTCTCATCCAAGGTAAGCATCTGCAAGCGCGGGCCGGTACCGATGGTGTCGTTCGCCAACATCTGCACCAGTCCTTTCGCGTAGGAATTGTTGGCAACCTCGTAGCGCGAACGCAACCGGAGTGTCCGCCGAACTTCCGGTGCGGCTTCCATATCCGCCGACAGATGATCCGCCGCCGCCCAATGGCGGGTATTGTCCTGCGTCGTCTGCGCGGCGTCGAATCGAGCCCGGACTGACGGAGGGAACGTCTGTTTCGGCGGAGTCCGGCTCCGAAACAGGGTTTTTAACGGATTGAACATCTCACGCCCCCGAATGGCTCAGTTTGGTAATCTTCAGGCCGCTGTTGCGGGATTGAATCGCCTTTTTCGACGCGAGATATTCGTCCGCCGCTATCTGATCCGAGAGCGAGTGCTGTTCGACCTTCTGTCCGTCGATCTCGGCCGATTTCGGGCCGGAGGCATTTTCCAGAATCGCATCTTCTATTTTCTTTTCCGTCATATTTTCTCCATTGAACCGTTTTTTCATGATCCGCCGGAGTTTTTCAGTATCCCGGTTGATATCGCCCCCGAAACGCTTCGCATTCGCCGACGATGGCCTCAACATATCGTTCCGGGCGCAACAGAATCATTCCTTCAATCCGGGCAAAGGCTCGGCGCATCTTGCGGTTTTTACGTTTGAGCTGCCGACATACGGTCAGGAGTCCCTGATACCGGCGGCTGCATTCCAGGCATTCGAATTCGTTCTCTCCCATGATTCCTCCGTGCGTGTTCTATTTTTCTCGCCTTCCCATCTTCTTCACCGGAAAGCATGTGCTCTCACTTCCTAAATACGAGAGACCCCCGGAAACAGTGTCATTTGAGGAGGATTTTGACGGTCAAAAGCGCCATTTACCCTTAAATTGAAATACGGGCAAGTTGCTGTTTTTGCTTATAAGAGCCAATAAAATAAAATTGGCTTTTTTATGGAATCAAACTTGCATATTCCGCCGGAATAGATTATTTTTTTATAAATCGGAACCTTGGGGAGGAAAAATGCGCCGTCCGAAAGACAGATTGACCGAACGCGAAACGATGGTTCTTTATGAGATCTGTCGTTATGTTCGTCAGCATGATCGCGCTCCGAAAAATCGGGAGCTTGCCGCTGCGTTGTCCCTGCAGGAATCATCGGTGAAATACATTCTGAATAGTTTGCAGAAGCAAGGATATATCAAACGTCCCGGCTCCTGGAGTAGAAACTATACTATTCTGAAATGGCTCGATGAAAAAAAGTTAGTAACGATTCCTATTATTGGTTTTCTGAAAAACGACCGCATCCTGGCGCTGCAGGAGCCGCCGATCGGCGAGGCTCGGACAACCTGCGCGGATGGAGATGCCGATGACGATCTTTTTGCCCTCAAGGTTATCGAGAACGGTCCGTTAAGCAGTTCCAGTTCCTCCGGCGACATTCTTGTGTTCCGCAAACGCCCCGTTCCCTCTACCAGCAATACCGCTATCGTCAACCTGAACGACGATATGAAACTCGTTAAATTCAAGCTCGCCAGAGACGCCGTTATGCTTTTGGGCGATCATGAGTTGCCATTTAAGCTACGATCATCCGATATATTAAGAGTTATTGGAATATTGATGTTGTCATTCAGCAATGCGGAGGTTACCATGTTCTGATATTGCGAGCCTCCGATACTTATTCGTTACTGCCGAGAGAACGCAAGATTCTCTTCAGCGTTACAGAGTACAGGAGGCTTACGATGGCAAACGGAACGACGATGCTTCCAGCGGCGGACTTGCCGCAGATCAACTGGACGGAGATGCTTTCCTTTGACACCGGCAACGATCTGTTGCCGTTGTTTCCGTCTCCGCCCGATCTCGGACAGATGCTGGAAAAAGAATTGAATCGAATTTTTTCGGCATTCCGCCCCGGAACTCGACTGGCGCTCCAGTTCACGGAGGTGGATAAGATTCAATATTTCATGGTTCGATCCGCCAATGATGAACGGCCGCGGATGATCATCTTCGACATTCTGGCGCAAAAAATATTCTTTCCTTCCGGCGATGTCTTTTTTACTCTCATTGCCATCCGGCTTTTCGGACGCATTCTCTTTGGCGCTCCGTTGATTGTGCAAAAACGCTATTGTCTGAAACGAATGCTGCAATGGTGCGCCCGGCCGCCGCAAGATGTGTATACGGTTTCCCGGATCGTCTTCTGCGGATTTGTCCTCGGCATGCCCAATAATACCCACCTGATCAATTTCCAAACCGGCGGGTTCGCCTATGAGCGGTTCATGGAAGAATACGAAACCAAAAAATCCGGCGTTATCATAACCCAATTTCACTTCAAGGTCCGCTTCAAAGATGGTGCCATCCGGCATTTTCGCGTCACGGAACGACGACTGACCGGGTTTCGCCGGGACTCGAAGCTACATGAATTCGAACAGTTCCTCGCGGTTCAGAAGTGTGTGGAGTTTCTTCATGCGAATTCTTGAGCCCACGGACAACTTTTGGGATGAACTTTCTTATTGGGCCGACGAGCCCGGATTCGGTTACCATTGCGGCGGCTGGCGTGAACAGTTCGAACACCTTGTGGAGTTCGACGCCTTGAGCGAACTACTTGCGCCATCCGGGAATAATGCGGCAACGTTCGTACCATGTCCGCTCCGGGACGGATGCCCGGCCTGCCTCCATTTGCGGGTGCGTCGTCAGGCGCGGGAAGAATATGTAGGAGTGTGTCCGCAAAAGAAGTTTGCTCCGCTGCCGCTCAGCGCTTCGGAGTTGCGCCCGATGTGTTTCCGTTATGATCTTTTTCATGCCCGGGTCGCGGAAGTGCTGCCGATCCTGCCCGACGTCAGGCCGGGCAATGCGCCTTGTACCTGGCTGCTCGGCGGCTTCCACTTCGGAACCCGCCGGCGCTGCCGGATTTACATTTCCTATCTGATGCCCGGCTATATGTTGGAATGCTGCAGTTACCTGATGGCCGCCGACAACAGTCCTTGTATCGTTCTGACTCCTCATTTGTTTAAAGTCCGGGAAGACGTTAGAGTCACGCTCAAAGCACTGCCGGTTACCTATGTGTCGGTTCAGGAAGTGATTGCCGTGGATCGCCGATGCCGTCCCGCGCTGGTGTCTCCGTTACATCCGGAATTGCAACGGTTTGTCCGGGAAGAAATCGAACTGAGTGAAATTGCCGGCGGATTTCCGTTGCCGAGCGGAATCGGCTGGCAGGATATCCATCTGCATTTTCTTGATTCGCACACGATAACCTGTACAGTTGGAACTTCTCATGTAACCTTCGCCTATCAGGAATTGGGAATGAAAGATGCCCGTACCGGAGCCCCGGACGCCAACTGGAAACTGCTCTTGTTTCTGGCGGAAAACAACGGCATTCTGGAACCGGCCTGGACGGGCAATCAAATCTCCCCGAAAGATCGTCAGAAAAAAAGCCGTCTTGCCGCCGTTCTGAAACGTTTATTTCACTTGGATTCCGATCCGTTCGTGTTCGACTGCGAACGTGCGGCCTATGTCGCGCAATTTCTGATTTCACCGGAATCCCGCAGCTCGAACTATCATCGTCGCCTTCAGCAGCGGTAAGCTCAGACTCCCGCTTTACTATACTTTCACGCGGGATTGTCCGCCGCATTTTTGATGACCTGATAATACTTCACCGACGATTCAATAATGGCTTTTCGCTCCGCAGACGTCATCTGGGCCACGCCCGCCATTTCGATCTCGTGAACGGCATTGATAACCTCGTCGGCAAACCGACGCCCGTTGGCGGACAAAAGAATATGCTTGCGGCGATGATCGGTCTTATGCTCTTTGCGAAGAATTAATTTTTTCGATTCAAAGTCATTGAGAATAACCGTTACGGCAGGCCGCACGATGTTGATTTTATCGGCAAGTACTGCCGGTTCAACTCCCTCCGGATTCTCCTGCAACATCTCCAATATGAAATAAGCGTTTGTAGAAAGATTCCAACGCTTCAGCAACTTATTGTACGCCGCGTCCGTAAGTCGCCAGAGTTCTATCCACTCTTTTAAATGTTGTTTTATCGATTCGTCGAACATACGCTTGCTCCTTTTACAGAAGAATATACTCGGGGTCCGAACCATAGCCAACAGAGCAGAGCAAAAAGAATCAAACGCGATATCGGCATGGCCAGCCAGACGCCATCCAGCCCGAACCATAACGGCAAGACAAAAAGACAAAGCGGCAGCGCAAAAAAGGAGTCGCCGTAAATTAACAATGAAGCCTCGGAGATTTTCTCGGTGGACTGATAATAATATCCGGCAACCCGGATTACTCCCAGAAAGATAAAGGCCGGCGAACTGAGCAGAAGACCGTGTCCGGCAAGCGCCGCCACGCCGGATTCCAGGCCGAACCAGCTTGGGAAGATACGGTATCCGACGATTGAAACGGCCATGAAAATAAAACCGAGAAGCAACGCGGCCAGGTAACCATAGTTTCCCATTCGCCGTTTCCGTTTATGTTTACCGGCGCCATAAAAAAATGCTACCAGCGGCTGCACTCCGGCTGCCAGCCCGGTCATCAGCAGCGATCCCATGGATTCGATCGCGGCAATAAAAGTATAGGCGGCCAAGCCGTCAACTTTACCATAGCGGATTGCCTGAAAGTTATGAAGAAACAGCATTGCAATCACCGTAATCTGACTGCCGAGCGACGGAATGCCGTTTTTCACGATCATCTTCAATAACGGCATTTCCAGCTTCATGATTTTCAGGTTAAGATTCAATTGCGTGTAGCGGGTGAAGAAATAGACCAGTCCGCTGCAACACATAACCGTTTGCGATACGACCGTTGCCGCCGCCGCACCTTGCACACCCCAGCGAAACGGAAAAATGAACAGGTAATCGAGCGCGATATTCAAGAGCAATCCCAGTACGGTTATCCACATGGCCAGCGCCGGCTGCCCATCATTCCGAAGCACCGCCAGCCATCCCATGGTAAGCATGCACGGGATGCTGCCGAAAATCATGATGCGGGCAAAGGCGATGGCATTGGACAGTAATTCGGGCGCGGTACCGAACAGATGCAACAGCGGAGTAAGGAACAGCAACAGAAGAATCATCATGCCGATTGCCACCAGCAACTGAATCGAAACCATATTGCCGAACGCTTTTTGGGCTTGAACAATATTACCGGCTCCTCTGGACTGTGAAATAATGATGGCCGCGCCGGTTCCCAGCATGTCGCCGACCGCCCCGAACAACATAACCAACGGCCATGTCACGGCAACCGCCGCCAAGCCGGCTTTTCCCATCGCGTTGCCGATAAAAATACTGTCGACAATGCTGAAAGTGCCGCAGATCAGCATCCCTGCCATGGAGGGCCCGATGTAGCGCATTAAAAGATTGACGTCTCGACTCATTTTACACCTTAAAAAATAATTAATTTAATTAACTATATATCTTTTTAACTATTCTTTCAAGATGGTAAGCAAATAAAATATTGTCCTCAAGACTTCACCATACAGTCGTCTCTGACAAATGCAGGGATACACCCTATAAACATTGTCCGGCGCAGAGCGACTGCAAATTTTTCTTTCCGGCAATAATACAGTCCTGATTTTATCTTTCCGTGTGACGCCTGTGACAGAACACTCCGGAATAAGCAGGATGCATAAAAAAATCAAAAAAATATTTCCCGATGCATCATTTTGTTTATAAGCAATTTGCAATGACACCGCTCATTCGCCGCCCCGTTGGGAATCGGTTACGTGTGACAAGTCACCATTAAAGGGCGACGTCGGTTTCAACAATAGAAACCATGATCGCCCGGGAAAAATTCCGAAGCCGCCGTCATCCCGGCGGTCAACGGAGTTTTTCTATGAGACATCCTAAAAAGTATCGCCGGAACAAGCTGAACAGTTACGATCTCAAAATCATCCACGATCTGGTTGCCAAAAAGGTCGCCATGGTCAACGGCATCGTCCCCGATGACATTCAAGACATCGAACACGATGTGGTTTTGGCTCTGGCTCGGCGCATGGCAAAGTTCAACCCGGCGATCAACAATTGGGCAGCATTCCGAGCCGTCGTTATTTATCATGCCCTGACCGACATTATCCGAAAACGCACCGGCCCGGAATCCGAACAGCGCAAACGCGCCGCATTCACGCTGGACGATTGCGTCCCCGGCAGCAAGCCCCACAGTCCCGTATTTTACCGGGATCTGGTCAACTGCGACATGACGATTGCCGACGGCACGGAGAAAGACGATTCCGAACGGCTGGCGCTCAATATGGACATCCGGATGGTTATCACGCAACTCCCGGAAAACCTGCGTGACGTTTGCGAGTATATCATGCGTGAAGGTTGCCGAAGTCCGGTCGAACTCATGGTTCCTTTCTGTATTTCGCGCAAAACGGCGTTCCGACGCTTTCAGGAAATCCGGAAAGTGTTCCTTTTGCACGGAATCACGGGGTAAATCCTGCCTCAAATGACACTGTTTCAGGGGGTCTCTCGTATTTAGAAAGTGGAGGCCCGTTGTTTTTCAACCGTTCCTTTGCTCCACCCAATGTACCATGGCAAGGAGTATCATGCACGATCACTTTTTCACGCACGAACCGGCGGACGAATACCATGCCCGCAGCAAGGCCGGAGAATATATGTCCAGCCATCTGCTGGCCGACTTCCGGGAATCCCCGGCTCTTTACCGTAAGAAAATCCTCGGCCGGATCGAAGCAACAGATTCCCCGGCGTTCACTCTGGGGCGAGCCGCGCACTGCCTGATCCTTGAAGGTCGACCGGCGTTCGACCGCGACTACCTTGTCGCCGACGGTCCGGTCAATCCTAAAACCGGCGAGCCTTTCGGGACGAAAAGCAAAGCTTATGTCGACTGGGCCGTGGTTCAGGAACGGGAAGTCGTATCCGGAAAGGATTTCAATTTCCTTCTCAAACTCCAAGTCGGCGTCTGGAATCATCCGGCGGCGTCTCGGTTGTTGGCTGACGGTACAGCTGAAGGTGTGGTTCGCACCGAATACTGCGGCGTACCGTGTCAAATCAGAATGGACTGGTTCTCGCCGAACTTCGGTCTGGTCGACCTGAAAACCTGCGATTCGCTTCGCTGGTTCGAGTCCGACGCCCGGCGTTACGGCTACATCTACCAGCTCGCTTTTTACCGCGCGATGATCCGCAAGGCGACCGGAAAATCTGTTCCCGTCCACCTGATCGCCGTCGAAAAGAACGAACCGTTTTCCGCCGGCGTGTGGAAGATCACCGACGAAGTGCTGGACTTGGCGGAAATCACCAATCTTGCCGCGCTCGAACGCTTTCGCGCCTGCTGTTCGACCGGCATGTGGCCGACCGGTTACGAAGACATTCGCATTATCGACAACCTGTAAACAAAGGAAAAACACCAATATGGGAATGCTTGAAAACATTCAAACCGGCCGGGAAAAACGGCCGCCGCGGATCATGATTTACGGCAGCGAGGGCATCGGCAAAAGCTGTTGGGCCGCCTCTTCGCCCAATGCCGTTTTCGTTCAGACCGAGGATGGGCTCGGTGAAATCAACTGCCACAAATTTCCGCTGGCGGAACGGCTCCAGGATGTTATGACGGAATTGGCGGCTGTTCGCGACGAGCCGCATGAATACCTGACCATGGTAATTGACAGCGTCGACTGGCTTGAACGCCTGATCTTCGATGAAGTCTGCCGGGAATTCGGTGTAAGAAACATCGAAAAAGCGGACGGCGGTTACGGGCGCGGCTATACCCATGCCCTCACTCACTGGCGCAAGATCATTACCTTGTTGCAGGAAATCCGAGATAAGCGCAACATGATGGTGATTCTTGTCGCCCATGCCAAGGTGGAACGGTTCGAAGATCCGGAGAATGCAGCATACGACCGCTACACGCCGCGCCTCCATAAGCACGCCACGTCGCTGATCTCCGAATGGGTTGACGCTGTCTTTTTCGCCAACAAGAAGCTCCGGGTTCAGAAAGAAAACGCCGGATTCAACGGCGAGCGCGGCATTGCCGCTCCGATAGGTACGGAAGGTGGGGAACGCGTTCTCCGAACCATCGGCTCGCCGGCATGTATTGCCAAGAACCGTTACGGCCTTCCGCCGGAACTGCCGCTTTCCTGGCCGGCGTTTATTGAGGCATATCAGCAAGCCGAGGAAAATCATGAGTAAGTGCAAGGCTATCTGTGAGATTTTTAGTCGTGTCTGCGGCTACTTTCGGCCGGTCGCAAATTGGAACAGGGGAAAGAAAAGCGAGTTTGAAGACCGAAAAAACTACAAAGTAAAAAAAGAGGGCGAGGAAAAGTGATTACGCAACATATCGTCGCCCTGTCTCCGCTCACGTGCGACCTCTGCGGACTGCCGATCCAGGCCGGCGACACGTATCGTCTTATTACCGACAGGCGCATCGGAAGAACCTACCGCGAACACATCCGTTGTCCCGGAGCGGCGGCGACGGTAATCAAAGATCCCCGCCCGACGCCTCCGAAAATCCGGACCGACTTCAACCACGCCTTCTGCATGGCGTAATCAATTTAAGGAAAACATCAATGGCAACTCTCAATTTCAATGCTAACGAAGTGGAACCGTCCACCGGTTACGATGCCGTTCCGGCGGGAAAATATCAGGCCGTCATCACGGATTCCGAGATGAAGCCGACCAAAACCGGCAACGGACAGTATCTCGAGCTCACTTTCGAGTTGATTGAAGGCGACTATAAGGGCCGCAAAGTCTGGGCGCGTCTGAATCTTGAAAATCCGAATGCGCAGGCGGTCCAGATTGCCCGCGCCGATCTTTCCGCCATTTGTCGCGCCGTCAATGTGCCGGAACCCAAAGACTCCATTGAGCTGCACAATCTGCCGCTCACGATTACCGTCCGGTGCCGCAAAAACAACGAGACGGATGAGATCACCAACGAAATCAAGGGCTACGCGTCGAGAGCCGGCTTCACCGGCACGGCGGCCAAACCGGCCGTGCCGCCGCCGCAGAATGCCAACAATCAGCCTCCGTGGGCGCGCAAGAACGGATGATGCAGGAATTCGAACTTCCCTGGCCTCCAAGCGTGAATCATTACTACCGTCATGTCGGTCCGCGTGTGCTTATCAGTCGTGACGGACGGCGCTACCGGGAGAATATCGTTTCTCGGTTCGCGCTGGAAAAAGTAGCAACGATGTCCGGGCCGTTGGAACTTCACATTGAGCTGTATCCGCCGGATGGCAGAAGAAGGGATGCGGACAACTCGTTGAAGTGTCTTTTGGATGCGTTCACGCATGGCGACCTCTATGATGACGACAGTCAAATTCAGAAACTGACTGTCATCAAACGCGAACCGATGCCCCCGGACGGGATGGTTTTTATAAGGATTCAACCATGGAACGAAGACAGAATGGCGGCCATCGCCGATACATCGTCCAGGAATTTGTGAAGGACATCACGGATGATACCGAACGGCTGGTCTGTTTCCTGTATATGCAGGGGTACAAAAACACCGCAATCGGCAAATTGCTCCATCTCAAGTCGAAGCGGTTAAATCAGATCAAGGGAAAACTTGGCGAAGCGCTGAAATCCGCCGGAATCAGACAGCCGGAGAATTGATGCATGCAGCTTCGTCCATATCAACAGGCTGCGGTTGATGCGGTTTACACACATCTCCGCAGCAAAGAAAACAATCCCTGTATCGTACTGCCGACCGGCACGGGAAAAAGTTTGTGTATCGCAAAAATCGTCGGCGATGCGGTTAAAACATGGAATGGACGGGTACTGATTCTCGCTCATGTCAAAGAACTTTTGGAGCAGAACGCCGATAAAATCAGGAAACTTTGCCCGGAATTGAAGATCGGCATTTTCTCGGCCGGTCTAAAATCCCGCGACACTGACGAACAGGTAATCATCGCTGGAATTCAGAGTGTTTACGACAAGGCTTGTGAGCTGGGGACGTTCGACCTGATTATAATCGACGAAGTTCATATGTGTCCCTTCGATGGGGAAGGAATGTACCGTACCTTTCTCAACGATATGAAGGTGATCAACCCCAATGTTCGGCTGATCGGGCTGACGGCCACGCCGTTCCGGCTCAAAGGCGGGCTCATCTGTAAACCGGAAAACCTCCTCAATGAAATCTGTTACGAGGCTGGACTCAAAGAGATGATTCAACAGGGATATCTGTCCCCGTTGATCTCCAAAGCCGGACGGGTCGAGGCCAAACTGGATGGGCTGCACATTCGCGGCGGCGAGTTCATCAATGATGAGATTGCCGCCGCGATGGACAACGATGCGCTGGTCTCGGCTGCCTGTCGAGAAATCATCGAGTTGACGCGGGATCGGAAAAGTGTGTTGATCTTTACCGCCGGCGTCGCTCATTGTGAGCACGTTGCCGAGAAGATTGCCGCCTATTCCGGACAGGAATGCGCCGTGGTAACCGGCGCTACTTCGCCCGGAGAACGCGCCGAGATTATTGCTCGATTCAAGGGAGAACCGGTACCGGATGACTTTTTCAGCTTCAAGCCGCAGTTGAAATTTCTGGCGAATGTTAACGTCTTAACAACGGGTTTTGACGCGCCCAATACGGACTGTGTGGTTCTTCTGCGTCCGACCAACTCCGCCGGACTGCTGGTCCAGATGGTGGGACGCGGAACCCGGCTTAGCCCGGGAACCGGCAAAAAAGAGGCGCTGATTTTGGACTACGGCGGCAACATTCTCCGGCATGGTCCGATCGACATGATCAAAGTCAAGGAACCCGGCGCAGGAAAAGACGGCGAGGCTCCGGCCAAGAAATGCCCCGAATGCCTGGCACTGATTCATGCCGGATATTGCGTGTGTCCCGAGTGCGGCTACGAGTTTCCGCTGAACGACGAGAACGGCAACCTGTCGCAGACGGCGTCAACCGCCGGAATTCTTTCCGGACAAGTGGACTACAGCGATTATGAAGTTCAGAACACCTATTACGCCGTGCACGAAAAGCGCGGCGCCGATCCCGACAATCCCCGCACCATGCGTATCGACTATCAGGTAGGATTCAATGATTTCAAGAGCGAATGGGTGTGTCCGGAACACAGCGGTTATGCTCGCGAGAAGTTCATCAAGTGGTGGCGGGAACGCGCCGCACTCGGCGCTCCCATTCCGACAACCGCCAGGGAAGCCGTTACGTTGGCCACTGCCGGCCTGCTGGCCGTGCCTGAGAGCATTACCTTGAAAACCGTTGCGGGAGAGAAGTTCGCGCGGGTGACCGGTTGGCGTTTGAAGCCGCGTCCGCTCTATACGCCGCCGCCGGAACCCGGCTGGAACGACGGGGAAGATGCGCCTCAACCCGAAGACTATGATCCCGACGAAATTCCGTTCTGAGGCATTTTGATGAATTCGACAACAATCTTTCCGCTCGTTCTGATCGCGTTGGATGTCGCCGCCGCGCTGGTCTACGCAATTCATGGCGACTGGCGGCATGTCATCTACTGGTCTGCCGCCGCAATCCTTACCGCTACCGTAACTTTCTGAATTGGAGAAAACATGTCTACTCGTTCCCTAATTGCAATCGAAAACCCGGACGGCAGTTGCCGTTCGATCTATTGCCATTCTGACGGATATCCGTCCCATAACGGACGTTTGCTCATTGAACATTATAACTCGCCGGAACGAGTTGCCGCGCTTCTGGCGCTCGGTGCATTGAGCTGTCTTGCCCCTCGGTTGTCTCCCGATTCCGGAGAAAAACACGATTACGATAACCCGGTTGATGACATCTGCATCGCCTACCATCGCGACCGCAACGAAGCATATCGTGCTACGGTTTGGTGGAGCGATGCCGGGCACATGTTGGATAAAGCCGCTGACAACTATTGGGCGGACTATGTTTATCTTTTCCGCAACGGCAGTTGGTATGTCAGTTCCACGTATCGGCAAGAGGACTGGCAACCCGTTGCCGATGTGTTGAAGGAGCATGATGATGAATAACTCCATCGAATGGCAGGAACCGGAACAACATTTCAAGCAGGAACGTGTCAGCAAAGACAAGCGCTGGCACATCTCTACTACCCAACCTTCCGATCCGAAGCCCACGGCGCTTTTTCTGACGAATTATGACCTTCTCCTCTCTCCGTGCGGAAACGGCGCGAACTATCGAGAATGTTTTGAAACGTTTATCCACAACTGCGAAACATTCATAGACAAGGTAAAAACGGCCAAGAATGAAGCCGAAGTTTATCTGCGGCAGTTACGTGCCGACGAACAGGATGCAGCCTATGAAAATTGAGAATGCGTTGTCCTTGATTTTGTCCGAACTTGACCGGGCCGAGAAACTTCATCCGGTCTGGCCGACGAACCTTATTCACGCCGGCATGATCGTATCCGAAGAGAACGGCGAGCTGGTCCAGGCGATCTTAAATCATCATGAGCGCAAAGGCACACACAAACAGATCATTATTGAGGCCGTTCACACCGCCGCCATGGCGTTGCGCTTCCTGAAAAACTTTGAAGATAAGGAACTTTCCGGAGAATGATCGACGTCAACGAACTTACACATGCGTTGCAATTGTGGTTTCAGTCCGGCGATGTCTTTGAGGTACGGGTTTTGGATGCGGTCACGACGGACTATCGGCGCGAACATGTGGAGTCCGGATATTTCGATTACGAACACATTCCCCAGGTGGCCGCGGCGCTTGCCAAACTGCGAGGATATCGCGGCGCGTATGCGACCGTCAATCCCGTCAACGGCGCGTTACTGGCCCGTGCCGTCAACCGGTTGCGGGCGGTGGGACGGGAGCCGACCACCGCCGATGCCGATATTCTCCGTCGTCGCTGGCTTTTAATCGATTGCGACGCGGTACGTCCCAGCGGAATTTCCAGCAACGACAGTGAACACGTCACCGCCTTGGAGAAGGCACGGGAAATTCGTGCCGGGCTGGCACAATTGGGCTGGCCGGATCCGATCCTGTGTGATTCCGGCAACGGCGCGCAACTCATGTATCGAATCAACCTTCCGGCTCAGGATGACGGACTGGTGCAACGTTGTCTGGTTGAGATCGCCAAAGCCTCCGACGATCACGTGAAGGTAGACCTCACCGTACACAACCCGGCCCGCATCTGGCGCCTTCCCGGCACCATGAACTGCAAAGGTGATTCGACCGACGCCCGCCCTCATCGCCAAGCACGGCTTCTCGAAGTGCCTGAAACGTTGTCGGTTGTAAGCGAAGACCAGCTTCGCGAGATCGCCGGCGGACGCGAAGCGGGAGACCGCGAGATACCGTCTCTCCGGGAGGAAGGAGTACCTGATAGTTCCCGTGAAAGCACACTTTTCCAGCACGACAGAGAGTTTTCCCTGGAGGAATGGATTCAACAATATTGTCCGGAGCTGGGTGATCCGCAGCCGTGGAAAGACGGTCGACGTTGGATTTTTCCCGTCTGCCCGTTCAATCCTGAACACACCAATAAGTCAGCCGTCCTGATCGAACAACCTTCCGGGGCGATCGCCTTTACCTGTCATCACAACGGCTGTATCGGCAACGACTGGCCGACGCTCCGACAGTTGCGCGAACCCGGTTGTTACGACCGTACCCGGGAAGATCCCGGTGTGGATTTAACCGGTATTTTGAATCAGAAGCCGCCCCTCATCGTTCCGGCAGTCGAGATCATCACTCCGCCCGAACCGGAAATCATCAGACCGTGGCAGGAAATTACCAGCGAGGATATCGAGGTCCACGTGCTTAAGGGGACGCTCCTTGGCGAACTTTGCACGATTTATGCCTGCGTGACCCGTCCGCCGCTACCGCTGGAAGGCGCACTTATGAAAGCGATTGTTACCGCCGCCTGCTGCCTGACCGGCGAAGCGTCGCCGGAAGAACTCCGCTGCCGTTACGGCGGAAATCTCGGCGCGGCCGCTTTGATCGGTGCGGACCGGGCAAGGCTGAAGATCAACACGGCGGGCGGTCAGGTCTGCAATGTTTACGGCATGATCGCGGCCAACTCGGCGTCGGGCAAAGACATCGGAAACCTGATCAGCAAGTTCGCTCGAATGCACAATCCCTGTATCAAGTGTTCCGACGGCGAGCATGTCATTGCCGATTGGGATCTCGGGACTTCCGGCAGCGCCGAAGGACTGGCCAATGTTCTCACGCATAAGCCGAACGGCTTGTTGTGCATTTCGGAAATGGCGAATTGGCTGGACGTTCATCATTGGCAGAACAAGGCGACGAGTTTTCTTACGGAAACATTCGGACAGGGATATTATAATCAGAATTTTTCAGATCGGGGGCGAGGCGCGGCCAACCGGCGTGTGGATTATTGCTGTCCCAATATTCTGTCCAATATCCAGCCGAACGTTTTTGAACGCCTTGTACACCTGCAGGACATCGACACCGGGTTTCTCGGCCGTTTCATCTTCACCCGGATGCCGGATTTTTACGGCAATCCCGCGCGGTTTGATATGGTCCGGCTCATGGAGCAGATACGGGTTATTGCCGATACCTTTCTTCGCAAGAAAGGTTCGGTAGAACTTGAGGAGGACTACTCGGACGGACTGCAAAAGGTATTTCTCGGCAATTGCGATCCCAAGCTAAATCCATCGTGGCGACGCCTATGTAACGAGTATTATCCACGTTTCATGGTCATGCTTTCGGTGAATCACGCCGTCAAAACTCAGGGAGAATCCGTCATCATCACGGACGATACCAGAGAACGGGCGAAGGTCCTTACTATGTGGTTTTTCGCCAATGCGGAAAAAATGCTGACCGGCATCACGGATGATAACGGCAATTCCCGAGAGATAGAACAGAAGCTGAAACGGATTTTTGAAATTGTCCGCGATCACGATCAGGGAAATGGTTTGTTGACCAGCGAAATCTCCTGTAAAGCCAGTGGAAGCGGAACCACAGCCAAGCAACGACAGGAGCTCCTGCAGGAACTCCGAGAGCGGAGATGGATCCAATTCGAGAACAATCGGTTCTCGGTTCTTTATCCTCCGGCACATTTGGTAGAAGTTCGGAAAAAGAAGCGATGAGATCTTCGGAAAATGTCGGATTTTCCGAAGGTCGCAGACAATTTCTTTCCGAACTCCGAAGGTTTTCCGAAGGTTTTTCCGAAGGTTTAACCATTTCAATAATAAATAGATATACATATTATACCTATATTAGGAGAGAGTAGTAGTGGGAGTACCATATTTAAGATGAAATGGGGGGATATCGCGTACGCAATCCGAAGGTCTAAAAACACGCATATCAGAAGGAGGTTATCATGGCGTTGTACAGCAATGCCGCTGACGTGCTTCCCGCTGCGTTGCTTGCCGAAGTCCAGACGCACTGGCACGGCGGTTATCTCTGGATTCCCAAGTGCGATAGGATGCCGCGTCGGGAGTTTTTACTTAAAGCGGTTCAATCCGGCCTTTCGGCTGAAGATGTTGCGACGCTTACGGACATCAGCGTTTCCCAGGTCTACCGGCAGGCAATGAAGCTCGGTCAGGCCAATCCTTACTTGCAGAAATCGAAGCGGGAACAAGCACAAAAAAGCATTTCCCCGACAACCGCGCAGTAAAGGGCCACTGCGGCGCGTCATGAAATAGCGATATACTTGAGGTGAATTGGCCTAAAACCGGGGCCGGCGGCCTGTCCGGGGCCGGACAGGGCTTCTGTAAGTCCATCGCCCACTTGCGATACCCCGCATAATTATTTTATCGGAGTCAAGCAAGTCTGGTTATAACGCCTGCTCCTTCCCGCGCCCTCAGCCGCAGGGACTTAGAGGGGGGAACCATTGCCTTTTCGAGGGTCGCATCCGACCTCGGCGCTTGCCCGCCAAGGGGCCTCACAGGCCCGCCTTTGGGGGGCGTTGGCGCAGGTAGTCCTATTGAACGGTAAGCGGCTTTCGCGCGTTGTCGGGGCTGTAAAACGCATTTGTGCCCATTTGCGGAATTTGAGCGATTTCGGGATCGGCTTACCTATCAGCATCCCTTTCCAATCGCCCCCGGTCTTCGCGCTTGCCCGCCAAAGGGGCATTCCCGGTTGCCTGCGGGGGGATGACGCAAGGACGGCACTTGTCAGCGGCTCGTCCTTGTCGTGCGCTTCCGGGGCCGGTAACGCGGCTTGCGACAATGTCTGGCGTAATTAATGGGTTACCGGGTAGTTTCCTTGATTGAAATGATCTTTCCATCAAAACTGACCATCACAACCACCGCCTCGGTTATTACGGCATTGAAACTATTTTTCCCGCGATAGATCATTTTAACCATGTAACGGTCGCCGGACTTGGCTTCCTCCCAATAGGTGCCGACATGTTCAAAACTATTCGGATCCTTCATCTTTGACTTCACATAGTCAACGACAATTTGGCTGGCTCCGGTCAACGGGTTTTGATGCTCTTTCTTGGCCATTTCATATTTGGACGGAGAACGGTAGATGTTAACGGATTTTTCCGCTTTTTCAGGTGTACTCCTGCATGATTTGATTCCCCAAAATATTCCGATCACTGCCAGAATAAGAATCACGATCATGCATCCGCACGTGATTTTATTTGCTTTGGACAGAGGCGTGAAGTTACGACCGCATTGAGCACAAGTATTTTTCTTGTCCATCGCCGATTTCGGAATAACGTTTTCGGCTTTGCAATAATCACATTTTACCGTGACCTCTGCTTCTCTTTCCGGAAGGCGTTCATCCGGCGCTTGTGTCTGCTCTGCCTGAGGTACGTTATTTTCGTTACTATCGCATTGATTCTCCATCATGAATCCCTCATCTTTGTGCCTTATTCCGGCTAATATAGTTTTTCGCACACACTAAACAAGTCTAGCTTCAAATTATTCGGCAACATCTATCCATTGCGGATGTTACGCCATGCAATCAACGAAGGAGAAAATCCCCCATGATAAGAATCCCCTCAGGCAAAGCTCAGGTTGCGATGATTCGCGATCCGCCGTCGCAAGTTGCGGGCCTGAAAAACAATATTCCTGAGCTCAACCAATCTAAAGAGGAAAATTATGAATACCAACACACTTTCCGCAAAAACCAAGAGAGTGAAACTTTCATCAACTACGGAAGTGTTTGCAGCGGCGTCGAAGCCGCTACGCTGGCCTGGGAGCCGTTAGGCTGGAAGGCGAAGTTTTTTGCCGAAGTAGAGCCGTTTCCCGCCGCTGTTCTGTGTCACCGCTTCGGGGCAACCCGACCGTTGCGTCCGCTCGATCCGTCTGAAGCGGAAGATGAAAATGGTCGAAAGCTTCGCGAGAACTGGAAACGGCAGATCGCCGAACTGCCGTCATGCGGCGTGATTCCCAACCTCGGCGACTTCACCAAGATAAAGGAAACGGATTACGATGGGAAAATTGATCTCCTCGTCGGAGGAACGCCGTGCTTTCCCGCCGGGAGTCTCATTCTGACGGAATTCGGATACAGGCCGATTGAAGAAATTCAGGTCGGAGATCGCGTGGTGACGCACTTGGGACGATTGCGGCGGGTTCTCGCGACCGGCAGCAAGGTCGCGGATAATGTCGGGCGGTGTGGAGTTGATGGCGTTTCTGAATTTTCCGTTACGGGGAATCATCCGTTTTGGATTTGCGCCAATGAACACCAAGAACCGGAATTCAGAGCAATTGCCGCCGCCGTGGGGCTATATGCCGGACAACTGAAGGACGCGCCCATCCCTCGGGCTGCTGACGCTGAAAGCTCCGGCCACACGTATTGCAAAGATCGCTGGATCTTTAGGAAAATCAACTACTTCCACCCGACCGGCATTTCTGAAATCGTTTATAACCTTGAGGTAGAAGATGACCACACCTACATCGCCAACGGAATTTGCGTCCACAACTGCCAAGACTTGTCCGTCGCCGGCAAACGACTGGGATTCAACGGTAAACGAAGCGTCCTCGCTCTCGACTTTGTACGACTGTGCTTTGAGTCTGGAACGCGCTGGCTTTGTTGGGAAAATGTCCCCGCTGCTCTATCCTCCCAGGGCGGACGGGACTTTGCCCGATTTATTTCTCTCCTGTGCGGCTGGGAAGTCCCTGTCCCTGACGGCGGATGGCGCAAGGCCGGAATCGTTGCCGCCGCGCCCGGATGTTTCGGCGTGGCATGGCGAATACTTGACGCTCAATATACCCGAGTTCCCGAATTTCCGGGGGCAATCCCGCAGCGCAGGAAGCGTCTCTTCCTTATCGGACATCTTGATGGTTGGCGTTATCCCGCCAAAGTACTATTTGACGGTGAAATGTGCGGAGGGAATACTCCGCCGCGCCGCGCGAAGGGGCAGAACGCTGCCCGAACCCTTACAGCAAGCACTGGCGGAGTTAGTGGGAAAGAACAGGGCGCAACCTTCATCGACGACGCCGGAACACCGTTGAACGCCCTCTGCATGGCGCACGGCCAGGCCAATGCCGAGATTACCGAGGGAAACGCTCCGACGCTGAGCTGCAACCATGAAGCGCCGGTGGTATCTTTTTACTCGCAGCGCAAGGTTGAAAGCATCTCGCCGATAGCTGACGTCTCCAACACGCTGACGAACGGAACCTGTCCCGGTTTCACTAACGCAATCTGTTACGATGCGCGAGGGAACGGCAACGGCGAAACCGTCAACACCATCACCGGCAATCACGCCGGACATGTCAACGACTATATGCCGCTGGTGGCGTTTACGGCCAACGACAATGGTCGGGACTGCCTGAGCGAATGCAGTCCGACGCTGCGCAAGGGCGGCGAGACGCCGGCCGACGGCGGTGCGATCGTTCCGGCCATTGTGGAATCGGAGCCGCTCGCGTTCATCAAGAACGATGCCGGCGGCGATCAGGACGGTTACTGGCGCGGCATCTTCCCGACGCTGCGCACGGAAATCACTCCGGCGATTGCCTACAATGTTACCTTCTGCGACGCCAACGGCTGCCGGAAAGACCGGCCCAACGGGGGACTTTATGTGACAGAGACGGACGCGGGCAAAACGGTTACCGCAGGCGGACCCAATACGGAAATGCTGGTGGTTGATCCGCTGGAAACGCCGATTGCGCTGGACGGCGACAAAATTGCCAAGTCCGAGCGAAAGGGCGGCTCCGGGCTGGGAGTCAAGCAGGACGGCTCAATGTACACGCAAACCGCCAGAGACGTTCATGCGGTTGCCTATAATGAGCGCGAACCCAACGTAAAATGTCGTGCTACCGTGCGGCGACTGTTGCCAATCGAAACAGAGCGTTTGATGGGTTTTCCCGACCACCACACCCGCATTCCCTGGCAAGGGAAACCGGCAGAAGAATGCCCGGACTCGGCCCGATACAAAGCCTGCGGCAACTCTATGGCCGTTAACGTCATGGCGTGGCTCGGCCATCGCATCCAGGCGGTGGAAGACACGATCAAAAACCAATCATCAAAGGAAACCTTATGCCTGAACCTGAAATGAAAATCGAACTTCTCAATCCGAATGAACTCAAGCCCTATGCCAATAATCCGAGAATCAACGATGACGCGGTTGATGCAGTAATGAACAGTATTAAGGAATTCGGCTTCAAACAGGTCATTGTCGTCGATGCGAACAAGGAAATCATTTGCGGACACACCAGATGGAAAGCGGCGAAAAAGCTTGGATTGGTCAAAGTACCGGTTCACATTGCTCGTGATCTTACGCCGGAACAGGTGAAAGCCTATCGCATCGCCGACAACAAGACCGGCGAACTTGCCGAATGGGACTATGAGTTGCTGCCGCTGGAACTCAAGGAACTTCAGGAGGCGGACTTCGATTTGTCGGTTCTTGGCTTCGACACGGATGAACTTGACCGGTTGTTGAACGGCGAGAAGGAAGATACCGTTGCCGAAGGCGAAACCGAACCGGACGCGGTTCCCGATGTTCCCGAGGCCGCCGATTCCCGGCGCGGGGCGATCTACCGGCTCGGCAATCATCTTCTGATGTGCGGCGACGCGACCAATGCGGACGACGTGACCGCGCTGATGAAGGGGGAACTTGCCGATCTGGCGCTGAATGATGCTCCGTATAATGTTGCATACGAAGGCAGCAACGGCTTGACGATTCAAAATGATAATATGGGCGACGCACAATTCCGGGATTTTCTGCGGGCTGCCTATCAGAATAATGCCGATGCCATGAAGCCGGGGGCGGCATTTTATTTTTTCCATGCCGATTCGGAAGCCTATAATTTTCGGGGTGCGTGCCGCGATGTGAATCTTCCCGTGCACGAGACGCTCTATTGGGTAAAAAACGCGCTGGTGCTGGGGCGACTGGACTACCATTACAAGTCGGAACCATTGCTATACGGATGGAAGCCGGGGGCGGCGCATCATTGGTATTCCGATCGCAGCCAGACCAACATTCTGGAGTTCAACAAACCCAAGCGCAACGATGTCCATCCGACGATGAAATGCGTCGAAATGCTCGTCTACCTCATCAAGAACTCCAGCCGACGCGACGAGATCGTACTTGATACTTTCGGCGGTTCGGGGAGCACCTTGATCGCCTGTGAGCAGACCGGTCGCGTCTGCCGGACAATGGAACTGGACGAGAAGTATTGCGATGTGATCCGCCGGCGTTGGGCGGAGTTCGTCCATGGCGAAGGCTGCAACTGGGTTGAAAAAACGCCCCCGGTCCAGCCGAATGCGGCCATTGAAACCGAATAATTGACTCATGCCGGACGGTCACCGGATCGTTCGGCGCAAATTCCAAAAGAAGAAAGACAAAAACATGAATGAAATCGTAAAAGTGTTTAATGACTGCCCGGTACGGATTATTGATAGAGAAGGCCAACCGTGGTTCGTCGCACGTGATGTGTGTAACGTATTGGAACTGACTAATTCAACTGAGGCGTTGCGTTCGTTGGATGATGATGAAAGAAGTTCCCTAAGAATTACTGAGGGAACCTCATCGTCAGGAGGCAATCCGAATGTTAACATCATTTCCGAAAGCGGCCTGTACAAACTGGTCATGCGGAGTCGAAAACCTGAAGCCAGAAAATTCGTCAAATGGCTCACGACGGAGGTGCTGCCGTCGATTCGCCGACAAGGAGCATATGTCGCACCGGGCATTTCAGACGAAAAGCTGACGGAAGCAATCGCCGGTGCGCTCAATGAACGATTTGTAAAGATGGCCGAGGAAAATGCCAATCTGAAAGCATGGATGGGGTTCTTTCAGAGTTTTGCGCCCAACGGCGCGGTCGGCGGAATTTCCACACAGAACGGCTTACCCAGACTCATGTGGCGGCGCGCGGCCTGGGTCTCTCGCTTCGGCAGACCTTATGTCGAGCTGGTGAATAACATCAAACAGCTTCAGAACGCAGACTGTTTCTCGCCGATGCTTCCGGGTTTTGAAATGCCCGCGGCGCTTCCCTGACGGATGGGCGCCGGGTCATTCGACGATTTGAGCTGAATCTTTGAAATTGATGAACTTTACCTTATCGGTTTCCGGCGTAAGGTCGCCGCCATAAACCACGAAGCCGTCCGTAAATTTCGGAGAAAGTTTCCGCAGCTTAATCACATTGCCGGCAAATTCCTTGCTCCAAGTCATCCCTCCTTTGATTTCCGCCGGAATCAGCCGGTCGTGGGATTTGCGGAACAACAGATCCACTTCGGTTCCGCCTGAGTCGCGGAAGAAATAAAGCTCGGGATCGAGGCCGGCATTGAGTCGCGCCTTCAGCGCTTCGACCACTACCATGTTTTCAAACAGGCCGCCGAACAGCGGGTCGCGGGTAACCTGCGCCGGATCATGAATGCCGAGCAGCCATGTTACCAGACCGACTTCGGTAAAATAGAGTTTCTGACTCTTGATCAAACGTTTTCCGAAATTCTCATAGTAACAGGGCAAGCGAAAAACAATGAAACTCGCTTCCAGCACGGAAAGCCACTCCGCGATCGTGGTGGAAGATACGCCGACGTCATTGGCCAGCGAACTTTGGTTCACCAGTTGACCGGTACGTCCGGCCAGCAGTTTGATGAAAGTTTCAAAAGCGGAAATGCTTTTGATGTTAATCATCTGCCGGACGTCTTTGTCGATGTAAGTCGCAAAGTAATCGCTGTACAGCGTTTGCGGCTCCAGCGGATTGTCATACGCGCGCGGCATGAACCCTTTAAACAGGTACTCGTCGCGTTGCATTGTAATTCCGGCGTCGCTCAATTCCCGAATGGAAAGCGGCAACAGACGCAACAAGCCGGTACGTCCGGCCAGCGATTGGGCAACGCCCGCGTTGAGTTGCGGCTGATGGCTGCCGGTCAACAGGTACTGCCCGTTCCGTCCGGCTTCATCGACAATAACCTGAATGTAGCTCAGAAGTTGCGGGACGCGTTGAATTTCGTCGATGATAACCGGCGCCGGATAGGCCTGCAGAAAAGCATTGGCATCGGACTCGGCCATTTGCCGAATGTCGGGTCGTTCCAGACTTACATAACGGAAGTCCGGAAAAGTTGTTCTTGCCAGAGTGGTCTTGCCAGATTGGCGAGGACCGGTGATGGTAACCACCGGATAGCTTGCCCAAAGCCGCAATAGTTGCGACTGAATCGCCCGATGTATCATAGTGTTGTTCCTGTAATCGTTTACCGTTAAACAGTATAATGCCGTTTTTGCAGATTTCAAGTTAAACTTTAAATCTGCAAAACGTATTACAAAAAGGTCTACCGGTTGTATTCGAAAGAGCCTTTGTGCTCGACGCTCTTTTTGAATCGCGAATTGCTCTTGTCGCGAATTTCGCGGAACATGGCGCTGTAAAGGCTCTGTTCTGGCGTCTTGGCGGCGGTGGGGCTCCACAGGCCGGCGGCGATTGCCTTGCCGACAATTTCCTTGCTGCTCATCGGTACCCGGCTTTTCTTGAGAACCTGTGCCGCCGCGTCGAGGAGCGAAAGTTTCTTTGCCGTAACTTGGGCTCCAGATTCCGGCGCGGACTCAGGTGTTACTGCACCCGGTACCGCTACCGGCGCGACGGGTGGCCGGGGCGGTTCGGCCGTTTCTTCGGCGTTACCGGTTGCGGCGGCCGTAACAAGAACGGGTGCCTGACCGATTTCGGCGACATTTGGTTGGCTGCTTACTACTCGTTCGATGGCGCGTACCTTGAATTCCCGTCCCGAGCTGTTGCTTTTGACTTTCCAGCCGTCGCCGAGGCGTTCGACGACGGTGACTTCGACTTCATTGCGTCCGACCTTGACGATGGCGACGGTTCCGGCGGCGATGGTTTCGTTGCTCATATTGACCTCCTGTTCGGGTTGCTGTTTGAGCTCATTTTCTCACGCTGAGCATATATAGCCATGACTCCCGGAACATAACAACAGCAGTCGCAAGAATATCTTGATAATAAAGGAGATAAAGTGGAAAACCCTTTAAAACTTACCGCCTTGCAACCGGAGTTGCTGGTTCGCTTGTTAAAACAGGCCGGAAGCCGAGCGATTTCGGATGAAACTCTGACCGGTGATATTGAGGCCGGAGCGCCGCAAAACAATGACGGAACGATCAACCTTATTAACTACGCCGCATGGCTGGCCAGGGAGAACGGAAACGATGGCAATCAATCCGAATAGCATGCGCGTGGTCGACATCGGACGGCTGCTGAACTCAACGCCGCTCGGTTTTGTGTTGCCCCAGGCGCGACTTTATCGCGACTTCAACCGGGTCGGCTTTCGGATTGCGGCGGCGGACAACAGCCGCAACATCAATCTGATGAAGTATATCGCCTGGATGTGCGATGAAAAGCACACGGCGCGGGAAACCGCAGGGCCGCGTTCCTATGACGAACGGCGTGATGCCGAACGGGCGCGCCAGGCTGAACAGTCGCTGAGCGGTCGCGACATCGGGACGTTGCCTGCGGTAGTCAACCCGGAACGAAGAGCAACGTGCGATCATAACTTTCAACTGTTCTGCGAGAGTTATTTCCCGGAGACCTATTCTCTCGCATGGTCGCCCGATCATTTGAAAGCGATTGAAAAAATAGAAACCGCTGTTTTGACCGGCGGCCTGTATGCATTAGCGATGCCGCGCGGTTCGGGTAAGAGCAGTCTCGCGGAAACCGCCTGTCTTTGGGCCATGCTTTACGGCCACCGCCAATTTGTAACGCTGATCGGCGCGACCGAATCGGCCGCGCTGGAAATGCTCGACAGCATCAAGACCGAACTGGAAGTCAACGAACGGTTGGCGGAAGACTTCCCCGAAGTTTGCTTCCCCATCGCTCAACTGGAAGGAATCGCCAACCGGTGTGCGGGCCAGCTGTATCACGGCGAACGCACCCGGATCACCTGGACTTCGAATGAGATCGTACTGCCGACGATTGCCGGAAGCAAGGCGTCAGGCATTATCGTCCGGGTGGCGGGGATCACCGGACGGGTACGCGGGATGAAGTACAAACGGGCCGACGGGCGGAGTGTGCGTCCGTCGCTGGTTATCATCGACGATCCGCAAACGAGCGAGAGTGCCGGGAGTCTGGAACAGACAAGGAAGCGTGTGCGGGTATTGGCCGGCGACATCCTCGGTCTTGCCGGGCCGGGGCAGAAAATCTCCGGAATCATGCCTTGCACGATCATCCGCCCGGGCGACATGGCCGATATCATCCTGAATCGCCGGACGCACCCGGACTGGAACGGCGAGAAGACGAAGATGGTGTACAAGTTTCCCGTAAATATGAAGTTATGGGAGGAATACGCCGACATTCGCGCCGAAGCGTTGCGGACGGACGGCAAGTTTCAGGCGGCGACGGATTTCTATCTTGCCAACCGGGAAGCGATGGACGCCGGGGCGGAGGTGTCGTGGGAGGCGCGATACAATCACGATGAGGGGAGTGCGCTTCAACACGCCATGAATCTCAAACTCCAGGACGAAGCCGCTTTTCAATCCGAGTATCAGAACGATCCTCTGCCGGAAGAAACGGCGGACGACTCGATGCTGTCCGTTGACGAAATCTGCGCTAAGGTCAATGGTCTGGCGAAAAATCGTATTCCGCTGGCCTGCGACAAGCTCACGATGTTCATCGACGTCCAGAAGGCATTGTTGTTCTATGTCGTGATCGCCTGGGCTGAAGATTTTACCGGCGCGGTGGTGGATTACGGCACGTTTCCCGATCAGCACCGGCGACAATTCAGTCTGACCGACGCCAATCCGACGATCCAGTCGATTTACTCGAACGCGGGCTTCGAGGGCGGGTTGTACGCGGCGTTGAACTCGCTGACCGGTGATTGCCTGGCGCGGGAGTGGGAACGCGAGGACGGGGCAATGCTGAAGATTGAAAAGACGCTGGTCGACGCGAACTGGGGCCAGTCAACCGACATTGTATACCAGTTTTGTCGTCGGAGTTCGTATTCCGGCATCATTCTGCCGTCGCACGGTCGTTACGTCGGCGCTTCATCGAAACCGATGACTGAATATAGAAAACAACCCGGCGACCGGCTCGGATTCAACTGGATGCTGCCCAACGTGGCCGGCAAACGCGCCATCAGGCATGTCGTCTACGACACGAACTATTGGAAAAGCTTTATTCACGCCCGCCTGGCGGTTGCGCTCGGCGACAAAGGCTCGCTGTCGCTGTACGGCCGCATCCCCGGTATCCATCAGTTGCTGGCCGAACATCTGACGGCGGAGTACCGCGTGAAAACCCAGGGGCGCGGTCGCACGGTCGATGAGTGGAAGCTCAAGCCGGAACGCTCCGACAACCACTGGCTGGACTGTATCACCGGTTGTGCGGTCTGCGGTTCTATGCTCGGAGCAACGCTTCCCGAAATCGGCGCGGCCAAACCGCTCGCCGAGAAGGCGAAGATCAAACTATCCGACCGTCGTTTGCCAAACTCGGTAGATCCGGTCTCTACCGGCATCGCTTCTGCTCGAACGGGCGAAAAGATTAAACTATCTGATTTACGAAAAAGGAGCTGAACCATGGATGATGATGTGGTGAAACGGATCGCCGAGTTGCTGGCGGCGGCGATGATCCGGAAAAAGTTACAGCAATGAGCTCAGAACGAGTTGCTATCCCGCTCGGCGAGAGCTTTATATACGACGCAAGATTCTGAGCAGGAGAAAGATATGGCAACAGAACCGAAACAACCGAACATCCGGATGCAGATTGCCCGACTTCAGAACATGGAGTTGAGCGAATTGCGGGCCAAATGGCGCGAAGTTTACGGCAAGGGAGCGCCCGACTGCGGGCGGATTTTCTTGCGCCGTCAGCTCGCCTTCCGTATTCAGGAGCTTCATTACGGCGGGCTCAGCCGGGAAACGCAGGAACGGCTGGTTGAAATCGGCAATACGCCGAAAGTCCGACCGAATCCCGGCGGCGTCATTCCCGGAACCCGGTTCGAACGCGAGTGGAAAGGAACGCTGTACATAGTAACGGCGAACGCCGAGGGCTTCGAGATGAACGGACAGAATTACAAATCGCTTTCCGGCATCGCCGCAGCGATTACCGGGACGCAATGGAGCGGAAAAAAATTCTTCGGAGTGAAATGATGAACGAAAACCGATGCGCTATCTACACTCGTAAAAGCGTCGAGGACGGGCTGGAACAGGAATTCAATTCGCTCGACGCTCAGCGGGAAGCGGGAGAAAATTATATCGCCAGCCAGAAACACAACGGTTGGCGTTGTCTATCAGAGCGTTACGACGACGGAGGCTGGTCCGGCGGCAACATGGAACGCCCGGCATTGAAAAGGCTCATGGACGACATTGCCGCCGGAAAAATCGATACCGTGGTCTGTTACAAAATCGACAGGCTTTCCCGTTCGCTGATCGACTTTGCCGAGATGCTGAACTTCTTCGAAAAACATAAAACCAACTTTGTTTCCGTTACGCAGGAAATCAACACCAGTTCCAGTTCCGGCCGAATGATGCTGAACATCCTGATGACTTTCGCACAATTCGAGCGCGAAGTGATCGCCGAACGGGTGCGTGACAAAATCGCGGCGAGCAAAAAACGCGGCAAATTTTGCGGCGGCGTACCGGTGTTGGGGTATCTGCCCGATCCCAAGACCAAGAAACTTTACATTGTGGAGGAAGAGGCGCGAACTGTACGGCTTCTTTTTGAAAAGTACCTGATTCACGGTTCGCTGAAAGAGGTGGTTCATGAAGCGAATATGCTCAGGTTGAAAACCAAGGAATGGAGCTCGGCCAAGGGCCGGAAGCATGCGGCCAAAATCTGGGATACCGGAAGTCTGTACCGAATTCTTTCCAATTCGATCTATGCCGGATACATCCGACACTATGACGCACAATACGAAGGCGAACATGAACCGATCATTTCACGGGAGACGTGGGAACGAACTCAACTCGTCATGCGGGGGAACGGCTGTGCGACACCGCGCCGCCGGAATGCCGAACAGCCGTTTGCCGGGCTGGTGAAGTGCGGCCACTGTCATTGCGCGATGACTCCGACCTACACCCAAAAACACGGCAAGAAATACTGTTATTACATCTGCCAGGCGAGTACGAAGAATCCCGATCATCGTTGTCCACTGAAACGCATTCCCGCCGGCGACCTTGAACACGCGGTTCTGCAACAACTTTCCGTTCTGTTCCAAGCTCCGTCGATTTTGCGCGCAACCCTGGAGGCAGTTCGGGAACAGGAAATCGCCATGGAAAACAATCTGACAAAGAACCGGGATTTATTACAATCTCAATTGAACAGTCTGAAAAAGACCGCGTTGGTCGGAGAAGCAGATTTCGAAGAGATCAGGAAGGCCGGAGAGCGACTGACCGAGGTCAAACGGCAATTGCAGGCGCTGAAAGAGCCGATTTCCGGAGAAGAGGTTATCGCCGCGCTGAGCGATACGGCCGGATTGTGGGAGTTCCTGTTCCCCGGCGCACGGCATGAATTACTGCGGCTGGTCATCCGTTCGATTGAGATCTTTGACACTCAAATTTCCCTGACCTTGCAATTGGACGGACTGAAAAAACTGGCCTCGGAGATGTCACAGGCCGGGTATTTCGACATGAAACACGAAAACGCAACAGAGAGCCTGTCCGAGATTACGCAGGAGATTTTGCCGGACGGCTCGCTCCGATTAACCATGACACTCGCCACGAAAAAAGTTGCCGGACACCGGTGCATGGTGATTCCGGCTCCGGGCTCGGAACGGCTCAAGCAAAGCGCGATTTTGCGAGCAGTCCGCAACGCACAGAAATGGTCGAAAATGCTGATCGACGGCGAAGCCAAAAACATCACTGACCTTGCGGATCGCCTCGGTCTGAAAACGCCGTATGTGACGCGCATCCTAAGCTTGAACAACCTGGCGTCGGACATTATCGAAGCCATTGATCGCGGCGACGAGCCGGACGGCCTTTCGCTGGCCCGCCTAGTCAAAGGGATTCCCGACGACTGGGAGGATCAATGCCGCGAACTCGGCTTCCCCACCGTGTAAGTCCGATTGGCAACCGCCGCTTTCGATTCAGCCAATGAAGGTCGAGTCGAACACGCCGAAATCCATCAACCGGGAAAAGCTTTTTCGGCTGCCTTTCACAATGGGTGGCTGAACAGAAGGCTGGAAGGCAACAAAGCGCGAATTGATCTAAAAATCTGACTTGCATTATGGCAATAGTGGAGACAACTATAGGAACCATCAGACCCGTCAAGGATGTGAAGGAAGGATTGAGGCAGCTGGTTGAAGTGCCTCGACGCCGGGGAGACGATCATCCCCGGCGATTTTACGAAATATGCGCGAACCGATTGTAATATTAGCGTTTCCTGATTATTTTATCTTATACCCTTTTGTCGATCCCTTGCAACCTTGCCGTATGGTATGTTGAGAAAGGTTTGAGATTATGATAGCGTTCGGCTGCGGATTGGACACGCCCCAATGAAGCTAATGAAGTTTTCGAGGTTTCCTGCACGTCATGCCGAGTGGGGACATTCGGAGGGATGGGAACAGATGACAATTCTGGAACGGAAGGTTTTTCTTGGTTAGTTTTCAATGCGGTTATGGGATTTGCCGGGCTATCGGCAGGATGTTGCCGAAGGGAAGAATCGGAATTCAAACTTTGATATGTTGCAGCATGCATTTCATATTTCCGTTGCAGCGAAACGACAATGCCGCGAATCGTTACTTGGGATAGCGGATAGGTCTGAACCGGAAAATCGGGGTTTTCTGTTCGCAGCTCGAGATAACCGTCTTTTCGGCGGCATCCGCTTCTCAGAACGAGGCGATCATCAATTTGTGCTACGATAAGATCGCTGGGCACAAAAGTTGTGGTTTGCCGCACAATCACAATGTCATCGGCCAAAATACCGAATTTATTCATGGAGTCATCGGGCATCCGCATCGCAAAATATTCCTTGGCATCAGCGTTAAGTGAAATCGGATCAATCGGCAGATGCCCGATCTCGCCGGTACAGTCTTCCAGCGGAACAGCAATGCCCTTGCTGCTAGAAAAGTCATGAAGCCTCGGATAATCAGTCAACCGGATACTTCTGGTTTTGCGAGTTCTGGTCAAAACGCCTTTACGCTGCATCGACTTGAGGTAGACGGCTAATGTCGGCGGTCTGATATTGAAATGTGCGGCGAGTTCGTAAACGGTCGGCATCATCCCTTCCTGGCCTTTAAATTCCTTGATGTATTCGAGCACGTTCTCCTGCTTTTTCGTCAGTCCTTTCATTAAAAACCATCCCTTTTAATCATGTATTTGTTTTTGAGTCAATCCTTTCATGGGCCGATTCTCCTATAATAACAACATGACGGCGGCGAGAAGCAGGAAGAAGCAGCCGAGCCCGAGTTTACTGATGAAGACATTTTGTTTCGACCACTGCAACAGCCGGGGCGTTTTGACGCCCTTGAAGACGGCAATGAAAATAATCACCAGCGGCAGGATAAACATCAAATTATAGAGCAGCAACAGCAGCACCCACTTGAACCCGGAGGCATCCTTGGTCATCAGCACCAGCGTCGGGATATAGACCTGGCCGGTACAGACGCTTTCGAAAATGGTCACCAGAACGCTGATTACAAAAATGCCCGGCAACAAGGTTTTATAAGCCAGTCCATGTTTCATAATGCGATGAATAAGGTCGGATATTCGAGGCGGCAATTTCATCATTACGGCGTCGGCTCGACCGCTTCGACGATAACGGATCGCATCGGCAAAGGAAATGACCGCAAAAACCACCAACACCGCAATAATCGAAGTATCGATAATGAATTTCGCCCAATGGAATTTTTCGACCGAACGGATGAATTCGAACAATCCGAAGCCCAAGGCGAAATAGGTGGCAAAACAAGCGGAGCAATAGATAATGCCGACCCAGAGCATTTTCTGTCGGGAAACTTTGGCGACGGTCAGCAGGCTGATGAAGAAAACCAGCGTCGAAAACACACAGGGGTTAATCCCGTCCAGCAACCCGGCAACGATAATTGCTCCGACTGTGAACTTTTCCGCCTGCCGCATCAGCACAGAAGAATCTGCCGCCTGATCTGAGTCATGGTCAGCTTTAACATCCCCCTGCTCAAGTTTGACAAATTCAGCATTAACGGTATCGATCAACTTTTCTTCAATGTTTTTCCCCGCCAGGATGATTTTTGCATCAATAACCATATAGGCGGTCTCATTTTCTCCAGCTTTTACCTTTAGTTTTTCCAGATAAGACAGCAGGCGCAGGTAATTATTACGCTCGGAAGTGCTGTAGGATTCCAGATGGTATTTGTCTTTACAGGTTTCAGCCAGTTCCGGCAACAGCAGGTTTTTAATCCGATGACATTTGGCACACCCAGGCTGATAGAAGAATTCGACCGTTACTTGCTTGACCGGAATATTGTTTTCCGCATAAGCAGGTAAAACCGCGATTGACATACCCAGAAAAAACAGCCAACAGATAACACTTCGGAAAGTTTTCATAAAAGTTGCAGATTCCCCTTTATAAGCTAACTTAATTGTGGTAAAACAAAATTCAAGGGATGTGTTGTCATGATCAGAGCTCTGGGAACATTATTAATTCCGTTTTCCTGCCTGTGTGCCGCGCCGCAAATCATGGTTGTCGGCACCAATGAAATCGACTTCGGAACTTATCCGGCCAAAGAAGTTAAACAAGCTCAATTTGCGATTAAAAACAGCGGTGATTCTGAGCTGAAAATATCCGGACTCCGACTGACATGCGACTGTTCCACTGTCGATATCGCAACTAAGAACCTTGCGCCCGGTGTCACCGCCAAGCTTTCGTTAAAGGTCAATGGCAACAGTTTGGATAGTGAGTTCAACCGTAAAATCTACGTTCTCTCGAACGATCCGAAAAACAGCTGTCTGGAACTGATTTTTCGAGGCACCGCCAGGCCTATTTGCGAAGTATCGCCGGACAAAGAGGTTTATCTGGGAACCTTGGCGGCCGATGGAACTTTGCAATACAGTTTCAAACTGAAAGCGACTGAGACCGGAGTAGTGCCGGGAACGCCGATCGTAAAGGCGGATTTTCCGGTCAAGGCCGTCATCGTAAAAATTTCAGAACAGGAATTAAGCCTTGATATCACTTCCTCAAATCTGAAGACTGCGCCGTCGCGTTTTACGCTGGAGGTTGCCATGCCGATCAATCAACCGAGCGGCTGGGCTCCGCTGAAAATGACGCTGGCCGGACGAATCAAAGCAAAATAATCGCTAACGACTGACGTTATACTTTTCGAACAAGGCGGTCACGCCGATTTTCTTTTCCGTGGCCGGATCGTTGAAGGAGACTTCTTCCTTGGTCGGCTTGATTGCGCAATAGGATGGCAAATAGCGATATTTTACCTGCAACGTCAATGCCGCCATCGCGGTGGAATAAACAGTGAGATCGTTTTCGGACGTGAACGTTTGAGCGTTCTCTCCTGATTTTTCGCCTTTGGCGGCGGCTTCCGGAGAAACAAAACTGCCATCTTGATTCTGCTGCGCCAGCATTTTGTCGGCCAGACTGCCATACCATGTTTGCCATTCCTGTCCATGGCCGCCGGAAGCGAAGAACAACGCATTGGTACGGTAATACCAGGCATAGAGCGGCCACTCCGGAGCATTTGTCCAGTTGCAGACCAACATTGATTTTTTGTTATATTGTCCAGCTTTATCGAGATATTTTCTGACGGTCGGATGCTCGATGTAGCCGAACAATTGCAGGCAGTAACTGCGTTGAAAAACTTCATCGAGTTCCGCCTCATTGGCCGGTTTGCCTTTCTTTCCCCAAATACCGCTGCTCTGTTCGCGATGCTGCATCAGCAGCGTCTTGGCGCTGGTAACGGCGGCAGTATTGAATTCCGGCGATGGTACGGCAAAAATGGCGGCTTTCAACGCCTGATAGTTCCACGCGGTAAGCGTATCGCCTTGAGAAGCGATGCCCTGCCGTCCCAGTTGGCGGCAAACCAATGCGGCACGATTACGGCTCTGAGTCATCAGTTCCGGCACCTGAGTTACCGAAGCGCCTTCCGCCAGTACGTAAGTCAATAACGCCTCGCCGAAGCCTCCGGCAAAACCGCCGCTGCTGTAGCCGCCGCTTTTGCCCAATAAGTTTTTCAGACCGGCTTTGACGCTACCACCGAATTCCGGAGAATAAGAAGTTTCGCCGTGAGCCAGAAACGCCAACACGGCAAGACTGGAAATACCATTTCGCAAGTCTTGATTCAGGCCGTTTCCCCAGGAACCGTCGCCGTTCTGATTTTCCTTCAGCCAGGTTAGCGCCTTGACGACCGCTTCGTCGATCTTCTTTTCCTCTTTGCTCAATTCCGACCCGCCCGGCCCGGTACCGCTGCCGGACGAAGAACCACGTTTTCCGGTTCCTCCCCGGCCGCGATTCCGATAGCTGAACGTATTGCCGGCACCGATTTCGCTCAAGGTTGCTGCATTCCCCAGCGCCATGAACCCACCGTCAAAGTTGCCGACGGCAGAGGCGGGTTCCGCACTGAATAAATGACGCGGCAGTTCCGGATGGACAACTTTGGGAAGCGCCTCGGAATGATCGGCGGCGGCATTGGCATCTGAGATCTTGGACGGTTGCGCACCGGAAGCACCAGACCGTTTAACGGCAGCGGTTTCCTTCTGCAGCAGTTCTTCGGGAGCCAGTTGAGTTTTCAGTTCCGGAATTTTGACGTCCGTCATCCCGATGATGTTGAATTTAGGTTCCGGCGGTTTGGGCGTATAAAAGACCCAGAAACTCAATAAGGCGAGCAGCACCAGGTGAACGGTAATGGAGATCGTCGGCACCAGCGCCTTGTTCAAGAAATTACGGTACTTCCGAACAAATTTATCCGGTTCAGGTTGCGGTTTTTGGGCAAAAATGTCATCCATAAAAATACCGAAATTTTAACGGTAACAATTGAAAAATTAAGCATTACAAACGATACTATATATGTTTCATAACGAATATCTATTTAGTCTTGCACTTTCAGGGGATATTATTTTTAGTCATGACCGGCAAAAACATGTTTTGGGAAATTGCCAAACACCGCATCCAGTTTTGCTTACTGGTTATGGTTTTCTCTCTTGGGACTGCCGTTGGAGCGGAAGATGCCGACCGAAAAAAAGCTGATGATTGCGAGAAATATCTGTCCGCGTGTCGTCAACTGCCCGCCTCAAACAGCGAGAAAGCTAAATTCAAAAGCGCCATCGACTATCTGCGCAGCTATTACATCGTCAAAAAAGAAGACGTCAAACTGACTGCGTTGAATCATCGGATTGAAGAAATTACCCAGGTCAAAGAACGCAATAAGGCACTGTTCGATCTGCTGATGGATTTGGAAAACATCTCTTGTCGCTTGAGCGGCAATAAACCGGATGAGAAGACCGGCAATCATATCCGGGACGTGATCTATCGGCTCAATGAGTTCCGCTGGGGCGAACGCGACCTGGCGCGGGCGTTGTCCTATGTTGCCGTCGGCCGAGCCTACTATCTGCTCGGCGATTACCGTCAGGCGCTGCAGTCATCAATGGTCGATCCGGAATTATTCCTGGCGTTGGATAAGAAATTCGCGGAACAGAACAATCGGGAAGCGTCACCATTGGCGGCACTGCTGTTTTTATCCGGCAACTGCAATCAGTCACTGGCGGAGGAAACCGGCAATCGTCAGGACAAAATCAAATTTTTCGGTACGGCCGCAACCTGCTATTATCGCTTTGTCGCTAATTATCCGGCGTCACCGTCGGCAAACGATGCCATCGTCAAATATGGGCGCTGTCGAGCTGATTTAAAAGAAACATCCGGCGAAGAAATCGTCTCCATCGACAAACTCAAAAGCACCGTTTCCGGTTCCGATAAATTGCCCGGCAGCATTACCATGCTGATCCAGTCCGGCAATTATTCCCAGGCAATTGAAACTCTGGATAAGGAATGTAAGAGCCGTCAACGCCAAGCGTCGTATCCGGTTTATGCGCTCTGTCTGGCGGAGTGTTATGCGCAGGAAGGACGTGGCAAACCATGTATGGCATTGCTCAATGAACTGCTGGAGAAAAACTCGACAGATGCCGGTTTGGCCGACGGAATGTTACGTTGCGCCGGGATTCTGCGGGATCGTAAACTTGATGCGGCCGCGCTTAATCTGTATCAACTTTTTCTGACCCGATATCCCAATCATCCCGGAGCCGGCAACGCGGTTTGCGCCGTCGCGGAATACCAATTGAAAAAGCTGCGGGAGTTGTATGCCGACAACAAAAGTACCGGTAAAGATCTGAAAACCTGCGCGACGGAAGCGGTTCGGCTGTTCAATCTGGCTGGAGAAAAGTTTAAAAGTCCAAGACAGCAGTATTTTCTGGTGCTTGGCCGTGCGGAAGCTAATTTTCTGTCTGACGATTTCGATGCGGCGGCAAACGATTATCGCCGGGCATTGCAGACGCCGGAATTGGATAAAACGGAAACTGCCGGGACCGCCTTGAATCTTGCCCGAGCGTTGTACTACCATGCCGTCAGCGTCAAACCGGCCGATCAAGCCGAGCTGACCCGTGCAGAGAAAGTCATTGCCGAGTATCATTTGTTGGATAATGACGGCGTCAAAATTACTTCCGAAGCCACGGCCGACGCATTCCGTCTGGCCGCGATGATTAAAGACCAGTCCGGTAAAAAAGAAGAGGCCGGACAACTCCTGATGAATCTGCTCAATAACTACACTTATGCCGGCCAGGAACAAAAAGTTAAAGACATGGTCATGGCAACCGCCATTTTTCATGAAACCGACAATACTGCGCAAGCCACGGAACTGCTTCAGCGTCTGGCGGCGTTCCAGTCCGGCGACATCAATGAAATCCGCTTCAAAGTCGGCAAAGATCTGTTTGAACGCGGCAAGCATTTGGAAGCCGTCAAAATTTTCGATACCCTGCTGAAAGAAGGTAAAACGTTGTCTTCCGATAAGTTAATCTGGCTGTTGGAAAAGTTGTCTAATCTCGATGAATTCGATGCCGAAAACGCCTGGCGAATTGCCTTCAAAGCCGGACGACTGCTGGAAGGTCGCGATGACGTCAATGCCGACGATTGGAGTTTGATTCGCCTGAAAACTGCCTCTGCCGCCATTAAGCTGAAAGATTATCCGACCGCGCTGGCCGTTATCGAAATGGCTCGCGGCGACAAAAATACCATGGTCGAACTGCCGGCCAGATTCCTGAAAGCGGAAGCGTTGTCGGATATGGCGAATTATGCCAAGGCGAACGCCGAACTCGCCGAAATTGCGTTGATCGCCGGACGCATGGAGCAGTACGGTTTATTTCTGCGCGCCAAATATATGATCTGTAAGAATCTGATTGCCTGCAACGAAAAACCGAGTGCGCTCATGCTGATCGACAATCTGCTCCTGCCGTTGAAAAAAAGTGAAGAAGGCATGACCAAAACTACGGCGTTGCCGGAAATCTATCAGGACATTCTGCTGATGGCGGCCGGAGCCGCTGCTGACGCCCCACGTCGCCGCCAGTATGCCGCATTGTACTGGAAACTGTTTCCCAACGGCAAATTCGCCAATAAAGCAATCTTAAAAAATGACCAATAAACATAGAAGGTTAGGCTTATGAAAAAAGTTCTTCTCTCAATCGGTAGTTACGGGATGCTGTTGCCGCTAATGGCGGAACCCGATGCGCCGCCGGTAAAACAAGTGTCGTCCAGTTTCGTCTCCGTGATCGTTGAAAACGGCTGGATCGGGATCGGGGTTTGGTCGATGCTGTTTCTAACCTCCATGGTCACGCTGTGGCTGATCATCGACGCCATGATCAGCGTCAAGCATGAAAAGCTCTGCCCTCCGAAATCGCTGGCGATCATTAAAAACGGCATTGAAGTCGGAAATCTGACTCCGGCCATGGACCTGTGCAACGAATGTCCGTCGTTCTTTACAGCTGTGATCAAGGCCGGATTTGAAAAGATTCCGAAAGGTTGGGCGTCCGTCAAGGATGCGGCTGGAGGCGCAATGGAAGCCGAAGAGGAAAAACTGATGCAACGGCTCAATTATCTTGGTCTGTGCGGCACCATCGCGCCGATGTTCGGGCTGTTGGGGACGGTTACCGGGATGTCCAAGGCATTCTTTGCGCTGGGCACCGCGACGGGTGCGGAAAAAGCCCAACTGCTGGCGTTGGCGATCTCCCAGGCGCTGTATGCGACTGCCGGAGGACTGATCATTGCCATTCCGGCGCTGGTGTTCTGTATCATCTTAAAGAACAAAGCGACGCGGAGCATTATTCAAATTGACCGGGACGTTTCCGATATCATCAAGGAACTTGAAGGTCGGGTTTAAATGCGTAAAAAAAGAACTGACGATCTGCTTAAACTCGCTTTTGTCGCGCCGATGGCCGATATCGGGTTTCTGCTGATTATCTTTTTCATTGTCACTTCCGATCTGGAACGCGACGCGACCGACGAGCAGATCATTCTGCCCACAGTCCGGCACGATAAACCGATCCGGCTGAAACGCGCCGATCAACTGACCATCAACGTCCGTAAAAACGGCGACATGACTGTATCAGGCGAGCCGATCACGCGTGAAGATTTGGCATTGCTGGTCGGAGAGATTCAGAAAAAGTGGGGTACGGCCTATGCCGTAATTATTCGCGGCGACCGCGAAACTGAATTCAGTCAGACCAATCAGATTGTAAAAATTCTGGGCAAGTCCGGGTTTACCAACGTCTCGTTTTGCGTTGAAATCGCAGGAAAACAGTAGCCATGCTGAGAAAAAGAAAAACCGAGCGGGATGTCGAGTACAACGCGTTTATCGCCCTGATCGACGTGGTGTTCCTACTGCTGCTCTATTTCATTATGACCTTCCGGGCGATTACCGAAGAATCATTGCTGAACTTCTCCCCGGCAGTCAGCGGCAAATCCGTTTCGACGCAAGCGATTTCCGCCGATTTCGTTGTTCTTGAAATTACCGGCAAATCGGAAAATGAAAAATGCCTGCTCAACGGTCAGGCGGTTGCGATAGACAAGTTGTCCGGCTGGCTGAAGGAAATCGCCGCCAACAATCCAGAGACCGGTATCGTGGTTTTCTGCCGCGATACCGTCAAGCAATATGCACTGGTCGAAATCCTCGACATCTGCCGTAAATCACCATTGAAGAAAATCAGTTTAGTTGCTAAGTGAGGTCTTCTTTTTCTTCGTCCCCGGCGTCTTTGAGGCATACTTCCTGGTCAACTTGGAGATTTCCGCCGTCGTATCCTGCGGCGGCATCGGCGGCATTATTCCGCCTGCAACTTGTACCGGCGCTTGAACCGGCGGCTTTTCCGCCATTACCAACAACTGGCTGTCCGGCGAAAGTTGATCGTCCATACTGCAGGAACGAACCGTATATTTTCCCGGCGTAGCGGCCGGTTTCAACGGAATTCCCGCCAGACTCTTATTGGGAGTTGCACCAACTTCAACCCCGTCGCAATAAACTTTGAATTCCTTCAGCTTATAACTGCCAAACGGTTTAATCCAATCCCAGGCAAGCGTAAAAAAGCCTTCTGTCGGAGTCCCTTTGAGGTTGTAAGGCGCAGTGGGACGGTCAACCACCAACGTTACTTCCGCGATGCTTTTCGGACTCTGCAATTTCTGTATCCCCGGCACCTCTTTGGACGGATTGTAAACTATCCGCTTGCCGGCGTTATGCGATACTGCATTAATGGTATAAACCAGCGGCTTGCCGTTGGGAACCGGAACCGATAAGGAAAAATCATAAGCATGTCCCGCATATACCGGTACGGTAATCGTTTGTACTCCCATCTGAAACGTTCTGGCTTCCAGTTTGGAATCGGCCGACGCTGATTCTTTCGGTCCGAAATTCTGGATCGTCAGGGTTCCTTTAATGAAATTGCCTTCCGAATTGCAGAGGGTTACTTTCATCGAACTAAGCTTCCAGGCAGAGAAACGCGCCACGCGTTGGTCGGAAGATTTATCGTTGCAGAGTTCTTTAACTTTCGCCACATGACTTAACGCGAAAGATAAAACCTTGGGATTATAGTCGTCATACGCCAACAATTGGGGAAACGCCTGGTAGCAGCGATGAGCGATCATCAAATGCACGTTCCCGCTATTTTCCGCATTGGCCTCCGGAAAGAAATCAAAATAGTGGTTCATCGTCTTGCAATATTCAGCCAAAGCCTCCGCTGCTTCATCAGCAGTGGACTTCTCATTGATGTGCGCGAATTTGATGTATCCCATCCGCGCTATCGTGTTGAATACCAGCGGATCGACATCCGACAAATAGCTGAGCGTCTTTTCATAAAGCATCAACGCCGTGTCTTTCTTTCCCGTCTGCCAATGCCGTTCCGCCAAGTCGCAGAGCTGTTCGCGAATATACAACTCGATGAAAGAATGACCTTTGAAATATTTATTCATGACGTCATCCACCGTTTCGGTGGAATTATCCGGCGTAACAGTCGCCACTGCGGATTCGCCGTCGGTATCCTTAGACATTTCGAACTCACGCTTAATCATGGCATTGACCAGACCGGGATCAATGGATGCCGCATCGGTATTGACCACTTTCAACAGTTTAAATGAATTCTGCACCGTTCCGATCAGATTTTCGGCAGTAATCGTTTTCGGATTGGCCGAATCCACCACTTGTTGAAGGATTGACGCGTCCTTTCCTGCAAGATTCTTCAGGCAATGTACCTGCAATTCTTCGCTGCTGGGCGATTCGCCATCTTCATTGATCGCGGAGACTTTATACGTATAGGTCGTATCGGCAGTTAACCCACGGTCCAGATAATCGGTAGACTTTACAGTTGCCGCTTCGGCACCATTACGGTACACCTTGTACGATGTCGCGCTATCCACCGGAGCCCATTTCAGCGCCACCTTGGTAAACGACGCCATCACCGGCGTCGGTTTGCTCGGCATCATCGGCACTGCGGCAAAGACCGGGATCAGCCCGGTTGCCACGATCATCGAGGTTATCAACAGTTGCTTTAACATGTCTCATTCCTTCTTCTTAAAATTAACATGGGTTCCCGTACTGTCGACTGATTCAATCCGGTACGTCTCCCCATTGACTGAAAATGCATTATCCATAATCGCTACGGCCTGGCCTTTTTTTCCGATGGTCTTGATCGACACTGCTGTCTTATCGGTCGAGTAATCGGTACTGACTTCGTGGTCAATCAGCGTGAACTCGTATAATTCTTTGCCGACCATCACCTTGCCGACCCGCTTACATCCCGTGCGATAACTCAGCGTACCGTCCAATGGTGAATATTTGAATTCCACCGCATACTTCTGTACCGGTTTACCCTGATATTTACAAAGAAAAGTCACTGACTGCCAACGGTCGATCAGTACCGGTCGTTTTCCAGTGAAATCAATGTCGTCATCAATTGCGAAAAATGCCTGCGGCGGCGAGGCCTTCTCGATAACGATATTGATCGAGTTGTATTTGCCCACATTCAGTTTTGCATACAGTCGCTTGTTCTTGGACGGCGCAACTTCCCAAAACGCACCGGGCGGATATTCCGCCGGTTCCACTTGCCGACTTGACTTGGAAATCCCCGGTCCGGTCACAAACTCCAGATAATCGACTTTTTCATTGAGGTAATCGCGAATAAGCCCGATGGCTTTCTCATACTTCTTCGCGAACAGCGTCTGCCCGTACTTGGCAACAAACGCATCAAGCTGTGTCTTCAAATTCCGGTCTTCCGCCAGGGCAACCTCGCGATCTTTCAGTTTTTCCGAGATGTAATCGTTATCAATATCATCACTGATCAGCGATGCCTGGCGCAAAATCTTGAAAAACTCCAGCCGGGCATCTTTGCTTTCTTCGTTGGTTTCAACGTTTCCGATAACCGCAAAGATTTCAGATGCCAACACTTCCGGCAGTTTTTTGAACGATGCCGCCGCTTCCGGTTTGGCGTCGCGACTCCAAGCATCCGCACCCAGATATAACGCCTTGCCGGTCTGACTCAGGAACCCGAGCCGGTTGGCGCGTTCCATAATGTTGATGTCTCGCACCGCGACTTTCTGCGCTTGTCCGGACTGCTCGATTACCAGCGTCGTTCCGTCAATCTTTTCCAGCTTGGCGGTGACGGTCTCGCCGTTTTTCAAGCTGATGACCACAATTCCGTCGATGTCTTTGACAAACGTATCAGCAATCGTCTTATCCGCGTTTGCCAGTTCCGTAATCGGTTCGGACAGCTCGCTCGGTATCGGCAGCGGATACGCATCCAGCGCCTTCCGGGCGGCTGCATAGTCCTGCTTCAACAACAGTCCCACTACCGATGCCATGACTTTCTGTCGCTGCCCTCGAATAATCTTTTCCTGCTGCTCTGCGTACTTGTAGGACAAATCCATGCGCATCTGGTAAGTTTCGTCGGCAAACTTTCCGTGATAATCCCGCAGCAGGTCCCTGGCTTCCTGATACTGTCCGGCATCGGCCAACGTTTCCGCCCGTGACAAAATATCCTGTTTTACCGTGGCGAATTCCACTTTCACCCGCTCGCGCTCAGCCTGTTGCTGAGCTGCGAGTTGTATGGCTTCACGTTCCTGCTTTTCCTGCGCGATCTTTTCCGCTGCCAGCCGTTCCTGCTCGTTCTTTTCACCGACAAAATCGGCAATGTTCATGACGATCAACGTCCCGGCAACGAGTCCGACTGTCACACACACTATCAGGATAATGCTTTTTATGCCGACTTCTCTGGACGACACCGGAATCTGATCTTGATTTTCCTCCGGATGCTTCATCACTTCGTCTCGATATTCCGTAGGTCATAAAGCAATGATTTTTCAAACAACACTGGCGCTCGCACAAAATAGATTTCGTCGCCTATGGCATCAGGAGGTGACGGTTCCCCCGGATCAAGTCTCATCCATACACTGCGTACAATTTCACAATTATTTTTTGGCACCATTTTGAGATTGTATACTATTATGTCTGATGAACTTAAATCAGCATGAATTGCACGCCAATCTACGGTGCAAGGCATCGTAATTACTCGACGATGCAATACAACTTTCCCATTATTGGTTTCAATAATTCCAATCGGCAATTTACTGCCCTTTTCGCGTTGCCCCAATGCTGCAGCCAAAGTTCTGGCAGGCTTACTGAACGGACTACTGCCGAATTTGGAACAAAGCGTTTTACAGGCACTCTTGGCCATATCCTGTTTCCCATTATTTACTGCGGTCAACGCCATTGCCAGTAACGCTTTATCGGCTACAGAATTCTTGCGTTTTGTCGAAAGTTCTTGAAAAATAGTTAATGATTGAGGCATGGTATTTTTACTCCTGGCCAAGACGCAAGCTTTTAAGTATTTAGCTTCCAGTACCATTGGATTCTCATCTGCATTTTGAATTTTCAACAACGGTTCGATTTCTTTTAGCGCCTCCGCATCGTTCCATTCTGCCAGTAAACAATAAATTTTACCCACACGTGCAGCCAATACATCATCGTTATATTGAGTTCCTGCATTTCTGATTACCAAGTCGAACAATTCTTTAGCCTTTGCTCTCTCATCACAAGTATAGTAAAACGCACTTAAGCGAATCTGATTGTCATACTTTTTGACCTTTCTCATAATTGTTTTCGATAGCAAATAACTTCCTTCAGCTAGACCGGCTTTTAAATTGAACAATGCGTATTTATCTGTAACTATTTGCATGTCGGAAATAGATTCAGCATTATCAAACACAGAGGCCGCTTGTGGTTTTTGCCGTTTTTCGCCCAACAGAAAACCATAGAACAGTTCAGTCTTTACTTTCAAACTGGGCAAATACCAAGGCGTTGTTAATCGATTATTAATTGACTCCGGATATTTTATAGTAGTAAACAAATTTCCACAATCATCGGCCTTAACATACGTTTTCGGAGCAGGGGCAATAATATCCCGTTGCAATGCCTCATTAATGGCTTTCAATTCGACTTTCGGGACATCGGCTTCAACTTTCTTAAACCATTCGCGCAATTCTTCGGTGATTTTTAAGGAACCGGCAAGATGATTTTCAAGATAGTAAATTATTGCTAACTTGTACATGATTTCTTCGCGGTAAAGTTCGTACGGCGACGCTTTTATCATCTTGGTGTATATCTTAACCGCTTTGGGGTTATCACCCAAGGCAATATAACATTCTCCGATATAACATCCGGCGGCCTCTTTCAGCGTACCACCTTTGATCTTTTCATAAAGTTCGATTGCTTTTTTATAGTCTCCACGAAATTGCGCTTCTCTTGCTTTTCGGTATAATGCAAAATCTATTCCATAGACTTTAATATCGTATGCTTCCCGTGCATCATAATAAAGTTCGGCCGCAGGTTCTTTCATCGCCTGCAACTTCTTATAGGTTGCTTCAGATATCTTCATATCCGCTAGTCCCTTAGGATCAGCTTTCAACTCGCGCCACATAATGCTCCCGCAGGATCCCATACACTCACGAAACTGACCTAATTGCATCTGCGCCTGGGCTTTCACCCAGGCGGCAGACATTTCCAAGCTAACTCCGCTCTCTTTTCCGTAATACTTAGTCGAATCCATCGCCTTGGCATAATTGCCGAGTCCGAGGTAAGCTCGTGCTTCTTCCAGACGGAATTGGGAAGGCATGAAAGAGTTAGTGCCTGACAACGTTTTTAATGCCGCTACATATTGCCCCGCACTGTTTTGGCAGGAGGCAATCATTACTTTGATTTCGGCAGTTTCTTGTGGCTGATCGCGAAAACTGCGAGCAATATTTTCAAGCTCATTAATGGCCGAATTCCATTTGCCTTGGTCTATATGCTTCCGGGCTTTTTCCAGTTCATGGTCAAGCAATGCCGTAGCCGCATAATTACTTAGCGACAGCATAACCAGAATATATACCACCAGCTTTTTCACTTCTGCTCCAGATGTTATAAAAATTATTGAAAAACCAAATCCCGTACAGCCTTTTCCGGTAATAATTTCTTGATCGAGGCACTTCCGTAATAAATTTTCCCTTTGAAAAACAATACGGGGGGCTGACCCGGTTGGGATATTTTTAAATTATGTTCCAGATCAAATAACACCATGAAGCCTTCGCGATTATCCAGATTCACTACCACGACTTTATCAGTCGGCTTGAACATGACCGGAAACACAAAATGCTTCAGATAATTACATTGCGGACAATTTTGAGAGCCAAACAGCCATGCCACGGTTCCTGAATAACGGTTGTCATTAATCTGTCCACCATTATAGTCGATGTATTCAAGCTCCTGGTGCTTTGTCTCATTGCTTACTTGAAGCGCTTCTTTCCCGGCAACCAATGACAACGGCAAAAACAATACTTTGCTTTCTCCTCGGTCTTGGAACGTAATGGGCATATGTTTGACGATTCGTCCAGAATATCCTTCAGGTGAAACAATTACGCTGATAGTTGCTGTTTTTCTTGCTTCAATTTTTTCCGGCATGTTGTTGATTTCCAGACAAGGACACGGTGAACGCCAGTCACTGATTTCAATGTCGCGATCCAATTTGTTGACAATGACTACTTCTTCTTTTCCTGGCTTATCAAATTGCCCCAAATATAATTCATTACTACCGGGAATCGTAAAGTTTAAAATCTCAGTACTATTTCCGGTAACATCAACTACCAACGAGGCTCCATTGATACTTGATAAAAGAATGCCGAATACGCTGATGAACAGCGACGCTCTAAGTGACAGTTTCGTAAGCCCTGTCACTTGAAATTCTCCCGATAAGCATGTTGAAGACATAAGACACAAATCATTCTTCTCTAATCCGTTTACGTTTCCTGATTCTTGGGAACAGGTTCACGACTTATGAATAGACTGATTTCAAACAACAAATACGCCGGTGCTGCCATTATAAGCTGGCTCATTACATCCGGCGGAGTAAGAATTATCGCTAATACTCCAATACAAACGGCAACTAATGGTCTTTTTTGCTTTAAAGTCTGTTTCCGAACTAACCCGGTTCTTACCAAAGTTATAATTACAATCGGCAGTTGAAACATCAAGCCGAATGAAAGCATTAAAACCATCATCATGGTTATGAAATCACCAAGCCCCAGCGATTGATGCACCGATGCGGTCTGAAACGAAAGCGAAAATCGTACAATAGCCGGTAATACCGTATAATAACCAAAAATAGAACCGCCTACGAATAATGCCCAACTGGCCAATGCCAAGCGCCCGATATGTTGACGTTCGTGAGAATACATTGCAGGAATGGAAAATTTCCATAACTGCCAAGCAACATAAGGAAACGCCAAAAATAACGTCATTACCAACGCCACTTTCAACTGGGTAAAAAATGGCTCCATAAGCGTAAAATACTGTAACGAAAATCCCGGAGGCGCACAATCGTGTATTAGACGATTTATTGCTTCTTGTGATTTCCAATATGTAAACGGCAACAACAGAGTCAAAACGACTAACGATCGGATCATAACCCAGCGAAATTCTTCAAGATGATCCCAAAATGTGAGGGACTCTACCTGTTCCGCTGACTCCTGTTCTTTTTTTCGTGTCTGCGACGATAACATACCTGGATTCTACCTAAAAATGTGCCATTAAAACCCAAGGAAGACCTGATGACAACGCATAACGAAAATTAACTTTGACGATTACTGGCGTTCTGTTCAATGGCCGCGTTTTTGAGCTCCGCAGGCTTAACAGTTATTTCCTGCACGGGCTTTTCTTTCGGTGTACCCAATAATTCGTCGCGTTCTTTCGCTACTGTTTCTTGCGCCTTCATGAATTCTCGCTTGGCAACTCCGAGCGATTTTGCCAATTCGGGGATACGTTTTGCGCCAAATAGCAATAAAACCACCAAGAAAATGACCACCAGTTCCATAACATTAAGACCAAATGCCAAAATCATGATGTTTCCCTCCTTTAAATTAGTAAAAAATGCATTGACCTGTACGATACTGTGTCAGTTTCGGCAACACAATGGGCGGGGAATTAATTCCCAACCGAACTAAATTAAAATAGATGACTAGATGATAAATGCAAGCCAACAATCCAATGTATAGAATGGATTTCGGCGGTTTTTTTATTTATAATAATTTACATGGGCCAAGTAATATCATGTTCCTTACAGAGTTCTTTGACAATGTTATCAATGGTTTCATCTTTTTTTGCTGCATGATTTTGGATTTTGGCTTTCTTTTTTGCAAGTTTTTCTTCATCTTTTTTTAACTTAGCTTCTCTTGTCGCAACTACTATCTTTTCTTGTTCTAGCTTAATATTGTACTTTTCTGCCACTTTTGCTCTAAGCAAGGAAAGTATTTGAGGATTATTATTTTTTTTGTATTCCTCAACTAACTCTTTTACTTTTAATTTTTCAGCTTTGTAATCTGCCAGTCCCTTTCTATTAAGAGTTTCCCAAAGCACTTTTGCCTTTTCTGGTGCTGATTTTCTTAATTTGATGACTTCTTTGTATTCATCAGGATATTTTATTTTTAAAATGGATTCTGGCATTATTTCTTGCATGGTATCGGAATTCTTACTTTTTATTTTTCCTTTTTGCAAAATAGATGACTGGGGAGTGTTATTATTTCCCAACGTATTGTTGTTCTGAACATTGGTGGGTGAACCATCATTTTCTTCGGCATAGATACAAATTAATCCCAACGTCATAATACTCACAGTAATAAAAAATTTTCTCATCATCTTTTTACCTCCTAATTAAGTTAATCTTTTCTCCAGAAAATCTAGGGAATTACCTAGTGAAACGACTTATGACAATCGTACCATCCGCATGTTTTTTCTTGTTTTTTTAAACTTTTTCTCCTACCTAACATTTTATCATATTTCATTGAGAGAAGAGCAAACTTTTTCACAATCTAAATCCTTATTCCCTCTTTGCAACTAAGAAACTTCAGATTGCATCTCTACGCTAGAATAAACATCAATATGGCACATGGTTTATTTTTGCTCTATAATATATGTGCGAGTGCGTCTGGTCTATCTTGAGACAAGGAAACATATAAATATGCCGCTTGCATAAAAGCGTATTTTCTATCTTGACAAGAGAGTTTGTCGGAAGGACAAATCTTCCCTTCTTTTGATGATACTTGCCATGGACACGGACCTCCACATTTTACGCGCATCCAACATGTGCTACAATTTTTTAACATTTCATTCATAATACCATCATAATAACGCGAAAGCTTTTCTCGATCAATACCAGTATGAACATTGCCAATAATATAACTATTCAGTCCGGGATAACGATGGCAAGGAAAAATATTACCATCAACATCAACCGTATTTACATTGTGTCCAGCACCACACCTCAACCCTCCAAAAAGCCTCCGCGATTTTAATAAATTAAATTTTTTATTTATAGTGTGGGTAATATAGGGATTATCAATTTTTTTATCGCTTTTAATACAAGCCAACCAGTGTTGCATTTGCGCATCTGATTGTTGCCTCCACTCTGTCCACGCATTTTCATCGAAAGCCAACGATGCATTTTCTCCTGGACGAGAAACAATAGGGGAAACATTGATCCGTTGGAATCCCATTGCTGTGAATTTTTCAGTTATCTCAGCTAAGCGTTTTACATTGCCGTTAATAATGTTGGCTCGAATTTTTATATTTCTGTGATTGCTCTCAATAAATTTTCTATTTAATGATAAGGCATTATTGATGACCAATCGATAAGACCCACTCCCATCTCTAAAGGGGCGTTGTTGGTTATGAGTTTTTTCATCACCGTCAACGCTAACTATTATACCAAAATCGTGTTTTAAAAGATAATCTTGAATCTCATCAGTGAGCAGTGTGCAATTAGTTGTTAATGCAAAACTAAAGATTTTCTTTGTGCTTGAAGTCAACGCCTTGGCATAATCAACTACTTTTTTTATTAATACAAAATTGAGTAGTGGTTCTCCTCCAAAAAATTGAATAGTCAGTTTTCTTTCTTCCCCAGAGACATGTACTAAATAGTCAACTGCTTGTTTTGCCGTTTCAAACGACATCAGCTGATTTCTTGCGTTAGAACCACACTCTTCTGCATAGCAATAGACACACGCAAGATTACAACACTGAGCAATACTCAATTGGATTTTGGATGGCACAAATCCCATCGCTTTCTCTTTTGCTGCGTCTATACGCGTCCAATCGGGCGGCGGACTTATAAAAAAACCGCAATTTTTTAATGGATTAATTATTGTAAAAATTTTTTGATCGTCGATGATGCCATGCGTAGGCTTAAGTTTTTCTCGTAAGTCAACAATATTAAACTGACCAGCCCCCTCTAAAATGTCATAAGTAAGCGCATCATCTACTTTACAAATTGTATCTGTGTTCAAGTCATAGAGAATCGCTTTGTCCATAAATTTAAAGACATGGTAAGAATACTGATCCAGTAAAGCGTTATCCATTGCAAAGCCACCAATTTGAGTTACGTTTTTTACAAAAACAATAAAGTGACATAGTTTTCGAATACAACTTATTTTTTTCTCATTCTAATATTTCTCATATTTGCACTTGTTAGGAAATTTATCTGATAGCCACTTGAACAAACCGTTTGCAAGTCCACTATCGTTGTACCCAAGCCAAACTTTGTTGGGGGGAGAATCTATGTTAATTGCCCCGCCATTTTCAATTGTAACTTTGATTTCATTTTGCTCAATACGCTTTTTTTCGTGAAGAAGTCCAAAATATAGAGTATTAATACAATAGCCAGGAGGTTCTTCATAATTTGCATTTTCTATTAATTCCAGAAATTTTATCTTATTATATGGCTGTGGTACATGCGCATCCCAATTATAATCAATGAATACTCCATGGGCAACAAGATACTGCCATGTTCGATGCAGTCTTCGTTGCCACTTCCTTTTTATCAGAAATTCGGGATTACGTCCATTATGAACAGGAATCGAGTCAAGAGCATCCCAAGCATTGATACACACTTGATCGTCTGACATCCTTAAAAAATCATCGCTCAATTCAGTTAAACGGCATGCGGCTAAAACCTTGTCAATCAAATTGGCATCCTTGTTCCGTTTATGCTTATCTGGCACTGGAATAATGGTTACATTCTGCAACCAATCAGGCGCATAACAGGACATAATATAAATATTTCCGATGTTTTTCACATTTTGCTCAAGACTTCGCAAGGCAAAGCGGATTTCCCAATTATCATTTTTGCTTCCATTCCCTAAAGGAATTACTACATCTAGTGGCTTAGTATACTTATGGTATGGAGGAGGCACCGTTGCAATTATAATATTGTCCTGTGTTTCATTTCCTGCCGGAATTGACTTCTCGGAGGTAATGGTTGCTGGACATATATTGGAAGATGGAGAGTTCTCGAATATTGACATCGTTGCAAAATCGCTACATGAATCTTCGCTCGCCGATGGCGTCATCTCTAATAAAGGACGTTCTTCTACGAGCAGATAAAACTGGCGTAATCTATCAATATCTTGCTGAGATATATCCATACCACGCATTTGCAGCACTTGGCGAAATTGCGAAAACTGAGGGAATAACCTACAGTTGAATATTTTCAGCGCACATTCAGCGTTAATAAGTTCGCCCAGCAGATCCGGTCTTAAATCCAATTGAGAGTTAAGTCCATGCCCGAATATTACTCTCTTCGCAAGAGCCAACGCTGTTGCAAGATGCATCAAGGCTTGATCGTAGAATTCATGATGGTTCATAATTTATTTTTTGAATTAGATATTTTTCTGCCAAATATTTTTAACATTCCCGAATCAGTTTGTTCCAGCAATTCGAATTCGTTGCTCAAAAATTTTTTAATGTTTAAAGACTCTGCAGGGCGTTGGGCATCATGAATCGCGACCAAATTAAATTTAGTTGCTGCATATTTTATGGATGCTGCTCTTCCATTACTCAAAGAACCAATCGGACCGTCAATGAAACAAAATTCAGCGCTAAATTCCGGCATATCGGGATATTTATAATCAATTACAGTTAATCTGTCTTTGTATTTTGCGAGTTCACTTCGCATTGTTTCCGCCCAAATAGTGTTGGTCTCCAAGGTAATGACGTCACAATCGCAGGCAAGAATCTCTTGGGTACTTTTTCCAGATCCGAATTCCAATACAGATTTAATCTTATTTTTTTTAATGAAATTCAAAAGAAAATCTAACGATTGATCATCAATAACAAAACTCTTAATTATCTTTTTATCCCTATTAATGTCAGCCGCATAATGTTTCTCAAATTTTGTCCGAATATAATAACAGGCCTCAAATGCAGACTCTACATCACTAATTCGCCCAGGCCTGATTTTCGACCGAAAAGCAGGATAATCCAACCATACGCCGAAAATATTATATTCGAGATAAAGTCGCAACCAAAGTTCGTAATCTTGACTGCATTTTAATTCTTCATCAAACGGCTGCCATATTTTACGTCGAATTAGTGAGCACATCGTGATAAAATTACGTACTTTAAGGACACTGCCTTTAAACCTATGATAACGTTTATATACTTCACCAACATAAAAGTTGGGATAACAATATCCCGCATCTGGATTCTGTTCCAAAAGGTTAAACATTTTCTCAAAAGCATCTTTATCTAAAATAATATCACAGTCGGCAAAATATAAAAAATTTACGTCTTCAGATATTTGCGTAGCCCCAAAATTGCGAGCGGCATTAGCGCCAAAATGAGGTCTTGCAATGCATTTTATCGCGAATTTTTCACAAATTGCCACCGTTTCATTCGCATTGTCCGAGCCATCGTCAATGACGATGATTTGATAAGGCGGCAGGGTCTGTTTTTCCAAACTATACAACAAATCTATAAGATATTGAGCTGAATTATATACCGGAATAATGACGCCGATTTTTGCAACACATTTCGGTCCTATTACGCCTAGATACCAGGCAACTTCATTTGACGGTAACCATTCATAAAGTTTTTTCAATTCGGGATCAAAAGTCTGACGTTTTGAAGTACGGTGACTTGGCGAAAATCCAGATCGTTGCCCAGTACCCCAACTTTTCATACCTACAGAAGCAGCCATTTTATTGGAGTGCAATTTTTTACTACCGGTAAAAGATCGCCAGAATTTTATATCCAGACCTTTGCTATGTGGTCGTTCAATGCAAACATGGCGGAACGCATTGATTGCCGCTGGATTGTTTAGTAATAATGATGCTGTTATTGAGAATTTGTTGCGAAAACAACGATATGATTTTCTGGTTAACTGAAAATAATGACGTGTCTTTGCGCCACAAGCTTCATAATCTTTCGTTTCCTTGATTAGTTCGGCAAGATATGTGCAGGGATACCAGTCATCATCTTCAATAAAGACAACTCTGTCAAATTTAAGATGTTCCATTGCGGTTAATATATTCCTGGACAACGTCATCGACGGATCATCCGGCAAGCGTTCCCGTCTGATATATTCCGCCCATTCCGGAATCGAATTCCGATCAATGGGGGTGTTCCCGTCATCCACAATAAGCCATTGAGCTGGTCTGGGGATCATTCGGGTCATAATCTTCAAACAAATCGAAAATTGTATTGGACGATCTCCCGTACAAGTAATTGCAGTTATCGGAAGCGGCTCAACATTTTCCGAACTTTTTTCTGGCGATGTCAACGTTTTTCCAGAAACTAATGGCAACAGGGGATCTATTTCAACAATGTTCTGTGGAATCGCAGTTTCCACAAGCAAATAAAAACAACGTAATTTATTGATATCGCTCGGAGTGATATTTATTTCCCGTGATTGTAAATCATTCCGATATTGCAATAACTGCAGATATAAGTTACCGTCGAACATCTTTAACGCGTATTCTGCTTCAATAATTTCGCCCAATAGATCAGGCCTAAAATCCAAGTCAACATCGGATTCTGGTATTACTCGTTTGGCAAGTGCCAATGCTGCAGCGATATGTGCCAATGCATGATCGTAAACATCTTGATTGTTCATAACTCTCTCTACTCTCTCCCAAATCTTTCAATATCATAAAACAAGATAAACTACCTTGCCGTCTCATTATTTGTTGGACTGAACCTGTACAAAAAGCCCGTGCCGACAATGAACCATAAATAACATATTTTTACATTTTGCATCGGCAACAATTTTACTCCTGTTGATCAATTTTCTCGCGCTCTATTATTTATTTTTCCCGGGATGCGACAATTTCGCGCCAAACTCGGTTTACTTTCGCCGCCGCACTATCCAGCTGGGAAATATTCTCGGTCGTCAAACCGAAGCGAAGACGGAAAAAAGGTGTCAAATCTTTTTTGTTTACACGAGAAAAATCCTTTTTCGCAAGATATGGAGTCAGCACGTCGTAAATCTTGTTGTAATATTCCTTGCGTTCCAAATACATCAATCCGACCGCCGCGCCAATGCCCGTTTCCGGGTTTTCCAACGCCTTTTCCAATGTAGGGACATCGCGTTCATCGCCAAGCAATGCCAGTACTGCGATTGCCTGATTTTTATCTTGGCCGTTCTTTAGAGCGTCAATAATGATGTCTTTATGATTTTGAGCCTTAAACAGCGCCAGAATTATCGGGATTTCATTTTTTGCCATAATGTCAAACTGCTTAGGGTCGCGATAAAACTCTGCCAGCGCATCCGCCGAATCAACCGCTTCCATTTCCGCCAACGCTATAACTACATGATTCTTATAGTTAACTTCGGAGAGTTTCAGAAACGGCGTGATTTTAGAGGAGTATTCTTTTGCTTTCATCGAGCCAAGAGCCTGAATCGCCCAGTTAGCTTTAGCAATGGCATTTTCTCTTGCCTTCTGGTCTACTGCTTTGGCTTTCTTATGCTTTTTCTTATGATGATTCCCTGGTGTTGCTTCTGGCAACGAAAGCATTTGTCCTAACTCAGGAACATATTTACGCCAGTTCATGATTTGAATTGCTTGGATCGCACCTCTTACGTCATAATCTGACGGTCCTTTGAGCATGGCCGCGATTTTTGCTTCATACGGGCCGGCCGCATTAAGCATTGCCAGGGAAACCGCCGCTGCCGCCCGATGGATATTGGTATTATTCGACGACGTTTTCTCTTGGGAACGGTCAATATCCAGCAATCGGGCAATCTGCGGGATGCTGTCTTTATCGTCTATGCCTGCCAAAAATAACGCAGAAAGCGCCTCGCACCCGGAGTCATTGGAATTCAAGTTTTCGCGAAGTAACTTGCGAAACTTGGTGATACCGTTATTTTTAACAAAGTCAGCCTGGCATTCCGACGAGCCTCTTAATACATTACTAATTTCCTGCATTGGCTTAAGCAGTTTTTCCATCAATTCCGGTGATGGATTATGCATAATTGTCCAGCCATAACCATCCGCAATCTGTTGGCAACCTTTAGGCGAATGCATCATTCCTGATTTTAAAGCCTGTAAGTCCTCAATGGTGTCAGCTTGAAGTGTACAAGCTGTAGCAATGAAGATTCCGATCAATAACTTTTGCATTGGCATTTTTTATCTCCATCAATGGCATTTTGATTCCTACTGGCTTTCATGAAAAGGCCGTCAACGACGCCATAATGTAGGAAAAAACGTTTATGGTTTTCATCGATTTCATCTTTCCTTTGAATGCGACAATTCATAATTTTCGTTGTTCCGCATCGGTTTTCGCCGCCGGCTGTACTTTCTTAGGCTGATGATTTTTTCGGGCCTGGGCGAAAGCATCCCGTAACGCCTCGATTATAGCTTCCTCACATCCGGCAAATTTACCATTCCAAGCAAAAATATCCCTCTTGTAATGAACGGTCAATAATATTTCTTTGCTTTGGGCATCGGCAACCGTCACGTCGAATTTTCTCGGCATGTAGAAAATCGGCTCAAAATGCCGTGACAGATCTGGCGGAAAACAGAACCCCTTTGTTTCAACCCCATCTATAAATAGACATTGTGATGTTTGATCACGTGATGTGAGCGGCAACCGTTGCTCCTTGTGAAAAAAATCATCAATTCTAGGCCAAAATACAAAATAAAGTGTATAAGCTCCTCTATAAACATTAGGGTCAAATTTGGGGTTGAGCTCAGTGATGACTTCTTTCCCCGTAAGCGAGGTACAACCGGTGGATAGAACCATCAGCAACGCCGTAATACCGAAAAGAACCACAACGTTTATGTTTTTCATCAATTTGCAATGTCCTAATCCTGAAATATCATTATGATTTTTTTCTTTTATTAATGTTTTTTAAAAGAACACCAGCATTTTGGAAACCATGTATTGGCCAAGTAGTCATCATATTGGCCAGCAGTAAAGGAGACGGAGCCCGCTCGCCGGGTATCAGAGTCGCTGGCACGCCAGCCAGGCTCTGTCGGACCATGTTCACAGACAAGTACGTATGGCCATGAAAAACTGGCAGGTTTTATGTCCGACCCGATGAAAAGAGGATCTCCGGATATTGGTCCCACGTCATCAAGCAACGTGGTATTATTAATACTTATCCCATGCGCATAATAATCCTGCCAGGAGTGTGACATCGTACCGAGAATGTTCAAAGCACTAGAACAACTTGCGTAATCAATAGTTTGCAATGCGACATTGAAATTATTATTTCGTTCTGAGAGACTTGACTGATAGCTGTTTATCCACGTTGCAATGTATGCCGGGTCGGTATCATTACCTAATACGAGATAAGGCCGCGTAAAGTGATATTCATCAGCATTGGCCGTATTACCGCTATCAGTATTGACATTAGCAGTGGTAATTTTTCCTAGTATCGCATTAAGGATACTTTGATTTTTGCTCGTGTTATATTTAGCGGGAAGAGTCTGATTGAATGCGGTCGTGGTCATCTCTGAGTGGGTACTGCCTACCCATGCGCCCCGCACATCCCATGAAGTTACGGGGTTGTTGACGGCAAACGCATAGAGGTTCGCTCCTCCCCGTTCCAGAATCGGATCTAGAGAAAGCCAGCGACCCACCACCGGGCTGTAATAACGGTAGTTGTAATAGGCGAGATTGAGCGTATCATCCCACTGTTCGGAAGAGAACCGGTAAGGATTCGTATCGTCTTTCGCCGTAACGGGGATGTTTTCACCGAACGGCGAATAGGCGTATTGCGTCGCTACGGAGCCGTCTTTGGCGACCAGCTCGATCACATTGCGATTACCGTCTTTGACATAGGATAACGCCTGGTTATCCGCCCCTGAGGTCGAAAGCAGTTCCTGTTTATTCCAAGCGAAGTGCGCTACTCCGGACGCACCTTTGAGTAAATCCACTTTCACTGTCATATTGAAACCATCGAACAGAAATCGTTCATCGACCGTCAGTTTGCCGTTATTATAGACTTTACGCACGATCCGGCGGCTCTGGAAGTCGTAGGCGAACTCGACTCGTTGATTGTCTTTTTCGGCCTTTACCAACTGGTTACGAGCATCCCATGTATATTTCCAGCCGTTGTTAGCTGCGGTCAAATTGCCGTATTCATCATAGGTAAACCCAGGGGAAGTGAGCTGATTCAGCTTATTGAAAGAATAACTCTGTCCGCGATCGGTCAGGCGGTTGCCGATTTTGTCATACGCGTAATTATAGGATTTGCCGTCAGAGGATTTGGCAGCGATCAATTGTCCGAGTTGATCATAGTGGTATTCCCACTTGATGCTGTTGACCTCGGCACTGACGCGACGATTCATCACATCATAACCGTAAGAGCAAAACATTTTGCCGTTCAGTGTTTTCGCGACAAGGCGTCCGACCTTGTCGTATGTACGATTTTCGACATAGCCCGGCCCTTGCTGGGATGCGACCCGCCCGTTAACATCGTAGCTATAGCTGTATTCACCCGCCGGGGAAATCACTTTTGCCACTCGGTCGAATTCGTCGTATAGATATTTAGTACTGAACGATATCGTCTGACCATTGATTTTGCAAACCTTTTCCGCCAGCAGTCCCTTGGCATTGTAATTGGACTCTACGGTTCCGACCGAGCTTTTTTCCATTATGATATGGCCGAACCGGTCATAAGCCAACTCGGTAGTTCCATTGGAGTCAGAGACTTTTATCGGACGTCCGATGGCATCGTATTCTAATTTTATTGAGGATCCGGTTGCCGAGCCGTCAAGGTTGGCTTGCCGACTATCTGTTTTGATGCAGCGTCCGATGGCATTATAAGCATAACGATTAATACGCCCGGCTTCAAGTTTCAAGATGATCCGTCCATTAACATCATATTGGTTTTCTACCATCGAACCGTCAGCACGCAGACGCTTGATCAGTCTGCCGCCATTGTCATATTCGAAGCGAGTCGTTGCCCCGTTGGCATCGGTATAACTATTAAGCTCTTCAAAAGGTGAGTATGCGATGGTAAGCGGATAATCGACTGCTCCATCGCGTTTGATCAGCTGTCCCAACTGATCAAAGACCATTTCTGATTTGGAACCGTCCGGAAGGATCTTTCCGGCGATACGCCCGCCTTTGTCATAGATGGTTTTATAGACCCGGCCCAGAATGTCGTGTTTCTCGACTTCACGTCCGTATTGATCATAATCGTATTCGGCAATCAATTTGCCATCGCGTAAACGAGCAACAAGTCTTCCGGTAGTTGGATCGTATCTATCCTCGGTACGGTTGCCGAACGCGTCCTCGGTCCAAGCAGAGCGATATCCCATCCTTGCCGACTTCCACATTGCGATTCCTTGGTCGTCGTTGCCAAGCGCGCCATTCCAATCATTTTTTGCCAACGTCGGGTTTTCGATGAACTTCCGGTAACTGGTTTGCGTAATAACACCGTCCGTCCCGTAATTATAAACATAGCTTTCCTTGACCGCACCAGTGCTCGAAACCGGGTGAAACGTATATTCAAGCTGGCCGTCAGGACGATAAACAGAACGAATCATTAAGTGCCCATCTCTGTCTCTTGTTTCATAGAGATTGCCAAAGACATCGTAGCACCTTTCTTCGATGACGTATTTTTCATAAAGAGCGACCTTTTCCTTGTCTGTGTTTGCTGCCTTGAATTCGCTTTCCGGTATTTTGGAAACTGCAATGACACGCCCAAAGGCATCAAGGCGATAGTGGACAAGAATGCCATTGGCAAGTCGCTCTTCAACGCGATGAGAAAGCGAATTATAAATACTCTCAACACTGGAACCATCTGGCATGGTCTGTTTCCATATACGTCCGGCCCTGTTGTATGCATAGCTGGTAACCCGCGGCTTCCCTGCCCGGGGCAAGCCGAAGTCGCATTCGGACATAATACGCCCCTTACGGTCATAGACATATTCGATATTGCGCTGATGATTACCGGAGACGGCAACCAGGCGATTACGCTTGTCATATTTAAACTCTGAGAACGTGCCGTCGCTCCAGTTGTCGCGAACCTTGCTGCCATTTTTGTTATAGACGAAAGAAACGGATTGACCATTTCGATAGGTTTCGGATGCGACTTTACTGTTTTCCCCATAAGTAGTCTCATTGAACGTTCCATCCGGATATATAGTCTTTACCAAGCGTTGCAGTGTGTCATATATAAAAGTCGTGCGCATGCCGCCAGGAGAAACCTCAAGCACTTTTTCGCCACGGCCGTTATAAGCGTATTTTGTCACGGCGTTGGCACGATCCGTTGCTTCAATAATATTGCAGCAATTGTATTTCCAAGATTCGGCAGTGCCGTCCGGATAGTCAATACGTGTAAGACGTCCCATCGGGGAAAAGGAATAGGAAAAGCGATAGTTTGATTTGCCGTCAGCTGCAGAAATATTTTTTGAGAAAGGTATACGTTGAAAGCCCTTGTAACTCCATTCCGTCCGAATTCCGCCAGGGCTGCTCATTGCTGTAAGTCTGAGCTTATCGTCCCAGACATATTTGGTTACGGAGCCGTCCTTATTCGTCACTTCTGCGGGGATACCTTGCGCATTGTATCCACGGCGAATAGCAATCCCTCCGGGGAACAAAATTGAGGTTGGATGTCCGTTTGCATCAAACTCATAACAAGTTTTTTGTCCGAGTTCGTCAGTCTTTGCGACCAGTCGTCCTGACTTGTCGTAATCATAAGTCATTGAAGTCCCGTCAGCGTAGGTTTCTGCAACTACCTGACCGAATGCATTGCGTTTGATTTTGTTGGGAGATTCTTCTTTTGCATCGAAATCTTCCTCGGCACTATCATTATAAGCCTGATCTGATCCTTCGGCGTCAGTTTGGAACTTTCTGACAACTCTCGCGACTTTCTTGACGTCCTTTTTGTCGCTATCTTGGACGATGGAACCAAACTCCGTCATTCGTTTATGACGTTTGCCCCAATAATCAGTCCGGTAATCTCTTGATCCATCCGGACGGGTGAAAATCGTCATTTGGGTATTATAACCAGTCTTCGAATCCTTTCCGGAAATATGCTCTACCGTAAATTTATCGCCATTAGTGGTTATCAGTGAGTTCAATTCTCCTTTGCCGTCATAGCCGCACGCAATATCTCTGGACACGAAGTTTTCGCCAACCTTGATTCGGTAGTCTTCTGGTTTGGCGGGGTAAAGCGGATGCGTTGGCGGCATCAGTGTTACCAACCGCTTTATGCGCTTAGCATCGTTCCATTCGAAACTCGTGATCTCTCCATCTGGTCCTGTGACGGAAGCCAACAGACCATTACTATGGTATATGAAACGATAAATCATACGGCCCGGTAGCGTAACCGACTTTAAACTACCATTTTCATTGTATTCGCAATCCAGCGAAATACATGAAAAATCCATTCTCCGCATGGTTTTCAGGCGCCAAACACCGACTCCGGCCTTGCATTCATACACACTTTCCAACTGAGCCCGATGGTTCGTAATGGTAATCGTTTGGGACTCCTGGCGAAGCATCGACGATGCGTCATCCGAGGGGGTTGACTCTCCGTCAAAACTATCTTTCTTGGCTTTAAACCCCAGAATCGCTCGTCCTTGATGAACCGTCAGAACTTTCTTCCCCCCCTTGATGGTCTCGAAGTTAAGCTCCAAATCGGCAGACGGGGAATACTGACGGGATGCTTCAAGATTTACCGTCAACAGTCCTCCAATGCCTATAAGCGGACTCGTCCCAAGAATGACTCTCTCTGATAGTTGTCCCGCTTTGTTCAGGTACGGTGCCTCATTGGAAGAACAGGAGGTACATGAAGACATGGATATTCCTGGATACGAAGCTGATGGCTGTGTAAACGGCGCAGGTAGCCCGCTTTCCCCCAATGCCATTATCGAAGCAGAACTAAGCAGCAATACCCCAATCAACAGTTTATTTTTCATATTATTTTTCCATAATTGCATTAGTCAAAACTCTCCATCAAAGCTTTTTAGTCCCTGCTGGCATTTAAATATCAGGCCTCATAGATTTTATTACACTCGAATGTGTCATCATGATTCCATAAATGATACGGTTTTACCGCTTAGTTTTTTTGATTTTATATATTAAATAAATTTATATGGTTAAGTAGTCGTTTCGCTGGCACAGCTGCTACTGCTGGAACCGGAACTGCTGGAACCGGAACTGCTGGAACCGGAACTGCTGGAACCGGAACTGCTGGAACCGGAACTGCTGGAACCACTGCCGGAACTGGAACTGCCGGAACTGGAACTGCCGGAACCACTGCCGGAACTGCTGGAACCACTGCCG
>Ga0183095_10748_pt1 | contig 62829 bp, 52 predicted proteins | sample BioMet4_FD_130346 | JGI IMG/M metagenome (GOLD analysis project Ga0183095, IMG submission 130346) | Microbial communities from bioreactor (seeded with sewage sludge) at LBNL, California, USA - Biofuel metagenome 4 (v2) (version 3) | ecosystem: Engineered > Bioreactor > Anaerobic > Unclassified ... | reverse complement strand
ACACAGGTAAAGGTTTTGTCTACCAGATCTGCAGTCATTTCTTCGAATTTAGCTCTGGTCAAATCCATATCCAAATGTTGAGGGCCATTAGCACCTGCAGTAATGAAAGGCAGGTTAATATTGGTGGTCAGCATGTTGGACAATTCAATCTTTGCTTTTTCAGCAGCTTCACGAATACGCTGCATAGCCATCTTATCACCGGTTAAATCAATGCCGGTCTTTTTCTTGAATTCATCAGTCATCCAGTTCATGACTCTTTCATCAAAGTCATCGCCGCCCAGATGAGTATCACCGTTGGTGGATTTAACTTCGAATACGCCGTCACCTAATTCCAAAATAGATACATCGAAAGTGCCGCCGCCCAAATCATAAACCAAAATTGTCTTGTCTTCAGCTTTATCCATACCATAAGCCAAAGCAGCAGCAGTAGGTTCGTTAATAATACGCATTACTTCCAGTCCGGCAATCTTACCGGCATCTTTGGTAGCCTGACGTTGGCTGTCGTTAAAGTAAGCAGGAACAGTAATAACTGCCTGGGTCACTTTTTCTCCTAAATACTTTTCAGCATCACCCTTCATTTTTTCCAGAATCATAGCGGAAATTTGTTCAGGGGTATAATCTTTGTTGTCAATGTGAACCTTGAATTGAGTACCCATTTGACGTTTGATAGAACTAATAGTTCTGTCAGGATTTGATACAGCCTGACGTTTTGCTAATTGACCGACCAAACGTTGGTCATCTTTCGTGAAACCAACAACAGAAGGAGTTAAATTACCACCCTCCTGAGTAGGAATAACGGTAGCAGCACCGCCTTCCATAACAGCTACAACAGAGTTTGTCGTACCTAAATCAATACCAATTATCTTAGACATAATAGTTTCCTCCCTATCTCGTTATCTTTTAATTTGAATTTATATTATCACCGATATGTGCTCGGTTAGCAACTAAGAATTATGTACTACTCGTACTTTACTGTGGCGAATAATATTGTCGCCAATCTTGTACCCCTTTTCAGCTACTAAATCTATCGTTTCATCAGGCAAATCAGAGGCAGTATTCTGCATAACAGCTTCATGGAACTGAGGGTCGAATTTTTGTCCCTGAGCCGGGATTTCTTCAATCTTCAATGCTTGGAGAGCCTGCTGGAACTGCTTATGAATCTTTGTCATGCCTTCATGCATGGCCTCAGCAGTGGCACCTTGTTGTTTCATGCTGTCTTCAGCTCTTTCAAAGTTATCCAGGACTTTCAAAAACTCTTTGGTCACACTGGCCGTAACAAAAGCTGCCAGTCTTTCCTGATCCTGAGCACTGCGTTTTCTAACATTGCTGAAGTCTGCCTGCAGACGAGCCAACTGATTTTGTAATTCTTCAATCTTTTTATCACGAGGGTCCGGTTGAGTAGCTTCTGCAGCCTTGGCCTGTTCAGCAGTTTGTTCTTGAGTTTCTGCTGTTTCTGGTTGTTCTTGAGCTTGCTTAGCTTCAGCATCCTTAACTGCTTCTTCCTCAGCTTCTGCAGTTTTTGCCTGCTCAGCTTTTTCTTGTTGGGCTTTTGCCTGTTCAGCAGTTTTATTATGATCCTTGCGATAAAGATTTTCGTGCCGGTTTTCTTTGTTAAAACCATGGCTATGATTATGATTATGCACTATACTTCCTCCTTATTTGTTTGCTTCACTCATTTTATTAAATACCACATGCATATACTTTTGCAGATAATCCATTACGGAGATAACTTTCTTATACTCCATTCTGGTAGGTCCTAATACAGCCAGAGTTCCTACTACCTGCCCGTTTAAACGGTAAGTAGCCTGAATCATGCTGCAGTCCTGTATGCCTGTGAAGGTATTTTCGCTGCCAATGGTAACTCTTAATCCGGAATTAGTTCCCGCATTAAGCATATCTTTCAGCACCTGTTCTTCTTCCAGAACTCCCAACAGTTCTTTTATTCTGTTGGCATCTTGAAATTCCGGCTGATTAAACAACTGCTTGGTACCACCTAAAAACATTTTTTCTTTCTTCTGGCCCTGCTGCATTTGTGTTACGGCTTTCAAAAGAGAAGAAAACAGCATCTTATCTCCCTGAATTTCCTGATGGGCATCGTGCAAAACTTCGGAATCAATGGTATCCAGATTCATGCCATGTAACTTATTGGTAATATTTCTGGCCAGATAATCCAGTTCATCCTGCTGCATACCTAAAGGAATTTCCACAACGCAATTATCAATCTGACCATCTTCGGTAATCAAGCAAAGAATTGCCTGATGTTCATTTAATGGTAGAAATCTCATATAAGAAAACTTGCTGGTTGTTTCCTTATTGGCTAAAACCAATGATACGTTTTTGCTCATACGGGAAAGGATTTTTGCCGTAGACTGAAAAATATCATCAATGTTACGAACTCTTTCCTTATACCAGTTATCAATGAGAGCAATATCATTGGGAGTTAAACTGCCGGGTTTAATCAATGAATCTACATAATACCTATATGCTTTGCTGGAAGGAATACGGCCGGCAGAAGTATGAGGCTGATCCAAAAAGCCCAACAATTCCAAATCCGACATTTCATTACGAATGGTAGCCGGACTAATACCAAGATTATATTTTCTTGCTATAGTGCGAGACCCAACAGGCTCAGCAGTAGCAATATAATCTTCAATAATAATTTGAAGAATTTGTCTTTGTCTATCACTCAGCACTGTTATCATCTCTCTTTCTGTCTGTTAGCACTCTTTAGTGTAGAGTGCTAACATCTGATAATAAAGATACACCCTATTAGACAAAATGTCAATAGGTTTACAAAATTTCACATGAATTTTTCAAACACTCTGTTGCCAAACTGCATGCCTTTTGCCGTAAGTCTTAAGACATTACCATTTTCCGTCCATTCCACAAGGTTTTGCAGCTCACACTCAGTAACTTCTTTACTATATTTTTTCTTGAAATCAACGCCAAAACGTTCTTTTATTTCTTCTATATTAATACCGTCTATAGTACGTAGTCCCATGAAGATACACTCTTCCAGCTGAATATCCGATGTGAGTTTCTCTATGTCCTGTTTTCCCCCAGCCAGATATGCGGCCATGGTTAAAGGCCCTGTGCGTCTTTCTCTGCCGGTAAAGCTTACTGCTCCTATACCAAAGCCTAAATAAGGTAAATAATGCCAGTAAACCAAATTGTGCTGTGCTTCTTCTCCCGGTTTGGCAAAATTGGAAATTTCATAATGTCTGAGACCATGTTCAGGTAAGTATTTGACTATAAAATCATACATGTCGCCTACCATATTATCATCCGGTAGTTTAAGCTTGCCTTCTTTAATATCTTTGGCTAAAGGGGTACCTTTTTCTACGCTTAAGCTATAAACAGAAATATGAGTAAGTCCAAGTTTTACCAGCTCTTCCACGGAGCTTTTCACTGAATTTAATGTCTGACCGGGGTAGCCAAAAATCAAATCTCCGTTTATTTTTTTAAATCCTGCTTTTTGGGCCATGTCCAAAGCAGCAAGAGCTTCTTTCTTATTATGAATTCTCCCCATAGTTTTTAATTCTTTGTCATGAAGAGATTGAATTCCCATGCTGATTCTATCAAAGCCAAGGTTTCTGTAGGCCTTTAGCTTTTCCCCGTCCACAGTGCCCGGGTTAACTTCAATGGTAGCTTCAGCCGGCCGTTGCCATAAACCCTTGGCCTTTAAAGCGTACACAATCTGTTCCAAGCAAGAAAGTGGCAAAACGCTGGGAGTCCCTCCCCCAAAGTAAATCGTGGCCCTTGGATTAACAGGCATGATTTTCCTATAACGGCCAATATGCCGGCATAATTGCTCAGTATAGGCTACCATCTTGTTCCCCTCCACCTGAGGGAAAGAAGTAAAATCACAGTATTGACATTTTTGCAAGCAAAAAGGGATATGTATATATATCCCTTGTAATATTTCCCATTTATTCATCTGCTTCACCTTTTACTTATCAACTTTAAGAATGGCCATAAAAGCTTCCTGAGGCAGTTCCACGGTGCCAACCTGCTTCATGCGTTTTTTACCGGCTTTCTGTTTTTCCAAAAGCTTACGTTTACGAGTAATATCGCCGCCGTAACACTTAGCCAGAACATCTTTGCGCATGGCACTGACAGTTTCTCTGGCAATAACTTTGCTGCCGATTGCTGCCTGAATGGGAATTTCAAAAAGCTGTCTGGGAATTACGCTTCTGAGTTTTTCTACCAATGCTCTGCCTCTGACCTGAGCTCTATCTCTATGAACAATGGCAGAAAGGGCATCTACCGGCTCACCGTTAAGCAGAATATCTACCTTAACTAAATTAGAAGGTCTATAGCCATGAAGTTCATAATCCAAGGAAGCGTACCCTCTGGTTACTGATTTCAGCCTGTCAAAATAGTCAAAGATAATCTCGCTTAGAGGCAATGCATAATGAATCATTACTCTATTTTCGTCAAGATAGGTCATATTGCTGTATTCCCCGCGCTTTTCCTGACTAAGTTCCATAACCGGACCAACGTAATCTTTGGGAACGATAATAGTTGCATTCACAAAAGGTTCTTCTACATGGTCAATAACTGTCTGATTGGGGAAAAGTGAAGGATTATCCACCATTTCAATTTGGCCGTTAGTGAGAAAGACTTCATATATAACGTTTGGTGCCGTAGTTAATAAAGTAAGATCATATTCACGTTCCAGTCGTTCTTTAATAACATCCATGTGCAGCAAGCCCAGAAAACCACAGCGGAAACCAAAGCCCAAAGCAGCTGATGTTTCCGGTTCAAAAAGCAGGGCTGCATCATTTAGCTGGAGTTTTTCCAAAGCATCCCTTAAGTTATCATAGTCGGAATTTTCCACAGGATAAAGCCCGCAATAAACCATGGGGGTTGCTTTCCTATAACCGGGCAAAGGTACAGCCGCCGGATTGTCATTAGAAGTAACAGTGTCTCCTACTCTGGCATCCCGAACGTTTTTAATGGCTGCAGCAATAAAGCCAACCTGACCTTCACCTAAAGAACCTACGTCAACTAAAGCCGGCTTGAATACGCCTACGTCCGTTACTTCGAACACTTTACCCGTAGCCATCATACGAATGGACATACCTTTATGGATTTCACCGTTGACAATACGGATATAAAGCATTACCCCTTTATAGGCATCATATTTGGAATCTACCACCAAAGCCTGAAGAGGTGCATCGCTGTCTCCGCTAGGTGACGGAACCCGCTTTACTACTGCTTCCAACACATCGTCTATGCCTATGCCTGTTTTAGCACTGCATAAAACCGCTTCGGAAGCATCAATACCCAGAACATCTTCAATTTCCTTTTTGACTTTGTCAGGGTCTGCACTGGGTAAATCAATTTTGTTGATAATGGGAATAATCTCTAAGTCATGTTCCATGGCCAAATAAACATTGGCCAAAGTCTGAGCTTCAATTCCCTGAGTTGCATCGATAACCAAAAGAGCTCCTTCACAGGCAGCCAAAGACCTGGATACTTCGTAGTTAAAGTCTACATGACCGGGAGTATCGATTAAATTTAAGATATAGTCCTGTCCATCTTGAGCTTTATAGTCCAGCTGCACAGCCTGAGCTTTAATGGTTATACCTCTTTCCCTTTCCAGGTCAAGGTTATCAAGAATCTGGTCTTCCATTTCTCTTTTAGTCAGAGTCCCGGTTCTTTCAATCAACCTGTCTGCCAGGGTAGATTTACCATGGTCAATATGGGCAATTATAGAAAAATTTCTGATATTTTTACTTTGTTTCATGGAAATTTGCTCCTTACGATAATGCTTAATTATACCATGTTTAGTTACTGCTGTCTAAGTTAGTTTTCATCATCTGTTTCTGACGAATTACCGGTCTCGGTTGGTTCATATTTTTCTGCATCGGCTTCTTTAGATACTCGGTCCCACTCTTTACTGATAGTTTCACCTATTATTTGTTTCACCAAAGCAGTGGGGTGAAGTCCTTCCACTGCCATATCGGTAGGCAAAAGCTCCGGTCCGAAAGGCATGGCTGCCAGTACATCTACATGTACCTGAGACCTGATATATTCATTAACTTCGGCAAATTTTTCCTGCCAATTATCACAGGTTGGTTCGTCAAAGCATTTTTTTATATTGTCCGGGTTGATGGGCAACAGGGTAAGAAAAATTGGTTTAATGTTATTTTTTAAGCATTTTTCTTTTATTTCCTGTAAATCATTAATGACTGATTCAGCAGTTACGCTGCTTCTTAAGCTATTGGTTCCTCCCATTATTAATAAATAATGAGGGTGGAATGGTAAAACATCATTTTCAAACCTGGCTAAAAGGGTAGCACTGGTATCTCCGCTGGCAGATAAATTAACAGCAGGGAACTTTAAATAATGCACCCAGCTATAGGTAAACACCGCCGGTGAATAAGACATATCTCCACCGCCATGAGAAATACTGTCCCCAAAAACTCCCACTTGCCAGCCTACACTGGGATCTGTCATAAAATGCCTGGTTGGACTATAAGTACCGATTGGTTTATTCTCTGCATCAAGGGCTCTTGCCCGCCAGAAAAACGGCTGAGACCCCATTCTGGGATAATCGTCATAAACATCTGCTATATTAAAGATTTTACTCCAAATACGATATTTAGAAGGTGCAATCCCCAAAGGATTTTCAGGTTCCTTATTTGTAAGCTCTACTTCATATTTGGCTGCTCCCGGAACTGGTACGAAAGAATAAACAGGATAAAGAAGTACGGAACCGTTGCTGCTACTGATGTCATACTCAGCTAAGGGCTGTGGATAATTAATCCCGGGATTTTTAGCATCTATATATATTGGTTCGAAATCCGAAAAACCGCTAAGTGGTACTTTATCTATATTCATAGCTCTAACCCGCCATGCTAAATCCTTGGCATTAATATAAGGCGTCAAATCAAATTCATAGGTATTTGTATAAATATTTGCTGAGCTATAAACCAGCATAGGCTGCTTAGTAGGCTGTCCCTGTTTGTCTTTATTATAGCCTGCCCAAAGTTGGAACTCAAAACGCACAGCCATATTATACGGTTCCCAAGCAAACAGACTGTGCAAAGGAGCGGGATTGTTCTTGCCAAAATGACTGATAGTTTTTAAAGCCACAAGTCCTGATGTTTCTCTTATGGTCTTATCTGGCATAATTGCCATTGCTTTTTCTGTATTGTTAGGAGCAGTTGTTTTTTTAGTCTGCTTGGCCTTAGCCACCAGTTTATCCTGTTCTTGCATTATCTCCATCAAAGGAGAATTATTTTTGCTGGTCTCTGCCATTGATTTTTTTGCTTGGGCCGTGGCAGTAAAGGTTGTCAGACTAAGTATGACAGCCATTGCTAGATTAATTTTTTTCATTTAAATCACTCTGCTTTCCTAAAATCTTTTATGTTCAATATATTTGTTTATATATGCCAAAAAAGGCTGACAAAATGTCAGCCTTTATTCTCGTACAGTTTTGCTTATTTAACTGCATTTACTTTCTTGGCTAAGCGGGACTTTTTCCGCGCAGCAGCCTTTTTATGAATAGTACCCTTGCGAGCAGCTTTATCCAATAAACCGGCAGCAACCTTCAAAGTAGCTTGTGCTTCGTCTTTAGATCCGGCAGCAGCTTGTGCTTCAACCTTACGGGCTGTAGTACGAATCTTAGCTTTTACTTGACCATTGGCAACCCGACGTTCTTCATCGGTTTTTACACTACGAATGGAAGATTTAATATTCGGCATTTCTTCACCTCCAGCAATCAACTTTACCGAAGTATTTTACCATTATTATAGAATTTACGCAAGTCCATAAATTAAGCATTTTTTAGAGAGCGATTCATGGCATTAACGACCCCCAATAATGAAGTTGTATTAATATTAGGATTAATGCCTACTCCAAAGACATGTTCACCATCCGGCCGTTTTAATTCAATATAGGCAATAGCCTTGGAATTAGATCCCTGAGAAATGGCGTGTTCATGATAATCAATAAATTCATAGCCTTTTACTCCGATTGTCTGCAGGGCATTAAAGAAAGCATCAATGGGGCCATTACCATGACCGGTAATGTAAGTATCTTTGCCTCTCACCTCAACATTGCCTTCAAAAGTAGTACGGGCCTCGCCCCCTTCATGATCCGGCTGTTCCTCGGAAATCTTATGCTTTTTAAGAGCATAAATGCCTTTGTAATCAACATATTCTTTGTTGAAGATGCTTACTATCTTAGTAGAGCTTAGTTCATCACCATAATTATCCGCGGCATCTTTCACTACCTTACCGAATTCCACCTGCATAGCTTTAGGAAGTCTGTACCCGACGGTCTGTTCCATGACAAAAGCTGCTCCCCCTTTGCCTGACTGACTGTTAATTCTGATAACCGGTTCATACTCACGGTTAATATCCGCCGGATTAATTGGCAGATAAGGTACTTCCCAGTAAGGAGTATTGGTATCCGCCATATAGGCAAGGCCCTTACGAACTGCATCTTGATGGGAGCCGGAAAAAGCCGTGAAGACCAGTTTCCCTGCATAGGGATGTCTGTCATCAATGGGCATTTTTGTCACTTGTTCACACACATCTTTTATGTGATTAATATGACTAAAATCCAGCTTGGGATCAACATTATGGGTATACATATTTAGTGCAACGTTCACTATATCAACATTGCCGGTTCTTTCTCCGTTGCCGAACAAAGTTCCCTCTACTCTGTCTGCCCCTGCCATAATAGCCAACTCCGTAGCTGCTACGCCTGTTCCTCTGTCATTATGAGGATGAATACTGATAATAGATCTTCCGTCCTTTTTTAAAGCTCGGCAGCAGTATTCAATCTGGTCAGCATAGGTATTGGGAGTAGACATTTCAACAGTTGATGGTAAGTTTAAAATAACCGGGTTTTCCTTCGTGGCACCCAAAGCATCCAAAACTGCATCGCAGATTTCTATGGCATAATCCATCTCTGTACCGGTAAAACTTTCCGGTGAGTATTCATAGCGAATATGCATGCCGCTTTTAGCCACTTCTTCTTCGGTAAGCTGCTTAATCAGCTTTGCCCCTTCAACGGCAATTGCCGTAATACCGTCTTTACCCTTGTTAAAAACAATTTTTCTCTGTAAAGCAGACGTGGAATTATAAAAATGAATAATCACATTTTTAGCTCCCTGTACTGCTTCAAAAGTTTTCTTAATCAGTTTGGGCCGAGCCTGAACTAATACCTGAATGGTAACATCATCCGGTATGTAGTTTTTTTCGATTAACGTCCGCAAAATTTCATATTCGGTTTCTGATGCAGAAGGGAAACCCACTTCAATCTCTTTAAAACCAATATCTACCAAAGTTTTAAACAATAAAAGTTTTTCTTCCAGCTGCATCGGTGTAACCAACGCCTGATTACCATCTCGTAAATCTACACTGCACCAAATAGGCGGTGCGGTAATTTTCTTATTCGGCCATTGCCTATCCGGTAATTTTACTCCCATAAACGGTAAATACTTCTTAACTGGTTGATGCATTTTTAAATCCTCCCTGTTTCTGGGCAATAAAAAATCGCCCCAATTATAATTATAGGGGCGAGGAATAATCCGCGCGGTACCACCCTGCTTCGGTTGCTAAACGCAACCCTCTCGGTCTCCAACAAGACCTTAACCTTTAACGGAGCTTACCGTCTTGAGCTAAGTATCGCCCAAGCAACTCGAGGGTGAGTATACAGATACTGACAACCATCGGCTTGCACCGTCCGCCGACTCTCTACAGGCTTGTTCAGTAAATTTTATCCCTGTCACAGTTTTTAATAAAAAACATATTTAGTTGATAGTTGCAATTATAGTAAAATGATTTATGTTTGTCAATAACTTTGTAAACATTTTTCTTTATTTTCTTCACAATCTTCCTTGACAGATGTGTTTTGCTATGCTATATTGATACACAACTTGATAAGTGCTATGAAGAGAATAGTAAATAAAGATTATTGACACAGAGATCTCTCGCAGTGGTGAAAGAGAGAACAAGAAACTTTATTGAAGATGGCCTCTGAGCAGATTGGTCGAATATTTTAGACCTTCCGGGTGTGCCCGTTACAGCGCTGGAGTATTGATAGCGAGAGCTTGCGTACTTGAGAAGGCTTAACCTGTGAAGGTTAGGTGAATTAGGGTGGTATCACGGAGCTTCCGTCCCTTTATGGGGGTGGAGGTTTTTTTATTTCCCATTCAAACACTACAAGTAAAACATCTGAGGAGGAAGATAATTATGATTTGGACAAAGAAAGTAGCAACATTATTGGTGGGTTTATCTGTAATAGGAGCAGTAGTCGGTTGCGGCGGCACCCAAGAAAAAGCTAAGCCTGCAGCTAAACAGGAAAGCAAAATAGACACATCCAAACCTGTGAAAGTAGGCGTAAATCCAGGGCCCCATGCGGAAATCATGGATAACGTAAAAAAACTTGCCGCTAAAAAAGGACTGAATATTGAAGTCGTTGAGTTTAGTGATTTCGTAACTCCCAATAGTGCCTTGGCGGCAGGAGAAATTTGGGCCAATTGTTTCCAGCACGAACCTTTCTTGAAAGCAACTTTGAAAAAAGAGCCTAAATTTGATTTGGTTAAAGCTTTTAATACTGCACTTTTCCCTATTAATATTTATTCTAAAAAATTAAAACCCGGTGATGCTATTCCCGACGGAGCAAAAATCGCTATTCCCAATGATCCTACCAACGGTGGCCGTTCTATTTTAATGCTGGCCAATCACGGATTATTGAAAGTGAAAAATCCCAAGGACATTAGTACTACTGTTCATGACATTACAGAAAATCCTCACAATTTCACTTTTATTGAACTAGAAGCTGCTGCCATTCCCCGCAGTCTTGACGATGTAACCTGTGCGGCCATCAACACTACTTATGCTATGAACGCAGGATTAAATCCTGCCAAGGATCCTATTGTCAAGGAAACTGCTGATTCATTCTATGTCAATATTGTGGCAGTTAAGAAAGAAACTTTAAACGATCCTCGTTTGAAGATATTCAAAGAGGTTTACCAATCCAAGGAAAATGGTGAGTTCATTAAATCTCATTATCCCGGATCTGTTGTTTTGGGCTGGAAAGAAAAATAAAAATTTTATAAAGCAAGGACTGCATAACAATGACTTTTGTCATTGTTATGCAGTCCTTTTTTACCACAATTTTATTTCGCGTCAGGAATTTCAGTTAAGTATTTAAGCGTAGAGCCATCTTCCATGTCAACTTCCGTAAATAGCACATCCTGGGTCGTTGTGCTGAAGTCTGCAGCAATGACAGCTTTGTCTGCCGGATCTTGTCCGTTTAAGTGCCAAATATTGCTGTAGCCCCATTTTTTCTGTTGATCGGCTGATAGGTCCAAATTCTTGGAATCGAAGTCTCTGGAGAAGATTTGGGTGCCTTTGGCATCATAAACCAGGACCTGGCCTTTCACTCGTTTAACTTTGGGGTCCAAAAGTTCAAAAGAAAAGGTTGCATGAATTGCGTAAGCAGGAATACCGCTTTCGTTTTCGGTCACTTTTTTTATGCTGAAAGTTTTACTGCCGTCTTTAACAGCCCTGACTTTTTCACCGATTTTCTCTTTGATTGGTTTATTCAGTTCCAGCAATTTGGCTAAAACTGCAGCATCTCTGTTTTTAACAAAAGTTTGCAAGCCGCTTAAGTGTACCAGTCGCCAGGTTCCGTCTTCCAGTCTGTTCATGGTAATATCCAGAGGAAATTCCTGTTGCAACGCTTTATCATAGAGTTTACAAGTAACTACCGTAGTATCATTATGTCTTGCTGTTTTGTCGATACCCTTAAACTCCATGTTAAGAAAACCCATTCTTTCTATAGCCGCTGCCGCAATGGCAAAACCATCGTTATTAGTGTCAATGGGCTGGAAAACACCTTGTTGGACATAGGTTCTGATTTGACTGTTAAAAGCCGGCAAAGCAATATTTTTTACCATAGCCACAAAATTGTCTTTAAATGGTCCCGATTCTTCACCGGTCATAACCGTTGTATCAATCATAACTGTGACCATATCATCAGAAAGACGACTAACGTCAACATGTTTTTCGAAAGCAGCATCGTCATGCTGCGCAATAGCTTTCTGAATTAGTCCCAAACTGTACTGAGGTGATCTCAGCCAGTAAAATTTATAGAAAGCCGCAACTCCAACGATAGCTAAAAATATTAGTGCGAGAAATATTCTCAGGATTTTTCCATGAGTTTTTTTGCTTGGTTCTTCTGTTGCCATGTTTACTGCTCCTTATAATTGATTTTTTGTTTTAAAATTAATGATGGAACAATCTAACGCCTGTCATAGCCATAACCATGTTATATTTATCACAGGTTTCAATAACATTATCGTCCCTGATGGACCCACCAGCCTGAGCTATGAATTTAACGCCGCTCTTATGTGCACGCTCAATATTATCACCAAATGGGAAGAAAGCATCAGAACCTAGTGCAACATCTGTATTCTTGGCAAGCCATTCAGTTCTTTCTTCTCTTGTAAATGGTTCCGGCTTCGTAGTGAAAAATTGTTGCCAGGTTCCCTCTCTCAAAACATCCATGTAAGCATCGGAAATGTAGACATCGATTGTATTGTCCCTATCAGGACGCCTAATATCAGCTTTGAATGGCAGGTTTAAAACTTTGGGGCATTGTCTCAGCCACCAGTTATCTGCCTTGCCACCGGCCAGTCTTGTGCAGTGAACACGGGATTGTTGCCCGGCTCCTACTCCAATGGTCTGACCATCTTTAGCATAGCACACAGAATTGGACTGGGTATATTTCAAGGCAATTAAAGAAACGATTAAATCACGAACTGCCTCGGCAGTAAAGTTTTTATTTTTAGTAGGAATATTCTTTAATAATTCCGGTGTGATTTTAACATTGTTGCGCAATTGCTCAAAGGTTACCCCAAAAATTTCTTTTCTCTCTATTAGTTCCGGAATATAATTCGGATCAATCTTAATCACATTATATGTGCCTTTGCGTTTGGTTTTTAAAATCTCCAGAGCTTCAGCAGTATAGCCGGGAGCAATGATTCCGTCCGATACTTCTCTTTTCAGCAAAGTAGCAGTAGCTGCATCACAAACATCTGACAGTGCCACAAAATCACCATAGGAAGACATACGGTCCGCACCTCTGGCTCTGGCATAGGCAGTAGCTATGGGGGACAATTTTAAATCGTCTACAAAATAAATTTTCTGTAGAACGTCACTAAGAGGTACGGCAACAGCAGCTCCGGCCGGGCTAACGTGTTTAAATGAGCCGGCAGCGGGAAGTCCCGTAGCTTCTTTCAATTCTTTTACTAATTGCCAGTTATTTAAAGCATCCATAAAATTAATATAGCCGGGATTGCCATTAAGAACTTCAATAGGCAATTCCCCGCCATTTCTCATGAACAAGCGGGCAGGCTTCTGATTGGGATTACAACCATACTTTAATTTTAATTCTTTCATTTTGACACTCTCCTTTAGAAAGAAAAGAACCGGCCCCAGGCCAATTCTGCCCAGACGGTCGGCTTTAGCAATCATGCTTCACGTGGTTATCCACTTCCGTCAGTCACATGATCTGTATATAAATATTATATAATTCTGGGTGTACCTTGTCAACGGACCCTTAAACTCCTGTACCGTCAAAGGATGGAATAAATTCTTTATCTGCCGCATCCTCTTCCTGCACAAACCCATCCTCAATCGTACTATTAAACAAATAATCTTCAACTTCCCCATATTCCTCTTTGGTAACTTTACGATTAATTTCCGGATAATCTGCCGCCCTGCCGCAAGGAACATATTGATGCATTAAGCTAAACATCACCTGTCCCGGTCGAAAGGTCTTTGCCACCCAATCAATAACTGCCTTACTGTCTTTAGTACAACCGGGCATAATTAAATGTCTGATAATCACGCCTTTTTCCATTAACCCGTTTTCTCGCAATTTATAGGGTCCCACCTGCCGATACATTTCCCGAATAGCAGCAGTGGCCAAGGAAAAATATTCTGGGGCGTGACTGTATTTTTCCGCTAATTTAGCATCGTGATATTTTAAATCCGGCAAATAAATTTGCACTTTTCCTGCTAACTTCTTTAGCGTTTCCACTTTTTCAAAGCCGGAAGAATTATATACTACCGGCACCGACAACGGCTCTTGCAGGGACTCTGTTATAGCCTCCACATAATGAGCTGCCGTTACAAGATTAATATTATGAGCTCCCTGGGCAATTAAATTATGATAAATTTCCCGTAAATGTTCCACGGAAACTTCTTTGCCCTGCTCTTTAAAGCTAATATCGTAATTCTGACAAAAAACGCAATGCAAATTACACCCGGTGAAAAACACCGTGCCGCTGCCTTTGGTCCCGCTAATACAAGGTTCTTCCCAATAGTGCAAACCGGCCCTGGCGATTTTCGGCAGCCAACCACTATGGCATACTCCGTATTTACCCGATGAGTCCGCTTTTTCCGATCTATCAACATTACAATTACGAGGACATAAATTACATAAAGTCATTACCCTTGCTCCTTAGACTTCAATCTCTTGCGGCTTTGATAATTCTACATAACCTTCTATATAGCTTGCCAGAATTTTACCCCCGTTTTTTTCTACACGGGCGATAATAGTTCCGGCGGGCTGTTTTAATTTGAAGCCGAAACTTCCGTTAGCAGCCCTATTCAACCAGCTTAAAGCTAATGCTGTAGCCTGAGACCCTGAGCCACAACTGCCTTCCCAGTATGTAGTATTAACAGCTTGTGCATAAACAATTGGAACCATAGCATATGTTTTGGTGTTAAAGAATATTGTTCCCAAAGCTGCCGGGTATTTCTTAGCATATATAGCCTTTTTTACTATTGCAAAAATTTTTTCAGATGGCTCCACATCTCTTAAAACGATATGAATAATTCCTCCTAAATCTACTAAGATTGGCTCCTTGTCCAAATGCAAATCAGGAATTGTCCAAGATGCTATTCTAACCGGGTCAGGCATTTTTATGTTTGTGTAATTAGTTTGAGGATTCACATTAACATGAAGAACTTTGTCCGTGCCTGTTTCTCTAATTACTATATCCGTAGGCTCCATTATGTTTTGTGCTTTAGCGCAATATAGAGCGAAAGCCCTTCCTGCATTCCCGCAAAATTCCATACCGGCCATTTCCAAAACATTTTTTTGTCCAATGCTTTTTATAAATCCTACTTGCTCACCTTTCAATTCTTTATGAGCCAGTAGTTTCCTGGCAATATTCTGATATTCCGATTGTTCACAAGGAGTAAGAACAAAAATGGTAATATTACCGCTGGGATTGGCAACTAAAATTTTAAGTTTTTTCATATAGTTACACCTCGTAAAAAAATGACAGCTTCCTTGTGCCGAAGCTGTCATTTAGTATTTTCAGCACTGTCTAGATAAACGGTGATAATATTATAGCACACAATGCCAAGGGGGTGTTGTATAAAATACCGGTGGGAACGCAAGTGTCCCAAATGTGATCGTGCTGACCATCAGCATTTAAACCGGAAGTTGGTCCCAGTGTTGTATCAGAAGCCGGAGATCCCGCGTCACCTAGAGCTGCAGCTGCAGCAATGAGCATTACGCAACCCATCGGTGAAAAGCCCATTCTCATACAAACAGGTACGAACAGTGTTGCTATAACAGGTATAGTGCTAAAGGATGAACCAATGCCAATAGTAACAACCAAACCAATAATCATCATCATAACCGCTGCAACGAACTTGGAATTACCAACCACTGCTACAGATGCTTCTACTAAGTGGTTTACACCACCGGTAGCCTTAATAACTTCAGAATAACCTGCTGCTACCAGCATGACAAAAGCAATTAAGCCCATAATCCGGACACCATTGCCCACAATTACTTCAAAGTCCTGAAGTTTTATAGCGCGGCCTACAACCATAACCACAATACCAGCTAAAGCACCTAGGGGCAAAGACCCGGTATAAAGATTAATACCTAACACCATTAAAGCAGCAAATAATGTCACCCAATGGCTAGCCTCCATATTTAGTTCCTTACTTAAATCCAAAGTTTGCCCGGGAATAGGTCTGTCTTCATATTCACGGTCTTTTCTAAATATAAACCAACCCACAACCAAACCTAAAATCATAGATAAGCCAAGTGGCCAAGTGCCATGCCATACTTGGGAAGTCGCAACAGTAATACCATTAGATTCCATATGCTTGGCAATTAAGCCATGGAAAATCAAACCGAAACCAAAGGGTAGAGATATGTAGGGTGCTTTCAGTCCGAAAGCTAAAGAACAGGCCACCGCTCTTCTATCCAGTTTCATATTATTCATCATTTTCAAAAGAGGTGGAATCAAAATGGGAATAAAGGCAATGTGAACGGGAATAACGTTTTGAGAACAGCAGGCAACTAAAGCAATAATAACTAAGAACATTAATTTTTTGCCCTGTACAATTTTTTCAATCTTATGAGACAATATTTCAGTTATTCCTGTGTTAGCCATTGCTGAGGCTAAAATTCCCAGCAAAATATAGCTTAGAGCCGTTTCAGAGTTTCCTCCCATACCTTTAACCAATACTGACATAGCTTTTGTTAGGGGCATTCCTGACATAATACCTGCTACTAGAGCAGAAAGCAGTAGTGAAATTAAAACATTAACTTTCCTCAAGCACAAAATAACTAGTACAACAACTGAGACTAGCACGGGGTTTGTTAAAATATCCATTTCTACCTCCCTGTATTTTCTGTTTTTTTTAAGCTAATTTACCAACTATCTTTTCTGCTGCTTTAACGGGTTTTTCTTCCCTAATTAAGTCCTCACACTTAACCAGTTCCGGATGCATCAAGATATCATCTTCTACTGCCGGTACTCCGGCTGCTCTTACACAGTCATAAACACTCTTAGCAGCAGGGCTCATCTTGTCTTCACCCCGCAAATACAGAGCTTGACAAACCCCAAATAATTCAATAGCCTGTACACTTCTAACATTGTCTACTATCATTCTGGCTGTTCTGGCAGAAGTAGTTCCCATTGATACATGATCTTCCTGATTAGCGGAAGAAGGAATAGAATCAACGCAAGCAGGATGAGCATAAATTTTGTTTTCGGAAACCATAGAAGCAGCAGCATACTGGGCAATCATAAAGCCATTGTTTAAGCCCCCTTTTCTGCACAAGAAAGCAGGAAGTCCGTAACTTAAAGCCGGATTAACCAATCTTTCCAAACGCCTCTCGGACACATCTGCCAATTCTGCTACTGCCATGCCCAATGTATCCAAGGCAATGGCAACAGGTTCACCGTGAAAATTACCACCGGAGATAACTTCGTCTTCATCCGGGAAAACCAGGGGATTATCTGTAGAAGCATTAATTTCTCTGCTCATTAGATTCCAAACATACTTTAATGCTTCTCTTACGCCACCATGAATTTGTGGTGTGCAACGCACAGAATAAGCATCTTGTACTTTTACAATTTCCGGATTAGGATTTTCGTCCAAGGTTAGTTTAGAACCGGCCGTAAGTTTCAGTAAATTAGCAGCACTGTCTATTTGTCCTTGATGTCCGCGGACAATATGAACCTTAGGGTCAAAGGCTTTTCTAATACCTATTTGTGCTTCGCAAACCATGCCTGCCAAAACATCGCCCATTTTAGCCATTTGTACTGCATCGTAAAGAGCTAAGGTGCCAAAAGCACACATGGCCTGGGTTCCGTTAATCAGCGCCAAACCTTCTTTGGATGCCAGTTCGATAATAGGAATTCCGGCACTATTCATAGCTTCTTTTCCACTCATGAGTTTTCCTTGGTAATATGCTTCGCCAACACCAATCATGGGCTGAACCATATGTGCTAATAGTGCTAAATCTCCTGATGCTCCCAGGGATCCTTTTTCCGGAATGCAAGGGGTTACTCCTTTGTTCAGCATATCAATCATGGTTTGAACAGTAGCTAATTTAAGACCACTGTTGCCTTTGGAAACAGAGTTAATACGTAGAAGTACCATAGCACGTGCTACTTCAATAGGCATGGGATTTCCCATTGCACAGGAATGGGAAATTATAAGATTATGCTGCAAGGTTTTAGCGTCTTCAGCAGGAACAAACACTTTTTGGAATTCACCGAACCCGGTGGTCAACCCATAAATAACGGCACCGCTGGCAAGTTTTTCCTCAACATATGCTCTTGCTTTATTAATGGCTGCTTTTGCTTCTTCAGATAATACTACCTTTTCATCATGTCTTGCTACGTTTACAACATTTTCAATAGTTAAATCTTTACCTGTAATAATTACCATTTGCTGCATCCTCTTTTCTTCTTGATAATTAAAAACAAAATATTTTATAGTGCTTCCGCAATATCTTTATAAATATTTTCCGCCAATTTTTCTGCTTCTGCTACTAAAGCAACACCTTGGTCTTTTTTGTCTTGAACAAATTCGCTGTCTTTAATGCCCCCAATATTAATCAACACATTAAGCCAGGCACCGCGTACGGCAGTGCTTAAGCTTACAGCCGCAACTCCTAAATCGCTGGCAGCGCTTTGATTGCTTTTGCCTACGATAGCTTCTATATTTTTCAAGGCTTCTACACAGTAGCTGAGCATAGCAAAAGGAATCTTGGTGCAGACCTTTAAGGCATCCTGCATGGCTGCTCTTCTGGCCGCTTTTTCTTCTTCCGTGTTCTTAGGCATGGCGAAAACGTCGGTCATTACTCCAAAGGTTTCTGTATCTTCATCCATGGCAGTAAGGAAACTGTCTTTCAATGCCAAGAGCTTGGTCTGGACTTCTTTGTCCAAAGTTTCGAATTCTGCATATTTAGTTTTGCCGATACTTAAAGCACAAACCATGGCTCCCAAAGCACAACCTTGGGCACCGGCTAAAGCCGCGGCACTGCCCCCTCCCGGGGCAGGTGCGTCGCTTGCTAATACATCAATAAATTGTTTGGTCGACATCATTGTCAGCTGCATATTTTATTTTTCTCCAATCAAATGGTATTCCATGACTTGTTTGTGAGCGTCAAAGTTCTCAATTTGCAAATAATATTCTGCTACATCCAGCAGAGCTTTAGCAGGAGTCAGTCCTACTACTTCACTGCCGATAATGTGCACGCCCCAACGCTTGCACTCTGTTCTGATGGCTTCGAAGGTTCTGTATAAAGGAGTTCCTTCGTAGTTCACCATGTTCATGGAAACCTGGGCAATATTTCTATCTTCCAGTTTTACACCGATAGCTTTGCAATATTTAAATCCGCCGCTGGAGCCTCTGATGATTTTGGCAATCTTTTTAGCCACTTCCAAATCAGCAGTATCCAGGTTAACGTTGAAAGCAACCAATGGCATTCTGGCACCGATGGCAATAATGCCGGCGGTAGGATGAATTTTTCTTTCGCCGTAATCAGGAGCCCATTCCGGTTGTAATAATTTTTCCGGCATGCCTTCGAATTGGCCTTTACGGATTTTTGCCAAATTGACTCTGTCAGGACTGGTAGCACTGTCTTCATATAAGAAGCTAGGAACTTTTAATTCATCCCAAATTCTCTTAGCTACTCTCTTGCTCATTTCCACACACTCCTCTACGGTAACATCCATAGTGGGAACGAAAGGAATAACGTCGGTAGCGCCCATACGAGGATGTGCTCCTTCGTGTTTGCGCAGATCGATTAATTCGGTAGCAGTTTTGGTTAATTGGAAAGCTACTTCTTCTACAGATTCAGGGCTGCCTACCAGAGTAATAACGCATCTGTTGTGGTTTTCATCTGATTGGAAATCGAAAAGCATGCAGCCAGGTACGCTCTTTGCTACTGCTTGGAGCTTATCCAGAATTTCTTTGTTACGGCCTTCACTAAAATTTGGAATACATTCAACTAACTTCGGCATTGGTTTGCCTCCTTTAATTTTATCTGGGATTAGTTACGAGAACTTCGCCATTTTTAATTACTGTGTCAACTAAATTATCTCCGTATCTGTAGAACAAATAATCCAGATTAGGTGCATCCCAAATAATGAGATCCGCCTGTTTACCGGTTTCTACAGTACCAAGAGTTTTGGCTCTGTTTATTGCTGCAGCACCGTTTAAGGTCACAGCGGTTAAACATTCTTCCGGTGTCATTTCATATTTGTAGCAGCCTATATGCATGGCCAGCTGCAAAGAATTGGAAGGACAGGAGCCAGGGTTAAAATCACTGCCAAAGGCTACAGGTACACCCTTGTTGATCATGTCTCTGGCGGGAGCATATGTAGAGTTCAGGTAGAAAGATGTACCAGGCAACAAACATGCTATAGTACCGCTTTGGGCCATAGCAGCTATGCCTTTGGCATCAGCTTTAATCAAATGTTCGCAGCTAATGGCACCTAATTCTGCTGCCATAGGTGTACCACCAATGGGTACAATTTCGTCGCTGTGACATTTAATTCCTAAACCGGCTTTTTTTCCTGCCAGTAAAATCTTTTTTGATTCTTCGGGAGTGAAAACTCCTTGCTCACAAAAAACATCGATGAATTCTGCCAGGTGCTTTTCCACTACTTGAGGCAGGGTTTCGTTAATGACCAAATCAATATAGGCATCACGTTTGTCCTTATAGTCCGTAGGTAAAGCATGGGCTCCCATAAAAGTAGAAACCAGAGAAATCTTTTCTTCCTGCTGTAGTTCTTTAACTACTTCCAACATTTTTAATTCTGTTTCTGTAGTTAAGCCATAGCCGGATTTCGCTTCTACTGTGGTAACCCCCAGTCTCAGCATTCTGTCTAAAAGTTTTTTGGTTTTAGCTTTCAACTCTTCTTTCGTAGCTTTGCGAGTATTGTTTACGGTGGAAAGAATGCCGCCGCCCTGAGCCAAGATTTCTAAATACGTTACCTTTTTTAGTTTCATGGTCAGTTCATGTTCCCGCCAGCCACCGAAGACCAAATGAGTGTGAGAATCTACCAGACCGGCTGTTACCAGTTGTCCCCTGGCATCAATGGTTTTATCAGCCCCTGCAGGAACTGCTTGGTTAGCAGTTCCCACTTGGGCGATTTTATCATTTTCCATAATGAGCCAGGTGTTAGTGGTTAAGCTGACATTGCCTTGCTCTGCACCTTTTTTGGCAGCAGAACCGGTAGCTGTGGCCAGCATTCCGATGTTGGTGATAAGTGTCTTCATAGTGCCTCCTAAATTATTTCTTGTTTTCTGCATTTTTAAGTGCTTCTTTTACCAGGGAATCGTCTGCAACATAAGGAAGGGTAATATGATCTGTAGTGCTGAACTTCTTGTTATATTCAATAGCTGTTTCCATAGCGTGTTCATTTCTTGCCCAGCTGCGTCTGGAAACACCAATCATAACATCCCAGGGAATAGCAGCTTGCAAAATAGTATCTACGCGATCGGAACCATCCAGAACCATACCAAAGCCACCGTTAATAGCCTTGCCAATACCGGTGCCGCCGCCGTTATGGAGAGTTACTAAGCTCATGCCCCGTGCACAGTTGCCTGCATAGCACTGGGTAGCCATATCTGCCATAATGTTGGAACCGTCTTTGATATTAGATGTTTCTCTGAAAGGAGAATCAGTACCGCCGGTATCATGATGATCTCTGCCCAGCATAACAGGTCCGATTTCTCCTTTACGAACCATATCGTTGAATTTCAAAGCGATAGTTAATCTGCCCAAAGCATCTTGGTACAGAATACGACATTGGGTACCAACTACCATCTTGTTCTTCTTAGCGTCTCTTACCCAAATCCAGTTATCTCTGTCCTGATAACGTCTAGTAGGATCGATGCAGGCCATAGCTGCAGCATCAGTCTTGTCCAAATCTTCAGGATTTCTGGATAAGCAGCACCATCTAAATGGCCCATAACCATAGTCAAACAGACAAGGTCCTAAAATATCTTCTACATAGGACGGGAAAATGAAACCGTCTAAATCATCTCTGCCGTTCTTGCAGATGCTCTTTACGCCGCTTTCATAAACTGCTTCCAGGAAGCTATTGCCATAATCGAAGAAGTAGGTTCCTCTTTCATGAAGTTTGCAAATGCAGTCATAATGAGTATGTAAAGTCTTGTCTACTAATTTTCTGAAACTGGCAGGATCTTTAGCCAGCATTTCAGTTCTTTGTTCGAAAGTCAGACCTTGAGGGCAATAGCCTCCATCATATGGTACATGGCAGGAAGTCTGGTCGCTTAACAGGTCTACATGGATGTTCTTGGCTATTAAGTATTCCAGCAAGTCAACGATGTTGCCATGATAAGCAATAGCGCATGCTTCTTTAGCTGCCAATTTTTCTTGGGCAATCTTAACTGCTTCTTCACAGGATTCGGCAATGCAGCTTACCCAGCCTTGTTCATATCTAGTCTGGATACGGGAAATATCAACTTCCGCAATAATGGAAACAGCGCCGGCAATAACAGCTGCCTTACCCTGAGCTCCGCTCATACCGCCTAAACCGGAAGATACGAAGAAACGACCGGTCAGGTCTTTATCATTAGGAATACCTAATTTCAAACGGCCGGCATTTAACAAAGTGTTAAATGTGCCATGAACTATACCTTGCGGTCCGATATACATCCAGCCACCGGCAGTCATTTGGCCGTAGTTAGCAACGCCAATAGCTGCCGCTCTGTTGAAGTTATCGTTGGAGTCGAACATGCCGATCATTAAAGCGTTGGTAGTAATAACTCTGGGAGACATTTTATGAGAATGGAACAATCCCATAGGATGACCGCTCATCATAACTAGAGTCTGTTCTTGAGTCAGGTTTTCCAAATATTTTTTAATTAAGCGATATTGCATCCAGTTCTGACAAACAGAACCTGTTTCACCGTAGGTAACACATTCGTAAGGATAAAGAGCTACATCAAAATCCAGGTTGTTGTCGATCATAACCTGCATAGCCTTGCCTTCAATGCATTTGCCTTTATATTCTTCAATGGGTTTCCCCCATAATTTGCCGGCTGGTCTGAAACGATAGCCGTAAATTCTGCCATGCTCTTCCAATTCTTGAGCAAATTCAGCAGCCATTTGTTTATGATGATCCGGATGAATATAACGAAGGGCATTTTTTATAGCCAGTTCTTTATCAGCCTCAGTCAAGCGGGATTCTCTTCTCGGTGCTCTTCTGATACCTTCAACGAATTTCGGATATTCAGGTAAATCATAATCAAGCTTTACGGTCATTGCTTCATCAACATTAAAATCTTTCATATTAATTTTTGCCTCCTTTAGTTACATAAGTAATTTTCTGAACTTTCTATTTACATTCTATTATATGTCTTGTTATAATGCTAATATCAAATGAATATCTTTCCTATATAAAAAAGGCATAACAAGGAGGAAGAAAATGCTCTTTAAGCAACTGCTCTACTTTACCACCGTTGCTGAGACTCTTAATATTTCTATAGCAGCCCGCAAATTATTTATTTCCCAACCCCCTATCAGTCGACAAATTATGTTATTAGAAAAAAGACTGGGTGTCCAATTGTTCGTACGAAAAAATAAAGGTCTGGAACTAACTAAACCGGGACTTATTCTTTATCAGCAATCCAAAGGTCTTTTCAGCAATTTAGATGACATTGTAACCAGCGTAAAGGCAGAAGCCAAAAGTTATCGTGGTACTATAAGAATCGGGGCACTTCCGTCCTGCATGCCTTTTGTCATAAAGACCATCAAAGATTATAAGCTCAAGTATTCTGAAGTAGAATTATCCCTGCGTACTGATACTCCGGCGGTTCTTTTGGAAGAGCTGGAAAAGGGCAATATAGATATCATTTTTCTCCGCAGTTTTATCCAAAAAAGAACTAATTTTACGGAAATTGAAGTGGCACGGGATTCTTTGCAGCTTCTTATGCACAAATCTTTTGACCCCAATCCCCGGCAAAGCAGTGTAAATTATACAGAACTTAAAAAGCTGCCTTTTTGCACTTTAATGCCTAAGGATACTTGGAAATACAATGAAATTCTTCTGGATGAGTGTCAAAGACGCAAAATCAAACCCAATGTGCTTTTTGAATGCAATGATACCACCAGTATGATGCAGCTTATTCACAATGCCATGGCCGTAGCCTTTCTTCCCAGGCCTCTTCTTGACACAGTTTCCGACCACATTAAAATCATCAGTAAACCTGTAGAGGGATTGAATATCACGGTACCCCTTAATATGGTCTATAACAAGGATACTTATCAAACATCCTGCGTACGCTTATTCCTCAACATAATCAAAAGCACTTTAAGCAAACCAACTTTAAATGATCAAAATTTTGAATAAAAAAAGGCTGTAACACAATGATAAAACTCATTGTATTACAGCCTCTTTTTTAGATTTAATACCGGCCGCCTCTTTTTTATTCAATTGATAAAACAGAGGTACTTATTTTTTCTGTTATCGCCCGTAGTACAACTATTTGCAAGGGGATTAAAATTATAGCCTGTAAGATTCTTGTAGTAAATAGCACCGTAAAAGGTACATCTGTGAGAAAAGTCAGCCAATAAGTTGATAACCCCAAGCCAATAACAATGCGCTGGAGAAATACCAAAACAGCTATATTGCCCAAAGGGCAATGCCTCTTATACAAAAACAAGCCATAAACCATACCGCTTAAAGCTCCGGAAAGAGTAAACCCCGGAAAATACATACCCACAGGAAATAAATTAGCTCCCAGTAAGTCTGCCAGACCACCTAGCACTCCTGCCCAAACAGGTCCATAAAGAATGCCGCAAAGAGCTAAAGGGACAAAGGCAAAACTTATTTTCACAATAGGAGTACTAATGGAGAAGAATCTTGATAGGACTATTTCTATAGTTAATAGAATACTAAGATGGACTAGCATTCTGGTATTATGTTTTATTTTCATGGAATCACCCCTCCTTTTTCCGTTGCTTGCTTTTAATACGAAATGCTTTTTTAGAACAAACCGCTGATCTTGCCTTCTGCATCCACATCTATTTTTTCTGCTGCAGGCACTTTAGGCAATCCCGGCATAGTCATTATATCACCAGTCAAAGCAACAATAAACCCTGCTCCGGCAGATATTTTTAAATTTTTAACCGTTACAACAAAACCTCTTGGTGCGCCTAATAGTGCAGCATTATCAGAAAAACTATACTGAGTTTTCGCCATGCAGATAGGCAATTTATCATACCCTAACTCATTGATTTGTTTTAATTGTTTTTTAGCTTTAGGAGCAAATTCCACGCCCTCTGCCCTATAAACTTTTTGGCAAATGGCCGCTATTTTTTCTTCCACAGAGCTATTAACATCATAGGTAAAGGTGAATTCATTAGGCAGTTCGCATAATCTTATTACTTCTTGAGCCAAAGCTTTACCGCCTTCCCCACCTTTAGCCCATACTTCACTAAGAGCAACATTAACACCTAATTCTTTGCATTTGTCCTCCACCATTTTCAGTTCTGCTGCTGTGTCGGTTGGGAAAGCATTAATGGCAACTACGCAGGGCAATTTATAAACTTTAGTCACATTTTCTACATGCTGTAATAAGTTGGGTAAACCTTTTTCTAATGCTTCTAAATTTTCTTTGTTTAAATCAGCTTTTGCTACACCACCGTGATGTTTTAAAGCTCTCACGGTTGCAACCACGACAACAGCAGATGGATGCAAATCAGCCATTCTGCATTTAATGTTCAAGAATTTTTCAGCACCTAAATCTGCACCGAAACCTGCTTCCGTAATAGCATAATCGCCTACTTGTAAAGCCATTCTTGTAGCCAAAACAGAATTGCAGCCATGAGCTATATTAGCAAAGGGTCCACCGTGAATAAAAGCCGGTGTATGTTCCAGAGTTTGGACTAAATTAGGTTTTAAAGCATCTTTTAACAAAGCAGTCATAGCTCCCGCTGCTTTTAATTGTCCGGCCGTAACAGGTTGGTCATCATAGCTATATCCTACGATAATTTTACTCAGCCTTGCTTTTAAATCCAAAACATCGGAAGCAAGACATAAAATAGCCATAACCTCAGAAGCTACGGTAATGTCAAACCCATCTTCACGAGGTGTACCGTTAGGTTTACCACCTAACCCATCCACAATGTTACGCAGTTGACGGTCATTCATATCTACAGCACGTTTCCACGTTATTTTTCTTGTATCTATATGTAAGGCATTGCCTTGTTGAATATGATTATCCAGCATAGCCGCCAGCAAATTATTGGCAGCACCGATAGCATGAAAATCACCGGTAAAGTGCAGGTTTATATCCTCCATGGGAACAACTTGGGCATAACCACCGCCGGCTGCTCCGCCTTTAACACCAAAAACAGGACCCAAAGACGGTTCTCTAAGTGCTACCGCTACTTTTTTACCTAGCTTGCTAAGTCCGTCAGCTAAACCAACTGTAGTTGTAGTTTTGCCTTCCCCGGCAGGAGTAGGAGTTATAGCAGTGACCAAAATCAGTTTGCCGGCTTTCCGTTCATGGTTCTTTAAGAAGTTGTAATCAATTTTAGCCTTGTAATTACCGTATTGCTCAATATACTCTTCCGGAATTGCACAGTCTTTGGCAATCTCTCTAATGTTTAAAGCTTTTGTTTCTTGAGCGATTTGAATATCAGATTTAATTTCCATGTTGCTCATCCTCTCTCTTTTTTTAATATAATTTTAGGGAACATCAAGCAATTCCTTTCTTACATAGCTTCCATTGTAACAAAGACCCTAGGATAAAACTAATACCATTCGCCTATCCTTGCTATACGCAAAAAGTATTACCCTTATTTTTTGCTTTCTTTTTCTTTTGTGGCAAAGCCTAACATATCCGCTATCAGCCTTGCTGCCAAATAAGATGTTGTACCTCCTTGATCATCATAAGGAGGGGCCACTTCTGTCATAACCATAGCTGCTAAAGTGGTTTTTGCGGCAATGGCCTCAAACATATCCACTACTTCGTCGTACATAAAACCGCCGAACATAGGTGAAGCTGTAGCAGGAGCACAGGAAGCATCCATCACGTCAATATCAAAATGGATAACAACCCGGTTGCTTAATTTAAACTCATCCAATATTCTAGCAATGCCCATTTCATGAATGGCTTTTACAGTATAGAGTCCATCACCATGCTTACGAGCATCCTGAAAATCATCGGGTCCGCTGCTGCCCTGTCCCCTAAGACCTAGGTGCAAAATTCGTCCTACATAGGGCAAACCGGCAACGTTGCGCATGGGAGCTCCATTGAAATATTTCTGTCCGCAAAGAGGTTTCGTCCAATCAAGATGTGCATCAAAATGAATAACGTCAAATGTCCCAATTGTATTTAATCCTTGCATCATTGGATAGGAAACAGAACAATCCCCGCCTAGTATCACCGGCATAATACCTTTACTCGCTAAAATTTCCACCGCCGCAGTCAAGTTAGCAGCAGTTCCTCCCGGGTCACCGGGAATATAGTCAACATCACCGCAATCTATAACTTTCCATTTATCGGCATCCATATAAAAAGTATCCCGCTCAAAATTATATGTACCACCTGGCTTAAAACCAAATCTTGTAGAACCCTCTCGAATGCCTCTGGGACCCATTCGACAGCCGCTCCTGCCCTGAATATCCATATCAAAGGGTGCTCCCAGGACAGCAATATCTGCTTGTGCATCATTTATGTTGACGCATATTTCGCTTTTGGCAAAACTGGCAATACCTGTAGGAGACATATTCAAAGATTTTTTCAAGCTGAAATTTTCCATATCTTTCCCCCATTTTTAATACACTATTGTGAAACATATTTTGTTATTGTGTTTATCAGGATTATAGGTTACACTGTAAACAAAGTCAACGTTCTATTCACTATAGTGAAACGCAAGACGAAATGAGGTCTATTATGAAAAACTCCAAATCCACAACTCCCTTAGTAAATTCCGTGCTTCATGCTACAAAAATTTTAGAATTATACGCTGCTCAAAAAGAAGAATATCTTAGTCTCGCTCAAATAAGCAGCGCCCTAGCCATGCACAAAACCACTGTTTTTAGAATTCTGCGTACTCTCCAATCCGTGGGATGGATTGAGCAATCAGCCGAAAGCAGAAATTACCGTCTGGGCAATAGTATTCATTTGGTAGCTTCCGCTGTTTCGGTCCACCAAACTTATCGCAATATTATTTATAATGAAATGCAAAAGCTTTCTGCGCAATTTAACGAAACGGTTATCCTTTCTGCCATTACCGACAAAACCGGCATTTGTATTGATTTGGTTAAAACGAAACATCGCCTAGCCTTAGCTACAGAAAGCGGCTATATTGTTCCTTTAGATGCAGGGGCTACCGGAAAAGTCCTACTGGCTGCCCAATCTTTGAAAAAACAAAAAGAAATTTTAGCCCAATACAATACTAGAAAGCAGCAAACCCTAAAAAATCAGTTAGAACTTATTGCCAGCCAAGGCTATGCATTTTCAGAAAGTGAAGTAGAAATAGGTGTGGCTGCATTGGCAGTCCCACTGCCTTTAGAAGATGCTGCTTATGTGTTAAGCATTTCCGGCCCCAGTGTGAGACTTAAGCAGCTTAACTACAAACTTCTTCTCCATGCACTGCAAAATTCTGTTTTAAATATTCAACGCAAATGCGCGAACTTAGCATAGAAAAAGACAGCCAAAAGGCCTAGGGGACGATTTCCTCATAAGAGGAAATCCCCTAGGCCTTTTTTTGTATATACAAATAATAACTTACTTAAAGAGTTACTTCTTATTCTACTGTTACAGATTTTGCCAGGTTACGAGGTTTATCTACATCACAACCACGTGTTAAGGCTGCATAATAAGCTAAAAGCTGCAAGGGTACTACAGACAGAATAGGTGTCAAATCCGGGTCAGCTTTAGGAATATAAATAACGCTGTCCGCATGCTGAGCTAATTTCTTATCGCCCTCTACGCCTATACCGATAACCATGGCATCTCTTGCTTTAACTTCCTGCAAATTGCTGATGGTCTTTTCATAAACATGAGGTTGTGTAGCCAAAACAATAACAGGCACACCAACCACAATAAGAGCTAATGTACCGTGTTTTAATTCACCGGCAGCATAAGCTTCTGCATGAATATAAGAAATTTCCTTCAGTTTCAAAGCCCCTTCTAAAGCAACAGCATAGTCTAAGCTTCTACCCAGGAAAAAGGCATCTTCGCAGCTGCCGTATTGAGTGGCAAACACTTTAATCTGGTCTACATTTTCTAATTCTTTATGAATCTGCTCAGGCAATTCTTTTAGCCCTGCCACCAAAGTCTTCATACGTTCAGGAGTAATCTTGCCACGTAAGTCAGCTACATAAAGAGATAACAACAGCATAACAACTAATTGAGTCGTATAGGCCTTGGTTGACGCTACAGCGATTTCCGGGCCGGCATAGGTATAAACCACCTGGTCTGCGGCTCTTGCTATAGATGAGCCAACCACGTTGGTTACAGCCATAGTTCTGGCTCCCAGTCTCTTAGCTTCCTTCAAAGCTTCCAAAGTGTCACTGGTTTCACCGGACTGGCTGATAACCATGCATAAACAACTGCTGTCCACAATAGGATTACGATAACGGAATTCGCTGGCAATATCTACTTCTACAGGAATTCTGGCCAGTTGTTCCAGATAATACTTGCCGACAATACCTGCATGATAAGCTGTGCCGCAGGCTACGATAAAAATCTTGCTGATATTTTTGAAATCATCAGCGGTCCAATTCAGTTCATCAAATTTAACACCATCATCATTTTTCTTTACTCGTCCGGTCAATGTATCCCGGACTGCTTTAGGCTGATCATAAATCTCTTTTAGCATAAAGTGAGCAAAACCGCCTTTTTCAGCAGCTTCTGCTTTCCAGTTAACTACATAAACTTTTTTGCTGATGGGGGTGCCATTAATATCTTGAATCCAAACCTTGTCTTTTGTCACTGTAGCAATTTCTCCGTCATTCATAATAAATGTACGACGGGTTTTAGCTATAATGGCCGGAATATCGGAAGCAATAAAGTTCTCTCCCTCACCTAAACCAATAATTAACGGATTGTTCTTCTTAGAACAGATAATCTTATCAGGTTCTTTGGCACACATAAATACCAAAGAATAAGAACCTTCAATCATACCAAGGACTTTCTTTACAGTATCTTCAAAGCTGCCGTTATAATATTCTGCCATTAAATGGGCAACTATCTCTGTATCTGTTTCTGATACAAACTTATGACCTTTTTGAATTAAATCCTGCTTCAGTGTCATATAGTTTTCAATAATACCATTATGGACAACAACAAATTCACCGCTCTCATCACATTGAGGATGAGCATTAACATCACTGGGCCGACCATGAGTTGCCCAGCGGGTATGGCCGATACCTACTGTTCCTTCAGGTTCATGACCTTTAATTTTTTGTTTTAGGGATTCCAATCTTCCCATACATTTTTCAATATCAATTTTGCCATTATTATAAACGGCAATACCGGCTGAATCATAACCTCTGTATTCCAGCTTGCTTAGGCCTTCCATCAAAAAAGGAGTAGCCTGATTTCTTCCAATATATCCAACGATACCGCACATAGATGTAGTACCTCCTATTTTTTGTTTTGCCCACTGCCATAGACTTTCTGTTCCCGTTGTTACCACCGGGGTTTGTTATCTAATTTCGGTTGCAGTTTTCCGAGAGGCACCCGCTGACTGATCGATTAACCTCTTCCTCGTCCACCACCTGAATGGTGCATGCGCTGTCTGACTAAGTGTTCCTATCCTCCTTTGAATATAATTTTATGCCGCACGGTAGGCAATCCCATGCGGCACATCGTTGTGCAATGTAATAATACTATTTTTCCGGTTCTAGGTCAACTAATGGTCACAATAAATTTTCATGTTCCCCTTCTTTAACCAATTAAACCGATAAAAGACTAGGCCATTTCCTTATGAACTACTTCAGCAATAGCTCCGGCCATACGTTCCAGTTCAGCCTGGTCAGGTCCTTCTGCCATTATGCGGATAAGTGGTTCTGTACCGGAAGCACGAACCAGTACCTGCCCATCCTCACCCAGTTCTTGCTGATACTTACTAATGATTTCTTTAATGGCAGTATTTTCATCCCAGCCATTTTTATCTTTGACACGGACATTAACCAAAATTTGCGGATACTTTGTCATTAAGGAACCCAGTTGAGATAATGTCTTGTTTTTTTGGACCATAGAGCCTAATAATTTTACGGCAGTCAGCATACCATCGCCGGTTTTAGCAAAGTCCGAAAAAATAATATGACCGGATTGTTCTCCCCCTAAATCATACCCGTTTTTCAGCATTTCTTCTAAAACATAACGATCCCCCACTGAAGTTTTAACGCAGCTGCCACCTTGTTTTTTCATGGCCTTGGTTAATCCAACGTTACTCATGACCGTAATAACCAAAACATTGTCCTTAAGCTTTTTCTTGGCCATTAAGTCCATGGCACAGATCAGCATAATCTGGTCTCCATCCAAAGCATCCCCATTTTCATCCACTACCAGACAACGGTCTGCATCCCCGTCATTGGCTACACCTACATCGGCTTTTTCTTCCAAAACTTTTTTCTTTAAGGCTTCCAAGTGGGTGGAACCGCAGCCATTGTTAATATTGATACCGTTAGGGTTGCAGAAAATCGGGATAACATGAGCACCTAATTGGCGGAGAATTTCCGGAGCAATAAGACTATTGGCCCCGTTGGCACAGTCCATAACCACCTTCAGGCCATTAAGTCTTCTGTCGGCAGAAGCAACTATGTGCTTAATATATTCCCTGCCCATGTCTTTTTCCTCAATAACCCGTCCCAAGGAAGAACCGGTAGGACTTTGGGTATAGTCAATAGGCTGCTCCACAATAGCAGCGATTTCGTCTTCCACTGCATCAGGCAGTTTATACCCGGTATGAGAAAAGAATTTAATGCCGTTATCCTCAAAAGGATTATGAGAGGCAGAAATTACTATTCCCGCGCTGGCATGCATTTGCTCTGTTAAATAGGAAACAGCAGGAGTAGGAATCACTCCCAATAAATGAGCATTCCCGCCGGCACTGCATATACCTGCCGCCAAGGCAGATTCCAGCATGGTACCGGAAAGTCTGGTATCCCTGCCAATAATTATTTTGGGGTTCTTTGCTTCCCTGCCAAAATACAGAGCTGCTGCCCTGCCTAATTTATATGCTAATTCCGGTGTCAGTTGCGAATTTGCTACCCCTCTTACTCCGTCCGTGCCAAATAGTCTAGCCATAATTACCTCCAGCTTAATATTTACTATTGTTCTCTTTGCTGCGCCTACCGCCTAACTCTGCCAGCATTTGACCGGGAGTAATATTATGGTAAGCCAAGAGCACCAAACAATGATACCACAAGTCGCTCATCTCGTAAATAACTTCTTCCTGACTGTTATTTTTAGAAGCGATAATGGTTTCTGCTGCTTCTTCCCCTACCTTTTTTAAGATTTTATCCTGACCGGCAGAGAATAAATATTTCGTATAAGATTTCTCTCCGCCATTTATTCTCTTATATTGAATTACTTTATACAGGTCTGACAAAATCAAGGGTAGTTTATTGTCAGCTACAGGCAGACTCTCACCGGAACCACTGTTCCACAGAGGGAAACTGAAGCAGGAATAGTTCCCTAAATGACAGGCATTACCCTTTTGGTCAACTTTAATCAATAAAGTATCTCCGTCACAATCATACATAATACTTAAAACTTTCTGAGTGTTGCCACTGGTTTCACCCTTATTCCACAGCTTTTGACGGCTTCTGCTCCAAAACCAGGTATAGCCTGTTTCCACTGTACGAGCCAAAGATTCTCCGTTCATATAGGCCAGCATTAAAACCTTATCCGTTTTGTTGTCTTGAATAACCGCCGGAATTAAACCTTTTTCGTCAAACTTTAATTTACTAACATCAATTTTCATAGTCTTACCTCCAACCCTTTGTTTCTAAGATATTCTTTTACTTCTCTAATGGTAAATTCTTTATAGTGAAAAACAGAAGCGGCCAAAACCGCATCCGCTTTACCCAAAGTTAAAACATCATAAAAATGCTCCAAAGTTCCGGCTCCCCCGGAAGCAATAACAGGTACATTAACAGCCTCTGACACAGCCCGTGTCAAAGGAATATCATAACCATTTTTTGTCCCGTCTGCATCCATGCTTGTTAAAAGGATTTCCCCGGCTCCCAGACTAACCGCCTGCTTTACCCATTCTAACACATCTTTGCCGGTAGGAGTACGACCGCCGTTAATATATACTTCCCATTGGTTTTCACCACGTCTTCTGGCATCTACTGCTAAAACAATACATTGATTGCCAAAAAACTCAGCACCTTTTTTTATAAGGTCCGGATTTTTAACTGCTGCCGAATTAACAGAAGTTTTATCGGCACCTGCCTTCAAAGCATTCCTTATATCTTCTACTGTAGTTATTCCGCCCCCAACTGTCAAGGGCATGAATACTTCTCCGGCACATCTGTTAATAACATCCAGCATAGATTTACGCTTTTCCACAGAGGCTGTAATATCCAGAAATACTAGCTCATCTGCCTGTTCTCTATCGTAGGTAGCTGCCAGTTCTACAGGATCTCCGGCATCTCTGAGTCCTACAAAATTTGTGCCCTTTACTACTCTGCCGGCTTTTACATCCAGGCAGGGAATAATTCTTTTTGTTAGCATATTATGCCTCCTTGGCCAGTTTTATAGCCGCTGCCAAATCAATGGCCCCGGTATAAAGGGCTTTTCCTATAATACAGCCTTCTATTCCTGATTTTTCATAAGGCTTCAGCTTTTCAATATCACTTAGTCCTGCTACACCGCCTGAGGCAATAACCTTGACCCCGGACCTGGCAGCCAGGTCTGCAGTAGCTTCTACATTAACCCCTTCCAGCATCCCATCTCTGGCAATATCCGTGAAAACAATATGTTCTACACCCGCTTGTCCCATGGACTTAGCTAATTCCAAAACCTGCATATTACCGCTGACGCCCCAGCCTTCTACTGCCACAATACCATTTTTGGCATCAATACCGGCCACTATTTTTCCCGGAAATTTGCGGCAGGCTTCTTTCACCAATTGAGGATTTTTTACAGCCACAGAACCCAAAATCACTCTGTTCACGCCTAAACTCAAAAGCTTTTCTATATTGGCGATAGTTCTGATACCGCCTCCCACCTGCACCGGCACTTTGGTTTTAGACAGGATTTTACTGATGGCGGCAAGATTCTGGCTGCTGCCAGCTAAAGCTCCATCCAAATCAACCACATGAATAAACTCCGCTCCGGCAGCCGTCCATTTCTCAGCCATAGTTGACGGATCCTTGGCAAAAATAGTTTCTTGTTTAAAATCACCCTTAACTAAACGTACACAATGACCGTTTCTTATATCTATTGCCGGAAAAATTATCATGGCTGCCACTCCTTAAAAGCTTTTAATATTCCCATACCTACTGCAGAAGATTTTTCCGGGTGAAACTGCACTGCCTGAACACTGCCTTTACCCACAGATGCGGTAATTTCGCAACCGTATTGGCATACAGAAGTAATAATGCTTTTATCTACCGGAACAGCATGATAGCTATGTACGAAATATACATATTTTCCTTCTGCCTCGTTAAGCAAAGGTGAAGGATTTTTAAGAGTTAAATTATTCCAGCCCATGTGAGGAATTTTAAGATTAGTTTTTATCTTTTCTACCTGACCTTTAAAAAAGCCTAGTCCGGGAACCCCAGGTGCTTCTTCGCTGCCCTCAAAAAGCAATTGCTCTCCTAGACAAATACCCAGAAATGGTTTTCCGCTGCTCAGAGCTTTTTGAATAACATCTATCAAATCATACTTTTGTAGATTAACCATACAATCCCCAAAAGCACCTACACCCGGCAGGATAACCTTGTCGGCAGCAGCAATAACCGATTTGTCTGAAGAAATGGTCACATCTGCCCCTGCTTTCAGCAAAGCCTTATTCACACTGTGTAAATTGCCCATACCATAATCAATTATTACTGTTTTCTCCCTCATAATGCCCCCTTACTGCTCATAACCCCTTTTACTCTTGGGTCATTAGCTACCGCTTCAGATAATGCTCTGGCAAAGCCTTTGAAAATAGCTTCCAGCATATGGTGGGTATTGTTTCCTTCCAATAATCTTACATGTAAGGTCATACCACTTTCCATAGCCACAGCCCGAAAAAATTCCTCGCCCATTTCTGCTTCCATATTTCCCAGCATGACTTTAGGAATATCCGCCTTCCAGACTAAAAAGGGCCTGCCGCTGAAATCCAAAGCTATCTGAGCTAAAGCTTCATCCATAGGAAGCAAACAACTGCCATAGCGATGAATGCCTTTTTTGTCACCCAAAGCCTGCCGCAACGCCTGTCCCAAGGCCAAACCGCAATCTTCCACAGTATGATGGGAATCCACTTCTAAATCACCTTTGGCTTCCACCCGTAAATCAAGGAAAGCATGTTTAGCCAAAAGATTAAGCATATGGTCCAAAAAGCCAACACCTGTGTTAATAGAAGCTTGTCCTGAACCATCCAGGTTAATTTCTATCTGTACCTTGGTTTCCAATGTTTCACGGATTATTTGTCCCTTGCGCATGTTAAGCCTCCCTGGCACTTGTACAAATTTCTTTTAAGAGTGCCGCTATTTTTTCGTTTTCGTCAGCTGTTCCCAGACTCAACCGAATAGCTCCCGGCAAAGCCGGATGCCTGGTAAAGTCACGAACCAGTATTTTGGCTCCTAAAAGCTGCGAAAAGACAACTGCACCGGCCATAACCTCATTACCGCCCTCTAGCTTATATCCCTGCCTGATTCCATATTTTGCCAAACTAAAAGCCAATTCTTCCGATGGCAAAAACATTATAAAATTAGTAGAACTGGGATATAACCTAAAGCCTAATTCTGTAAGAGCTTTATTCATTTTATTCCGTTCATCAATAATCATACTGACCCGGCTTTTTAACAGTTCCGGTTCTTGGTACACTATTTGAGCTGCCAGCAAAGAAAAAGCATTCACATGATAAGGAAGCAGTACCTTCTGCATTACTTTAATCAAAACAGGACTGCCTGTGCCATAGCCGACTCTCAGACCTGCCAAGCCATAAGCTTTGGAAAATGTTCTGAAGCAAAGAAAATTATCATACTCATTTAACAGGCTAAGAGTGGAAAGCCGGCCTAATTTATCCTCCGGGTCCACAAATTCCATATAGGCTTCATCCATAATTACCGGACACTCAACATTAGCCAGAATTTTTTCCATTACTGCCAGGGGCGTATAATTTCCTGTAGGATTATTTGGATTGCAGATAATTAGCAATGCCGGCTTTTCTTTACGGCAAAATTCTATGACGGCCTCTCCATCTACATAGCCGTCCTTCGTTAAAGGATAAGGAGCAGGAATACTATCTGCCAATTGAACATATTCCTGATACATAGAAAAAGAAGGATAAGGAAAAGCTATCTTTCTGCCAACACCGCCAAAAGCATAGCAGGCTTTTTCCAATAATTCGCTGGACCCATTGCCCAGAATAACAGTATCAGGATCTACTCTTAACCCCTGTGCCAAAATCTGACACATGCTTTCTGCATGCATGGGAGGATAGCGATTAAAAGCAAAGTTGTCCAGTTGTTCCTTAATTTTATTTACTGCACTGGGAGCCAGAGGCCAGTTTGTTTCATTAGCGTTGACAATTATATCCGCATCGGGCACTGTGGCTACTTTATATTCTTCTATTTGTTCCAGACCGGACCGTGGTTTAAATTTTAACATTTTATTTTACTTCCTTCCTTACCCGAATAGCATTCGCATGAGCCTTCAGGCCCTCTGTTTCAGCCATGGCAATAATATCATCAGCAACATTGGCAAGTGCTTCTTTAGTATAAGCAATTATACCTGTTTTCTTTAAAAAGGTTTCTACATTTAAGCAGGAATAAAAACGTGCTGTTCCCCCTGTTGGCAGAATATGGTTTGTTCCTGCATAGTAGTCTCCCAAAGGTTCCGGGGAATACTGTCCCAGGAAAATAGACCCGGCATTACGAATAAAAGGTAAAACAGCAAATGGTTCTTTAGTATTTATTTCCAAATGTTCCGGTGCTGATAAATTAGCCATTTCTATAACTGTGTCCAGATCTTTGGCTACAATTATTTTTCCTTGTTGTGCCAAAGCTTGGGCTGCAATTTCTTTTCTGGGTAATTTAGCCAATTGGTTTTCTACTTCTTTACCAACAGCTTTAGCCAGTTTCATATCATCGGTAATTAAAATAGCAGAAGCCAAGGGATCGTGTTCTGCCTGACTCAGTAAATCTGCGGCCAGATATTTATAATTTGCAGTTTTATCAGCCACAATTAAAATTTCGCTGGGACCTGCTAACATATCAATGTCGCAATGACCAATAACAGCCTTTTTGGCTAAAGTAACGAAAATATTGCCCGGTCCTGTTATTTTATTTACTTGTGGAACTGTCTCTGTGCCAAAAGCCATAGCTGCTACAGCTTGGGCGCCACCCATTTTGTATATTTCCGTTACACCGATTTCTTTAGCAGTTACTAAAACATAGGGATTGATTTTGCCGTTTCTGCCCGCAGGAGCTGCCATAATAATTTTAGGTACGCCTGCTACTTTAGCAGGTACTGCATTCATAATAACACTGGAAGGATATGCAGCGGTACCGCCGGGAACATATAAACCAACAGAATCAAGAGGTGTGATTTTTTGTCCCAGCATAGAGCCGTAGGCTCTGTTCGTCAGCCAGGATTTCGGCATTTGCTCTTTATGGAATTTCCAGACATTGGCAATAGCCCTTCTGATTGCTTCCATAACACTTTTATCAACCAATTTCTCTGCTTCGGCAAATTCTTTTTTGCTGACTCTGATATTGCGTTTGCTGACGCCGGCTTTATCCAGTAAATTCGTATAATAGAAAAGTTTCTTATCCCCTTCATTTTTTACGTCTTCCACAATCTTATCTACAACCTGGCCTGCCGTCAAAGGAGCGCCGAACATTTCCGTTACTCCTGCTTGAACTCTGGGTGAAAGAACTACTTGATCAAAAGACTTTTTTCTCATTAAGTCGCTTATTTGTTGTGCTGTTAATTTTCTTCCGTCTGTAATTTTCATTTTATATTCTCCTCCACCATAACTTTTTGCAAATCTTCAACCAATTTTTTTATACGGTTAAATTGTAATTTGAAGCTTACTTTATTAGCTATCAATCTGGCCGTAGCCGGTTGTACCACCGCTATTTCCTCCAAATTGTTTTCCTTTAGGGTAGTTCCAGTTTCCACTATATCCACAATCATTTCGCTAAGACCAACAATGGGTGCCAATTCAATAGAACCATTTAGTTTGATAATAGTCATCTGCATCCCTGCTTTATTAAAAAATTCGGATGCACAATTAGGATATTTAGTTGCCACTCTTAGATGAGCATAGTCTGTTAATTTAGCCCGTTTTTTTGCTTTTGGTACCGCTACCATTAAACGGCATTTACCATATTTCATATCTAACAGTTCATAAATATCTTTCTTTTCTTCCAAAAGTACGTCTTTACCGATAATACCAATGTCGGCTGCTCCGTATTCAACGTAAGTAGGCAAATCCATAGTTTTAACGATAATAAATTTCACTTTGCTTGCTTCATTGGTAATAACCAATTTACGAGAATCTTCCACTACATTATCTGCACTATAACCAACTTTGGCTAATAACTCCACAGATTTGGCAAAAAGCTTGCCCTTAGGCAAAGCAATTGTTAAATAAGGCATTTATCTATCCCCTCTTATCTTATATATACTAGCGAAGTACAATTATTTTCTAGCGTATTCTGTTCTGCTTCCATCTCATTCATCGAGCTAAAAGCGATTTTCACTTTTTTGCCCTTGGCTCTTAGTTCCATGGCCTTCTTAATAGCCGCCTGAGCGAAACCGGCTTCCCAGGCTACAAACACATCCCAGTCAGCTTTACTGCTAAAGTTTTCTTCTCTTTGGAGAGCCAGGATTATTCTGTCGATGCCCATGGCAAAGCCCGTAGCCGGACAATCCTTGCCAAAGGAACTCATCATAGTATCATAGCGGCCGCCGCCGCAAATATTAAATCCCATATCAGGAGTATATGCTTCAAAAACCATGCCTGTATAATAGTCAAAATTTCTAATTAAGCTTAAGTCAAAAGATAAATATTTTGACACTCCGTAGGCCTTGGCAAAGGCAAAAATTTGCAAAAGATTTTCTAAAGCTTTATAGCTTTTTTCGTTATGAACATTTTTTTGAAGTTTCTTGAGCATATCCTGTCCATCCTGCAAAAATAGCAGCCTGCCTAAAACTCCTTTTAATTTTTCATCTATGGATAAGGTGTTGACATAGTTTTCCAAATCTACTGCATTATGTTCCAAAACCAATTGCTTGATTTTTTCTTTTTCCTGTCCTGTAAGATTTACTTCTTCCATGAGCCCCGCTAAAAAGCCAATATGTCCTACACTGATTTTGAATTTGTCCAAACCGGCTGTCTGCAAACTGGCAACGGCTAAAGCGAGAACCTCCGCATCAGCCATGGGTTCCGGTGTCCCCATAAGTTCTACTCCTGCTTGACTAAACTCACACTGTCTGCCGGCCTGAGTCTGCTCATACCGAAAAATATTGGCAATGTAAAATAATCTTTTAATGTCTTTTTCATCTCCCATACGAGTTGCAACCATACGGGCCAAAGGTGTTGTCATATCACTGCGCAAAACCAGTGTTCTGTTATTTCTATCTAAAAATTTCATGCTTTCTTCTGTAATACCACTACCGCCTAAAGCAAAAGTATCCAAGTATTCAAAGGTCGGTGTCTGAACTTCTGCATATCCCCACTGAGAAAAATTGGTAGCCAAATTATCTTCCATTTTCCTTTTGGCACCGGCTTCTCCCGGCAGTAAATCTTTGGTACCATATGGTACTTGCAAAACTTTATTTTCGCTCATTTTTTTCTGCTCCTTTGTTAAGTGCTTTTAATACTTTTTTATAACCGCCTGGGCCATAGTTTAAGCATCTGTTAACCCGGGAAACAGTTGTGCTGCTTGCTCCCGTTGTTTTAGCTATGGTAGTATATTTTTCTCCTGCTGCCAAAAGCCGTGCTACTTCCAGTCTCTGACTCATATCCTTGACTTCACTTAAAGTACATATATCTTCAAAAAAGGCATCACACTCATCCTCATTCTTCAAACTTAAAACCGCTTTAAACAGCTGACTTACATCGCTTTTATTCAAACAACTTCTTAATGACATTTTGGTGACCTCCTTAGGCAACTGTTTCGCTTTTTATTTTTTTACTCTACTACTCTATCACACTAAAGTGATAAAGGCAAGAACTTTTTTCCATTGACAAAAGCTGGTCACTAGTGTATTATTTTCCTATCAACTTTATAGAGAATTTCATCGAGAGTAGCTGAGGGAACGGCCCTATGACGCTACGGCAACCATCAGAACATGAACGGTGCCAAGTCCACCAGGCAAAAGCCTGAAAGATGAAGAAGGCAGAAACTTAAAAGGTCCTCTTCATTGAGAAGAGGGCTTTTTTTCGAAAGACATAATGGAGGGTAATATGATTGATTTAGTTGACGTGAGTAAAACCTACCACAGTAAAAACGGGGATATCAATGCCTTGAAAGACGTAAATCTACATGTTGATAAAGGCGAAATTTATGGAATTATCGGTTTGTCCGGTGCAGGAAAAAGCACTTTGGTCCGTTGTATTAATATGCTGGAAGTTCCTTCCAGCGGTCAAGTTATCGTTGATGAAAAAGAAATGACTACACTGAACAGTATCCAATTACGTAAAGCCAGGCAAAAAATTGGCATGATTTTCCAGCATTTTAATCTGCTGGCCTGCCGTACTGTTTATGACAACATTGCTTTTCCCCTGGAAATTCAAGGTTTGGACAAAGCAACGATTAAAGCTAAGGTTGATCCCCTTTTGGAATTAGTTGGCCTAACAGACAGAAGCAACCATTATCCATCCCAGTTATCCGGCGGACAAAAGCAAAGAGTTGGTATTGCCAGGGCTCTGGCCTCTGACCCCAAGGTTCTGCTTTGCGATGAGGCAACTTCTGCCCTGGATCCTCAAACCACCGAATCAATTTTAACCTTGCTGCGAGACATTAACAAACGACTTCATTTAACTATAGTTATGATTACACACCAAATGCAGGTAGTCAGAGAAATCTGTGACAAGGTAGCAGTTATTGAAAACGGTGAAATTATTGAGCAGGGAACTATGCTGGATATTTTCACTAATCCGCAAACTGCCACCACTAAAGAATTTGTTAACAGCATCCAAAACACGAAATTACCCGATATGATTAAAAAGATGAATATGTCCAGTACTTATATAGATGGTTCCCATCCGTTGCTCCGCCTGTTCTTTATTGGTGAAAGTGCCGGTGAGCCGGTAATTTCCACATTAATAAAGAAATATGATGTTGAAGTTAACATTTTGGTTGCGAATCTGGAAAGCATTGAAGATACACCCTATGGAACTCTTTTGGTTGAACTGACCGGTTCCGGAGATAAACTTCATACTGCTATGGCCTATCTGCAGGAAAAGAATTTACGAATTGAGGTGATTGGTTATGTCGCCTGATATTACGGCACTTATTTGGAAGTCATGTGGAGAAACATGCTACATGGTTATTGCTTCCACTATTTTGGCAACTTTAATCGGTTTGCCTATCGGGGTTATTTTAACAGTAACAGATAAAGGACAAATTTTGGAAAATAAGGGTATTAATTCTGTTCTGGGAGCTATTGTAAATGCTACTCGTTCCACCCCCTTCGTTATTTTAATGGTAGCTATTATTCCCTTGACCAGAATGATTGTAGGTTCTTCCATAGGAACTACGGCGGCCATTGTTCCTTTGACTTTATCCTGTGCTCCTTTTATCGCCAGGATTATTGAATCTTCCCTTTTGGAAATTGACCCCGGTGTTATTGAAGCCAGTTTGTCCATGGGTGCAAGTCCTATGCAAATCATTACCAAGGTGCTTCTGCCTGAAGCAATGCATTCTATTGTTCTGGGTATCACCCTTGCTATTATCAGTTTAATCGGTTATTCTGCCATGGCCGGAGCCTTAGGCGGAGGCGGTCTTGGAGATTTGGCCATCCGCTATGGCTATCAGCGCTTCCGTATGGATATTATGATTATTACTGTAGTAATCCTGATTGCCATGGTACAATTAGTCCAATCTCTTGGTAATTTTATTTCCGCCAAATTGAACAAAAGTAAAATGAATTAGGAGTAAAACACGTGGAAACGAACTTTTTGAGGAAACATAAACCACTGTTAATCTTTGGGGCTATATTGCTGATTGGTGCTTTAGTTTTTTCCAACAAAAAAATTGACATAAAAAATTCTTTGACAAAGCAAACTTCTTTTCCCAGCCATTCTGTTAATTTGGGAAAAAATGTTTTGAATTTACAAAGATTGAGGATTCCTTCTATAACAACTTATAGCCAGGACAAAATTTTAAATTTCTTTATTCAAAACCGTACATATTATATTGCCTTAAGAAGTGGTGATAACAATAGCTCCAGTTTATATGCCTTTGACAGAAAAGACAATGCTCTGCTGACACAAAAAAACTTTGGAGAAAATGGTGTTATGACTTTTAAGACCAAAATGCTCCTCAGTATTACAAGAGGTATAGATGGAGAAATTTATTACATTAGACATGGTGTACATGCACTGAAAAATGGCAATGACGTTGTCAGCTATAAAGATAAAACTACTGCTACGAAAATCGCCCTACTCCCCGGGGAACATCAAGCCTATCTGTATGGCAATGATAACTTCACCTTGGCTGATATTAAAGATAATGCCTTTGAAAATAAACATGGGGGATTTTTGGATAACAGAGCCGCCCCTTTTCACGGTGGTCTCACTCTGGTACAAATCAATAATGATGGTTCAATCTATGGCGGAGGGCGCATTGTTCCCAATGGTCCTAACCAAATTGCCGGTTTTACCAAAGCCGGTAAACTTATAAAGAAATACGGCGGTGTAAAACAAACAGCCAAAGATTCTATAAGCAACCTGATTGATATGACCATTCTCAAAAATTATATTTGCGTTATTGATGGTTTTAACATTAAGATTTGGCGCAAAGATGGTACTTATCTTGGACATTTAGACAATGTAGAACTGTTAGGAGAAAATTTTAGCAGTTATAAGCTCGCTCCTTTAGATGACAACACCTTAGGTATTTTAGCCTATCAGCGGAGCGGCAAAACCAAACTGATGGACATTGCGATTTTCTCCCTTACTCTACCTGTAAAATAATGACAAGAAGACCGAAAGAAGCTTGCTAGTATATTAAGAAAAGACTGTAACACCATGATACACTAATCATTGTGTTACAGTCTTTATTTTTTATATCTTATAGCCGTTCATGAATCTGTCCACCAACATATCAACCAGATCTTCCAGCTTAACCTTTTTATCAGTATGCTGAAAAACCATCATAATAAGTCCAAAATAAATATTTGCCGTCATAGCTCGAAGGTCATTTGACGGTTTAATTGTCTTGTTCTTAACACCCTCGGCTATTATATCTTCAAGAACTACTAATTCCGAAAGAAAAATTTCATAATATTTTTTAATGAAATTAATTTGTTCTTCCGAAGGCATATCCCCCCAGCGTACATCTACATCGTATCCATCATCATTTTCATGGCGGACCAGACGCCAGCCATTAGTTCCTGCGGTTATTTCAAAGAGCAGCACCTGCCAAATTACATAATTACGTTCCACGAAACGCAATACTGTCAGATAATAGTTTTTTAATTTCTCCGTAAATAGTAAATCAGCCTTTTCAATACTCTGTAGTTCCTTTACAAAAGGTGCATTCTTTTCCTTGACCAAAGTATAAAACAATGTGGCTTTGTTTTTATAGTATTTGTAAACTGTACCCTTCCCTGTATCAGCAATACGTATTATTTCATCAAGGGTAGCCTCCCTGTATCCCTTTCTGGAAAAGACTTGTTCCGCAGCTTCCATGATACGTTGTTCCTTGGTTTTTGCATTTCTTCCTTTCATTTTTACACCCCGGTCTTAGCTCATTCTGGTTTTTACCTTATGGGCAAATTTATATTCATACATAGTCTTATCAGCTTTACGCAATAAAGACGCACTGTCCCAACCCTTATGGTTTTCTACTACCCCATAGCTAAAAGTGTTTTTGTATTTTTTATCACGAATCACTACTTCCTCAATATCTGCTCTGATTCGTTCTAATTCTTTCTCAACATCAGCCTTCTTGATATTCTTAACCAAGAGCATGAATTCATCGCCGCCAACTCTGGCCACAACAGCATTCCACTTGAAATTTTCAAAGCTATGAACAATGCTTTTAATACTATTATCTCCGGCAGAATGACCAAAAGTATCATTAATATATTTTAAATTGTCCAAATCCACAAAGGCCAAGCAAAAATCATCTTTATTATCTATCATTTTCTGCAGCTTTTCCAAGCCGTACCGCCTATTGTATAAACCTGTAAGGGGATCTTCAAAAGCCATTTTATCTCTGGCCAACTCTATAAGCTTTCTTTCTGTTACCTCTTGTATTAAGCAGCTTATTTCTTTTGCCCCTTGCCACTCAATATCAATGCGTTCTATTTCATACCATCTGGGATTTTCTGCCGTCCCTCCGAAAACCTCCATAAAATGCAAATGGTTCATTTCTTGTAATTTTTCAACAATAATCTCATAAGTTTTTGGCTCGGTATTTAAAATTTTTCTTCCTACTGTATTGCAAAATACCAGATTATAGTCTTCGTCATAAACAAAAAAAGCTCTAAGTAAACAATCGGAAAAATTAAAGAAAAAATCCCGAATGACCATTAAAGACTGATTCTGTTGCTCAATAGTTTGAATATTATCTATTAGTTTATTTCTGCGATCTTGCAGCTGGGTAATCATGACATTAAAAGATTCAGAAAATTCTCCCATGTAATCTACTCTTTGCTGATAATCTCCTTTGGCAATTTCTTTTGCCTGCCAAGTAAGATGTGCCATGTTCGACTGGAGGAGCTTAATAGGCTGAGCCAAAACATTATCACTGCTGGGAGGCTTCACGTCTATGTTGCCATTACCTATATCAATAGCAAAGTCCCGTGTTTCTTTAACCCATTTGCCAAACAGTTTTAAACCCCTAACTACATCAGCAAATTCTTTCGGTAAATCTTTTTGCCTAATAACTGCTTTTTCCGGTTCATATATTAAATTGTTGAGAAAATTAAATATAATATCTGCCACCTGTTGTTGGGTCTGCATTTAAATAACTCCTATCTTTTATTATACCTGACAGCCTTTAAAGCGACAGACGCGGTCACCATTAGCCCAGCAATCCACTTCTTTTACCATAAATTTTTTTCCTGTATAAGCTTCCATGATACCTTGGATAAATCCTTCGTCATAAAAACATACTACTTCATTTGTTGGTTTTAAGCCGCTGCAGTCCAAATCTTCACCTATAGTCAAAAAGAAATTGAGACCTTTTTCGTCAAAGCTTTCAATTTTCAAAACACCAATCTTATTATCCTTTAAATATTTTTGCAGTTCACTAATAAATTCATCTATACTTTTATGGATGTCTAAGGCATTTTCTGTTAAAGCTTTACCTGCCATATACCCTGCCTTGCGAAAAAGATCATCAGCATCTTGCTGACCATATTTTGTTGTCAAAACATCTAATAGGGTATACTGTAACAATCTATATATAAATACAGGAACTTCCGGTCCCAGATTTTTCCGTCCTTCGGCAATATCTCCTAATCCATCCCAAGAAAAGATACTATGTTTTGTTCTCTTTCTAAAAACATTAGCCACTTTAAATCCTCCCCGATTAAATTGTTCTCCTGTTTTAAGCAAATAAATATAATTGTGTATATTATAGCATACTTATACAGAAAAGATAATAAAAAAAGAGACCTTATAGTCTCTTTTTTTATTATCTAATACTTCATGCTTTTTGCATAACCAAGGGGTATTTGGTTATTTAACACTAAATAACAATTTGCCATAAGTAGGATAATTTAAATATTGTTCATCCAGCAAAGGCTCTAATTCATCAGCAACTTTTCTGCAATCAGCCATAGCTGCTATAACATTATCATGGAAAGAAATGGCTTTCTTTTCTAAATCAGTAATTTTGTTAGTCTTAACAATGGCTTTTCCCAGCAGGTCTGTCTTTTTGTATAATTCTGTAGACAAAGCAGAGATATTTTTAACCATTTCTGCTTCAAAAGTACCTGTTGTAGAAATACCGGCAACTTTCTTGTTGGCCAATACCTTAGTCAAATCGGCTTCATAAGCGCTGGCAGAAGGCAGCAAATCTTTCTTCAGCATTTCTACCATTGTTTTACCTTCGATGTTAATTGTCTTATTGTATTCTTCAAAATGAATTATTACTCTGGAACGAATTTCTGTTTCTGTATAAATACCATGTTTTGTGAAGAGGTCAACATTCTTTTTCTTCAGCCAATAGGGCAGTACTTCCGGAGTAGATTTCAGGTTTAAAAGGCCACGTTTCTTTGCTTCTTTAACCCATGCATCAGTATAACCGTCACCATTGAATATAATTCTCTTATGAGCAATAACAGTATCGCGAATAATCTTCTTGATAGCAGCTTTTTTGTCTTTAGCTTTTTCCACTTCATCTACGAAACCATCTAAAACATCAGCAATAGAAGTGTTGAGAACAATATTGGGACCGGCAATGGATTGAGCACTGCCTACTGCTCTAAATTCAAACTTATTGCCCGTAAAAGCCATAGGAGAAGTTCTGTTTCTATCAGTATTATCCTGGAGGAAATGAGGAATAAAGTTTCCGCTTAAAGCCATGATTTTGGCATCAGTAGGAACATAGGGCTTATTGGCAACAATAGCGTCCAAAACTTTTTCCAGTTCTGTGCCCAGGAACATTGAAATAATAGCCGGTGGTGCTTCATTAGCTCCCAGACGATGGTCATTGCCGGGAGTAGCCACAACCAGTCTCAGCATATCCTGATATTCATCTACGGCTTTAATGATAGCAGCCAAAATAAATAAGAACTGGTAATTTTTTTCCGGAGTATCGCCAGGCTCCAAGAGGTTTTCACCTTCCATAGTCTGGAAAGAAATATTATTATGTTTGCCGCTGCCGTTAATGCCATCAAAAGGTTTTTCATGTAATAGGCAAACCAAACCATGTTTCAAGGCAATTTTCTTCATGAATTCCATGGTCAGTTGGTTATGGTCAGAAGCCACATTAGTTACAGTATAAATAGGAGCAAGTTCGTGCTGAGAAGGAGCAACTTCGTTATGCTCGGTTTTAGCAAATACTCCTAATTTCCACAGTGTATCATCTAATTCTTCCATAAATGCTTTAACACGAGGTTTTATGATGCCAAAATAATGGTCATCCATTTCCTGGCCTTTAGGAGGCATAGCACCAATTAAAGTGCGGCCGGTGAAAGAAATATCACGACGCTGGTCGGCCTGTTCTTTATCAATCAGGAAATATTCTTGTTCCGGTCCTACAGTAGGAACGACTTTGTCTGTATGCTTACCGAATAATTTTAGTGTTCTGCGGCAGGCTACATCAATTTCGTGATTAGAACGTAATAACGGAGTTTTCTTATCTAAGATTTCTCCTGTATAAGAAACGAAAGCTGTAGGAATACACAAAGTGGAATCCTTCAGGAAAGCAAAAGAAGTAGGATCCCAGGCTGTATAGCCACGGGCTTCAAAAGTAGCACGCAAACCACCGGAAGGAAAACTGGAAGCATCAGGTTCACCTTTGATCAGTTCCTTACCGGAAAAGTCCATAATTACTCCACCGTCTTCAGTAGGAGTAATAAAGCTTTCATGTTTTTCTGCAGTGATACCTGTCATTGGTTGAAACCAATGAGTAAAATGTGTAGCACCCTTATCAATTGCCCAGTCTTTCATGGCATTGGCAATGATATTAGCGAAAGGTAAATCCAAAGGTTCACCTGTTAACACTGCCTGTTTGTATGCCTTATAAGTTGCTGTTGGCAATTTCTCTTTCATAACTGTTTCGTTAAATACCAAACTTCCAAATAATTTAGCTACATCTTTCATGCTATTACCTCCCATTTGTTTACAGACCTGCTTTTCCACGCAAAAAAAACAACAATGGAGTCTGGGGCTCACGCCCACAACAACATTGTTGTTTAATGGTGATATTATACTTCGTTAAAATTAATTTGTAAAGATATTTTTTCATGTATTATGAATACTTTCTTTGCTAACATAAATTTATCTGCAGAATGTTTTGTAGTGTATTTAACGTACAATTGTCCATTTCTAAGAGATGTTACTTTATCATAGTACAGGAGCGGTATTAGACTAATAATACAATCTTTATTACTTCAATATTATATTATAACTATTATTGCAAAAATCTTATCAAAAGAACTGTAATCTTACTAACATTTTATACTGGTTTTTATCATTTTTTGTGAACTTTTATAATTTTTTGTGATTTTTTATTGACAACTGTTCTTAGTAGTGCTAAAGTTTTCCCATTAGGCAATTAGTACCATGCTAACGACACTGTGTCTCTTGCTTTTAGACAATGGTGTCTATTATTTTACAAAGGAGTGATTTATATGAACGGTTTAACGATCGTTGGCCTGGCGGTAGTTGTCTTTGCGTGTGCCTATCTATTCTATGGAAGATGGCTTGTGAAGACGTGGGGTATTCAGCCTGATGCTCGAACCCCGGCTTATCGCTTTGAAGACGGCAAAGATTTTGCCCCGGCTTCAAAATTTACTGTTTTTGCTCATCAATTTTCTTCTATCACAGGTGCCGGCCCTGTCACGGGCCCCATTATTGCAGCTATGTACGGTTGGCTGCCAGCCTTGTTGTGGATTATGATAGGCGGTATTTTCTTCGGTGCTGTACAAGATTTCACTGCGTTGTATGCTTCAGTGAAAAATGACGGCAAATCTATGGGGAAGATTATTGAGAAATATGTAGGAAAAACAGGCTGCAAAATGTTCCTGATTTTCTGTTGGTTATTCTCATTGTTGGTTATTGCGGCTTTCTCTGATATTATGGCCAGCACTTTTAACGGTTTTTCTAAAACCGGTGCTCAGTTAGTTCCCAATGCTGCAGCTGCTTCCATTTCTGTCTTGTATATTTTTGTTGCCATCATCTTCGGTATAGTTACCAGAAAGTTTAATATTACAGGCAAGAAAGAATTGGCTATTGGTCTTGTATGCATTTTCGCTATGATTTATGCAGGTATTGCTAATCCCATATTTGCCGGACGTACTACCTGGCTGTATATGACTTATGCTTACTGCTTTGCTGCTTCCATTATGCCTATGTGGCTATTGATTCAGCCTCGCGACTATTTAAGCGTATTCCTGCTGTTGGGTATGATTTTGGCAGGTGTTCTTGGTATTGTTGTTGGTAATCCTTCCATTAATATGCCTGCTTATGTTGGCTTTACAGTTGCTAATAAACCTATGTTCCCCATCTTGTTCATTACCATTGCCTGCGGTGCTGTTTCCGGTTTCCATAGCTTAGTTTCTTCCGGGACTTCTTCCAAAACAATTTCCAATGAAAAAGATATGCTAACTGTAGGTTATGGTTCTATGTTGATTGAATCAACTTTAGGTGTTGTTTCTTTGGTAATTGCCTGCTCCGCAGCAGTAAACGGCGTTCTGCCCAAAGCAACTCCCTTCGCTATTTTCGGTACTGCTATCGGCGGTTACTTTACCATGTTTGGCATTCCCGCTAACATCAGTGCCTGTATAGTAACTATGTGCGTATCTGCTTTGGCTATGACTACTATTGATGCTGTAACCCGTATCGGTCGTATGTCTTTGCAGGAAATTCTTTCTAATGAAGATGGCAGCGAATTAACCGGAGTGAGAAAGTTCTGCAGCAATACTTATGTTGCTACTATTCTTACCTTGGTTCCCAGTTATCTGCTTTGCTTAGGCGGATACTTGAACATTTGGCCTTTATTTGGTGCTGCCAACCAGTTATTATCTTCTCTGGTATTAATCGGTCTTGCTGTATTCTTAAAGTCCACCGGTCGCAAAGGTTGGATGCTTTATGTACCAATGGTCTTCATGTTTGTGGTTACTTTCACTGCTTTGATTTTAAGTGTTAAGGGTATTTTCGGTAAGATGTCTGCCGGTTCTTTTGTACCAATGGTAGACGGCTTGCAGTTAGTTGTTGCCCTAGCCCTTATGTTCCTTGCTCTCATGGTTGTTAAGCACTGTGGTGGTGAGCTTCTCAGCGGCAAAGTTCCAGAAGCAAAAGATGCTGAACAAAAAGCTTAATATTATTGCTACGTTGCCTATGAACCACCCATATAATTGTGGGTGGTTTTTTCATTTTTGGTATAGTATAATTAAGTGATTTAAATTTTTCATATTAGTTTTACCTAATTTTTGCAAAGAGAAGGAGAGGGGTTTTATATGCACTTCGTTAGAAAAGTTACAGAAAATTTATACTGGATTGGTGTAGACGATAGGCGTCTGTCACTGTTTGAAAATATTCATCCTATCCCTGAAGGCATATCTTATAATTCCTATGTGCTTTTGGACGAAAAAACAGTTCTTGTTGACACAGTAGAACTTGCCTCTGGCAAGCAATTTTTTGAAAATCTGGCCTTTGTTCTCCAAGGCAGGCCTTTAGATTACTGCATCATTAACCATGTGGAACCTGATCACGCATCTTCTATCGGAGAATTACTCCTCCGTTATCCTGATGTAACTTTAATTGCTTCCGAAAAAGCTTTCACTCTCATGGGGCAATTCGGTTTCACTATTAACCCCGAGAAAAAAGTTGTTGTTAAAGAGGGGGATACTCAATCCTTTGGCAAGCATACTTTTGCTTTCGTCAATGCTCCTATGGTTCACTGGCCGGAAGTTATTGTCAGTTTCGACACCACGAGTGGTGTCCTCTTCTCCGCTGATGCTTTTGGTACTTTCGGTGCCTTAAACGGCCGTCTTTTCAATGACGAGGTTGACTTTGACCGCGACTTGTTGGAACCGGCCAGAAGATATTACACAAATATCGTTGGAAAATACGGTGCTCCCGTGCAAATGCTGTTAAAGAAAGCTGCCAAGCTGCCTATTAAGATGATTGCTCCCCTTCATGGTCCGGTGTGGCGTAGCAATTTAGCTTATTTTATTGATAAATACGATAAATGGAGTTCTTATACTCCTGAAGAAAAAGGCGTACTTATCGTCTATGGTTCTATGTATGGCAACACGGAGAATGCTGCTGAAATTTTAGCAGGTAAATTGGTGGAAAAAGGCATTACTAATGTGAGAATGTATGATGTTTCCAAGACTCATGTTTCCTATTTGATTTCCGAAACATTTAAATACAGTCACTTAGTAATTGCTTCTGTAACTTATAATCTGGGGATTTATCCTCCCATGCTGAACTACCTGCACGATATGGCTGCCCTAGCCGTGCAGAAACGTACTGTAGCCATTGTTGGAAATGGTTCCTGGGCTCCAATGGCGGCCGGTAAAATTGCCAAGCTTATAGGGGAAATGAAGAACATGACACTGCTAGAAGCAAGACCGGCTGTCACTTCTTCTGTAACAAAAACCACTGATGAGCAATTAGAACAACTGGCTGACGATCTGGTGGCATCTGTAAAAGCGTAATGCCAAATAAATTTTTAAGGAGGGGCCTTGGCCCCTTCTTTTTATAAGGGAGGACTAGTCATATGAAATTAAAATCATATTCTTTACCCTATGGTCATGCTACGCAAAATGTAGAAATTGACGAAAGCAGAGTTTTGCAAGTACTTGACATGCCGGCTATTGAGCCTATGGACGATATTAAGCAAGGCATTTTAGATGCCATTAGAAATCCTATAGGTTGCGATTCTCTTGAAAAGCGTATTAAGCCCGGTGATACAGTTACCTTTATTTGTAACGACGGAACCAGAGTCGCTGGTACAGAAAGATTCATGCCCATTCTTGTAGATGAATTAAACCGTCTGGGAGTTCCTGATGCCAATATGGAAATAGTCTTTGCCCTTGGTTCCCACCGACTTATGCCTTACGAAGAAATGGCCGAAATCGTTAGTCCCAATGTTGCAGCCCGTCTGAAAATGTATAATAACGATTGCAATAAAAATGAGGACTTTGACTATTTCGGAACAACCAGTTATGGTACTCCTGTCTGGGTAAATAAACACCTAAGCAATCGTGATCATGTTATCCTAACGGGGACAGTTGTCTTTCACTATTTAGCAGGCTTCGGCGGAGGACGTAAATCTGTAGTTCCCGGCTGTGCCAGGATGGATACTATCCGTGAAAGTCACAAATGGATGTTGGATCCCGGTTCCGGTTTAGGAAAAACTTCCACCAATCCTGCCTTTAATAATTTTTTGGAATGTGTTAATTTATGGTCTAAGGGTAAAAGCACCTTTATGTTTAATCCCATACTTGACCCGGAGCATCGTTTTTTAAAGATTTTTGCCGGCGATTATGTTAAAGCTCACGAAGAAGCTTGTAAATATGTTGCTAAAATTTACGGTGTGCCAATTCAGCAAAAAGCTGATATTGTTATTGCCAGTTGTGGCGGTTACCCTAAAGACATTAATGTTTATCAAATGCAAAAGACCATGGATACAGCCAGACTGGCACTGCGAGAAGGCGGCGTAGCTATAATCGTGGCCGAATGTGAAGAAGGAATCGGCAGTCCTGCACTTATGGAAACTGTCCAGCGTTGTAAAACCATTTCCGGCATTGAAGAAGACCTAAGACAGCATTTTGCCATAGGCGCGCACAAGGCCTATGTAATTACCCGCAATATGCATACTGCTAAATATATAATGGTTACCGCTCTAAAAAGACAAACAGTTAAGGAACTATTATTTGAAGATGCCACACCTAATTTGCAAGATGCTTTAACCATGGCCGAAAAGCTTACCTCTCCCCATGCTACTGTAACTATTATGCCTTTTGGCAGTTTAACGGTTCCCATTTTTACTGAATGATTTTTTCTTCAAAAAAAGAGGCTGTACCACAATGGCAATTGATGCATTGTGGTACAGTCTCTTTTAATATTTATAATGGTCGCCTAGAACGTGCTTCTCTCGGTCTTTCTACTATTGTGTTACAGTTTTTTATTCACCCAACAGCCTTAAGAATTCGGCTTCGTCCAAAATTGTTATACCAAGTGTCTGAGCTTTGGTAAATTTACTGCCCGGGTTTGCACCTGCTACTACATAATCGGTGCTCTTGCCTACAGAGCTGCTGATTTTAGCACCTTTGTCTTGGGCCATAGTCTGAGCTGTGAGTCTATCCAGAGTTGGCAGGGTACCGGTAAATACCATGGTCTTTCCATAGAAAGGATGGCTTTCATCGGCGGCAACACCTGTAGTCATTACCATGTTAAGGCCCAGTTCTTTTAATCTTTCCAGTAAGTCTTGATTAGCTGGATTGGCAAAATACGTTACTACACTGGCCGCAATAACCGGACCGATATCTTTTATGGCACTGAGTTCTGCTTCTTTGGCCACTTCCAGCTCTTCCATAGTTCCGTATTTTGCTGCCAGGATTCTGGCACCCTTAGCACCTACATGCCTGATGCCTAAAGCAAAAAGCAATTTATCCAAGCTGGCTTTTTTACTGGTCTCAATAGCCGCCAATAAATTATCTGCTGATTTACTTCCCATTCTATCTAAATTCACCAGTTGCTCTTTGGTGAGAAGATACAAATCACTGGGATCTTTTATTAAGTGAGCAGCAGACAATTGGTTCAAAACAGCCGGTCCGCAGCCATCTATATCCATAGCATCACGTGAGGTGAAATGAATCAGTCCTTCCCTGCCTAAAGCAGGACAATTAGGATTAGTACAACGAATAGCCGCTTCCCCTTCTTTACGTATAGTCTGCCACCCGCATTCAGGGCAAGTATTCGGCATGGCAAAAGGTACTTCTTCTCCGGTACGTTTTTCCGTGACCACTTTTAGTACTTCCGGAATAATTTCCCCGGCTTTGTTAATAATAACTCTGTCGCCAATACGAATATCCTTTTCTTTGATGAAATCTTCGTTGTGGAGCGTTGCTCTGCTGATAGTTGACCCTGATAATTTTACCGGTGTCAAAACTGCCGTAGGTGTCAGGACTCCTGTTCTGCCTACCTGAATAACTATGTCTTCCAAAGTAGTTTCCGCTGTTTCCGGAGGAAATTTAAAAGCCATAGCCCAGCGTGGGTCTTTACCGGTGGCCCCTAAAATATTCTGCTGCCAGACAGCATTAACCTTCACTACTACACCATCTGTATCATAGGCTAGACTGGCACGCCGTGCCCCGTGTTTCACAATAAGAGCGTTAGCTTCCTGAATGGTTTTAACTTTGGTTCTGCCTTCTGTAGTTGTAAAGCCAAACTGCTGGAGCATGTCCATGGATGCATAATGATTATCCAGAGCTCCCAAACCAACTCCGTAGGCAAAGAAAGCCAAAGAGCGCTTAGCTGTTACTTTGGGATCCAGTTGCCGTAGGGAACCTGCCGCTGCATTACGTGGATTGGCGAAAACCTGTTGTCCTGCTTCCTGACGTTCTTCGTTTAGTTCAAAAAAAGCATGACGGGGCAGATAAACTTCTCCTCTGACGTCTAAAAGTTCCGGGATTTCCATACCGGGAATAGGTTTTAAAATTTTGGGAACATTTTTTATGGTACGAACATTTTCCGTTACATTCTCACCAACATTGCCGTCCCCACGGGTAGCAGCCCGGACGAAGCGGCCGTTTTCATAAATTATGCTGCAGGCCAGGCCATCGATTTTAGGCTCTACTACATATTCAATATCAGCATCCGGAGGCAGACCTTCTCGTACCCTTTGGTCAAATTCTTCCATTTCCTGAGCAGAGAAAGCATTACCCAGACTTAAAAGGGGTGTCACATGTTTAACCTCTGTAAAACCGGTTTTAACATGACCCCCTACTTTTTGCGTAGGAGAATCTACTGTCCGCAAATCCGGAAAAGCATCTTCCAGATTTTTCAGCTCACGCATCATAGCATCATATTCTGCATCCTCAATGGTGGGCATATCCTGCACATAATACAAGTAGGAATTTTTTCTCAGAATGTCCTTTAATTCCTCAATTCTTTGTTTTGCCTTATCCTTGGTTAATTCTTCCATGGTTAAGCCTCTTTCATATTTTTTCCAGAATTCTGTATTTGGTCAAAAGCAGGCGAATGCCTTGCTTAGGAAATGCGACTTTAACTTCCTGGCCTTCTTCTTCAGGTTTTGCACTTACCACTGTGCCAATGCCCCATTTTTTGTGGGATACTTTGTCTCCCGGCTGCAAAACCACCAGTGGCTTATCTCCCTCTGGGATAAATTTTCCACCCTGGCTGGCTGCTGCAAACATATTGCCAGCTGTATGTCGCGGTCTTTCCGTGTATCCACCGGCATTACTGCTTCCATACCCGCTGCCATGAGCCATAACACTTCTCTTTTCTCTAAAGCTTTCTACTGTCAGCAAATGTCTGGGAATTTCCTGAAGAAAACGAGATGGTGGGAACATAACAATATGTCCATATAACATCCTGCTGGCGCAGGATGTAAGGTAGAGCTTTTCTTTAGCTCTGGTAATGCCAACGTAGCACAAACGCCGTTCTTCTTCAATACCTTCTTCGCTGTCCAGTGACCTTTGGCTGGGGAACATGCCATCTTCCATACCTGCCAAAAACACTACCGGAAATTCCAGTCCTTTAGAAGAATGGAGTGTCATTAGGGTTACTTTTTCTGTTTCCAACTTGGCATCATCAATATCAGCTACCAAGGAAACATGATTAAGAAAGGCTTCCAAAGTATGTTCCTCGTTTTCGTCCTTGGCAAATTCTTCGGCAATACTCATTAATTCGTAAATATTACCTTTGCGGCTTTCATCCTGAGGATCATCTGATGTTTCTAATTCTTCCATATAGCCGGTTTTCCGTACAATCGCATCAATTAAGTCTTTAACGCTTACTGTGTCCACCAGCTGAGCCAATTCCTGCATAATCTGACCAAAAGAAGCAATCTTGGCTGAGGCTCGGCCTAAAGTTCCCAGTCTGCAGGGATTTTTAGCCAAGTTCAGAACTGAGCATTGCTCTTCTATAGCCAGTTGCTGCAGTTTGGCAAAGCTGGCTGCTCCAATGCCCCGCTTGGGAACATTGATAATTCTCATCATAGCCTGGTCATCCTGATTGTTATAGAGTGCCCGTAAATAACCCAGTATATCTTTAATTTCCTTGCGCTCATAGAACTTCAGACCCCCTACCATTACATAGGGCAGACCTGCCTTAATGAGCATTTCTTCAAACATTCTGGACTGAGCATTGGTTCTGTACAGAACTGCCATATCACCTAGACTATGACCCTGATTTTGCAGTTCTATTATTTGGTTAACAGTGTAATCTGCTTCATCCCGGTCGTCTCTGGCATTATAGTAATTGATGGGAGTACCGTTCCCATTATCCGTCCATAATTTTTTCGGCTTACGCTCTACATTATTTTCAATAACAGCATTGGCCGCATCTAAAATCACCTGGGTAGAACGATAATTCTGCTCCAGTTTAATGATTTTCGCTTCAGGATAATCCTGTTCAAAGTCTAAAATATTACTGATATCCGCACCCCGCCAGCCGTAAATACTCTGGTCAATATCCCCTACTACACAGAGATTATGACTCTTTGCGCATAACAATTTAGCCAGCATATATTGAACATGATTAGTATCCTGATATTCGTCAATAAGCACATAAGTAAACTTCTGCTGATATTTAGCCAATATTTCAGGATGAGTCTGGAAAACTTCCAATACTAAAAGCAATAAATCATCAAAATCCACTGCATTATTGTGAATAAGGGCTTTCTCATATTCAGCATAAACTTCTGCCACTTTTTCTGCGTGGAAATTATCTGCCCGTTTAGCAAAAGTTTTAGCATCTACCATGGCATTTTTGGCATTGGAAATAGTGGCTACCAAACCATTAACCGGGTAAAACTTCTCGTCCATATTTAATTTTTTTAAAGACTCTTTCAGAACGGTTTTACAATCTGTAGGGTCATAAATAGAAAAAGAACTGCTATATCCCGGTAAATTACCTATTTCCCTGCGCAGAATCCGACTGCAAAAACCGTGAAAAGTAAAAAGCCAGACGTCTTTGGCATTTTCTCCCACTAATTTGTCTACCCTCTGGCGCATTTCTTTGGCGGCCTTGTTAGTAAAAGTTATTGCCAAAATATTATAGGGACGCACGCCCTGCTCCAGCAAATAAGCAATACGACAGGTTAAGGCCTTGGTTTTCCCGCTGCCGGCTCCTGCCAAAATTAAAATAGGCCCGGCAATTTGTTTAACTGCCTCAGCCTGTTCTTTATTTAACGAATTCAAAATATTAGTCATAGTTTCCTCATTTCTCTTGTTGCTTTACTATAATATTTTAGCAGATTAAGAAGTTTTTTGCTATAATAGATTTGTCTACGAAAGGAATGACATTATGGCTCAGAAACCCTTTGTTCCTGCAGAATTTCTTACTAAGTTCTGGCGGGCTCTTATAGAATTTCAAATGATAGAAGAAAATGATAAAATCCTTATCGGTTTATCCGGAGGTAAAGACAGTATGTTTATGACTGCTGCTTTAGCGGAAATCCAGCGTCACTCTCCTGTCAAGTTCTCTTTAGTCTGTTACACTGTTGATACTATGTTCAGCAAGGATTTTCCTGCCGAAGAATTGGCTGCTTTCTGCCACAACTACGGCCTTGAACATTATCACGAACAGGTTAATGTGGAAGAAGTCTGGCAGCACAGAGGCAATACTCCCTGCTTTTCCTGTGCTTATTTCCGCCGGGCCGCCACCAATCGCAAAGCCCGGGAATTGGGCTGCAATAAGGTAGCTCTGGCTCATCACAATGATGATGCTGTAGGCACTTTCCTTTTAAACTTAGTCCATTCCGGCCAGCTTAAAACTTTCCTGCCCTGTACCTATTTAACCAGAACCGGTTTAACAGTACTGCGTCCTCTCCTTTATTATCGGGAAAGTGAAATTATTACCTATGGAAAATTTTTGGGCTTAAAACCCTTAAAAAATCCCTGTCCCTATGACGGTCATACAGAACGTCAGGAAATGAAAACTCTGATAAACACTTTAAGTAAAAATGACCCTGATATCTATAATCACCTAGCCAGTGCCCTGCGGCTAACCTCTACTCAAGAACTATGGCCTGCTAAACCTAACCAGGAACAAATGGTTAAACATTTCCGGACTTTTTGGCAAAAGGACAAATAAACAATAATAAGAGGCTGCAACGTAATGACAAAAAGTCATTGTGTTACAGCCTTTTTTTAGTAGGTAAGAATTTCCGGCTCCCCTTCGGTAATCAGAAGAGTATGCTCCCACTGGGCAGATGGTTTGCCATCTTCTGTAAGAACTGTCCAGTTGTTGGCCGCATCGATATAGAGCTCTTCTTTACCGGCATTAATCATAGGCTCGATAGTAATCACCATACCGGGAACCAGTAGCATCCCTGTATGACGTTTGCCTACATGACAAACAAAAGGATCTTCGTGCATAGCCAACCCCACTCCATGTCCACCGAAATCCCTAACCACTGAATAGCCGTGCTTATGAGCAAAAGAAGTAATGGCCGCCCCAATATCACCAATTTGGTTCCAACCCTTAGCAGCCTTCATACCACGGTTTAGGCATTCTTTGGTAACATTCACCAAATCTTTTTTATCCTGAGGTACCCGTCCCAGCATAAACATGCGAGAAGCATCGCCTACATACCCTTTGTAAATAGTAGTAACATCTACATTGACAATATCTCCGCTCTTAAGAATAACATTAGGATCCGGAATCCCATGGCAAATCTCGTCATTGACAGAAGTGCAAACGCTTTTGGGAAATCCTTCATAATTCAGACAGGCCGGAATAGCATCGTGAGCTATGGTATAATCATAAACTATGGTATTAATATCATCTGTACTCATGCCTACTTTTATTTGTGCAGCCACTGCATCCAAAACTCCTGTATTAATTTTGCTGGCTTCTCTGATGCCGGCAATTTGTTCCGGAGTTTTTATCATATCCATAGTCGGAACTTCATAGCCTCTTGCTGCATAACCCATAATTTTTAATTTAATTTGTTCTCTGCTTAAATCTGTCATTGTAATCTCCTTCTTGCTATTTTAAACTCTTTTTATAATCATTTTAACCCTTTGTTAATACTTTTATGCTATAATACCTTCGTAACTAAATCATTATAGCATAAATACACTGATTTTGTTAGAATTTACTAACCATTCTTGTTGTGAAGGAGAGTTTTATGGGTTTATTTTTAAATATTGTACGAGGGTTTTGCATGGCGCTGGCTGATAGTGTTCCGGGGGTTTCCGGCGGTACTATAGCTTTTGTTCTTGGTTTCTACGACGAATTTATCGGTTCACTTTATTCTATTGCTGCCGAAGGATTAGAGGCCAAAAAACGTGCCCTGCTTTTTCTTGGCAAACTGGGTATAGGCTGGGTAATCGGCATGAGTTCTTCTGTCTTGGTTCTGGCCAGCTTATTCCAAACACATATTTACCAGTTAAGTTCTTTATTTATTGGTCTATCTATTTTTTCCTTGCCTCTTATTGTAGTAGAAGAAAAAGAGTCCCTGAAAAATAAATATGGTAAACTTATTTATGCCCTTCTAGGCATTGCTATTGTTGTACTAATTACCTATTTTAATCCTGCCGGCGGCAAAGGCACCAATGTGGACGTGTCCAGTTTAAGCCTGTCACTGGGAGCCTATGTTTTCGTCGCAGCCATGATTGCTATTTGTGCCATGGTGCTGCCCGGCATTTCCGGTTCTACCCTCCTTTTGATTTTTGGTCTTTATGTGCCCATTATCTCGGCAATTAAAGAATTCCTGCATTTTAATTTTGCTTATTTCCCTGTTTTATGTGTATTTGGTTTTGGGGTATTGGCCGGTATTCTCAGCACTATTAAATTAGTTAAGACAGCTTTAACTGAACATCGTTCAGCCATGGTCTATTTTATTATAGGCTTGATGATTGGCTCTATTTACGCCATTATTATGGGACCGGCCACTTTAAAAGTCCCTCAGGCTCCTGTTAGCTGGGATACTTTTAGTATTTTATCCTTTATTTTGGGTGGCGTTATTCTTCTGCTTTTAACTATGTTAAAAAATTATTCCGAGCGTAAGCTTCAATTACAATTAAAACGCTCCGAATAAACCTTATGTACTCTAAAAACGCTGACAAAATTTTTCTTTAACCAAGAAAAATTTTTCGTCAGCGTTTTTTCTTGACACTTTTCTTAGTACGTGCTATCATTGCTAAATGAAAGTTAGCGTTATCTAACTTACAGAAAGTGAGGTGGCTTTATGCCTTTATTTCTAGCAGAACAAGGCGTTCCCCAAACCATTATGCGCGTAGGCGGTACTGCTAAAGTACGTCAGTTTCTAGAGAATCTCGGCATTACTATAGGCAGTTCTATTATGGTTATTTCTACTACTGCCAGCGGCCTGATTGTCAATATCAGAGAAACAAGAGTGGCCATCAGCCATGAAATGGCTAATAAAATTATTGTTTAGGAGGCAATGATTATAATGAAAACATTGAAGGATGCCAAAGTAGGCGAAAAGGTCAAAGTAGCTCGTTTAAATGGCTTAGGTGCTACGAAAAAGCGTATTATGGATATGGGTATTACAAAGGGCACAGAACTGTACGTCCGTAAGGTAGCCCCTTTAGGCGATCCTATAGAAATTAACGCCCGTGGCTATGAGTTATCTTTGCGCAAAGAAGATGCCAATATGATTGAAATTGTTTGATTGCATTCACTTATTTTTTTGTTATTAGGTTAGTCATTACTAATTATAGAGAGAGGAAAGTTAATATGAAATATAAAATTGCCTTGGCAGGCAATCCTAATGTAGGGAAAACAACTCTTTTCAATGCCTTGACCGGTTCTAACCAGTTTGTGGGCAACTGGCCGGGCGTAACCGTGGAAAAGAAAGAAGGCGCACTGAAAGGCCATGCTGATGTAATTATTATGGACTTACCCGGTATTTACTCCCTGTCTCCTTACACTCTGGAAGAAGTTGTAGCCAGAAATTATCTGGTTAACGAACGTCCTGATGCTATTTTGAATATTATTGACGGTACTAATTTGGAACGCAATCTTTATTTAACCACCCAGCTTACAGAATTAGGCATTCCCGTTGTCCTTGCTATTAATATGGTTGACGTAGTACGCAGCAACGGAGATATTATCCACAAAGAAAAATTAGCTGAATTAACAGGCTGTCATGTAGTAGAAATTTCTGCCAAAACCGGAGAAGGCATTACCAAAGCAGCAAATTTAGCGGCCAAGATAGCCAAGCACCAAGAATTTGCCCTGCCCCGTCATTCCTTCTGCGGCAGTTTGGAGCATGCCTTAGCCCATATTGAAGATCAGACCAAGGGGTTGCTTCCCGAAACTCAGGAACGCTGGTATGCTATCAAGGTTTTTGAAAGAGACAGCAAAGTCATGGAAAAGCTACATCTACAACCGGCCAGTGCCAAAAACATCGAAGACACAATTGCCCAAGTAGAAAAGGAAATGGATGACGATGCAGAAAGTATAGTTACTAATGAACGCTATAATTATATTTCTTCTATTATTAATAAATGTAACGAAAGAAAAAACTTTGGAAAACTTTCCCTTTCTGATAAGATTGACCGAGTTGTAACTAATAGATTTTTAGCTTTACCTATTTTTACCCTTATTATGTTTTTAGTTTATTATATTTCTGTCACTACCATTGGCTCCCTCGTTACCGATTGGACTAATGATACATTATTTGGAGAAATAATCATCCCGGGTGCCGCTGTTTTTTTAGACAGTGTAGGCTGTGCCCAATGGTTGAAAGGCCTATTGGTTGATGGTATAATTAGTGGTGTGGGAGCTGTATTGGGTTTTGTTCCCCAAATGTTTGTGCTCTTCACGTTTTTAGCCTTTCTGGAGGCCTGCGGTTATATGGCCCGGATTGCTTTTATTTTGGATAGAGTATTCCGTAAGTTCGGTCTTTCCGGGAAATCATTTATTCCCATGTTAATTGGTACAGGCTGCGGCGTTCCCGGTATCATGGCTTCCCGTACCATCGAAAATGACCATGACAGAAAAATGACTATTATAACCACCACCTTTATTCCCTGCAGCGCCAAGTTGCCCATTATAGCACTGATTGCCGGTGCCCTGTTTCATGGAGAATGGTGGGTTGCTCCCAGTGCTTACTTTGTGGGAATCAGTGCTATTATTACTTCAGGAATTATCTTAAAGAAAACTACTATGTTCATGGGTGAACCTGCTCCCTTTGTTATGGAGCTTCCCGCTTACCATATGCCTACCCTCAGCAACATTTGGCATAGCGTTTGGGAACGCGGTTCCAGCTTCGTCAAGAAGGCCGGCACCGTAATTCTTTTGTCTACTATCTTCGTTTGGTTTACTTCCAGCTTTGGTTATGTGGATGGAGGAATTGCCATGGTGGAAGATTTAAATGACGGTTTTCTTTCCTATATAGGCAAAGCTGTTTCCTGGATTTTCACTCCCTTAGGCTGGGGTAACTGGAAAGCTACCGTTGCCGCTTTTACCGGTTTGGTTGCTAAAGAAAACGTAGTTGGTACTTTAGGTATTCTCTATGGTTTCAGTGAAGTAGCCGAAGACGGCCAGGAAATTTGGGGTACCCTTGCTAAAGAGTTCTCTGTTTTATCCGCCTATTCTTTCTTGATTTTCAACTTATTATGTGCTCCCTGCTTTGCGGCAATGGGCGCAATTAAAAGAGAAATGAATAATACCAAATGGACCATTTTTGCCATTGGCTATCAATGTTCCTTTGCCTATGCCGTTTCTCTGATAATCTATCAATTCGGTATGTTTGCTACCACCGGGGTATTTACCCTG
>Ga0183095_10745_pt1 | contig 63090 bp, 50 predicted proteins | sample BioMet4_FD_130346 | JGI IMG/M metagenome (GOLD analysis project Ga0183095, IMG submission 130346) | Microbial communities from bioreactor (seeded with sewage sludge) at LBNL, California, USA - Biofuel metagenome 4 (v2) (version 3) | ecosystem: Engineered > Bioreactor > Anaerobic > Unclassified ... | reverse complement strand
GCTGAATCCGGCGGCAATAGCGGGGAGGTTACACCTGTTCCCATCCCGAACACAGTAGTTAAGTTCCCCTGCGCCGATAATACTTGGCGGGCGACTGCCTGGGAAAGTAGGTCGTTGCCGGTTCAGCAAAAAAGCAGATCACGAAAGTGAGCTGCTTTTTTAATGCTGAACGGGACAGCGAAGCGAGCGGAGAGAGCGAAGGAACGACCGAAGGAAGAGATGCCGGTTCAGCAAAAAAGCAGATCACGAAAGTGAGCTGCTTTTTTAATGCTGAACGGGACAGCGAAGCGAGCAAAGAGAGCGGAGGAACGACCGAAGGAAGAGATGCCGGTTCAGCAAAAAAGCAGATCACGAAAGTGAGCTGCTTTTTTAATGCAGAACGGGACAGCGAAGCGAGCAAAGAGAGCGGAGGAACGACCGAAGGAAGAGATGCCGGTTCAGCAAAAAAGCAGATCACGAAAGTGAGCTGCTTTTTTAATGCATTGCTTTATGTCATAGTATTGAGTTATAATGAAACAAGTAAACTGGAAAATGGAGGTTTTAAATATGCAATATTTTAACTGTGATTATATGGAGGGCGCGCATCCGAAGATTTTGCAGCGTCTGATGGAAACAAACTTTGACAAAACTGAAGGATATGGTGTGGATCCATATTGTGATAGTGCAAGAGATAAGATACGCAAGGCGTGTGGAGTTCCTGATGCTGAGGTGCAGTTCCTGGTTGGAGGTACTCAGACAAATGAGACTGTAATATCAGCTTTTTTGCGTCCGTATGAGGGAGTCATCTCGGCTGATACAGGACATGTAAACTGCCATGAGGCAGGTGCAATAGAGCATGGCGGCCACAAGGTCCTTGCGCTCCCTAATGTTAACAGCAAGATATCCGCGGAAGCGATACATCATTACTGCGAAGTGTATTATAAGGATATGAGCTTTGAGCATATGGTCAAGCCGGGAATGGTTTATATATCACAGCCGACTGAATATGGTACCCTTTATTCAAAGGCGGAGCTGCAGGAGATACGTAAGGTCTGCGACGAATACGAGATGCCTTTGTATATCGACGGTGCAAGACTTGGCTATGGTCTGGTCGCAAAGGAGAACGACGTAACATTGAAGGATATAGCGAAGCTGGCAGATGTCTTTTATATAGGCGGCACAAAGGTTGGTGCGCTTTTCGGAGAGGCAGTAGTAATTCCCGACCCTAACAGGATCCCTCATTTCTTCTCAATCGTTAAGCAGCATGGAGCTCTACTCGCTAAAGGACGTATTCTTGGCATACAATTTGACACTTTATTCACTGATGATTTGTATTTGGAGATATCTCAGCATGCCATTGACATGGCTATGAAGATCAAAGCTGGTTTAAAGGCTAAGGAATATGAATTTTACATCGATTCACCTACGAATCAACAGTGTGTCATAGTCAGCAATGAGAGGGCTGACGAGTTATCAACCGGCATATCTATAGAAATGATGGATACTTACGATGATGACCACATTATAATCCGCTTCTGCACCAGCTGGGCGACCCGCGAAGAGGACGTTGATGCGTTGCTTGAATTACTGTAATGTGGTATAATAAAACGTTAGATATCAGTATAATACAGAGATAAAGGAGGTAAACAATCATGACGTTTTTAAAATTTGTTTTTTGCATTATGATTTGCGCGCCTTTGGTTTATGTTGCTGTATTTTTGTTCGAGAAAATAGTGGATAACGCAGTTGACAAGCATTAGGAGATCATATGAGTAAGGGAATATTCGTTACCCTGGAAGGACCGGATGGTTCAGGAAAATCAACACAGATCGAATATTTGAAGGAGTACTTTCAGAATCATGGGATCCAGTGTGTCTTCACCAGAGAGCCTGGCGGAACGGACATTGGGGAAAAGCTTCGCGACATTATTTTGGACAAAGATAATAATGAGATGAGTGACATGACGGAAGCACTGCTATATGCGGCCAGCAGGGCGCAGCATGTTAGTGAACTGATCAAGCCGTCGCTGGATGCTGGGAAAGCCGTGATCTGTGATAGGTATGTAGACTCCAGTATAGCGTATCAGGGATATGGCAGAGGGCTTGGTGAAAGCGTGCAGAAGATAAATGAGTATGCAATTTTTGGATGCATGCCAGACATCACTTTTTTGATAGAAATCGATCCTAAGGTCGGAAAGCATCGCATTAAAGCGGGTGAACAGGATCGTTTGGAACGCGAAAAACTGCAATTCCATGACAGAGTTTATGAAGGCTACAAAGAGATGGCTAAGCTGCATCCGGAGAGGATCGTTCCTGTAGATGGAACGGGAAGCAGAGAGCAGATACGCGAGGAAATTGCCAGGCATCTCGACAAGCTTTTGTCGGATAGGAATATATAGATGGGATTAAGCGAATATAAAAAGTATGGAAGTGCGGCCGACAAACTGTCCATGGCTATACGCAATAACAAAGTGTCACATGCATATATAATTGAGGTTGACAATAACGTAAATAAACTTGGATTTGCAAAGGAATTTGCCAAGGCTTTGATGTGCCTTGAAAATCCTGGTGAAGGTTGCGGACACTGCGTCAACTGCAGGAAAATAGAAAATGATAATTTCGAAGATCTCTATGATGTTAAGGCGGATGGGCTATCTGTTAAGAATGGCCAGGTCGAGGAATTGAGATCTAACCTGAAGACTAAGCCGACAGGCGGAGACAGGAATATTGCCATCATAGAGGATGGCGATACTATGACAAAATCAGCACAGGCGAGTTTCCTCAAGACACTGGAGGAACCTAATCCGGGAACGGTGATAATGATTTTGTCAGAAAACATGCAGATGAATCTTTTGCCGACGATCAATTCAAGGTGTATAGCCTACAGGCTGATAAACTTTGATGAAAGTGATGATGCGGAAATGGTCGGAGAGGCAAGAAATATTTTGACGATGATAAAAGACGGTGCGCTTTTCTTTGACATTAGAAAAGAACTGGATTCCATTTTGTCAGACAGGAAGAATGCATATGCATTTCTCGACGGCATCGAGACAGTCCTTGGCGAGTATTTAAGAAGCGGGAACAGCAGATTTACTGATGATGAGCTGACCAGCGATGTGAGCTTTGTGGAAGACGCGAGGCAGGCGATACAGAGAAACGCAAATTATAAATATACGATCAAAAATATGATCTTGAAATTGGAGGAACAATAATGATAAATGTTGCAGGAGTGAGGTTCAAAAATACCGGCAAGGTGTATTACTTTGATCCGGGTGAACTTGACATAAAGACGGGCGAGGGCGTGATCGTCGAAACAGCCAGAGGCATGGAATACGGCACCGTTACCATGGGAGTCACGGAAATCAAGGAAGAGGACGTTACCAAACCTCTTAAAAAGATAATCAGAGTTGCCGACGAGAATGATATCAAAAAGCACGATGAGAACGAGCAGAAAAAGGAAAAGGCTATTTCCATATGCCAGGAGAAGATCAAGAAACACGGCCTGGAGATGAAGCTCATAGATGTTGAATATACATTTGATAATAACAAGATAATATTCTACTTTACTGCAGATGGCAGAGTAGATTTCAGGGAACTGGTAAAAGATCTGGCAAGCGTATTCAAGATGCGTATTGAATTACGTCAGGTTGGAGTAAGAGATGAAGCAAAAATGCTGGGCGGAGTCGGTTCATGCGGCAAAGGACTTTGCTGCGCTACATGGCTCACGGACTTTGAGCCGGTATCCATAAAAATGGCTAAGACTCAGAATCTGTCGTTGAATCCGACGAAGATTTCAGGAGTATGCGGCAGGCTGATGTGCTGCCTCAAGTATGAGAATGACATATATCAGGAGATGCGTAAAGGCCTACCTGATGTCAACGAGAAAGTCAAGACCGAGGACGGCATGGGTAAGGTCATAGAAACGGATATACTTCAGGGCAAGGTCAAGGTCAGAATTTATTCCGGCGAGAAGGACGACAATGGCGACGAAAAGCTGGGAGCTGAAATTTTCACATATAGTAAGGAAGATGTTACACGCTTTGAAAAAGGCGGTAAAAACAAGGGCAAGGGTAATGACAATGGATCTGCGTCTTGATGATACTGGATTTGGAAAAATAAAAATACTGCAGGACCCGGATGGGTTCTGCTATGGAGTTGATGCGGTGCTTTTAGCAGATTTCGCAGCAAGGTGTATTAACGGCCGTCGCAAGAGGACGGACCGTATTGTTGACCTTGGTGCGGGTACTGGTATAGTACCGCTGATTTTATCTCACAAAGTAGAGGCAGGAGAAATCTGTGGTATAGAGGTTCAGGATGCATCCTTTGAGATAGCGGAGAAAAATGTAGAGATTAACGGACTTACCGGCAGAGTACACTTCTACAAAGGAGATGTAGCTGAGCTGGTAAAGACCAGCACGATTAACTTTGATGGAAAGGATGTACGGGAATCCTTTGATGTCGTTACGTCGAATCCGCCGTATACAGTAAGTGCAAGTGGCGTCAGCTGTGAAAACAGTGCAAAGGCAACGGCCAGGCAGGAAACGACTGCTGACCTTGCGGACTTTGTGAGACTGTCATTTCAGCTGCTGAGGGACAAAGGAGATCTGTTCATGGTCCACAGGCCTTCCAGGCTGGTGGATATCTGTGAAGTTTGCAGAAAACTCCATATGGAACCCAAAGAGTTACGCTTTGTCAGCGGAAAACCTCTGGAAAAACCAAACATCATTCTGGTGCATTGCGTAAAGAATGGAAACCGCGAATTGAAAATCCTGAAACCGCTTCACGTGAGAGAGGAAAATGACGCATTTTCGCGAGAAATAAATGAAATATATGAGAGATGCTAAAAAAAAGGAGTTTATTGTAGAAATAGCAAAATATGGTTGCTATTTATTGGAAATTCGAATATAATATCCCATAGATAATCATGTAGGAGGTATTGGCATGATAACGATTGATGTAAAGTATACGCTAATTTGTCTAGTTTTGCTTGCACTGTTTGTGCTTATTATATATTTAGCGGTACTGACTAAGAATTTAATTACCACTGTAAAAAACGCAAACAAGGTTGTTGATGATGCTTCTGTAGTGTCAGGAATTGCGGCGGATAAAGCGACACAGCTGGATGATATCGTTGGGGATGTCAGCGGAGCAGTCTCGGATCTGACCAATGCAATGAAAGGGAATCAAAGCCTGATCGGTGCGCTGACTAATGTTGCAAAGGCTATTGCTGCTACTGCATCTTACATTAAGGGAGACTCTGATTCCTCATCAGATGATGAGGAAAAGCCTGCCAAGAAAAAGGGTAAGAAGCACAGAAAGCATAAATAGACGGTGCTCATCAGTTGAAAGGAGTAACAAATGAAAGCTACAGGTATAGTTAGACCGGTAGATGCTTTGGGAAGAGTAGTAATCCCGGTTGAGTTAAGAAGGAATCTAAGTATTAAGACTGATGATTCGCTGGAAATATTCGTAGATGGACAGTATATTATGCTGAAAAAATACGAACCTTCATGCATTTTCTGTGGAGACATTAATGATATCAGATTAATACATGGAAAAAGCGTATGCGCTAAATGCATAGAAGAAATGAAGAAATTATAAAGAAAAATTAACCTGCTTAATGCAGGTTTTTTTCTTAGTTTTATTGAAAGATGGACAGAAAGTTAGTATACTATTCATATAAAGAGTAATGGAGGGGAATAGTGGCAAAATTTTTAGTACAAAAGAGCGAACCGCTAAATGGTGAAGTCAGCATTAGCGGAGCTAAGAATGCAGTCCTGCCGTTAATGGCAGCGGCTTTGTTGCCTTGCGAAAAATCCACAATAATGGATGTTCCGGACCTTCGTGATGTTGAAGTAATGAAAGAGATATTAACTTCTCTTGGAGCTGAAATAAATGAGATCCAGGATTCTGTTCTGGAAATCGAAACTAGTGACATTATAACCAACGAAGCGGATTATGAGCTGGTAAGGAAGATGAGAGCTTCTTTCCTGGTAATGGGACCGATTCTTGCCAGAACTGGCAGAGCAAAGGTACATCTTCCGGGTGGATGCACCATTGGAGCAAGGCCTATAGATTTGCACCTGAAGGGATTTGAGGCCCTGGGTGCAGAAGTTATTGCAAAAGAAAATTACGTAGAAGCGATAGCACCTGCAAGCGGACTTGTGGGAGCCAGTGTTTATTTGGACTTCCCGAGTGTAGGGGCTACTGAGAATATTATGATGGCTGCGGTTTTGGCAAAGGGCACGACTTACATAGAGAATGCAGCCGAGGAACCGGAGATCGTAGATTTGGCAAACTTCCTGAACAAAATGGGTTCAAGGATCAAGGGCGCCGGAACAGACACAATCAAAATAGAGGGCGTCAAAGAACTCAGGGGTGCTGAGCATACAGTAATACCGGATCGAATCGAAGCGGGCACATTTATGCTGGCTGGCGCGATAACACATGGGGAAATATTGATCAAGAATGTAGTTCCGGATCACGTAAAGCCTATCACGGCTAAGCTGCGTGAGTGTGGAGTAATCGTTGAAATGGGAGATGAGGGCATGTACGTCGTTGCAGATCGTAATGAGCTTGTTTCCACTGATATCAAGACACTGCCTTATCCAGGCTTCCCAACTGATATCCAGTCCCCATTTATGGCGTTCCTGACCACTGTAAAGGGTTCCAGCACTGTAATCGAAACTGTATTTGAAAACAGATTCATGCACGTGGCGGAGCTTAATCGAATGGGCGCAAACATCAAGACTGAAGGCAATAAGGCTTTGATTCAGGGAGGAAAATCTCTGGAAGGTGCACAGGTCATAGCGACAGACTTAAGGGCTGGCGCAGCACTTGTATTGGCCGGTCTGGTTGCGGAAGGAACTACCGAAATATCTGAGATATATCATATCGAGCGTGGATATGAAAAGTTTGTCAATAAGTTTAAGGCACTTGGTGCCAATATACTAAGGATAGACGATTAACGGAGGTAATTATGGCTGATATTAAATTCCTTGAGCTGCTTTCAAAGGATTACCCAAACATACAGGCAGCTTCTGCGGAAATTATCAATCTCAGCGCTATACTGGCGTTGCCAAAGGGCACGGAATATTTTCTAAGCGACCTGCATGGCGAGCATGAAGCATTTATACATATGTTAAAGAGTGCTTCTGGAACCATCAAGAGCAAAATCGACGAGCATTACGGCGGGGTGCTCAGCGAAACAGACAGGTATGATTTGGCAGCACTCATATATAATCCACAGGCGGAAATCAACCGCCGCAAGAAATCTGAAGCAGATTTTGACAAGTGGTGCAGCACGGTGATCTTCAGACTGATTACTATCTGTAAATCAGTTTCCACCAAATACACGAGGTCAAAGGTAAGACGCAGACTTCCAAAGTATTTAGATTATGCTATGGATGAGCTTTTGCATGCTGATGACGAAGAGAACAAAGCGCACTATTATAATGCCATTATAGATTCGGTCGTAGAATGCGGAATAGCAGAACAGTTTATATGCGAACTGGCCGATCTTATCAGTACACTGGCAGTGGACCAGCTGCACATAATAGGAGATATGTTCGACAGAGGTGCTCATCCTGATGACATTTTAGATTTCCTTATGGATTACCATGACGTAGATATTCAATGGGGGAATCACGATATAGTATGGATGGGTGCGGCTACAGGAAACTGGGCATGCATTTCCAATATACTTAGAATGAACATCAGCTACAATAACTTTGATATGCTTGAGATAGGCTATGGGATAAACCTGAGGCCGTTGTCGATATTTGCAGAGCAGGTCTATGGAGATGATGACTGTAAGGCTTTTGCACCACACATACTGGACAGAAACGTCTACGATCCGGTAGATGAAGTTCTAGCAGCCAAGATGCACAAAGCAATATCAATCATACAGTTCAAGTGTGAGGGGCAGCGCGTAATGGCTCACCCGGAATACAAAATGGACAAACGATTGATACTGGACAAAATAAACTGGGATGAAGGTACTGTTGAAATAGAGGGCAATACATATAAACTTCGCGATACCAATCTGCCAACAGTAGATCCGGAAGATCCATATGCACTGACTGATGAGGAAAATGCAGTAATGGATTCCCTGGAGGCTTCCATATTGAATTCAGAAAAACTACAGAAGCACATCAGGTTCCTGTACAGCCATGGCTCACTTTATACCAAGATAAATGGCAATCTGCTGTATCATGGATGCATTCCAATGACAGAAGATGGAGAATTCCAGGAAGTAGACATCAATGGTGTACCGTACAAGGGTAAAGCTTTGATGGATTACATCGACGACCAGGTGAGAAAGGCTTACTTTGCACCTAATGAGTCAGAGGAAGTTGGCCGTTCCGGAGATATCATGTGGTATCTGTGGGAAGGAAGCAATTCACCTTTGTTCGGCAAAGAAAAGATGACGACGTTTGAGAGATTGTTTATAGAAGACAAAGCTTCGCACAAAGAGCCAACGAGACCTTACTACAGGTTGATCAATGAGAAGGCACCTTGCGAGAAGATACTTAAAGAGTTTGGACTGGATCCAAAGCGTTCTAAGATACTTAACGGACACGTTCCTGTTAAGATCAAGGATGGCGAAAGTCCAATCAAGGGCGGCGGAATACTATACGTAATCGATGGCGGAATATCCAAAGCGTATCAGAAACAGACCGGAATCGCCGGATATACTTTTATATTCAACTCACGTTTTATGGCCCTTGCTGAGCACAAGCCATATAGCCCGCTTCAGCCAGATGGTACTCAGGTGTTCGATGCACCTGTAGTCCAGACAGTAGAAGTGCTGCCAGAGCGTATGATGGTCCTTGATACCGATCAGGGTGCTGACATAGTTCAGCAGATCGACGATATCAAGCAGCTCGTTGATGCCTACAGGAGAGGAATAATAAAAGAAGTATACTAGTTTGTAATTAATGAAAATGAAAGGTTGCGGTGAGCCGGCAGCTAGTCTGTCGGCTCACTTACCCTTACATATATTAAGAGCAGTAATATTGCTAAAACCTTTGACAAAACAGCATATCTTATATATAATAGACAAGTACGAAAAATTACATATGTGCGCCACTAGCTCAATTGGATAGAGTAATGCACTACGAATGCAGAGGTTGGGAGTTCGAGTCTCCCGTGGCGCAGTAAAAGAGCCAGGTTTAAGCCTGGCTCTTTTACTGCGCCACGGGAGACTTGCGAAGCAACGTTCGCCTGGGTACAGCGATTGGAATTTGTCCTGGCCTTGGTTGCCGAGTGTCAAAAAAATTGTATTTTTGCAGATTTTCTGCGCATTTCATCAAATCTATCGCAGATCAAATAGAGCTTTGGCGCTGCTCATCAGATCCATAGCATATTAAGCGGAAATGATTTTGTCAGTTGCCATAATTACCATTAAACCCCACTAAAAATTCATATATTAAAACTCGATATCAATTTATGGTTATTGCTTTTACGAAAAAACGCAGAAAAGTTGCAAGTATACAAAAAAAGGTGGCCACCATTTCACTCAGATTTTAGTACAATATGATTTTGATTAATAGTGATGCAGATAAATCTCTATTTGCCGTAAAGCTAGTATGCATGAACAATAATGGCTGCCAATTCGGACATATTATTAGCCATTTTAACCAGCAGTTGCCGAGGCTTTTGGACATTTGGTCAACGTCAACGTGGTCTCACTCATGCACGCTTATTATTGAAAAGCAATGGGATAGTGTTATACTGGAGATATAACTAATATAACTAGGGGGATTGAATAATGAAAAGAAAAGCAATTATTTCAGTAGTGGCAATGGCGGCACTTATGATGACGAGTTCCTTTGCCTTTGGACAGATGGATACGTTTGCAGCATCTTTGGGGAATGCGAACAGCAAAGCTACGGCCACAGAAACTGAGGATACTACGAGCATTCAAGAGCAGCAGGATAAAGCAAATGTAGCACTTGATAAGGATGATTTTGAAAGTTATGATGATTTCTATACTTATGTGATACGCATGCACAATACTAATGGCTATTCATACAAGATCATTGCATTGAAGAATGAGGCTGGAAAATATCAAGAGGAAAGTCATGTCACATTGAAAGGCTATTCAGGAACTGAAGAAAATATCGTGATACCTAAAAGGCTTCTTGGTATGCCGGTAAGATACATATCAAAAGGTACATTTGTTAACAATACGACAGCGAAGACAATCAAGATCCCAGCATCGGTTGAGACCATCAGCGGCGGAGCCCTTACAGGTTGCAAAGCAAAGCTTGTGAAGTCAGCATACTTGAAGAAACAAAAGGATGGCTCATATAGAGCTATGATAACAGTAATATCCAGCAATAACGGTAAGACTTGCAAGAACAGTTATAGAGCAACAAAGGTTACAAAGCTTTCTACCGTAAAGACGATAACAATGAAAGTTGGTCAGAAAAAGAAGCTTAATGTAGTGGCATATGTTTCTGGCAAAAAGAAAACGGGATACGTTGATCCTTCGATATTGAATTTTACAGATAGCGATATGGTGACAGTATCTAACTATGGATATATTAAAGCAGTGAGAAAAGGAATAAGCACTGTAGAGGTAACATTGAAAACTGCTGGGCACGTGCCTGCAGCAGTATCGGTAGTAGAAATTAAAGTAGTTAAATAGGCTGAACATAAAGAAACTGTCATGCTATTAAAAGCATGGCAGTTTCTTTAAACTTGTATATGTTTAATTGTTATGTCTCTTGATCAATACTCCTGAAACAGCGATTCCTGCAAGAGCAATTACTGCCCATGGAATCATGTCGCTGGTGTCACCAGTATCAGGAACATTTGAGTTTGAAGCAACGTTTGAAGCAGTGCCTGTACTAGCTTTGCTTGAACTGTTGCTTGATTTATTATTGCTGCTGTTGTTCGTAACAGTGCCTGAGTTATTATCGCTGCTGTTGTTCGTAACAGTGCCTGAGTTATTGTCATTGCTATTATCAGTAACAGTACCAGAATTATAATCATCGGCTGGAATAACAGGTGTTACTGGTATAGTAGGAGCAACAGGAGTTACTTCTGCTTTATCAAATACTGCGATGAGTTCTGCATTTTTATTGACGGTAAGTGCAGTTGTATTGTCAATTGTTTTACTCTCATATTCCCAATGTGAGAATGTATATCCTGTCATTGAAGCAGTACCCAGGTAGGCTTGCAATGAAGTGCCAGCGGCTACTGATTCGACATCTGCAGGAAGGCTAGCTCCGCTAAGCGCAGTACCGTCTGAAGCTTTTGCACTATATGTTATTTTGTAAGTATCTACAGTTGCTTTTGATGTTGCACTTGATACAGGTGCCCAGATAGCATATAAATCAATGCTGCTGCTGTTAAAAGTTACTGACGTGACCTTATTGTTGTCATCTGCTTTAGTTGACCATCCCAGGAAAGTATAGCCTTTTCTGGTAGGCTGAGATACGTTTGACAGATCTACTGATGTTCCGTTAGCTTGCCCAGATAGATTAGTTGGCATATCGCTTACAGAATCCGTTGTATTTGAATGATAATTAAGACTGTATGTTACATCGGCAGGTTTTACGACTACATATCCATCAACGTGGTAATCACCGCCCTGATCCTTGATTACATACCAGACAACATTATAAGTGGAATTAGACTCAAGCTTCACAGTTCTGCCGCCCATCTTGCTTACACTACTATCAAACAGTTTTTGAAGATCTTCAGTAGTCTTAAATTCAGGAGCACCTGTAATAATGGAAGAACTGATTGCCTCACCGCTTGTACCATTTGTATAGTAATGATTATTACCATTTGAACTTGTCCAAGCGAAATCAGCAGACTTAGTTATTGTGCCGGCTACTCCGACCGTATAGTTCGAATCGGGTTGACCTGAAGAACCACATTCAGTGAAATTGATTTGACTTTTGTCTGTGACATAATGAATGTAATAGTTACATTTCACTATCTTGTTAGTAGTAGCTGCTGCTGTAGTTGATGTTTCATTTGCAGCTGGATCTGTAGCAGTTTCTGCGAATGCAGCGGTTGACATTCCATACATGGCAGTCATTGCGACTGTTAGAATTAATACGATAAATCTCTTTTTCATTTTTACACCTCTCAACTAACTTAATAAGTTACTTATGAGGCAACTGGCTGGCCTGACTATTAAATAAGTTTTAGCCCCTTCAGCTTTGCGTCCCAGACTTTTGACTGGTTTGCTTTTAACACACATACACATATAAACATAAAACCGTACGGAAATGTCCGTACGGTTAGGATTTTCATACCTAATAAATTTACCACAAAAATGATAAACCACACAACAACATTTCACATACACAACTTCGATATCGTTATAATAGCACTAAGCGGTTAATAAAAGGTTATATTTTTGTACCTGAGTATAAAAATATCGGCAAAACTCGAAAAAGTTGTCATGGAGATTCTCCAGGTTTCGAAAATTCGTTTAAAAATTATCAAATGCCTGCTATAAAAATATCGCTTTATCACCCAAAAGACCTAAAACGTTGGAATCACAAAGGTCGACGGAGTAACAAGGCTTGTTCATCAAAAAATACATTGAAATGCCAACGAAAACTCGGCCTTTTCGGTTGACTTTGACGAGTCAAAAGTGTACTATTAAGTTGACTTTGTATACAGAATATTAGTCAGTCAATTTCGATTCTGTTATGTTAAACATAATGCTATTTAAGGCTAATAAATATGATAGACGCAAGTCTATTGAGTAAAGGAGGAGTTAGTAGTTATGAGTACTAAACAAGGCGCACCTGCTGATCTGGTCAAGAAAATTCTTGCATTGTTACCAGGTGTGGATTGCATGGGTCATGGCGGATGCGGCAAAGCTACCTGCAAAGAATGTGCAGAAGCTATCGCTGCCGGTGAAGGCGTGGCACTATGTCCTGCTGCTAAGCAGAAAGAGGTCGATGCAATCGCTAAAATCATGGATGTCCCTACAGTTGAGGTAACAGAGCAGATTGCTTTTGTTGCTTGTAGCGGAGATGCTGCCGGCAAAGAAAGGTTTGCAGGATGCAAATCATGCCAGGAAGCTGTTGACATGGGCTTCAAGAGAGGCGAGTGTAAGAGTGGATGCGTAGGTATCGGCTCCTGCATAGAAGTCTGCAAATTCGATGCAATGAAACTTGAAGACGGCAAAGTAATCATCGACAAAGAAAAATGTACTGGATGCGGAGCATGCGCAGATGCAATTGCCTGCCCACAGCACATTATTCTGATGGTACCTGCTGATGCAACAAACTTTATACCATGCTCATCCACGGAAGAGGATGACGATAAGGTAAGAGAAATCTGCGGTTATGGCTGCATAGGATGTGGAGATTGCCAGAGGGCTTGCCCAGAAGGTGCTATCGACATCGTTAACAACCATGCTGTAATCGATTACGATAAATGCGTAGGATGTGTTTCCTGCACAGTTAAATGTAAGAAGAAGATAATAGTAGATACATTGCATGATCTGACGGTTCTGAAAGAGAACGTTGCATTCGTTAAGTGCAGCGGCGGATTCAAACCTCATCAGAAGTATGAGGAGCTTGGATACACAGATTGCCAGGACGTTGTAGACAACGTTAATCCTAAGGATTATGACCTTTGTACTACAGGATGCACAGGAATGGGCAACTGCACAAAGGTATGCCGTTACGATGCTATCCACGTAGTAGATGGAACTGCTGTTGTAGATCCTGAGAAGTGCGTAGGATGCAAAGACTGCACGTATGCATGCCCTAAGAATCTGATCGTAATAGTACCTTATAAAGGCGTTAAACTTGTACCATGTTCATCGACTGCTGATTATGCAGAGAAGGCTGCAGTTTGCGATTCAGGCTGCATAGCTTGCGAAGACTGCAAGAGCAACTGTCCAAATGGTGCTATCTATATGGAAGACAAGCATGCTGTCATCGACACAGACATCTGTGAAGATTGCGAAGTATGCCAGTATATGTGCCCAAGATACCTCATTCAGAAACAGGAAGTACCTGAATATGTATTCCTGCAGAGAGAAGCTCTTGGAATTAGTGAAGGAGAGTGATTAAAGTGAGAAACAGAAAGACAATGGATGGAAACACTGCTGCCGCTCACGTAGCTTATGCATTCTCTGAGGTTGCTGCAATCTACCCGATTACACCATCTTCACCAATGGCCGAGAGTATGGACGAATGGGTTTCCCAGGATAGAAAAAATATTTTTGATGAAAAAGTTAAAATCGTTGAGATGGAATCCGAAGCAGGAGCAGCTGGTGCTGTTCATGGCTCGATCACAGCAGGATCGTACACTTCTACGTTCACTGCTTCACAGGGTCTGCTTTTGATGGTTCCTAACATGTTCAAGATAGCAGCTGAGCAGGCTCCAATCGTGTTCCACGTTGCAGCCAGAGCTGTATCAACACATGCACTGTCGATATTCGGAGATCACTCCGATGTTATGGCTTGCCGTCAGACAGGCTTTGCAATGCTGGCATCAAACAGCGTTCAGCAGGTCATGGACCTGGCCGCTGTTGCACATCTGGCAACTATCGACGGACATCTTCCAATGCTGCACTTCTTTGATGGATTTAGAACATCTCATGAGCAGCAGAAGATAGAGACTTGGGATTATGATGAACTGAAGAGCATGGTAAACTGGGATGCTGTTAAGGCTTTCAGAGAGAATGCTTTGAATCCACATCATCCTCATGCAATGGGTTCTGCTGAGCAGCCGGAAGCATTCTTCCAGCACAGAGAGTCCTGCAATAACTCATACAATGAAACTCCTGACATCGTAGCTAAGTATATGGATATGGTCAACGAGAAAATCGGTACAAACTATAAGCCATTTAACTACTATGGCGATCCTAATGCGGAAGAGATAATCGTTGCAATGGGTTCAGTATGCGATGCAGCTGAAGAGCTGATCGATTATCTGGCAAAGAAAGGCAAGAAAGTCGGAATCCTGGAAGTTCATCTTTACAGACCGTTCTCAGTCAAGTATTTGCTTGATGTAATGCCAAAATCAGTTAAAAAGATCGCGGTTCTTGACAGAACTAAAGAGCCAGGTGGACTTGGCGAGCCATTATACCTTGATATCGTTTCTGCTTTGAGAGATACAGAGTTCAAGGATGTAATGATCACAAGAGGACGTTATGGACTTGGTTCCAAGGACGTTCAGCCAGGAGATATCCTTGCTGTATATGAGAATCTGTGGAGCAAGGAACCTAAGAAAGAATTCACTATCTCCATCAATGATGATGTTACTAACCTGTCACTGACACCAAGTGAGACTCCAGATACAGCTCCTGAAGGAACAGTAGCTTGCAAGTTCTGGGGACTTGGAGCAGATGGTACTGTAGGTGCCAACAAGAACAGTGTTAAGATCATTGGTGACCATACAGATAAAAACGTACAGGCTTACTTCCAGTATGACTCCAAGAAGTCAGGCGGCGTTACTATTTCCCACCTGCGTTTTGGAGATAAGCCAATCAAATCAACATACTATGTAAAACAGGCTAATTTCGTAGCTTGCCATAACTCAGCATATCTGCAGAAGTATGATATGGTTTCTGATGTTAAGCCAGGTGGATACTTCCTGCTGAACTGCGTATGGAGCGATGAAGAGCTGGATGAGCATTTGCCTGCAAAGGTAAAGAGATATATTGCTAAAAACAACGTTAAGTTCTATACATGCGATGCCGTTTCTGCTGCAAAGGAGATCGGACTGGGAGCAAGAAGAACTAACTCAGTACTTCAGGCAGCATTCTTCAAATTAGCTAACATCATTCCAATCGATGAAGCTGAAGGTTATATGAAGGAAGCTATCAAGAAGACATACGGCAAGAAGGGCGATAAGATCGTCAATATGAATATAGCTGCGGTTGAAGCAGGAATCGAAAGAGCTCACGAGGTTAAGGTTCCTGAAGCATGGGCTACATGTCCTGATGATCCAGAACCAGTTAAGCTTGTCGGACGTAATGAAGATATGACTAAGTTCCTCAACGATATACTGGTACCAATGACTACAATGAACGGCGATGACATTCCGGTATCTGCATATCTTACTTCACAGGATGGATCAGAACCTTCGGGAACTGCTGCATTTGAGAAGAGAGGAATTGCTACAGACGTACCTAAGTGGACAAAGGAAAACTGCATGCAGTGTAACTGGTGTTCATATGTATGTCCTCACGGCGTAATCAGACCATTTGTAATGAACGAGGATGAGGTAGCTCAGGTTGAAGGCGACTATCTTGATATGAAGGGTGCCAAAGGCAAATTCTTCACTATCGGAATTTCCGCTTTGGACTGCACAGGATGCGGATCCTGCGTAGAGGTTTGTCCAGCAAGGAAGAAAGCTCTTGAGATGTTACCTGCAGAAGATGATATCGTTTGTGCAAATCAGAAGAAATATGACTATCTGTTCAACGAAGTTGAAGAGAAAGAGGTTCCATTCAAGGAAGATACAGTTAAGGGTTCCCAGTTCAAGCGTCCATTGCTTGAGTTCTCAGGCGCATGCCCGGGATGCGGAGAGTCACCTTATGCAAAGCTTATCACTCAGCTCTTCGGAGACAGAATGTATATCGCTAATGCAACAGGCTGCACATCCATTTGGGGGCACAGTGCACCAAGCACGCCTTACACAGTAAACAAGGAAGGAAACGGACCAGCATGGTCGAACTCTTTGTTCGAGGATAATGCTGAGTTTGGACTGGGCATGACTATATCAGTTCTGTCACGTCGTAATGAAGTGAAATCTGCCGTTGAAAGACTTGAGGATCAGCTGGGAGTACCTGCTAAGGCATGGCTGGCTTCCATGGATGATCCTGAATCATCAAAGGAAACTGGAGAGATCCTGGTAGAGGCCTGCAAGAAGCTGAAGGACAAGGATGCAGCATTCATTCTGGAGAACAAAGACGTTCTGCAGAAGCCATCAATGTGGATCTTCGGTGGTGACGGCTGGGCTTATGATATCGGATACGGCGGATTAGACCACGTTATCGCTTCCGGATATGACGTAAACGTAATGGTATATGATACTGAGGTTTACTCAAATACCGGCGGACAGTCGTCCAAGTCAACTCCAATGGGAGCTGTTGCTAAATTCGCAGCATCCGGCAAGGACGTTAAGAAAAAGGATCTGGCACAGATCGCCATGGCTTACGGATATGTATACGTAGCAAAGATCGCTATGGGTGCCAACCCAGAGCAGACATTGAAGGCTTTGCGCGAGGCTGAGGCTTATCCAGGACCTTCACTGATCATAGCTTATGCACCATGCATCAACCATGGAGTAAAGGCTGGCATGAACAAGTCTATGCTTGAAATGAAGAACGCAGTCCGCAGCGGTTACTGGAATCTGATGAGATTCAATCCAGAGCTGGCTGAGCAGGGCGAGAATCCTCTGTTCATTGACAGCGCTAGACCAACTGAGAGCTACAGAGACTTTATCATGGGTGAGGTTCGTTACAACTCACTGAAGCTGAAGTTCCCTGACAGAGCTGAGAAGTTGTTCACTAAGGCTGAAGAGCAGTCTCGTGAGAGGTATGAACACCTCGTTAACGAGAAAAAGAGCATGGATAATTAGGAAAGGGGGTTTTGAAAATGGAAAAAAGGTTTGAAATATTAAGTAAAAGAAAATTAAATGACAATATCACCTGGCTGGTTATCGATGCACCATTGGTTGCCAGAAAGGCTAAACCGGGCCAGTTCATAATCCTTCGTACTGATGAATATGGTGAGAGAATTCCTCTTACCATGGCTGGACATGACTCGAAAAAAGGAACTATCGATTTGATCTACGCAGCAGTAGGCAGAACTACAATGCTGATGGATCAGATGGAAGTCGGCGATTGCTTTGCTGACATCGTAGGACCTCTGGGAAAACCGACCGAGATGGAAGGTTTGAAGAAGGTTGCAGTTGTTGGCGGCGGAACAGGAAATGCCTTGGCATATCCTCTTGCAGTAGGTCTGCATGACGCCGGTATAGAAGTAGATATGATCACCGGATTCAAGAACAAAGACCTGGTAATTCTTCAGGACGAGTTCGAGGCAGGTACAGACCATCTGTATCTGGTAACTGATGATGGTACTGCTGGTGAGAAGATGTTCACTACAGAAAAGCTTCAGCAGCTTATCGACAACGGCGAGAAGTATGATGAAGTCATCGCTGTAGGACCTCCGATCATGATGAAGTTCACCTGCCAGATAGCAGAGAAGAACAATATCAAATCAGTTGCTTCACTGACCGCATACATGATCGATGGAACAGGAATGTGCGGCGGCTGCCGCTGCAACATTGGCGGAGAGGACAAGTTCGTCTGCGTTGATGGACCTGACTTCGACGGTTCACTTGTTGACTGGGATCAGCTCATTCAGAGAAGTGCTTATTACGGTGAGCAGGAAAAATATGATAGAGTGCATGTATGCCGCCTGACAGGAGGTGTTCGTTACAATGATTAATTTACAGAGAGAAAAGAATCCAATGCCTGAACAGGATCCTAATGTTCGTAACAAGAACTTCCTGGAGGTAACACTTGGATATACAGAAGAACAGGCAGTCAATGAGGCTATGAGATGCGTAAAGTGTCGTAAAAAGCCTTGCATGAGCGGTTGCCCTGTAATGGTAAAGATTCCTGATTTCGTTGCTAAGGTTGCTGAAGGCGAATTCGAGGAAGCATATCAGATCATCAGTGAAACAAGTTCACTGCCTGCTATCTGCGGACGTGTATGCCCGCAGGAGACACAGTGCGAGGGAGTTTGTGTCCGTGGAGAAAAGGGTATGCCGGTCGCTATCGGCCGTCTTGAGAGATTTGTTGCTGACTGGCACGCTGCTAACTACGGCGACGAGGAGATCAAACCTGCAAAGGGTAATGGCCACAAAGTTGCTGTTGTAGGTGCGGGCCCTGCAGGACTTGCATGTGCAGGTGATCTGATCAACAAAGGCTATGAAGTTACAGTATTTGAGAGTCTTCACAAAACCGGTGGCGTACTGGTTTATGGTATCCCGCAGTTCAGACTTCCTAAGGAAATCGTAGCTGCAGAGGTTTCAAAGCTGGAAGCTAAGGGCGTCAAGTTTGTAACTGATGCTATCATCGGCAGGTCGATCACGGTAGACGAGCTGATCAAGGAAGAAAAGTTTGAATCAGTATTTGTAGGTACTGGTGCAGGACTTCCTTCATTCATGAACATCCCTGGCGAGAACCTGCTGGGTGTTGTATCAGCTAACGAATACCTGACAAGAATAAACCTGATGAAGGCTTACAAAGACGAATATGACACACCTATAATGCACCCTAAGAGAATTGCAGTAGTAGGCGGCGGAAACGTTGCTATGGATGCTGCAAGATGCGCTAAGCGTATGGGAGCTGATGAGGTTTACATCATCTACCGTCGTTCCGCAGATGAGATCCCTGCAAGAGCAGAGGAAATCCATCATGCTGTTGAAGAGGGTATCCACTTCAACTATCTGACCAATCCTGTTCAGATCAACGGAGATGACAAAGGAAACGTTACTGGCATCGAATGCATTAAGATGGAGCTTGGCGAAGCTGATGCATCCGGAAGACGTCGTCCTGTTGAGATCAAGGGTTCAAACTTCGTATTCGATGTAGACTATGTTATCATGGCCATCGGTACCAAGCTGAACAAGCTGATCCTTCAGACTACTGATAATCTTGATGCCAATGACAGAGGTGGAATCGGTACTGACGATAAGGCCAACACTAATCGTCCTGAGATCTTCGCAGGCGGAGATGCTGTAACAGGAGCCGCTACAGTAATCAAGGCTATGGGAGCAGGCAAGGTTGCGGCTGCTGGAATCGACGAATTCCTAAGTAAGTAATTCTAGTTAATTATAATAAAGAATCACCTTAAAGGGCGCGCTTACCAACGTAGGCGCGCCCTTTGCCTGCCATTGACAGATGGCAGAAAATCAATTATTCTTTTCATAAAGGAGAAGATACTATGAAAAGAATTACATTAGATGATTTGGATGGTACCAGATCCATATTGGAAATACTCAATGAAAGAAATATATCAGTCAGTTCAGAATGCGGCGGAAGCGGAACATGTGGCAAATGCGGCGTCATGATAGACGATGAATGGCGGCTGGCGTGCAGATCTTACCCTATCGGCAGCGTAGATGTCGATGTACCGGAAACCGACGATGAGAACATCAAGGTAGAGGTGAATTTCGGCGCTCTGAACGGACAATGGAAGGTAGACGGAAAGCGCGGAGAGAAAGCAGTGTGCATCGATATCGGAACTACGACTATCGGCGCAGTGCTGGTAGAGGCAGACACAGGCAAGATCCTGGGATCTGCCAGCTGCATCAATCACCAACGAAAATACGGTGCTGATGTCATATCAAGGATAGATGCTTCTAACCGTGGCAAGAGAGCTGAGCTTCGGACACTGGTCGTAAACGATCTGAGCTTTCTGTGCACCGAGCTTTGTGGAAAGATAAATCCGGACAAGATAGTTATATCGGGCAACACGACTATGGAGCACCTGCTTCTTGGATATGATTGCTCGGAGCTGGGAACGGCGCCGTATACACCTGTCAACATTGGACTGCAGGTGTATGAGGCGGCGGACATCTTCGGAGCTTCAGGGTCCGCCGATACGCCCCTCTCGAAAGCGGATTCGGTGAGCGTGGCAATTATGCCGGGAATCAGTACCTTTGTAGGTGCCGATATCGTCAGTGGGATCGTAGCCTGCGGCATGGACAAGGATGACGAGATCAGTGCGCTGATCGACCTTGGGACCAATGGCGAAATGGCCGTCGGGAATGCTTCCAGGATCATGGTTGCATCCACGGCTGCCGGACCTGCCTTTGAGGGTGGAAATATTTCCTATGGCGTTGCAGGAATCCCAGGAGCGATATGCGCAGTTGAAATTGGCAATGGATACGCACAGGTCAAAACTATAGATGATGAGAAACCGGTAGGAATCTGTGGGACAGGAGTTTTGGAGGCAACGAGCGAACTCGTAAAATCGGGAATCGTGGACGAAACAGGATTGATGGAAGACCAATACTTCGAAGATGGATTTCCTTTGTCTGAGGGGATAATTTTCACTCAGAAGGACATCCGTGAGGTGCAGATGGCCAAGTCTGCCATAAGGGCTGGACTCGAAACATTGACTGCCCATTATGGAATCACCGTATCAGATATCAATACTCTTTATATAGCAGGAGGATTTGGTCAGAAGGTCAATATTCAAAAAGCCTGTGAGATAGGTATGATACCTGAAGAACTTGCGGAACGTGCAGTTGCCGTAGGCAACAGTTCCCTTGCGGGCGCTGTCAGGTTTGCGGCCAGCGGCGATTTTGTGCAACGGGTAGCAGACACCGCAGCCAGAGCCGAGGAGGTAGAGCTGGCAAGGTCGGCGGAATTCTCCTCCCTATACATGGAACACATGGACTTCGAATAGAGAAATCACAGTTGAATACAAAAAATTAAAGAAGCTGCCGGGTAAGAGCAGCTTTTTTGATTATTTTTATAATGTTGGGTAATTGTGTTCCTGCACAGCCGCTGCAAGGTGGGTAGTCCAAGCAGTGCTGATGCAGGGGATTATGAGAATTTTGAAAAGTGTTTAGTTGTGTTATTGGTATTTGGTATTTCGTATTGTGTTTGTTGTGTTGTGTGTTGTCATTTCCTTTTGACAAGTATTAATATACCGCTTTTATGTGATGGCTGTTAAACGATTTGTGAGAGGATTTGTAGAAGATTGGTGTAGCGTCGTTCACATTTGTTACACTGAGGCGACAAATCTTCACTTTACATTCATTTTGTGACAAAGTCACAGAACTGTTTCGACTAATGATGTATCATGCAGATAATGAACAAGGAGGTAATAGATATGTCAGTAGTAACGATAACAAAAGATAACTTTCAGAGTGAAGTGATAGAAAGCAGCAAACCGGTCCTGGTAGACTTCTGGGCAAGCTGGTGCGGGCCATGCAAGATGCTGTCACCGGTAGTCGATGAAGTCGGCGAGGAGAGAGATGATATCAAGGTATGCAAGATCAACGTCGATGAGCAGCCTGAACTTGCAGGCAGGTTCAACGTAATGAGCATTCCTACTTTGATAGTGTTTGAGAATGGCAAAATCAAGAACCAGTCGGTTGGCGCTGTCCCTAAGCAGCAGATAATCTCAATGCTGTAAATGAAACATTTTATCTGTGGAACAAAATCCGTTCCACAGATGTTTTAGTATATGAGGAGAATTAACATGAGTAAGAAAACTGTGATCATCGGCGGTGTTGCAGGAGGAGCGACTACTGCTACAAGACTCAGAAGAAGAGATGAGTCTATGGAAATAGTCATACTTGAGAGAGGCGAATATATTTCCTATGCCAATTGCGGATTACCATATCACGTGGGAGACGTTATCAAGGAAAGGGATTCTCTGCTGGTGATGACACCGCAGGCAATGAAGAAGAAATTTAATATAGATGTTAGGGTCAGAAATGAAGTGGTCATGATAATGCCGGAAGAAAAGAAGGTACTGGTTAGAAACCATGAAACCGGTGCTGACTATACAGAGTCATATGATGATTTGGTAATTGCAACCGGTTCATCGCCTGTGATCCCACCAATAGAAGGCATAGATGGAGAAGATATTTTCACCCTGTGGACAGTTCCTGACACGGATAAGATTCGCGGATTTATAGAGGAGCGCAAGCCTTCTAAAGCCGCAGTGATCGGAGGCGGATTCATCGGCCTGGAAATGGCTGAAAATCTTCATGCTCAGGGGCTTCAGGTTTCAATAATCGAAATGATGGATCAGGTCATGGCTCCTTTGGACAAAGAAATGGCTGAACTGATTCATGAAAATCTCAGAATGAACGGCGTTGAACTGATTCTTGGCGATGGTGTCAAGGCTTTTAAACGCAATGAAAGCAGGACCACTGTGGAACTTAGCAGCGGCAGAGCTGAAGATTTTGATATGATAATCCTCGCCATTGGAGTCAAACCAAACAGCCAGATAGCAAGAGATGCGGGATTGGAGCTTAATGCTAAGGGAGGCATTATTGTTGACAGTCATCTGCGCACGTCTGCGCCTGACATTTACGCTTTAGGTGATGTCATTGAGGTGGAAAACTTTGTGACAAAGGATAAGACAATGATACCCCTCGCAGGACCGGCTAACAAGCAGGGCAGGATACTCGCGGACATTATCGCCGGCGATGACAAAGAGTATAAGGGAACCTTAGGTACGGCCATCGCAAAGGTATTCGACCTGGACGCAGCAAGTGTGGGCATCAACGAAAAGCAGCTCAAAGCCATGGGAAAGACCATGGACAAGGATTATTTTGTCGCGCTGATCAATCAGAAATCCCATGCGGGCTATTATCCTGGAGCAACACCGATGACGCTTAAGCTTATTTTCGATGGCGAAGGTAAGATCTACGGTGCGCAGATAGTTGGACAGGATGGAGTTGACAAGCGTATAGATACCATTGCAGTGACCATGAGACTTTCAGGGACGATCTACGACCTTGAAGAGTTGGAGCTGGCATACGCACCACCGTTTTCATCGGCCAAGGATCCAGTAAACATGCTGGGCTTTGTGGCCGAAAATATCCTGCGCGGGCAGGCGGCATTTATAAGCTACGACAAAGTGGACGAGATGAAGGAGTCTGCTGATAAGTGCATCGTTCTGGATGTTACAGAGGAAGTTGAGAGAATGGTTTTTTCAGTACCGGGTTCGTATCATATTCCGCTTGGACAGTTGCGTGACAGAATGGAAGAGATGGATAAGGACAAACTGATAATCCCTTACTGCGCCATTGGCGTGCGTTCATACAATGCTGCCAGGGCTTTGATGCAAAAAGGCTTCAAAAATGTAAAGATACTTGCAGGGGGAACGTCCTTCTATAAATCCATGCATAGCAGTTTCGAAAAGGCTGAGAGCAAGTCAGACGGTTCAGGGGAGGATAATAAGATGGAAAACGAAAAAGAATTAAAGGTACTTGACTGCTGTGGACTTCAGTGTCCTGGACCGATAATGAAGGTGAATCAGGCCATGAGCGAAATAGAAGAAGGTCGGGTGCTGAAGGTGGCTGCTACGGATATGGGTTTTGCTGCTGATATTGAATCATGGTGTAGAAGGACTGGAAACACTTTCATTAAAAAGGAACGTGTGGACAAAGAAAACATAGTCTACATTCGAAAAGGTTCGGCTTCATGTCCGGCTGTTTCGCAGGGAAGTCAAGTAGTGGAAACACCTCAGGGCAAGACTATAATCGTTTTCAGCGGTGACCTGGATAAGGTGCTGGCCTCATTCATCATCGCTAATGGAGCGGCTGCCATGGGAAGACCGGTTACAATGTTCTTTACCTTCTGGGGGCTGAATGCTCTGCGCAAATCTGACGGAAAGACTGGCGGCAAGCCGTTTATGGATAAAATGTTCGGTTCCATGATGCCTAAGGGCACAGGAAAACTGAAGCTTTCCAAGATGAACATGGGAGGCATGGGTACTGCCATGATGAAGAAGGTCATGAAAGATAAGAATGTAGACTCCTTAGAAGAGCTGATGCAGCATGCTCTTGACAGCGGCATCAAGCTGGTAGCCTGCACCATGTCCATGGATATCATGGGCATAAGAAAAGAAGAACTCATCGATGGCGTTGAGCTGGCGGGAGTTGCATCATATTTAGGCGATGCGGAGGAATCAAATGTCAACCTTTTCATATAGGATGACAAAAGAAACCGCTATTCAAGGGCCTCGAGTCCTTCCTTATCAATAATTTCAACAGTGCCGCGGGACAGCTTGACCAGTCCCTCGCTCTGGAAATATTTTAACATTCGCGTTACTACCTCACGGGCTGTGCCCAGGTGTGACGCGATTTTTTCGTGTGTCATGCTGATAGTGCTGTCGCCTGTTATGTTCATTTCGTCCAGCAGAAATGATGCCAGGCGTTTGTCAAAACTCTTCCAGAGTACCTGCTCCATCAGCCACATGACCTCAGAGAACCTGGAAGAAATGATGCGGTTTGTGTAGTTGGCTACAACCGCGGAACCATCCATGATCTCTTTGTAAACTGGAGTCGGGATTATCCATAGTTCACAGTCTGTCTCGGCCTCTATGAAAATGTCGAACTGTATATCGCGCAGCATGCAGGATGCCGAAAATAGACATATGTCATGGTCGAACAGGCGATATAAAGTTATTTCACGGCCTTCATCGTTAAGTATATATGCCCTTAGCTGACCGGAGCATACGACAAGAAGACCGATGCAGTCTGCATCTCCGCCGTGAAGCTGAGTACCGCGGTCTGCGGCTCTGAATATTGCGGCATCTTCAAGTCTGTTTTTCTCTGAATCAGTCAATTGATCCCATATCGGAAAAAAGTTTGCAAGTCTCATCTTTCTCCTCCTTGATCTATAGATATCATTATACATTTTACATAGATTTAACGCAATCACGGTTACACCTTTTACATTCTTTTTTTATTATTAAGTCAAGACAAAAGAGAGTAAAGAATTTGAAAGGAGAAATTCAAAATGGAAAGAATCAATTTGAAAGGTAAAGTTAAGAAATTAATAGCAGTAGGGGTCGTATGTGTAATGGCGGCCACACTGTTTACAGCTTGCGGAAGCAATTCGAGCAGCAGCTCTGACAGCTCAAGTTCATCAGCACCTACGGGTAAGATCAGTGTTGTTTCAAGAGAAGAAGGATCTGGAACGAGAGGCGCTTTCATAGAGCTGTTTGGTATAGAAGTAAAAAAATCTAATGGTGATAAGGTGGACAAGACAATAAAGTCCGCTGAAGTAACAAACAGTACAGCAGTAATGCTGCAGACGATTCAGGGGAACGAAAAAGCGATCGGCTATGTATCGCTGGGTTCCATGAGCGATAGCGTAAAGGCTTTGAAGGTAGACGGCGCCAAGGCATCAGTTGCGAATGTAAAGAGCGGCGACTACAAAATATCAAGACCATTCAATATCGTTACAGGTAAGAAGACCAACGCTGCGGCAAAAGATTTTATAAATTATATCATGAGCAAGGATGGACAGGCAGTGGTAGAAAAGCAGGGATATGTAGCAAAGAATGCTACCAAGGCTTATTCAAAGAGCAGTGCTAGCGGCAAGATAGTCGTTGCAGGATCATCATCAGTCACTCCTTTGATGGAGAAGCTGGCTGAGGCATATAAAAAGTTAAACACGGACATAAAAGTCGAAGTTCAGGAATCTGATTCAACTACAGGTGTTACTTCCACGATCGAAGGTGTCTGCAACATAGGAATGGCATCGAGAGATCTTGAGAGTTCAGAAACATCAAAGGGAGTTAAATCTGAAGAGATCGCAAGAGATGGTATCGCAATCATTGTCAATAAGAGCAATGGATTGACCAACATCACAAGCGACAATGTAAAGCAGATATACACTGGTAAAATCACTAAGTGGTCGGAGATCAAATAATGGCTATCAATAATCTGAAAGAAAAGGGCATGCAGCTGGTATTCTTACTGGCGGCATGTGCTTCCATACTGGCAGTAGCGCTGATATGTGTATTCATGTTTGGAAACGGCATACCGGCGATGAGAGAAATAGGCGTTGTGAAGTTCCTGACAGGAACGCTCTGGGAGCCGTTTGCCGACATCTATGGAATACTGCCGATGATCATAGGAAGCATATATGTAACCATAGGTGCAATAATCATAGGAGTGCCGGTAGGCATACTTTGCGCAGCCTATATGGCAAAGTTCTGTGGGCCCAGGGAGTACAGAATACTCAAGCCTTCTATAGACCTTCTTGCAGGCATACCATCCATCGTCTATGGATTTTTCGGACTGGTAGTGCTAGTGCCAATAGTTCAGGATATTTTCGGGACCAGCGGCAAAGGCATACTGACGGCATCCATCATGCTGGGGATAATGATACTGCCGACAATAATCACGGTATCGGAGTCGTCCATCAGGGCGGTGCCGGACAGCTACTACGAAGGTTCTCTGGCACTTGGTGCAACACATGAAAGAAGTGTATTCTGCACAGTGATCCCTGCAGCTAAGTCAGGAATAACAGCTGCTGTAATACTGGGAGTAGGAAGAGCTATAGGTGAGACGCTGGCGGTTTCCATGATAATCGGAAATCAGGCAATCATACCTGACAGTATTCTCAGCGGGGCACGTACCATGACGACGAATATAGTACTGGAGATGGGATATGCAACAGGACTTCACAGAAGAGCTTTGATAGCGACAGCGGTAGTGCTGTTCGCATTCATACTGATAATAAACATTCTGTTTACAGTAATCAAAGAGAGGAGTGAGAAGGATGCCTAGACTTGACAATATGAAAACCTATGCACAAAGGCACAGAGGCTCACTGGTCATCAGACTGCTGGTATATCTGTCAGCGCTGTTGACAGTATTCGTACTGATATCGATGGTCGGATATATCCTGATCAAAGGAGTACCGAATCTGCACCTTTCTTTGTTCCAATGGACATATAACACTGAGAATGTATCGATGATGCCGGCGATAATAAACACGCTGACCATCACATTGCTATCGCTTTTGGTAGCGGTGCCATTCGGAGTATTCTCCGCAGTCTATCTGGTGGAATATGCTGGAAAAGGCAACAAGCTGGTTAAGATAATCAGGCTGACGACTGAAACTCTTTCCGGCATACCGTCGATAGTTTACGGTCTGTTCGGATTCCTGATGTTCGTAGTAGCTCTGGGATGGAGCTATTCTATACTGGCAGGAACCATGACACTGGCAATTATGATACTTCCATTGATAATGCGAACTACAGAGGAAGCACTCAAGGCAGTTCCCGATTCTTTCAGAGAGGGAAGCTTTGGCCTTGGAGCAGGAAAGCTGAGAACCGTTTTCAAGATAGTCCTTCCATCCGCAGTACCAGGAATCCTCGCAGGTGTGATACTGGGAATCGGAAGAATTGTTGGAGAGACGGCGGCTTTAATATACACGGCAGGAACCGTAACAGGCGTTGCAACAAGTCTGTTTTCGTCGGGAAGGACCTTATCTGTGCACATGTACGCACTACTCTCCGAGGGACTTTACACGAATCAGGCTTATGCAACGGCTGTGGTACTGCTGATAATGGTAATAATAATAAATGCGCTTTCCAGCCTTATAGCTAAGAAAGTGTCGAGAAAATAGAGAAAGGGAAAAAATGGACAAATTTACGATGAAAGATCTCAACCTGTATTATGGTGATTTCCATGCATTGAAGGACATAAACCTTAATTTGCCATCTAATGAAATAACGGCATTCATAGGACCTTCGGGATGTGGGAAATCTACACTGCTCAAGACACTGAATCGTATGAACGATCTGGTTGAAGGATGCAAGATAACAGGTGAGGTGAGATTGGACGGAGGCAATATATACAGCCCGCAGACGGATGTCAATGTGCTGAGGAGAAATGTAGGAATGGTTTTCCAAAAGGCAAATCCGTTTCCGATGAGTGTGTTTGATAATGTGGCTTACGGTCCGCGTACTCACGGCATCAAGAATAAAACCGAGCTGGAAGAAATAGTAGAAAAATCGCTGAAGGATGCTGCAATATGGGACGAACTTAAGGACAGACTTAAAAAAAGCGCCATGGGACTTTCAGGCGGACAGCAGCAGAGACTTTGCATAGCCAGAGCTTTGGCAGTGAATCCGGAAGTACTTTTAATGGACGAGGCGACAAGTGCTTTGGACCCAATATCTACTTCCAAGATAGAGGATCTGGTATTGGAGCTTAAAGAGAAATATACGATAATAATGGTGACGCATAATATGCAGCAGGCACTGAGGGTATCCGATTATACTGCCTTCTTTCTGCTGGGCGAAGTAATTGAATTCAACAGTACTGAGAAACTGTTCTCTGTACCGGAAAAGAAAAAGACAGAGGATTACATAACAGGGAGGTTTGGTTGATGAGAAACAGATTTGATGAACAGCTGGCCATGCTCAATGTCGAGCTCATAAAGATGGGCAGCCTGTGTGAACTGGTGATATCCAATTCCATGAAAGGGCTTATTGATGATAACGACGAAATGTTGAAGCTGGTATTTGAAACTGACAGTGAAATTGATGAAAAGGAACGAGAGATCGAGACTATGTGCTTCAAGCTGATGCTTCAGCAGCAGCCTGTGGCAAGAGATATGAGGACCATATCCTCTGCCCTGAAGATGATAACCGATATGGAGCGAATAGGAGATCAGGCTTCTGATATTGCTGAGATCGCGCAGTATATAGAAAACGATCAGTCCAAGAATCACACGCATATAGCCGCTATGGCAGAGTCAGCGGCGGCAATGGTAACGGATGCAATAAAATCATTTGTCAGCAAGGACCTGGATCTGGCTTACAAGGTAATGGCCGAAGACGATATAGTCGATAACCACTTTGATGAAGTCAGAAATGACCTGATAGAATTGATCAGAGGAAAAGAAACCAGCCCGGAACGATGCCTCGATTTACTGATGATAGCAAAGTATTTTGAAAGGATAGGAGATCATGCAGTAAATATAGCTGAGTGGGTAGAATTCTCCATTACCGGAGAACATACCAGCGCAGAATTAAGAGACAATAAATTCTCCAATCAATAATAATGCCATAGAAAAAATGCTTCCCATAAGGGAAGCATTTTTCATTTAATAACTCAATTGATTTGATTATTTTTCCTTAGCTGCATCTACTTCTGCAAGTATATCATCCATACCGGTGATATTGTCTCTTGAGAAGTCGCACTCCAGAAGTGGAACGATCTTAGTCTTCTTGATGATCTTATAAGGTAAGAAGAATGCCAGGAATACGAAGATTCCAAGGTACATACCAAATGCGCTCATCCAGTTACCAGCAAGTACATCCTGATAATCCTGGAACAGGATTACAACTGTACATAGGATAAATGCGAAGATTGGTCCAAACGGATACAATGCTGAATGATACTTAAATTCACTAACACTGTGTCCCTGAGCGATCCAAGCTTTTCTGAATCTGTAATGTGACATTGCGATTCCCCACCAAGCAATGAAGCCGGCCATTCCGGAACCATTCATCAGCCACAGATAAACTCCGTTTTCTCCGCCAGTCAGGTAAAGAACGAAGCACAGTAGTGCGAATCCAGCTGAGAAGAACAAGCAGTTTACTGGAACTCCTTTGTTGTTCAGTTTAGCCAGGGCCTTAGGTGCTTTACCTTCTCTTGCCAGAGCGTATAACATTCTGGATGAAGTGTACAGACCTGAGTTACCACAGGATAATACTGAAGTCAGGATTACTGCGTTCATTACTGAAGCAGCTGCTGCGAATCCAGCTCTCTTGAATACTAGTACGAACGGGCTCATTGCGATATTATCAGTTGCTCCGCTTAACAGATTAGGATCTGTGTAAGGAAGGATGAATCCGATAATAGTAAGTGATCCGATGTAGAAGATCAGGATACGCCAGAATACTGTTTTGATAGCTTTAGGAACGCTCTTCTCAGGGTTGTCAGTTTCACCAGCAGCAACGCCGACGATTTCTGTACCCTGGAAGGAGAATCCAGCAGCCATACAAATTCCGAATATTGCGAGGAAGCCACCGTGGAACGGTGCATCGCCTCTTGTCCAGTTGTGGAACAATGTTCCGTCCTGCTGTGGACCGCCCTTCATGATTCCAAGAATCATCAGGAAACCTACAACCAGGAATATAACGATTGTTACTACCTTGATACCTGCGAACCAGAACTCTGCTTCGCCGTAGCCTCTAGCACCAAGTAAGTTCAGTCCGAACAACAGTGCCAGGAAGAGGATGCTCCAAAGAGCTCCATGGGTGTGTGGGAACCAGTAAGCCATAACGATAGCTCCTGCTACCATCTCGCTGGCTACTGTGATTGCCCAGTTGTACCAGTAGTTCCAGCCTAGTGCAAATCCAAGTGCTGGGTCTACGAATCTTGTAGCGTAGGTTTCAAAAGAACCTGATACTGGCATGTAAGTTGCCATTTCGCCCAAGCTTGTCATCAGGAAGAATACCATAGCGCCGATAACTGCATAAGCAAGTAATGCTCCTCCAGGACCAGCTCCAGATATAGAACTTCCGGATGCTACGAATAGTCCGGTACCGATGGCACCGCCGATCGCGATCATGTTAAGATGTCTTGTTTGTAAGGCTCTCTTTAACTGCGGATCATTTTGTTTTTCACTCATAATAGTTCCTCCATTCTTTTCGAGTCTTTCATTGATGATTGGAACAATTACAATTCATGATAATGGTTTGAAGAATTGCATTGGTAATTAAATTGTTATGTTCCATATATCAACTCAACTATTATAACCTATAACACATTGATTTTCAATAAGTTGAATTAGATTAATATAGAAAAATAACCGCAAAAAAAGAGAATCAAAATCGGTTCACTTTTTGAATTATCGGCAAATTCAGACAATAAGGCATCTGCAAATCCATATTTTTCAAGTATAACGATTCATTTATGCTTAAAATGGTAGAACCAAAAATGGGTCAAAAGCATTGACTTTGTACAGGTGGAGGATATAAAATGTACATAATTATACAATGTGATAATGCAATAACGCGGAGGGGTCTGATGAACAGATATTTTGGTTTGGATAGAGTACTGGAACCGAAGGGAGTATTCCCTGTGGCAGCTTGGAAAGTCGATAATGATCGCGAGGTTTGTAAAGGTGAAGCGAGAGTTTCACTGGAGCTGATCCATTTGGAGTGGGATAGCTTTCAACAGATGTGCAATAGCTGCAGCTTCGAGACGGATAAAATTAAAGCGAAGATAATGGATATTGTTGAAAAACGTGGGAAATTGCAGAATCCGTTCACGGGAACGGGTGGGGTTTTTCTCGGCACGGTGGATGAAGTTTCTGAAGATTTCGATTCCAGCAAGGAATTGAAAAAAGGCGAGCATATTTATTGCATTTCGTCTTTGGGAGGTATTCCCTTACATATAGATAAGATAACAGAGATAGATTATGACTATGGCCAGATCTCTTGTGAGGGATATGCCATAATATTTGAAGCCTCGCCGTGGTTCAAGGTGGAGCCGGACCTGAACCCAAACTATACTCTTGCAGCCATGGACGAAGCGGGCAGCATTTACGGCGCATATAATATAGCCATGTCACATAGCTGTAAAAGCATAGCTATAATAGGAAGAAATGTTCATACGACGGTGATCTATGCAGGAGCTTTGCGAGAGGCTATAGGCCCTCAGTATAGGGTAATTGCCGTCATGGACAAATTCAGTAACGAAGAGCTGTCGCAGGATGAAATAATACAGGCTATGACACCGCTGGTCAAGGAGGTGTTTTTCGTAGATTTGAGCGAACCCCTGGAGGGCTATGCTGAGATCGAATCGAAATTGGGCGACAAGACAGCATCTGACGAGGTAATAGTCGCAGAAGACATTTTTGGTGCGGAAACTCTGGCAGTGCTAATGGTAAAAGACGACGGAAATGTATATTTCACATCGGTAGAAAACCATTACAGCACGGCCGCAATCTGTGCCGAGTCGATGGGCAAAGTAATCACTACATATGCATTTGATCAATATGTGGAGGATTATCCGACGTTTACCATGCAGACGATACATGCACTAAAGATCAAACTGGATGAAATCAATGAGATATATAAGAAGGCGGAGAGTGAAAACAAAGTCAGCAAGAGCAGAGCCAAAACTTTGCTTCTGGAAAGCGCCGGCAAGGTTGATGACTTTGTTTATAAAAGCGTAGTAACTGAGAGCATGATAAAGGATATTCTGAATATCGCAAAGTATGACTGCAACGTTATCATACAGGGAGAAACGGGAGTAGGCAAAGAAAAAGTACTCTCTTTGATACACCAAAACAGCTCGCGAAGGTCCAATCCCTGCGTGAAAATAAACTGTGCAACCATACAGGAAAGTCTGGCGGAGTCGGAGTTCTTCGGTTATGAACAGGGAGCTTTCACAGGTGCACAGGCAGGTGGTAAGAAGGGATACTTTGAGCTGGCTAATAACGGTATCCTTTTCCTCGACGAGATAGGCACACTGTCCATGAACATGCAATCTAAGCTGCTGCGGGTGCTGCAGGAAAACACCTTCTACAGAGTAGGAGGAACGCAGCAGATTTCAGTAAACGTAAGAGTTATAGTTGCAAATAACATTCCACTGAGAAAGCTGGTAGACGAGGGAAAATTCAGGGAAGACCTTTTCTACAGACTTAATATCTGCACCATAGAGGTGCCGGCACTTAGAGAGAGACGATCGGATATTATGGCCCTGGCTGAAGCCTTTGTTAAACGATGGAACAAAAAGTACGGCATCGAGAAGGAGCTGTCTCCTGAAGCACTGAATGCTTTGCACGAGTATTATTGGCCCGGCAATGTCAGAGAACTTGAGAATGTGATACACCGGCTGGTGATCAGCAGCAATGACGTGGTAATCAGCGGTGAAGACGTCGAAGAACTACTCAACGAAACAGCCTATGGCGATATGGTCATAAGCGTAAAAAAGTCGTTTAACAGAAGCGACAAACTGGATTTCCACCAGCTGATGGAGCAGCAGGAAAAACAGATAATCGAATATGCTTTGAAAAAAGAAGGAACTACCAGGAAAGCTGCGGACCTTTTGGGACTGCCGCAGACGACCTTTGCCAGAAAGAAGTTAAAGTACAAGCTGTAAATGGAACGAGGCATGCCATGAAAAAAGAAGAATTGATATACGGAATGTTGCAGAAGGTATTCCTGGACAGGATATTTTTGAAGGAGACCGGCTTTGCCAAGAAGAGTATGGAAGCATATATGGAATCCTGCGACATCAGAGACATGGCCGTGAAGCTGGCAGAAAAAGCCGATTCAAAAGGAAGATATAACGCAAATGCTGTTGTGAAAACAGCTTCGAATTATTTGGATTGCCTGCAAGAAGCACCAGATGAAGGATGGCTGGAGCATTGCTACAACTATATTTTGACGAATCTGTTCCCTGAGCTTGGTACTGTTGCTTGCAGCGACAATTATCGTGAGGGAAGACGCTTCCTCCTGCAGATACTCAGAGGACTCTACGAATATGAAGAAGAATATCTGCAGTTCGATCCGACTAAAACCATGAAGTTTCTCAGCGATGGAGAGGTAGAAGCGGAAGGCTATACCAAGGAGTACATCAAGCTGCACAGGCTGGTAAAAAACAGATACATATATGAATTTATGCGTATAGGGGTGGATATCACCCCGTTCAACACACTTGGCCACATAGGCGGAGTGCATTATGTCGCGATGTTTGTGGCAAGACAGCTTAAGGCGGCAGGGGTTCCCATAGATCTGGGACTGGTATCCGGTGCTGCGGCCGGCCATGATATCGGCAAGTACGGCTGCAAGAAGACAGAAGAAAAGAGGATACCTTATCTTCATTACTATTATACTGATCTCTGTTATGACAGATTTGAGATGCCGACAATAGGGCACATCGCGGCCAACCACTCGACATGGGATCTGGAACTCGAGAATCTTTCTGTAGAGTCGCTGGTTTTGATATACGCGGATTTTCGAGTCAAGAGCAGCAGGAACAAAGAGGGATCTGAGGTGGTTCATTTCTACACACTGGCAGAGGCATTTGACGTCATCCTGAACAAACTGGACAATGTTGATGAAGCGAAGAAGCAGAGATATCAGAAGGTATATGCAAAGCTTGCAGACTTTGAGAACTTTATGATAGAGCGTGGAGTGACGGTAGAACTGCCGGCCGACTTTGCTGCGTCTCCTGAAAAGCCTCCAAAACCTGTCGAACGTCAGATAGTTCTTCTGGAAGGCGAGGACATAGTAAGCCAGCTGAAGTATGCAGCTATCGACCATAATATCAGGCTAATGGGACTATTCCACGTTGATAAAGATTTTGGAAATCTGATAGAGGCTGCAAGAAGCGACCATCACTGGGAAAATGTCAGAACGTATATAAGTATCTTTGAGGAATATTCTTCATATATGACAGAGAAGCAGAAACTGATGACCATCAAGTTCCTCTATGAGCTTTTATCCCATAAGGAAAGTGATATCAGAACGCAGTCCGCAACATTGATGGGACATATGATAGGAACGTTCAACGAGGACTACAAAAAGGAGCTGCCGCAGGGAGTTTCACTGCCGGACAAAACGGTGACTAATACTTCTCTCTTTGAGGAATATCTGGACAAGATAATAAATCCTGACCATAAGCTGACCGAACAGCATAAGCATTGGATAGAGAATAGTCTCAACAGTTTTGTCAGGACGGTGCTTTCATACTGCAGGCCTTCCTGCAGGCATGAATACATGGATCTGCTGATCAGCTACTACGAGCACACTGATTATGAAGAAGAAATATATATTATTCTGCTGAAAACCATCATGGATATCGAGTCAGAGTTTTGCAGCGGTGATTTCCTTGACAAAATGAGGACATTTATAGATGAAGCCAGAAACGGAGATTCATCAAGCCTGAAGGTGGCAGCTATCCATGCAGGCAAGCATCTGTTCAGCGAATATGACGACGATCAGTTTACACGCGATTTGAAAGAGGCCATGGATATACCGGAAGATCCGATCAAATTTGCCGATAAGCAGAGCAATATGTTCCTCGACAATTTAAAAGCGGGTACACCATGGGTGATAAAGGTGGCAAACATAGAACTAATGCTGGACAATATCAAGAGAAATCCGGATAAGGGCAATATACTCCACGTAGGGACCCATCTGGCAAATCTGGTTAAGGTTAGCGAGACAGTAACGGTAAGGAAGGCAGCTGGAGACGGACTGCTTACCATCGTGGACAAGATGCCGCTGGAGCAGAGAAACGAACTTTCAGTTGAACTTTTCAACGGACTTGAAATCGGTGATTACCAGTTCTCCAAGTATATACCTGATTACCTGGGCATAGTTATGCTGCGCCTGCCTCCTAAGGAACTGGATGAATCGGTGGATATGATACAGCGTATAATAGAGACGGCAAATGGCAGGGTGGCGGCATCTGCGGTCAGCACTTTGGGCGTTATGGTTGAGAATTACCATGACTACAAAGGAAGATTTATGGAATCTACCACTCAGTATGAGGCGAGGAAAAACAGGATCCTCTATCTGATAATAAAAGGCTTTGCGTACTACGATCCTGAGCTGAGCAGAGATTCATTCTGGACTTTGGCACAGCATGTCTTTGGTAGTAAAGTCATGACGCTGGAACAGAAGGATGAAATATTCAGACATTGTCACAAAAAGCTTATGGCGCTTTTGATTGAAAAGACTGAAGACACCCTGGAGTTCTATAACAACGCAGCAGTGCTCAATCATATCTACAGATATATATCACAACATGAAGCCGAGACAGGTGCCTTTGATTTTCCAATCAACAAAAAGGTAGCATTTTATCCGGGCACCTTCGACCCGTTCAGTCTGGGGCATAAGGCTGTTGCCAAGACTATACGTGATATGGGATATGACGTTTATCTTGCTTTGGACGAATTTTCCTGGTCCAAGCATACACAGCCAAGGCTGCAGCGTAGAAAGATAATGAACATGTCGGTCGCAGGCGAGGAATCCATATATCCTTTCCCTGACGATATTTCAGTGAATATTGCAAACCCGAAGGATGTAAAGAAGCTTAAGGAAGCTTTTGAGGGCAAGGAACTGTACATAGCAGTGGGTACGGACGTTTTGAAGAATTCTTCCTGCTACAAAGCGACACCTGTCAAGGATTCGATACACTCCGTAAACCACATCACCTTCGCAAGAGAAGCAAGAGACCCTTCAGAGGAATTGAAGAAGGTCACACCGAGATATCCTATAACCGGTGAAGTGGTTAATCTTACTTTGAAAAAATACTATGAAGATATCAGTTCGACCAGGATCAGAGAGAACATCGACCTTAATCGTGATATCTCCAACCTGATCGATCCAATGGCGCAGAATTATATCTACGAGAGGAATCTCTATCTGCGTGAACCGGCATATAAGCATGTCCTTCAGGCTAAAGAAATAGGGATCAGCAGCTATGGTAAACGTCAGGCGGACAGCCTGGATGCCATTGCTGGCGAGATGAAAGCTCTTGGCTACGACGTCGATAAGGTAGGCAGGTATCTGGAGAAAAAGAATGTAAGGACGCTGTATATCAACAGCGCCGGACGCAGCAAGAAGACAGTGGCTTATGCCGCGGCTCACAGGCTTGAGACCAGCGAACTTCTGGAGGAGTTTGGCAACACAGTAACAGCTGCACATATCAGGGAGGCGGCAGCAGGAGGAATAGCAGTTATCGGATTCCTGTTCTCAAGCAAGGTTAGATCCATATCGAACGTAAATCAGATAGTGATATCGGAAGTTTTGACCGAGCTGATTTCAAGAGACTTTGCATATGCAGTCTACAATCCGGTAGATGATGCGGGGTTGAACCCCAGGATCGTCGAAGCTCTGAAGAAGCAGGGCTTTGTTAACATCGCTGAGGGACGCGGAGTGCGACCTGTTTATGCGGTAAATATGAAGTCACCGATCATCGTCTTCAGAGATGTGGAAACCGTGATCAAGAATCCTTTGAACAAAAACGGAGAGGTACTACATGCCATAGATGAGGCACATACCAATCTCCTGCGGGTATTGACAGACATATATCCGGGAGAGCTGGTACTTTCATTCAATACCAGCGCTGTGCATAATAAGATCATCAACAAAGTAGCCGAGATCAATGGAGTTCCGTCAGTCAATGACAAGAGCGGAGTCAGAGGCCCATACATGTCAGTGCCGTTCGGCAAGGCCCTGGCAGATGTTCTGGTGCCAAATACTGTAACGAAATCCCTGCATACAGAGAAGTATTTTAACAGGGACCTTAAGGGATTTACAATTTCAGAATCCCGTCATTATTCGGCACTGGACAATCAGATAAAGACTATCAGGTCATTCAACAGGCCTGTCATATTAATTGACGATCTGCTTCATAAAGGCTACAGGATGAGCATCATCGACCCTATCTTCCGGAAAAACAAGGTGGAGGTCAAAGAGGTAGTAGTAGGAGTGATGACAGGTAATGCCAGAGACATGATGACCGTGACCGACAGAAAGGTTGAAAGCGCATACTTCCTGCCAACGCTGAAGCTGTGGCTCAATGAGCGAGACTGTTATCCTTTCGTCGGCGGTGACAGCATCGAGAGCGCAGGCTTTGACAGTGATACCAAGAGGGCATCCGTAAATTTGATCATGCCTTACACGACACCGGAATTTATTGCGCAGGGAGATGTCGACGCCATTTACAGGTATTCGATGACCTGTCTGGAAAATGCAAAGAACATCTGGAACACTCTGGAAAAAGAGTATCAGACGATATTCGAGCGCAAGCTGACGCTGAAGAGGATCGGCGAGGTCATCACCTATCCGAGGATACCTGATATAGGTCATGGGATCGAATTCGATGAAAGCCTAGCGCCATCGCTGTTTATAGAAAATGCTATCGAGCGTCTCGTAAGGTTGAAGTGGGGTGAGTAGCTGTGAGATATATTGATGAACTGCCACTGGAAATAGGAGCGGCAGATCCGGTTTCTCTGGACTATTGCCCTCTGAAACGATCAGGCAAAAGCAGGGTGAACATCCTTGCCCTTGGTGATGTAGGGACTACGGTCCTTATAGGGCTAAGGCTTTTAGGCGGAGACGTCATATCGTCCATTGGCATATGTGACATTAACAAAGATAATCTGGCGCGTCTGGAGATGGAGATAAACCAGATAAGATATCCATTTGAGGACGGAAACAAATTGCCAAAAGTTGAAATAGTCAAAGAGGACAAGCTGTTTGACTGTGACGTTTTTATCTTCTGTGCCAGCAAAGGTGTTCCTGACCTGGGCACCAGGGGAGATGTGAGGATGGCGCAGCTCGATGCCAACAGAGATATAATAACGCATTTTGGCGATCTGGCGAAGTCAGCTGATTTCAAGGGCCTGGTGGCAGTCGTATCTGATCCGGTGGACCCTCTCTGCAAAACATTACTTGAATGTTCAGGTCTCAAACCCTCACAGGTTCAGGGATATGGACTGGGTGTAATGAATGCAAGAGCCTTGTACTTTGCAGAAAAAGATGAGAGATTTGCCAGGTATGCCGTCGAAGGAAGAGTTTTTGGACCGCACGGCGAGGATCTGGTTATAGCTGACAGCATAGACAACTATGACGATGATCTATCAAGGGAACTTACAGAGCTGGCTGTGAAAGCAAATCTCAAGGTACGTGAACTGGGTTATAAACCTTATATAGCGCCGGCTTTGTCGTCGGCAGCAATTTCCATACTGCTTACAATGAGAAAGCAGTGGCATTACAGTTCCCTCTATATGGGAGACGGGACCATAGGTGCATTTCTCGGAATCAGAAACCGCATTACGGAAACGGGCGCTGAATATGAAAACACAGGGATGTGCGATCAGCTCTATGGCAGGATCGCCAGGGCATACAAGAACTTAAGCAAATTATAGTTGAAATACAGGAGTACATCAGATGTTGACCGTAGTAAAATTAGGCATGAATATTAAAGATGGTACGGAGAGAATCGACCAGATACTGGAACGACCCATTTTTGGGTCAGACTTTGAAGAGGTCTCGAGTGTTGAGGAATTCCAAGAAAAATTCCCCGGGGTGGGCAGTGATCAGCTGCGTCGAGTCCTGTTCGTAGTGTGTCTTCCACCTAGCGGGGTATGCCTTGAATGTCAGGCACTCATAGCATATCTGGTAGAAAACAGAGATTCTATGAAGAACACAGTGGGTGGGGTAATAATCGACGGAAAAGGCGAGCTTTTTACCCGTAGCTTAGCCAGACAACTGGTCTTTGCGGCCAACTTCGCAGGGTGTACGTTCCCGGGGAGATCGCTGGTAGAGGGTACCGGATCACTATATAATTTCAATACTTTGAGCAAGGTGACCGGTGTCAAGAATCTTGAGGCATACAAAGACAGCGTTAAAAAGCTGATAGAAAAAGTCAGGAACTTCGCAATGCCAGACAGCGAAAAGCCAAAGGTTCTGGTCATTCATGCCAGCAGCCGTGCAACATCTAACACTTTGCTTCTTTGGGAAAAGGTCAAAAATAAGATAGAGGGAAAAACAGAGATCACGGAGATATCTTTAAGGAATGGCTCGGTTGTAGACTGCAGAGGGTGTAGCTACGAGACGTGTCTGCACTACGGTGAAAAGGACGATTGCGTGTATGGCGGGGTAATGGTGCAGAAGGTATATCCGGCTATTATCAAATGCGACGTGCTGGTGATGATATGTCCTAATTACAACGATGCTGTCAGCGCCAATATAACGGCATTTATCAACAGGCTGACTGCAGTGTTTCGCACCAATGATTTCTCGAAGAAGAGAGTATTTGCGTTGGTGGTCTCAGGATATAGCGGTGGAGATATAGTCTCGGAACAAATCATAGGAGCGATGAATTTCAATAAGAATTTCATACTTCCTGGGCACTTCGCCATCGTTGAAACTGCCAATGATCCAGGCAGTATAGAGGATTGTGAAGGAATCGAAGAAGAGGCGGAGGAATTGGCAAAGAATATAATTGCATAGAAAAAAGGCTGTTGTGCTGACAGCCTTTTTCATTGGACTTATATGGGTTGTATTATTGAATCTATTATGGGTTAGGTGATTGTCTGACTAAGCGTTCATGATCCTTGTCTGGAAGTTGAAATCCTTAGTTGCGTCTTTCAAAGCTGAAAGCTGCTCTTTGATATAAGCGTTCATGTCTTCCTTTGAAATGTTTTCGTTATGCTTTTCAGCATATTTCATCATTCCATTTTTAATTATATTCTCGTCATTTCCTGCGATGTAAGCAACTCCGTTAAATGTTGCAGCGTCATACGCTTTCTTTAATAATGTTTCTTTGCTCATTGTGAGTACCTCCTAATAATACTTAATGTTTTATTTAAATTAATCTTTTGTCTAAGGAGATCATTAAGATCAATCCTATTTCCTCTTTTCACAGTTATATATAGCATAAGCCGTGCCAAAAGTTCCAAAAATGCAAAATAAATTTACAAATGGCTGAATTCCAACGATTAGAAATACTAATTAATTTTCTGGTCGGACGGTGGGCAGAAAATCCCTGAAAAATCGCAAAAAACTGACCCGTTTATGGGTCAAAAGTAACTGCAATTAACCGAAAATGACTTTATTTTTGGGTCGGTTTATTGTATAATTACTTACTACATAGACAGTATTGAGTGTGACTGAAGGGAGAACAAGAATGGATATTGATAAATTAGTTGTGGAACATCCAATTATTCAGGACATGATAGCCTGCAAAGAAGTATTCTGGCTTAACGATAGGATAGGTGAAAAGGCAGAAATGCCTTTTGATATGGACGATATAGAAGATGCAGAAAGGCGCCTTGCCAGGTTTGCACCATATATCAGGGCGGCTTTCCCGGAAACGGAAAAGCGTGGCGGTATCATTGAATCACCTTTGACTGAAATCAGCAAAATGAAAGCACAGCTTGAAGAGGATTGCAATCAGCAAATACCAGGCAGGCTTTTCTTGAAGTGTGACAGCCATCTGGCAGTTTCCGGTTCGGTTAAGGCCAGGGGTGGAATATATGAGGTCCTGAAGTTTGCAGAAACGGTAGCTATGGATAATAACATGCTTAAGGAAACGGATGACTATTCAATTCTTGGAGGGGAAAAATTCCGTGAGCTGTTTGGTCAGTACAGTGTGGCTGTAGGATCTACTGGAAATCTGGGATTGAGCATAGGAATCATCAGCGCCAAGCTTGGATTCAAAGTTACTGTACACATGTCGTCAGATGCCAGACAGTGGAAGAAGGACCTTTTGCGTCAGAAAGGCGTAACAGTCGTTGAATATCCAGACGATTACCAGAAGGCAGTAGCGGAAGGAAGAAAAGAAGCCGCTTCTGATCCTATGTGTCACTTTGTTGACGATGAAGGATCTGCGGACCTGTTTCTCGGTTATTCAGTTGCGGCAAAGCGTATAGCTGAGCAGTTTAAAAGACTGCAGATAAAAGTTGATAAGAACCATCCAGTGTTCGTGTACATTCCATGCGGAGTAGGTGGAGCGCCAGGCGGCGTTACCTTCGGACTCAAAGAAATGTTTGGAAACAATATCCACTGTTTCTTCGCAGAACCGACCCATGCGCCATGTATGACCCTGGGACTTTTGACAAGGCTGCACAATGAGATAGCAGTAACTGATATAGGCCTCGATGGTAAGACTGCAGCGGATGGACTTGCTGTAGGCAGACCTTCCAGGCTTGTTGGAACGATTATGGATACAATGTTAGATGGATGCTATACCATAAATGATGAGAAGTTATATCCTTTCCTGGCACAGCTTGCTGATAGCGAGGGCATTAATATCGAGCCTTCCGCATGTGCGTCATTTGAAGGACCGGCTCTGGTTTCAGCGGCAGAAGCGTATCTGATAAAGAATAATTTGAAAGATAAAATGGAAAACGCCACACACATCCTCTGGGCAACAGGCGGAAGCATGGTGCCGAAAGAAGAAATGCAGGCGTATTATAACATGGGTAAATAATTAAAAACGATCACTGTAATTTAGCAGTCCGCGGAGATAACCACCGCGGGCTTTCTTTTTTTTGTTGTTTCCGAAGGACTCATCATAATAGATTATGAGGCCGTCTACCAGATTTTCGGTCAGATGCAATAAAGCGCAGGAGCCATTAGTTCCATCTCTTGGGAATGTCAGGCTCCCGGGGTTTACCAGTGTTATGCCCTGCTCTTTTTCTATGACCGGGAAGTGTGTGTGACCAAAGCATACACATATACAGTCATTCTCTTGCGCCAGGTACAACAGATTGTTGTAGTTATAATCTACGTTTTCTATATGACCGTGCGTGACCAGTATCTTTCCTGCAGGAGTCTCGACGACCTTAAAGTCACGCTGACGTGTGCCGTCGCAGTTCCCCTGAACTGATGTAACAGGGATTCCAAGAGTGCTTTCGACCAGGCCGCCATCCCTTTGATAATCGCCGCAATGGATTATTGCATCTATTTTATCAGTCTGGCTGATTTTATTATACATATCGTACGCCTTCTCCAGGTGTCCATGAGTATCGCTTATTACAAATATATTCATTTATGCCTCCATATTGAAATTCATTATAACACAAAAAAGCAACTGGTGCAGTATCAAGTGCACCAGCTGCCCTTTTATGAGTTTAATAGGGTTGGTATATAGTAAACGATAGTTATTAGATAGCCTTTACAGCGCCGTTATACAGCTTTAGCGTTACAGCACCGTTGCTTCGGTCTAAATGTCTGACTTCATTAAATACATCTTCTGTATCAACGTCTACGTCTTTGCAAACGTAACCGATAACATTCTCAATACCTTCGTTGTTGAATTCTTTTCCATTGACTGTCGCTACATGGCCGTCCTGCAGTCCAAGCTCCAAGTATGTAGGATAATCGACATGCACATGTTTCATTTTACATTTCCTCCTGTGTTTAAAATAATTGCGTTCTCGTATAAATAAATATTGTTTAATATAATTATACATTTCTTGTATACAAAGTCAACAGTAAATTAATAAAAAAAGAAAAAAACTTATTATTATACCTAACCGAAAAAATGTAGTTAAATATGGTCAAACCGGCTAAATTGTGTTAGTATAAAGGCGGTTAGTATAAGTTATTGATTGTATTTGTTGTTGAGAGGTAGGAAAACTTGAAAGAGCGGTTTGAAGAGAAATACTTCAAGTTTGGTATGGCTATATTTTTATCAGGGGCAGGTATTATTCTGTTCTACTTTTTCATGAAGAATATTGCCGGTGTAGGGAATGCTATAAGCGCCTTTAATACCATACTTTCCCCGTTTATCTATGGGCTTATTATGGCTTATCTGCTTTGCCCTATATATAATTTCTGTACCAGAAATGTATATAAAATCAATAAGGGCAAATGGAAAAACAATCACAGAGCATTCATATTTGCTAAGACTATTGCAAGCATAGTTGCTTTGATAGTTTTGCTTGCAGTGATAGCAGGTATCATGGCTTTGCTCATACCTCAGATAATCAAGAGTATTATTGCAATCGTCGAGATACTGCCAGGAAGACTTGATGAATTGACCAAGTGGATAACAAGCACGTTGGGACAGTCACAGTATCCAAGATTAGCCAAATATGCAAATGGGGCAATCAATCATGCGGGAGATTACATACTGAAATGGGCCGCAAATACATTTATGCCGGGATCTGGTTCAGTGGTATCAAGAGTTTCAAATGGAGTCATCATTACATTGAGGACTTTGCTTAATATAATAATCGGAATAGTAGTCAGCATTTATTTTCTGAACGGCAAGGAAAGATTTAAAGCGCAGACAAAGAAAATCATCATTGCATCATTTAGACGTGAAAAAGCAGATGCTATATTTGATTTTGGCAACTTCAGTAACCGTACATTTGGCGGTTTCATCAATGGAAAAATCATAGATTCCTTAATCATTGGACTTATATGCTACGTAGCAATGCTGATAATGGGGCTGCCGTATCCGGCACTGATAAGCACTATCGTGGGCGTGACAAACATCATACCTTTCTTTGGACCATTTATCGGGGCGATTCCATCGTCTATTATCATTTGTGTAATTAATCCGCTTCAGGCATTGTATTTCATCATATGGATATTCATATTGCAGCAGTTTGATGGTAATATTCTTGGGCCGAAGATATTGGGTGGAACCACGGGACTTGCAAGTTTCTGGGTAATGTTTGCAATCATCCTTGGCGGAGGCATGTTTGGATTCCTGGGAATGATCCTGGGAGTTCCGGTATTCGCTATTATCTACTATTATTATAAGAAGTTTATAGAGAAGAGACTGGATGCCAAAGGTTGGCCTGTAGATACATACGATTACGAGGATTTCAACAAGTACGATATTAACAGGAAGGACGTCAAGAAATGAAGAGACTGAAGAATGTAGACATGAGAGAATACACTTCATTCAAGGCAGGTGGTCGGGCAGCAGAGATGGTCGAGCCCGAGAGCGTTGAAGATTTAATGGAAATAATGCGTGAAATAGCCGCAAATGGGAAGAAATATATTATACTGGGCAATGGTTCAAATACATTGGTCAGGGATGAAGGATTTAACGGCGTTGTTATAAACATCGGAGAGAACTTTGGCGATATCGGCCAGTATGGTGAGGACGCTACAGAATGGCACTGCGGAAGCGGAGCACTTGTTTCAACTGTGGCAAAGTTTGCATTGACGGAAAATCTAACGGGCTTTGAATTTGCCAGCGGCATACCCGGAAGCATGGGCGGAGCAGTATTCATGAATGCAGGTGCTTATGGCGGTGAGATGAAAGATGTGGTTCAAAGTGTAGAGGTAGTCAGAAAAGATGGGAGCGGTACTTACACGCTTTCCGTCGATGAACTGGATCTGTCATATAGGCACAGTAGTCTGGAGACGCTGGGTGATGTAGTAACATCTGTGAATATCAAATTGGAAAAAGGAAAACACGATGAAATTGCAGCTCGAATGAAGGAACTGGCAAAGAAGAGAAATGAGAAACAGCCGGTGCAGTATCCAAGTGCCGGTAGCTTTTTTAAGAGACCTGAAGGATACTTTGCGGGAAAGCTCATACAGGATGCGGGGCTGAAGGGCATGGCCATAGGCGATGCTCAGGTCTCTGAACTGCACAGTGGATTTATAATCAACAAAGGAAACGCGACCGCGACAGACATCATAGAATTGATGAAGCTGGTACAGAACACGGTCTATGATAAATTTGGGGTTCGTTTAGAACCGGAGGTACGCATAATTGGCGATTGATTGCAGCAAGTACAGAATGACATATGACCTGCATACACATACTATATATTCACACGGATGGATAAAACCACATGGAAAGGGTACTATCGAAGAGAATGTCAAAGCAGCAGTCAATGCAGGGTTAAGGGGAATTGCCATTTCAGACCATGGACCCGGACATATTTTTTATGGCGTAAAGAGGCAGAATATTTCTGTAATGAGAGCTGAAATAGAGAGATTAAAGCCTTTGTACCCTCAGATCGATATTTACCTCAGCGTGGAGGCGAATCTTTTGCTGAGTGATAATAACCTGGATCTGCAGCCTGACGAATTTGGACTGTTCGACTTTGTTTTAGCAGGATACCACTATGGCGTCAAGAACGGGTACTGCATGGAAAATTTCTTCGACAACAGACATTTATCTACTAAGCAGGGTCATGCGAGCCTAATGTCAGCTAACACTGAAATGACGCTGAAGGCTTTGTACTCAAATAACATCAAGGTGCTCACACATCCGGGAGACAAAGGTCCCTTTGACATTTCGGAAATAGCAAAAGCCTGCGCCAAAACAGGTACTTTGATGGAGATAAGTACCTGGCACAGTCATTTGACGGTGGAAGAAATAAAGATTGCGAAACGCGAAGATGTTAAGTTTATTATAAGCAGTGATGCGCATACTCCGGACAGAGTTGGTAGCTTTGAAGGAGGATTGGAGCGTGCGTTGGAAGCAGGTTTGGATATAGACAGGATCGTCAATATCGAGGAGAAATAGTTATGGAAACTCAACAGAAGATGAAGGTGGTTTTGATAACAGGACTTTCAGGCGCAGGTAAGACCCATGCGGCTGACTGGTTCGAGGATCAGGGATATTACTGCATCGATAATATGCCGCCTTCACTGATCAAAAATTTTCTGGAGCTTACGACGTTTTCGGAGAAGAAGATTACGAAAGCGGCGTTTGTTGTAGATATTAGAAGTGAAGATTTCTTTGCGGATCTGACTGAAACTCTGGACTTTCTGGATAGAAGCAAAGATATAGAGTTTAATATACTGTTTATTGAAGCATCCGATTCCACTTTGCTGAAGAGGTATAATGAGACCAGAAGAAATCATCCGCTGGCCAACGGATCGACTACCGGCGAAGTCATAGAGAAGGAACGTGGAATGTTGGAAGAGCTCAGAAGAAGAGCTGATTACGTCATTGACACCACAAATATGAAGGTGGCGAATTTTGGAATCGAAATGGACAAACTGTTCACGGAGTCTGGGGATAGTGGTAGTTCATTCGCCATCAATATAATATCCTTTGGATATAAGCACGGCATACCGCAGGAGACTGATCTGGTATTCGATATGAGGTTTATTCCGAATCCTTACTATGTACCGAGTCTCAAGCATCTGACTGGAAACAATAAAAAAGTTTCACAGTACGTTTTGAAGCATGACATTACCAAGCAGTTCATAAAGCAGCTTGACGAAATGATCAATACCATTACTCCGTGCTATAAGAAGGAAGGAAAATATCACCTTAACATTGCCTTCGGATGCACTGGCGGACAGCATCGCAGCGTTGCTATGGCTAATGAAATGACGAGAATATTTAGAGAAGAAGGATACCGCGTTACTATTGAACACCGCGAACTTTAGTGATATAATTACAGATGTGTCAGGAGTGGCACAGCGCTTTCGAGCGCCTAAGGGAGTTTACTAATTGATCAAATTATTATTTATTCAAAGGAGATAGTATCATGGAGAAATTAATTATCAGTGCTTGCATATGCGGAGCAGAAGTAACTAAGGAGCAGAATCCTAACGTTCCTTACACTGTAGAAGAAGTTGTTAGAGAAGCTAAATCAGCTTATGACGCTGGCGCAGCTCTTATCCATCTTCATGTTAGATGGGATGACGGAACTCCTACACAGAGCAAGGAAAGATTCCAGGAGTGCATCGATGGTATCAGAAAAGCTTGCCCAGATGCAATAATTCAGCCTTCAACAGGTGGTGCAGTTGGAATGACTGACCTTGAGAGACTTGAGTCAACAGATACTCAGCCTACACCTGAAATGGCTACACTGGACTGCGGAACATGCAACTTTGGTGGAGATGACATCTTTGTAAATACTGATGACACAATCGTTAACTTTGCAAAGATCATGAAAGAAAAAGGAATCAAGCCTGAACTTGAAGTATTCGACAAGGGCATGATCGATACAGCACTTAAGGTAGCAGACAGGAAGGGACTTCTTGTTCATCCTCTACACTGGGACTTCGTACTCGGCGTTCAGATGTCAGCTACAGTTAGAGACCTGGTATACATGCAGGATTCAATTCCAGCTGGTTCAACTTGGACAGCAACAGGAATCGGCAAAACTGCTTGGGATATCGCAGCAGCTACAATTTCACTGGGCGGACATGTAAGAGTAGGATTTGAAGATAATCTATACCTTGAAAAGGGCGTTCTTGCAAAGAGCAATGGAGAAATGGTTGCAAAGGCAGTTTCAATCGCTAAGCTTCTTGGCAGACCAATTGCTACACCAGCTGAAGCAAGAGAAATCCTGAGCTTGCCTCCACTAAAGAAATAATCATTTGGCTTATTAAGGGCCACTGCATTTGCGGTGGCTCTTTTTATGTGCAAGCGAGGCCGAGGGGCTGTGCGGGCCCATAGGGGTGTAGTGCAGTCCTCGGCCTAGCTTGCACAATAAAAAGCCTCAGTAAAAGGTGGCGACATTAATGAAGAAATGATATAATGATTCGATAAAGGAGAGCAGGTATGTCGTTTTCTACTGAGACGAAAAATGAATTATCCAGAGTCGAACCGCCGAAGAAGTGCTGCCAGCTGGCAGAGGTGGCGGGATTTTTGCGTGTGGCCGGAAGCATAAGACTGGCTGGCGGAGGTAAATTCAAGATCGTCATTACGACAGACAATCCTGCAGTTGCCAGACATTATAAGAAGATGATCAAGGAATACTTCCAGGTGGAGACGGAACTGGAAATCGGGAGAGCTGCGGCTTTGAAGAAGGGCCATACATATATTCTGACCATCGATCCCGAGATGCGCAGCGAATCCATACTCAGGGAGACGGGCATACTTCTGGTACGCGAAGGCAACAATTACATCAGTGACGGAATATATGACGACCTGATCAAGACAAAGTGCTGCAGAAAATCGTATATGCGCGGGATATTTATGGGCGCTGGAACTATAAGTGACCCGGAGAAGGGATACGATCTGGAGTTTGTCTGCAGCAGTGAAAACCTGGCCAAGGATCTGCGCAAGCTGATAAATTCATTTGAGGATCTTTCTGCGAAGATAGTGGAGAGAAAGGGCAAGTATATAGTGTATATGAAGAACTCGCAGTATATAAGCGATACACTTGCCATAATGGGAGCACATTCCAAGGTGCTTCAGTTCGAAGATATAAAGATAAAGAAGGAACTGGTAAACGAAACCGTCAGGATAACCAATTGTGACAATGCAAATACGGACAGGACGCTGGATGCTTCGCAGAGACAGATAGAGGCCATAAGGAAGATCGAGGCGGCCCACGGATTCGGTTCGATGCCGGAAAAACTCAGGGAACTGGCACAGCTCAGACTGGATAATCCAGAGGCCAGCCTGACTCAATTAGGCGAAATGCTGGATCCACCGCTGAAAAAGTCGGGAATAAATAACCGCTTGAAACGTATCATGGATATCGCGGCAAAGCTGTAGTTGACTGACTATTTATACAGAATCAAATAAGTGATAAAAAAATTTACAATCCAAACATGTTGCTAAAAGTTTATGCAACATGTTTTTTTTGATTATTTTCTAATTTCTTTTGCTGAATTAAAATCAGTATAGTTAGTAAGAACAGAAGGGAGAGAATTTAGAATGGAAAGATTCGCGAAAGGAGTAGTAAAGCATAGGAAGCTGATTATCGTTGTTTATCTTATCCTTATGGTACCTGCTGTACTTGGCATGATAAACACAAGAATCAATTATGATATGCTTTCCTACCTTCCAAAGAATCTCGATACGGTAAAAGGTCAGGACATCCTGCTGGACGAATTCGGTAAGGGTGCTTTTTCCTATTTACTTGTTGAGAACAAGACACCGGCTCAGTGTGCAGAGATCCAGAACAAGATCGAGGCACTTGACCACGTAGATTCGGTACTCTGGTACAATACAGTATTAAGCACTGATGTTCCAATAAGCATACTGCCTAATAATATCTATAAAGAATTCAATCAGGGCAATAGCACGATAATGGCTATATTCTACGATGCGGGAACATCGGCGGATGAAACTATTGCGACTATCGGTCAGGTAAGAAAGATCGCGGGCAGCGATGGATACCTGAACGGCATGTCGGCATTGATCAAAGACCTTAAGGACCTTTGTGAAAATGAAGAGGCTAAATACGTTGCCATAGCAGTTCTTTGCTGCATAGCAATCATGATGCTTCTGGTTGATTCATTCTCAGTACCATTCATATTCCTGGCCAGCATAGGCATGGCAATATTATTGAATTTGGGTACCAACATATTCCTCGGGGATATATCGTTTATCACAAAGGCACTGGCTGCAGTTTTACAGCTGGCTGTAACGATGGACTTCTCCATATTCCTATGGCACGCCTTTGAGGAGGAACACGATAAATGCGGCGATAAAGAGCAAGCCATGGAGCTTGCTATCGTCAACACGCTGACTGCCATCATAGGCAGTTCACTCACCATGGTAGCAGGCTTCCTGGCAATGTGCTTCATGACATATACACTAGGTATGGACCTGGGCATCGTAATGGCCAAGGGTGCTATCTTTGGTGTTATAGGTTCTGTAACATCACTGCCTGCAATGCTGTTGCTGCTGGATCCGATAGTGGAGAAATCAAGACACAGATCGATAATTCCAGATTCAACAAAGCTTGCAACTTTCATAGTAAAAAAGAGCTGGATATTCATTGTAATATTCTGCGTGGTACTGGGACCTGCGATCTACGGATATACGCATACCAAGCTGTACTACAATATGGGTTCCACATTGCCTAAGACGATCAATTTCATGGTTGCCAACGATAAGGTAATGAATGACTATAACATAGGAACGACTCACATAGTTTTGACAAAGAGCAGCCTGAGCTCAACTCAGGGCCGCAACATGGCTAATCAGCTGAAGGATGTCAAAGGTGTAAAGGATGTCCTGGGGCTGGACTCGATGGTGGGCGACCAGGTTCCGCAGGAAGCACTTCCTAATAAGCTGACGGATACGTTCAAGTCTGGTAAGTATCAGATGATGCTGATCAACACCACTAAGGATTATGGTGTCGCGACGACCAACGTAAACAATCAGCTGACTAAACTGAACAGTATAGTCAAGAGCTTTGATAAAACAGCGACGGTCATCGGCGAGGCTGCAGCGACTAAAGATCTGATGAATACTACGAGCCGCGACTTCAAGGTCGTAGACATCATGGCACTGATAATGATATTTGTCATACTGTTCGTGATATTCAGATCGTGGTCACTTCCGTGGATACTGGAAGTGTCTATATACTTCGCCATAATGATCAACCTGGGTATTCCGTATTTTACAAATACTACTATAGTATTTATTGCACCTATCACGTTGAGCACGATCCAGCTTGGATCAACTATCAACTATGCGATACTGCTTACGACCAGGTATAAACGCGAAAGACTTGAAGGCAATAATGCTAACGATTCGATAATCACGGCGGTTTCCACATCGCTGCCGTCCATCGTGACCAGCGCAGTTGGATTCTTCGCCGCAACGTTTGGAGTTTCTCTCTACTCGAATATAGATATCATCAGTTCTCTCTGCTCACTGATGGCAAGAGGAGCCATAATCAGTATGTTCGCAGTAATATTCATACTGCCTGCATTCCTGAGGCTTTTCGACAAGCTTACAGTCAAGACGACTAGAAGCTTAAGGCTGAAGTACAGAAAGAATAATAAAGAGGAGGTTGTAACAGCATGAAAAAGTTGTTTAAGAATGATAAAGGATTAAAAGCGCTGGTAATTACTTTGATTATAACGACAGTTACTTTGTTTGGAGTAAGCTACACAGCATTCGCAAAGACGACAAGCGGTTCAGCAAGTGATGGTGCCAAGACTACATCATCGACACCTACTGACGCAGAAAACGTTTATGTAATGACAAAGGCAGACGGTGCCTCATATCAGAGAATAGTAAGTGCAGACGGTACTTTGCACTACAAGGGATATGAATCTTATACCCTGCCGATCACAATGCACGTGACATACAAGTTAGACGGCAAGACACTTTCTGCCAAGCAGATAGCAGGCAAGAGCGGTCATGTAACCATGCATATCACATATACTAATAACCTTAGATCCGGCGGTGTAAATGTGCCACTGGTAGTTATCACAGGTATGGCTTTGAGCAATGATAACTTCTCAAATGTTGCTGTTGACAATGGTAAAACCATGGATGACGGAAGCAGAAATGTAGTAATGGGCTATGCGGTACCTGGCATGACCAGCAGTCTGGGTATCAGTTCCAGTGATCTGGACATCCCTGAAAGCATTACAGTTTCAGCTGATACTGAGAACTTCAAGGTTGACGCTATGTATACTGTAGTGACCAGCGATCCGTTTAAGGATTTGAATATAAGCTCAACTGACAGTCTCAGCCAGATACAGTCAAAACTGAATAAACTGAAGAGCGGCATCAACCAGCTGGTTACTGGCGCTGATCAGCTGTCAGCTGGTTCTACCAAGCTGGCAACCGGTGCAAGTCAGCTTGCAACAGCAAGCAAGTCTTTGAAAGACGGAGTTGGAACTTTAAATAACGGTATCACAAAGTATGCATCGGCAGTTTCCACGGGAACTACAGCACTTGTATCGGGCGCAAAGCAGGTATCAGATGGCTGCACGGCTTTGGACAGTGCAGTTAACGGCTCAACAGGAGCCAGCCTGATCGGCGGTGCAAAACAGTTAAAAGAGGGAAGCGCGCAGGTAACTGCGGGAGCTTCAAAGCTGCAGAGCGAGGGAACTTCTCAGATATCATCAGGACTGGGCCAGGTATCATCCAACAGCTCAGATCTGAATTCAGCTACAAATAAGCTGGTAAGCTCGACTAAGGCTTCAGCCATCAGTCAGCTCCAGACTTCCATAACGGCTATTTATACAGCACTTGGAAAGACAGCACCTACGGTAACTACAAGCAACTATGAAAGTGTCATCGATACTACAGTAGCTACTTTGACGGCAGTAAGCGCTGCGACAGGAAAAGACGAGAGTGCGGTGATCACACAGTTGAAGACAAGCAAAGCAACCATGCAGGCAACATTTGCCTCACTGGATAAATATGAAGCCAGCGTAGCAACTTACACCGGTTCAGTAGATAAGCTTGCAGCAGGTGCAAAGACCACAGACACGAGCATGCAGACATTAGTAAAGGGAGCGACACAGGTTTCTACTGGTGCGGCATCACTTTACACAGGCCTGCAGACATTGAGTGCAAGCACTTCCAAGCTTGCAGCAGGCGCTAAGGCAGTTTACGAGGGAACACTTGCCCTTCAGGGCGGAAGTGCTGCTCTGGTAGAAGGTGCTAATAAACTGAGCGCTGGCTCGATGCAGATATATAACGGCGCCGTTACCTTCAGCAACAAAGAAGCTGAGATGGCGACGGGAGCTAAAAAGCTTGCAGCAGGAGCTAATACTCTGGACAGCAGCCTGAACACTGCAGTAAATAAACTGACATCACAGATGTCTTCAATGGGAAGTGGAAGCCTTCTGAAAGCATTGAAGAACGTTGAATCCATACAGGACGCAGCCAAATCATATGACAGCTTTGGCAGCGGATCATACAAGACAGTAACCTTCATCTACAAAACGGATGAGGTTTCTCCCAAATAATACTAACTAGCATTTAGGGAGCGGTGAAAGCCGTTCCATTTTTGCGTTCTTAAGAAGATATTACGCGATTCTTACGAATCTTAATTTACTCTTAAATACTCCCCGAATCCATTCTCTTTTTCAAACGTGATGCTATAATGACTAAAGTAGTTTTGGTAAAGGAGATATTTAAGATGAATATTTTGGGAGCAATAGAGAAAAATGCAAATGCTAACGGGGGTAGATTAGCATTTAGCTCAAGGGCTGGAGAAATAACATATCAGTCCTTATGGGAAGGTTCAGACAGACTTGCTGCCTGGATAGATGGAAAGCTAAAGGACAATAAAAAACCTGTAGTAGTTTATGGCCATAAAAGTCCTTTGATGCTTGTGTGCTTTTTAGCCTGTGCTAAATCGGGCAGAGCATATTGCCCAGTTGATACATGCATGCCGCCTGAGAGAATAGGTGAGATAGTAGAGGCAGTAGATAACACACTGGTGCTTGCTACGGAACCTTTAGATGTACGAGGCCGATTTATAGCCGACAGTACACTTATTGAAAGGTGCATGAGCTACGAAGAGAGAATAACAAAAGATAAATGGCTCAGTCCTGAGCACGTGTTCTACATTATTTTCACATCAGGAAGCACGGGGAAACCTAAGGGAGTCATGATCACAGAAAATAATCTGGACAACTACTGCGAGTGGTCACGTAATCTTGGCGGAGACGCAGAGGATAAAGATGGAAGCGTATTCCTTAATCAGGCACCGTTCTCATTCGATCTTTCAGTCATGGATGTTTATACCAGCCTGACAAACGGCGGAACGATTTATTCAGTAGATAAAGCACTTCAGCAGGACATCAAAAAAATGCTGGCATATATGGAGGCTGGAAAGTTGAAATACTGGGTATCCACACCGTCATTTGCAGACATGTGCTTAGCCGATCCCAGCTTCAACTCTAAGCTGCTGCCGGGACTTAAGGCATTCCTGTTCTGCGGTGAGAAATTGACAAAGAGAACAGCAAGGAAACTGATGGAACGTTTCCCGGAAGCCAAGGTAGTAAACACATACGGACCTACAGAATCAACTGTAGCCGTGACATCGGTGACAGTCACTGATGAATTAATGAAAGACGATGGAAGCCTTCCTATTGGAATAGCGAAACCGGGTACAGAAATCAGGATCGTCAGAGCTGATGGAACTGTTGCCGCTGCCAAAGAAAGCGGTGAGATACTGATCCTTGGAGATACAGTCAGTCCGGGATATTTTAACAATAAAAAGAAAACAGATCTGGCTTTTTCAACGTTGATCGAAGACGGTAAAGAAGTGAGATGCTACAGAACCGGAGATGCAGGATATCTTGATGAGAACGGCATGCTCTATTACGTAGGCAGGATCGATATGCAGGTCAAAGTCCATGGATACAGGATCGAGCTTGGAGATATCGAAACAAACCTTACTAAATATGATGGAGTGTCCGCAGCAGCCGTTGTGCCTAAGTGGCAGGATGACAAGATCAGATACCTGGCAGCCTTTGTTGTAAGTGACAAAGCTGAGGGAACCTTCGAGGAAAGAAAGAGCATCAAAACATTCTTGAAGGGTATGCTGCCGGAATATATGGTACCAAAAAAGGTAGCCTTTGTTGACAGTTTACCAATGACGAGCAACGGTAAGACTGATAGGAAAAAGCTGGAGGAATACTTATAAATGGAACTATTCAGTGATTTCAGCTTCTTCGTATGCGTTGCCATAGCAGCGATACCGGCATTTGTGCTGGGAGTCAGGGAAAAGCCGATCAAGTATTACGGATTTGCAGTTACTCTGCTGTTCGTATGGCTCGCGATGAAAAATAAGCCTATAGCGCTGGCATATCTTGCAGGATTCTGCGTTTATGACTATGCGCTGGCACAGATATACTTGAAGGTAAGAAGCAAGTTTGGCAGGAACGCCGGCTGGTACTGGCTGTTTCTCCTGATGTCACTTGCACCGCTGATCACCAACAAAGCGCTGGGGCTGACAAATAATCCTTATCATATTCTGGGCTTCCTCGGAATCTCATATATGACTTTCAAGGGTACACAGATAATAATAGAAATTTACGATGGAATAATAGAAAAGGTATCAGCCTTTGAATTCTTCTATTTGATGCTTTACTTCCCGGCAATAACTTCGGGTCCTATTGACAGAAGCAGACGATTCAATGACGATATCAATCGAATAGTTCCCAAGGATGAATATCTTGACATGGTCGGAACGGGTCTGTTTAAGATATGTCTGGGCTTGTGTTACAAATTCGTCCTTGCGACCAGCTTTTATCAGGCTATGCTCTGGCTGGGCAAGGGAGATGGCATTAAATCAGCGTTGATATACATGTATTCCTACGGCTTTTATCTGTTCTTCGACTTTGCAGGATACAGTCTTATGGCTATAGGAGTCAGTTATCTGTTCGGAATTAAGACTCCGGACAACTTCAACGCACCGTTTATAAGCAAGGACATCAAAGAGTTCTGGGATAGATGGCACATTACCTTGTCACACTGGTTCAGAGATTTCATATTCTCCAGACTGATGATGAAGTTCATTAAGCATAAATGCTTCAAGAGCAAGCTTACCGGAGCTTCGGTTGGATTCATCATAAACATGGGAATCATGGGCCTGTGGCATGGATTGACTCCGTATTACATACTTTACGGATTGTACCATGGAGTGCTGCTGGCACTTACTGAAATATATCAAAAGAAATCAAAGTTTTACAAGAAACATAAAAAAGATAAATGGTTCATATTCATAGAATGGTTCATTACGTTTAACCTGGTAATGTTCGGATTCTTCATCTTTTCAGGAAGATTCACCGAACTTCTGGGCTGGAACTGATAAATAATGGGATTAAAGAGGAGAAACAAAATGGAAGAAAAATTATTGGACATATTGGAAGATATATGCGGAGATGAAGTAGTTAAGGAAAACCCTGATGTTAATCTGGTAGAAGAGGATCTTATGGATTCTCTGGATTATACTGAACTGCTAATTGCAATAGAAGAGAACTTTGGAGTAGTCATTGCCCCTTCTGAGGTAACGAGAGAGCAGATGAATACGCCAAACAAGATCATAGCAATCATTAAGTCAAAGATGTAAGCGGGAGAAGATAATGAAAAAGATAGCAGCATTTTTTACTGCGCTTGGTCTGTTCATCATCATCATCGCGATATTTCATTTTTCGCTTACGGGAAACTTAAAAACGAATAATAAGGATTTCGGCACATGGGTCAGTCCGTACAAGGATCTGTCATATAATGCTATTTCGCAGAATATGCATAAGGATACTATGCTGGTCTTTGGTTCATCTGAATTCAGACACGGTATTAAGACAAAGTATCATCCTAAAAGCGTATTCGAGAATCAGAATGTCAGTCTGATGCTCATAGGCGGTCCCTATAACCAGTGCCTGAATCATGCCATAACTCTGGGAGCTGTTGAGAACAAGATACAGAAGAAGAAGGTAGTATTACTGGTTTCCCCTTCATGGTTCTATAAGTCGGGTGTAACTCCTGATAGATACTCTCTGAGATTTTCAGAGAGCAATTATATGGCGCTTATGGAAAATAAGAAAATCCCTAAGTCGATAAAGCGTTATGTAGCTGCCAGAAGTGAAAAACTTTTGAGTACCAATGATTCCATGCAGCAAAGGGTAAAGCGCGATGACAGGATATTTGTCTATGGACAGGGCAATGCTGTAGATAATCTGATATACAGTGCCAGAAAGGCATACGTTACAGATAAAGATTATATTACTGTAAACGGTATACTGAAGACATCTAAAATCAGAAAACTGAGTGAATATCACGATAGAATTACAAATCCAGAGGCCATTGGCTGGTCTGGATTATCCAGCGAAGCTATCGACAGTGCAAGACGCAGATCACATAATGAATTTTTCATGTCAGACAAAGTCTGGAATGGAAAGTTAAAGTCTAAGTATCCGATATCAAAGGATATCCATATCAAGGAAACCTATAAGACATCACCGGAATATGGAGACCTGGAATGCTTCCTGAAGATATGCAAGGCGGAGAACATCAAGCCGATGCTCGTGGTTTTACCGCAGAACGGATACTGGTTCGATTATACCGGAATATCAGCAGCCAAGCGTGAGTATTTTGCCAGCAGGATCAAGAAGATCGGCAAAGAATATAACGCGGAAGTTTCAGATTTTACAAAGTATGACTATACGCCGTATTTTGTCAGGGATGCAGTGCATCCTTGGGGAAGAGGATGGGTAAAGATAGATGAAAAAATTTACGAATTTTATAACCAGATTTAAGCAGGTAATAACAGGAGAATATGTAAAGTACACGCTGATTTTTCTGCTGCTCATGCTTGTCGTATATTTCTATATGCTATTTGCCGGTATGGTTTCAGCGCCAAAATTCACTTATGCGGATTTCTAAAGTATTTGGATTTCAACGGGCTTCTTCGGAGGCCCGTTTTTGCGTGGGGACGATGGCTTGCCCATCCCACAGCCTATCGCCCCCACGCAAGAGCGGGACCCCGAAAGCCGTTGAAATATAAAGCTGTATTAAATCTGTGAAGTGTGGTATAATATTATGCGCTTAATTTGTAAGCGAGGAAAGAGAGAAATAATGAAATACAGTGAATCAGAAATCAGTAGCGAGATATTAAAGGGCCTGGACGAGATGGGCTTTGTAGATATGACGCCGATCCAGGAGCAGGCAATACCTGTTATGATGAAGGGCCGTGACATAGTTGGTCAGGCTCAGACGGGAACAGGAAAAACTGCAGCCTTTGGTATCCCGATGATAGATGCGATAAATCCAATGGACAATGGAGTTCAGGGACTTGTACTTTGCCCGACGCGTGAGCTGGCAATACAGGGAGCATCTGAACTAAAGAAAATGTCCAAATACGTAAAGGGCGTAAAAGTAGTTGCAATTTACGGAGGTCAGGATATATCGAGACAGTTCCGTGCGCTTAAGGAAAACGTATCCATAGTAATAGGTACGCCGGGACGTGTCATGGACCATATGAGACGTGGAACGTTGAAATTTGACGATTTAAAGATTTTAGTCTTAGATGAGGCAGATGAGATGCTCAACATGGGATTCCGCGAAGATATCGAGACCATTTGCAAGGCTATGCCGAAAGAAAGACAGACGGCTTTGTTCTCTGCGACTATGCCGCAGGAGATACTTGAAATCACTGAGCAGTATCAGAAGGATGCTGAGCATATAGAAGTTGAGCACGAGGAGCTGACAATACCTTCGATCAAGCAGAGCTATTACATGGTAAAGGGCAACCAGAAGGATACAGCAATGTGCCGCCTGATAGACTATATGTCGCCTAAGCGCGCGCTTATCTTTTGTAATACCAAGAGAAAGGTAGATCAGCTCACTTTGCAGCTGAAGAAGAAAGGCTATTCTGCGGAGGCACTTCATGGAGATCTGTCTCAGCACCAGCGTGACAGAGTCATGAGCATGTTCAGAAATGGTAATCTGGATCTGCTGCTGGCTACAGATGTTGCAGCGAGAGGTATCGACGTAGATGACGTAGACGTGGTTTTCAACTATGATCTGCCGCAGGAGATGGAATATTACGTTCACAGGATCGGACGTACTGGTAGAGCAGGAAAGAAGGGCAAGGCGGTTTCTTTGATCAATACCAGAGAACGCCGCAAGATCAATCAGCTGGAAAACTTCTGCAATACCAAAATAAAAGAGAAGAACATGCCTACCGGCGAGGATGCCATGGCAGTCAAGGCTTACAGCAACGTATCAAGGGCAATAGAATATTGCGATGGAATGGATCTGAAACCATATATGGAAATCGTATATAAGCGCTGCATCGATGACGGAACTGAGCCGCTGGAAGTAGCAGCAGCATTTTTGCGCGAGAGTCTGGGCGAGATAAACACGGATATCGTAAGTGAGAAACAGCCGCGCGGCGCCAAGGATAACAAGAAGGGCGAGCGTCACATGTCTGATAAGGACAAGGCTCGTCGCAGAAAAGAAAAGACTAAGAAGAAGACTTATGGAAACGCCGGTGAAGGCGGTAACGACTACTATAGAGGTAAGAAGAGCAGTGGAAAAGGGACAAAGAGTTCAGGTAAGAGTAGAGGACATTACAACGGAAGGTCAAGGAGTAGGAAGGACTGATGAGGGCGTAGCGGTTTTCGTCAAAGGCGCGCTGCCGGGAGATCTGGTAGAGGCTGAACTGACGAAATGCAAGAAACGCTATGCGTTCGGAAACCTTGCCGCGGTCATAGAACCTTCCAAATGGCGTATCGAAGCGATATGCCCATATTTCGGTGAGTGCGGTGGCTGTCCGCTGGGACTTTTGTCCTATGAGGGTCAGCTGGCGCTCAAAGAAAAACAGGTGGCGGACAGACTGTCCCACCTTGGTGGGATAGATTCTCCTAAGGTCAATGGCATCATTGGCATGGAGAGTCCGTTTTTCTATAGGAACAAAGCGACCATGCCGATTTCAACAGGAGGCATCATCACTCAAAAGGGTGGTGTTGTGGAAAATCTGGGAGATCCGGCGATAGGCTTTTATAAGGCAAAGTCACACGAGGTGGTTGACTGTGAGGAGTGCATGCTCCAATCGCGGCCGGCCATGGCTATTGCGGCCGCGCTGCGCCAGTTCATGAAGGAAGATAATATTACGGGCTTTGATCCTCAGTGGAACAAAGGCTTGATGAGAAATCTTGTGGTGCGTACAGCATTTGGCACCGGCGAGGTCATGGCTATACTCGTAATCAATGGCAAAGGCATACCTAATGCCGCAAAACTGGTAGAAATGATGGATGATGCGATCACAGATCTGGAGCCTGCAGCAGATGGTATGGAGTATAGCCTGGAGAGCGTTGTCACCATTACAGATAAAAGCGGCAGCTTTGGCGATTCAAATATAGAGTGTATAACTTTGGCAGGCAAACCGACAATATTGGAAATGATCGGTGATATGCAGTTTGAGATATCCCCGACATCGTTTTATCAGGTCAATCCTGTTCAGATGAAGAGACTTTACGACAAAGCGGCAGAGTATGCGGATCTTCACGGCGGAGAAACCGTGCTGGATCTGTACTGTGGTGTTGGCGCTATCGGATTGTACCTTATTAAAGATATTCCGGATGCCCGTGTCATTGGAATCGAATCAGTAAAAAGCTCAGTTCTGGATGCTAACAGGAATGCCGTCATAAATCACATCGTCAATGCACGATACGTATGCGGGAGAGCCGAATACGAGCTTCCAAAGCTATTGTCAGGCGAGGGCCTGAATGATGAATCGCTATTAGTCGATCATGTGGATGTGGTTATACTCGATCCGCCGAGAGCAGGCTGCGATGAGAGACTTCTGACAGCCGTGGCTGAAGCAGAGCCTTCCAGAATTGTATATGTATCGTGCGATCCGGCTACTTTAGCCCGCGATATCAAATACCTTTGTGCAAATGGATACGAGTTTGTTGAGGCAACGCCTGTGGATCAGTTCAGCTGGACCGGCCACGTCGAGACGGTAGTATTGATGTCAAGAGTAGATGGTAAATAAGCCTGAAAAGCCTCATTTTAAGCCATTCCTGAGATTTGACATCCAAATCGATAACTGCAACTTATCACTCCGTGGGAACTTATCAATCACATCGGTTTAGAGTCGATTTTTATGATTTTCACATAGTTTAGGCTGTGGATTAGATGTCAAGTTTTGAGTTAGTGGATTAGATGTTTTTTATCGCTGAGTGAGCGGATTAGATGTTGGCGAACGGAGGAATTATTGAACATGGAATGGTTAATTATTATATTGAATGCAGCGTTTGTTTTTATTCTTGGCTTATTTATAAAAAACTATTTACCATCCTATATGGATAAAAAGGGTGAAAACCTTGCAACAAAGAAGGACATTGCAGAAATCACACGAAGGACCGAGGAAGTTCAACAAGAATTTCGTCAGGAAATAGAGAAGTATACTTCGGATTTGCATTTTAAATATGATTTTTATTATAAGCAGTATTCTTCACTATATTGTAAATTGTACGAGATAATCATCCAGTCTGAATATGTTCGTCATTTCTTAGGGTTAACAGATGGAAATAAATTCACATTTGATGAGGTACCTTTCATTGAGATTTCACCTACCCACAGAGTAACACGGCAATTAGTGTGTCCTACTAGCGAATCAGCAAAATATAGTCAAAGTACAGAGGATATAGAAACGCCAATATCAAAATTTAATAAGAAACAATTATGCGACTATATAATTGAAAATGGCGAGTATGCGACTCAGGAGCTATTAAAGAAAGCTGTATCGTATAGGTTTGCTTATAGCAACTATGCTGGAAACCCAGAAGTAAATAATTCTTCATGTGAAGATCAAGCAAATAATGAGGAGATTCAGCTTATTCGTGACATAGTGTGTCTAATCGTAAAAGATTATAATTTCCTTCGCAAAGAGCTAAAAATGGAATACAATGAAAATGAAATTAAAACAGGAATCCTAATATTATGAAAATAACCCTCCCAGCCATTAGGTTGAGAGGTTTCATGCATTTATGGGGCTATTCTTCAATATCGATGCTTACGCCAGATTTGAATTCAACGGTGAACTTATCCTCATATACGGTGATCTTCTGGATGAGCATCCGGACATCTGTCTCTTTGAATTCTGTAATGTTCGTTTCCTGCTTTCCGATGAAGTCCTGCAGCTCTTTGATCCGGTTCATGGTTTCGGTACGCCTATGGTCATCAACCTCAGAGTCTTTCTTCATCTTCTGGAGCCGGAGAATCTCGTCGGTCAGGGCATTGTAGTTTTTCTGATTGCCGACGGCTTTGACGAGCTCATTCTGCAGTTCTTCCAATCGAGCCTGAATACCATCAGGTGATAGGGTATCGGTCATCACAACGGCTCTGGCGATGTTTTCCTGCAACTGTTTCAAGAAGACCTTTCTGCTGCTTAGGATCTGGTTCAGCGCCTTGACGGTAACTTCTTCAAGGACGGTTTCGTTGACTGTTCGGTTGGTGCAGTTCATGTCGGCAGCGGTAGGTTCTAACCTGCTGATGCAGCGCCAGACGATGGATTTGCAGCCGTGGTTGTTCCAATGAACGCGGCGGTAAAGTTCTCTGCATTCGCCGCAGACAATGATCTGTGCAAAGCAGTGATTGCAGGAGTAGGTACGTTTCCTGCCGGATGGGCTTTTGTGAACTACCCGGCGGCGGACAAGCTCTTCCTGTACCTGCATGAATAGCTCTTTCGGAATTATGGCTTCATGGTCATCTTCAACGTAGTACTGGGGAACTGTGCCGTTGTTCCTGATCCGCTTCTTGGTAAGGAAGTCTGTCGTGTAGGTTTTCTGCAGCAGGGCATCGCCCATGTACTTCTCATTTCTGAGGATCTTGTTGATGGTACTTGTGTGCCATTTTTCTTTACCGGCACCGGTGAGAATGCCATCGGCTTCAAGCCCAGCGGATATTTTATCCATGCTGGAACCCTCAAGGTACTCACGGTAAATGCGTT